>Ga0157365_10000116_pt1 | contig 36846 bp, 25 predicted proteins | sample AttsexASBM3_FD_111478 | JGI IMG/M metagenome (GOLD analysis project Ga0157365, IMG submission 111478) | Fungus gardens microbial communities from leaf cutter ant in Ribeirão Preto, State of São Paulo, Brazil - Atta sexdens ASBM3 | ecosystem: Host-associated > Fungi > Mycelium > Unclassified ...
GTATTTTTTACATAAAAAAAAAGCCCAAAGGGAAACCAAGGGGTTGAAGGTTTAATATTTTTTAAAAAAATTTTTTGTTAAGGGGGGGGGGGGGTAGTTATTAATTATGGATTAATTTAGATACCATAGAAATAAAAATATACACCAATTGCAAATAATAATGATTGGGATACTACTAAAATAGTTAAATATAATGTATTTGAAAATAATACGTATTTATCTTTAATGCTCATAAACGGTTTTAACCAATCAGGAATTTTAGCCGCATGTTTATCACAATGATGATTCATTAATAAGTTATATCCAATTAGAATACTACAAATAATAGCCATTAAAGCAAAACCTACAATTGATAACCCTAACGGTTGTGTTACTGTTAGGCTATCAGATAATAAAATCCATTTAAATGGATCAATATTATCCTTTAATGGTAAATTAATATCAGGATAAATTAAATTATCTGGTTCTAAAATATCTAATGGTGAAGTTGATGGATTGAGATTGATATCCGTACTTGGTGATGTATCTAGTTTTTCATCTAAAATCCCAGATTGTACAATATTGTTATTTTTAGATTTTACTGAATTAACATCAGTTAATTTAACCGCCGAATTTACAGGAGCTAAAGGATCTAAACCGGATTGATATTTTTCTAGAGCTAATTTTTCTTCTAGAATATTTAAATATCGATCTATTGAAGGCTTATTCTCTACGATTTTTTTGTTATTGTTATAAACCGAGGCTCCTGCATTAATAATACTCGCGATACCTACTCCTGAAAGAATAGTTGATAATAATTTATCTTTAGACATATATTGAATAGTCTGTAATTAGGTTGATAAGAGGAGTTATCTCAATTTATCGAAAATTCCATTACAATATAAAATTATTGTAATTAATCCAGATGGAATAGTTAAATTATATCCAGTCTGGCTCTAGATTATAACCCATATGGGTTATAAACTAAATAATAACGATTTAAAACATGTAAAATGCAAACAATATAATTTAATATATTAAAAGGGGACAAACCTAATTACTTACTTATAAGATTATAAATAGGGATTAATTAGTATTGGTTTAACAAGTATCTTTAAATATGCTAACCCGATGTTAACCAAATGCTAACCCATAATACTAGCTTCATTTTATTAGAGGGAAAATGCTAACTATGCTAACTATGTTAACCTTTTAGAAAACTTTGGGGGAAAATTTATTGAACTATAACACCTTTATTTATAGGTTTCCGTAGATGTAGAATAATATTATCTACTACCTTTATACTTTTTATTTACCTAGCGCCAGTCTGGTTAACTAACATGATTCTATTAGTGGTAATATCTAGATATTATAAAGGGGGTTTTAGTGAGGGGGGTGGTTATTAATTAAATTAATAAATTAGATACTGCTAAATGCATAGGCTCTAAGAATAAGTTAGGGAATACTCCCATTACAAACATTAAGAATAATAATGGTACTAAAGTCATAAATTCTCGTCGGTTAATATCACCCATTGGGGCTAAATATCGACTTTGAGCACCGAATGCAGTTCTGTTATATAACCAGATACCGTACGCAGCACTTAAAATCATTCCTAAACCTCCTAATACAGTTAGTACAGGATTTTGTTGGAAAGCTCCAGTGAATGTCATAAACTCACCTACAAAGTTGGCAGATAATGGAACTGCAATGTTACCTAATGTGAATAGGAAGAACATAATAGACCATACAGGCATGTGTTGAGTTAATCCTCGGTAATATTTTAATAGTCGAGTATGGTATCGATCATATAAAATTACTACACAAATGAATAATGCAGGAGATACTACTCCATGAGCAAGCATAAGGATTAATGATCCTTCAATTCCTTGAATTGTGTTACTAAATAAACCTAATAAAGTAATATTCATATGTCCTACAGAAGAATAAGCAATAATTTTTTTTAAATCTACTTGTCTTAGTGTAGTGAAAGATGAATAAATAATACTAATAACGGCTAAAGAATAAACAAGAGGAGTAAAGAATACAGAAGCATCTGGTAAAATAGCAATAGAATATCGTAAGAATCCATAACCAGCTAATTTTAATAAAACTCCAGCTAAAATAATAGATCCGGCTAAACTAGCTTCTACATGAGCTTCAGGTAACCAAATATGGAAAGGAATCATAGGAACTTTTACCGCAAATGATAAGAAGAATCCTAACCATAAAATTCTTTGTCGTGTTTCACTAATATCTGCTACTGCTAATACTTGATAATCAGTTGATCCTACTTCAAAATAAATTACTAGGATAGCTAATAACATAAATAAAGAACCTAATAAAGTATATAGGAAAAATTGGTAAGCTGCATGAATTTTTCTTTCTCGTGCACCCCAGATACCAATAATTAAGAACATAGGGATTAATACACTTTCGAAACAAATGTAGAATAATAATAAATCTAGAACTACAAATACTGCGATTAATAAAGTTTCTAGAACTAAGAAAGCAATTAAGAAATATTTAATTCCTGTTTTAATACTTTCCCAACTAGCTAAAATACAAATAGGGATAATAAGTGTAGTTAGTAAAACAAAAAATAAAGAAATACCATCTACTCCTACTACTTCTTGAGTAGTTACAGTAGGGAAAGAACTAACAAATTGGAATCCATTATAATTAGAATCAAATCCAGCCCAAAGAACTAAAGATAATACAAAAGTTAATAATGAACTAGTAAGAGCTACCTTTTTCTGTAAAGAAGTATTTTCTCCAGATAAGATAACACCAATAACACCTAAAATAGGTGTAACCAATAGTGATAAAATCATAGTTATAATTTAGATTGTTACTTCTTAAATAGAGAAAACAGTAATTATATTAAAAGGTGAGGGGCGCCCAGCGTTCCTTACAGGAAGCAACCGTAATCGCTCTCAGCCTCAGTGCCGAACTCGGCACTAATTCATAGGCAATAAGTGGTTTATCACTTTAATGTAATTTGGCCTAAAGACTGAGTTCCCAAATATTATATATTTATGTATAATATTATAACCTAAGGCAGGACCCCTGGCCCAAGTTTCGGCGGTCACCGAGACCTTAAATCTGGAAATAATTGACCCGGGTCCTATAGACCCGGGCTAATAATATAATTACTGCTATTCCGAAATAATTTCGGTACTGTAGTTAAACCACAGTTTAGTTATAAATCCAAAATTTAATAACCCGGGCGGATGCCCGGATAAAATTTATGTTATTTTATACTATCTTTTACTTTAATACTAATAGTAAATTATACAGTTAATAAATAGAATATGGGGTTTATAATTATAGAATATGGGGTTTATAATTATAGAATATGGGGTTTATAATTATAGAATATGGGGTTTATAATAAAGGACCTAAGTCCCTTATTAAGAGGGCGCTTCGCGCCCTTTTCAACTTATTTAATATAATATACTAAATACATAATATACTATATACATAATAACAATATTAAATAATGTATTTAAGGTAGACGCCTTATACTCTAGATCCAGGTTAACTAGACCCGAGATTTCTAGAATAAAAGAAACTAAATAATAAACCCTATTATATGGTTTATTATTTATAATAAATCTACGGCATAGCTGTGGAAGATTTCCCTTAACTTATTAATAATTTTTAGAAAATAATGCCACAATTAGTTCCATTTTATTTCTTAAACCAAGTATCATTCGCATTTCTTCTACTTATGGTTTTACTATATGTAGCATCTAAATACATTTTACCTAACTTTATGTTAGTACAATCAGCTCGAATGTTCTTAGCGTCTAAATAATTAACTATGTCAAGGGAGCCGTTTCACGGCCCTTTGACGCAGTTAGGTAGGTTTACTCGGGGCATTTGTCCCGCAGGCCTAATTGGTTAATACTCGCCAGGGCCCGGGCGGCTAAGCCGCCCGGATCTCTTACCCCGGCGGCGCTACGCGCCGCCGGGGCTCTTAATTGAGTATTAACTTGCCCCCTCGGGGGGATACCCGGGGGGGGCAAGCCCCCCGGGCTTAGGGATTATATTAATAATGCCTAGACCCGCGGGCCGCAATGCGGCCCGCGGGTCGGACCCCGCGCGCTACGTGCGCGGGGTTTTGGAATCTAATATACTATATTCTTAAAGGATACTGCCAATCAGTATTCAAGAAATACGGAAAAGTCAAAAGTCTTAAAAAGGACTGGCCCGGCGTAGCCGGACAGATCCAGAGGGGCTACGCCCCTCCGGACTAAATATTGATAAACTTCCTAAGAACCCGCCGGATGGATTTGCACTAGACGGGGTTCAATATTTTTAGACTATAGTATAACCCCCGATCATAATCGGGGAAGTTTAACTTACCTTTTCGCGGTAGATTCTATAAGTACCATATATTAATTAATGGGAAACTAAATAGTTAAAATTAATATATAAATATATATAGGTACTAATAATGTAAAGCCCGCCGGGGGCGATCCTAGCCCAAGGGTTCCGGGCCGCCGGGGCGGCCCGAGGCAGGTTCTTAACCTGCCTAATCGGTTTGCGAGTAAAATAAATATCATTGCTAAAGTAGAAACCCCTTAATATTTAACTAGGTGATTCTCTACTCTGGCAATTATTAGGATAGCAAAACAGCCAGAAAAATAAAGACCCGCCTAGTGGGTCTAGGTGTGGTATAATTTAATAATTCTATGTAAATAACGAGTAAACATTGGTTATTTTTAATAAAACTATTAATAAAATAAGTATCAAATAATGATATGTAATGTATTACCAAGATGAAAAAGGGACTATCGGGGATGACTAGCCAATACATCCAAAGGAGGTAGTTTATACCAAAATTCGTAATGAATGATTTAATAATTACGAAAATCCTAAGGGAAACCAATATAATAATAACTCTACGAACTGAAACATCTAAGTAGTAGAAGGAAAAGAAATCAACCGAGATCCCGTTAGTAGTGGTGAGCGAAAGCGGGTTAGCCTATTTTCTAACGGAATGGTTTACCATTCCGTGAATTTCCATCTTTGGTGGGAATTAAAATTAAATTATAATTTGTCTGGAATGACAAACCATAGAGGGTGAAAGTCCCGTAATAAGATAAATTAGAAAAGTAGTAAGTAAGATGAGAGATAACTTGTCTGAATATAGGGGAACCATCCTCTAAGGCTAAATATGATGTATTGAGCGATAGTGAAGAGTACCGTGAGGGAAAGTTGAAAAGTAAGTAGGTAACTGGTGAAAAGATCCTGAACCGGTAGTTCTATAAGCAGCAGGAATCTGAGTTTAAATACAAGATAACTGCGTACCTTTTGCATAATGGGTCAGCGAGTTAATCTGTGGTGCAAGTAGAAATACTTAGCGAAAGCGACTACGTTAAATGGGTAAGTACCATGGATTAGACCCGAAACCAGGTGATCTTACCATGACCAGGTCATTAAGGACCGAACCAGTGCCTGTGGCAATAGGCTTGGATGAGTTGTGGTAAGGGGTGAAAGGCCAATCTAACCTGGAGATAGCTGGTATTCCGCGAAACATATTTTGGTATGTTGTCCTTCGTATCTGTAAACTGGTACAGCACTGGATACTATGTCCCTTGTGGACTTGATTGGGGGGTCGTGATGGCTCTATCAATAGAATCGGTTATTTAACCGATTCCCAAACATTTATTGTTTGGGAATCTAACCTCGGAATGGTTTACAGTTAATAAAGGACGGTCAGACTATAGGTGCTAAGGTCTTTAGTCGAGAGGGAAACAGCCCAGAACAAGAATTAAGGTCCCTAAATACTACTAAGTGAAATTAAGGTAGTCCATGAAATTACACAACCATTCGGTGGGCTTGGAAGCAGCCATCCGTTAATGAAAGCGTAATAGCTCAATGGTCTGTATTTATAAGTTTCAAGGGCACCGACAATGTATCGGGTCTAAGTAGTATACCGAGATCTTGTCCCAACATTATAAAGAATGTTGGAGGGTAGCGGAACACTCAGGACATGGTTGAAGGATAGGGTTTCCTTATCTGGACATAACTGAGGAGAGAATGCTGACATGAGTAACGTAAAAGTGGATAAAATCCCACTCGCCGAAAGCAGAAGGGTTTCATGGCTAGGCTCAACCTCCATGAGTAAAGTAACGGCCTCTAAGATTTTTAAAACTCTATACGAGTGAACTCCGATAGGAGTAATCGATGAGAAAAACTAATTTAGATAACAGTTTTAATATTAATCTATATCAGTAATGGTGTAGTATTAGTTTAAAATTCAGGAAATGATCTAATTATTTAACCGTACCCTAAACCGACACTGGTCTGCTGGTAGAATATACCAAGGCGTTGAGCGAATCATCTTGAAGGAACTCGGCAAAATGACTCCGTAACTTCGGGAGAAGGAGTACGATTTTTATGATCGTGGCACAGAATAGAAGAGTACGACTGTTTACTTAAAACACCGGTCTTTGCTAATAGGAAACTAGATGTATAAAGACTGATACCTGCTCAGTGCTGGTAAGTCAAGAGAGGCACTAATACGGTGCTGATTGAACCTCCAGTAAACAGCGGTTGTAACTATAACGATCCTCAGGTAGCTCCGTTAAGGAGAAGAATTATTATTCGCTGCCCCTGGCATAAGTGATTATGTCTTGAACCTAACTATATGCTGGAAACTCCTTAGAGTCTTTAGTACTCGTGATCATTGATCGCAGTGAAAATCTAAAGAATTGGACAATCAGCAGGGAAGTCGTAATTGACCCCTCAGAGACTACACGTTGGGGATCTGTTTATATTGATTTAATCAAATAATTATTTAAGGTATAAGTAGGACATAAGTCCTATTTCAACAACATTATTAAATAGTCGCAAGGGAGATACTAATGACTCGGCCCGGTTAAATCAAAACTATGAATACAAAATTATTATATAATGCGAGTTTACTTAATCCTAACTGGATCGTAGGATTTATTGATGGAGAAGGATGTTTCCATGTAAGTATTTCTAAAAACAAATCAATGAAATTAGGATATCAAGTATCACTTGAATTCTCAATCACTCAACACATCCGAGATAAAGAATTAATGAATAAATTAGTTGATTTCTTTGGATGTGGGTATGTTATTAATGATACTCCCATGAAACTACAATATAGAATCAGAGATAGACAAGATTTATCAATGAAACTATTTCCTTTCTTAGATCAGAACTCACTATTGACTGTTAAGTCTTTAGATTATCTAGATTTTAAACTGGTTCATTCAATGTTAGAAGATAAACTTCATTTAACTCCGGAAGGATTAGATAAGATTAGAACAATTCAAGCAGGAATGAATCTGAATAGAAAATAAACAGATCATGATATAGTCCAAGCCACATCGAAAGGTGTGGACCTAGGATACCAACGGCCTCATCTTTAATTAGATGGGGCTACGTTGTTATCCGACATTCATAGCGTTAATAGGAATTTGAGCGAAATACCTTGGCCACTAATTATGGTCGCGCATGAATGGTTTAACGATACTCTTACTGTCTCCAAGATGAGCTCAGTGAAATTGAATTATCCGTGCAGATGCGGATTACCATTAGCTAGACGGGAAGACCCTATGCAGCTTTACTGTAGTTAGTCATTGTGTGCTTATAATTAAGGTGTAGAATACAAGGGAGTCGATTAGACATCAGTGAAATACCTTGACTTGATTAGGAGCACGCTATACGGAATTATTCCGGACAGTGATTAATGGGCAGTTTATCTGGGGCGGATTTCTCCCATATAGTACCGGAGAAGTACAAAGGTCGGCTTAAATTGGATGGAAACCAATGGGCTAAAGATAGCCTAATTAAGTGTAATGGCATAAGCCGGCTTAACTGTAAGACTGACAAGTCATACAGATACGCAAGTAGGTCATAGTGATCCGGTGGTCCATCATGGAATGGCCATCGCTCAACGAATAAAAGCTACGCTAGGGATAACAGGCTGATCAATCTCGAGAGTCCATATTGACAGATTGGTTTGGCACCTCGATGTCGACTCATCACATCCTGGGGGTGTAGGCGCTCCCAAGGGTTCGGCTGTTCGCCGAGTAAAGTGGTACGTGAGTTGGGTTAAGTACGTCGTGAGACAGTACGGTTCCTATCTACTAATGGAATTAGAATCGGACAAGAACATTACTCTAGTACGAGAGGACCGAGTGATATGAACCTCTGGTATACCTGTTATTGTTTACTACCTATTTTTAGGTCTGTTACAGTACGGCAGGAAAGCTACGTTCAGAAAGGATAACTGCTGATAGCGTCTTAAGCGGGAAGCCCATCTTGACACGATTCTTTATTAGAGTGACTGTAGATCACAGTCTTAATAGGTTGCAGGTGTAAGCATAGTAATATGTTAAGCTGGGCAATACTAAATTCTCAAGTAACTTGGTAATAACATATCATCAAATATATCAAACGATATATCTAATTAAAGGTTTTATACTATAGTGGTATATCCAGGGCTCGTCCCTTAATCCTTGAGTTCCGGGCGAAACCTGGAAACTTAATTATTTAAAGTGAATAGCAGTGTCCCTTTCATATTATTATGTTCCATAATAATTGGACACTGTTATTCGACAAGAAATGGATAATAAAGACTGGTCCGCGCGTAGCGCAGGTCTGTTAGAAGGGGTCCTGCGGGCCCCTTAGACTTTAGATATGACAACATATAACATCGTTTAAGTATCGGATAAATTATTTAATTAAATAAAAGTAATAAGTTGGCTTAGCATAATTGGTAATGCACTCGATTTGTAATCGAGGTAATAGTAGTTCAATTCTACTAGCCAGCACATATTTTAATAAAAAGGCCCGTATTTTAAATACGGGCTCAGGGCGGCTTCGCCGCCCCGGGCCCGCCGGGACGACCCGAGGGGTAAAGGCCCACTTCCGTGGGCCTTTGCTTGGGTTTAAAATTTAAATAAGCCCTCGGGTCGGGTTCACCCCTGACCTGGGGGGTCCGGGCGTCCGCCCCGAGGGGATACCCGGGGGACTCAGCCTCTTGGGCCTTTAACTTTCTGAGTTAAATAGAGGCCCAAATCAGATTCACCAGGTCAAAAGCTCAGAACGCTGAGCATTCCTTACGGAGAACGGCCTACTGCCACTCTCGGCTTTCTCGGGTTTAATTGGGCTGTTGACTAATTGGTAAGTCACCGACTTTTGATGTCGGCTAATGGGAGTTCGAGCCTTCCCAGCCCAGTAATTTAACAAAATATCGGCCGCGCTTAAAGCGCGATTGGAAATTCCGGGGGGGTAGCGCCCCCGGCTTAGGGCCCTTTGGATTTTTATCGACCTCATGGTACAATGGTTAAGACACCACAACTTCACTGTGGGAATATCGGTTCGATTCCGATTGGGGTTATTATTAATATAAGTAATGATAATAGGCAATATAACTAGATTACAATGTAATCTATGTGCCGTCTTGTAATTTCTCAATGGATTAATTCCATACACTTCACAAATGTTTTATCTTAACTAGCCTTTGGCTGGATAAATAAAAAATTATGGTAGCAGCAGCTAAAATTTTAGGAGCAGGATTAGCAACTATTGGACTAGCAGGAGCTGGAGTTGGAGTTGGATTAGTATTCGCAGCTTTAATTAACTCTACTTCTCGAAACCCTTCTCTACGACCTCAATTATTCTCTTACACAATTCTTGGGTTCGCTTTAACAGAAGCAATTGGTCTATTCGCATTAATGATGGCATTCCTATTACTATACGCAGCGTAATCTGTTTATATTAATAAGGGCCGAGGGGGGCGATCCTTCGCCCCCTAAGATCTACGGGCCGACCTCCAGTCGGCCCGGGTATTCATCTTAATACTAAACGGGTTCGATCTATTATTGGATCGGGCCCCCCTATTATAATATAAAGGTTATAGTAAAAAGTAAGAGGTTTATTACCCCAGGGCGGTGCGCCTCGGACCCTCAGATCAGGGGTGAACCCAACCAGGGGACGAGGGGGCCGAAGGCCCCCCTTACCCCACATTTTTTTAAATGTGGGGGCTATTTAATATTATACTATAATTAAACCCTTAATAATAATTTATATAAGCCTAGCCCCGCGCGCAGAGCGCGCGTGGGTCAGACCAGCGGAGCCGCTACGCGGCTCCGCGGGCTAGGTTAAAAATAAGAGACAAGGTTCACTAAATAAAATGAAACTAATAATTATATTTAGTAAAATATAAGTAACAAATAAGATTTTAATTTATAATATCTTCTATTCCATCTATGATTTAGTAGAAGAGGAGATCAACGATCTCTCCAAATTATAATAGTAAGTAAAAATTTAAACTTAGTTTCGAGTGAATGCTATCTAGGGACTTGACACATGCGAGTCGAATGCGGAATACTTGTATTCTGACATGGCGAACGGGTGAGTAATGAATAGGCAAGCTACCCATAGGATTGGTGGAATACCAAATATTGAAACGGATTAATTCCGCCTATGGATGTACCTATTGAATAGATTAGGTAGTTGGTAAGGTAACGGCTTACCAAGCCAATGATCTATAGTTGGTCTGAGAGGACGATCAACCACAGTGGGAATGAGAAAGGCCCACACGAGCAAAGTATCGGCAGCAGTGCGGAATCTTGGTCAATGGCCGAAAGGCTGAACCAGTCACCTAGAAGGACGGATACATTAATTTGATAAAGTCCTAACGGAAAGGAGGATAATGACTGTACTTTCCTATTAATCCCGACCAATCTCGTGCCAGCAGTCGCGGTAATACGAGAGGGGTAAGCATTATTCATCATTAATGGGTCTAAAGGGTACGTAGGCTGTATCATAAGACTGAAAGGTATCGAACTAAATGAATAAGAGCTTTTCAGTAACTATGGAACTAGAGTGTAATGGAGGAAAGAGGAACTCCGAGAGTAGGGATGGAATCTGTTGATCCTCGGAAGACCGCTTAAGGCGAAGGCTTCTTTCTAACTAAACACTGACGCTGAGGTACGAAAGTATGGGGAGCAAAACGGATTAGAGACCCGTGTAGTCCATACCGTAAACGATGAGTGCCTTAGATTGGTTATTAATCAGTCTATAAATGTAGATTAAAGCACTCCACCTGGGGAGTACTGCCGCAAGGTTGAAACCCAAAAGTATAGAGGGTCTTGAAAACCAGCAGTGAAGCATGTTGTTTAATGTGATGATCCGCACAACATCTTACCACTCCTTGAATGCTACACAGGCGTTGCATGGCTGTCTTCAGTTCGTGTCGTGAGATGTAAGGTTAAGTCCGCATAACGAACAAAACCCTTGCAACTAGTTAATATCTAGTTGAGCATCCAGTGATAAACTGGAATAATTAGGACTAAGACAAGCCCTCATGGCCCTTATGGAGTGGGCTACAGACGTGCAGCTAGGGGGAATACAAAAGGATCCAATAAGGTAACTTGGAGGTAATCCCCAAATTTCCCCTTTGTGGATTGAGCTCTGTAACTCGAGCTCATGAATTAGGAATTGCTAGTAATCGTGAATCACCACGTCACGGTGAAATTAAAGCTTCAAGATCTACTAACTGCCTGTCACGGGCTGGGAGTAAGCTATACCTGAAGTTGTCTAAAGACATCCAAGGATAGTAAACGACTGGTCTGAAGTCATAACAAGGTAGCCGTTCGGGAACGAGTGGCTGAATGGTTATTACCGGGGGGACAATAAGTCCCTCCCCCAATAACTTAAACCCTTTATTTTATATTGTGGGAGAAGATCCTAGCCCGCACGCAGAGCGCGCGTGGGTTTGGCCAGCGGAGCCGCTATGCGGCTCCGCTGGCTAGGGTTTAATACTAAATATTCATTTTCTTTAGGTGATAAGACCAGATTTTGATTATAATTACTATGAGGTTAATCAAGGCCTATATATTTTTATAAATATAAAATAGTCCTGCCAGGCTATAATTTCCTAAAGGATATATTATCACAAGCGAGCCCGTGTCTACTAGACTTATTAAAGGTTAGTACTTTTATTATGTTAAATTTATATAGTTGAAATAACTGTGTTCCTTTCATATAATTATGTTTCATAATTATTGAACTCAGTTATTTAAATCAATATAATTTGCTTGTCTCATTCCTAAGAACTTAAAAGGCATAGGATTTAGCATAACGTAAGGATATAATGAATTAATATCGTAATAGTATAGATTATTCCCACTACATTTATATACTTCTGTTGCACCACCTCGATATGAAGATCTTACAATTTTATCTAGATGAGGAGCTAAAATTGGGATCTGTTTATTAATATCCATGGATATTAGTTCTATAGATTTTTATAGCCATAGATGAAGCACTTAAACATTTTGAAAAGTCAATATTATAGTTATCTAACAGATATTCATCAGCCTTAGCAATTACATCTAATAAAATGAAATAACCACCCCACTCCATTCGAAAACCCATTTATAAGTTTATTATATAGGCGTAATTTCTCCGGGGGAATAAAAAACCACTAAACTAAAACCTGGTTATTTCGCAGCAATCCTAAATTCACCAAAAAAGTATAAATCCTGCTCCATGGGAGCCCTGCACCTCTACACTCTATCCCCGGTTATGGTGTTAATTTTAAACAAATCTGGAGTTCCAGGCAAAGTCTCTAAACTTGATAAATTAAAAGTAAAGGTTAAAAATATAGGTTCACCTTAATTATAGTATATATTATATATTACTATTGTCTAGAAATATATTATATATTTCTGGCATTGATGGGCGTTGCCTTACAAAATTAATTTATTAGTATCTAATATCATTTAAGATATAGATAGCTAGGAGGGGGCCGCGCAGCGGCCCCTCTCCATGTCCGGGTGGGCTACGCCCGCCCGGGCTAGGTTTTCTAAAATTTAACTAGTTTCCCACTTACATTAATAAATATAATTAATTGAACTACGGCTTTTATCGGCAATTAGTAGTTTATATATTATATTTAATATTTAATTAGGTAGGCCTATTGAGGCGAGGGCCTGCATAACAGGCTCTTGTGGGGGGACCTCCGGTCCCTCGGCTAATTATTTACCTCAAATGGTCCAAGGCCGTTTCGCGGCCTAAGGGTATTAAAAAGAGATATATTACTATTTCAATAATAAATTATTGACTTTTCTTGGACGTAGGTCCTGATCTGGGGCAAATATTTGCTCCGATGGACCTAAGTATTAGGGTATTAGCCTCAAGAAATGTATGATAGGAATTACATATACAGTATGACAACGAAATTTATGAACAGATCAGTTCAAGCGCATCCATTTCATTTAGTTGAAGCTTCGCCTTGGCCAATTGCTGTATCATTTTCTTTATTAGTAGTTACTCTATCAGGAGTAATGACATTCCAAGGATACTCTAATGGTTTATTCTTATTAACTCTTGGATTTATCTCTCTAGTTTCTACTATGACTTTATGGTTTAAAGATATTTCTAGAGAAGGTACTTTCCAAGGACACCATACTTTTGCAGTACAAAAAGGATTAAGTTTAGGTTTTGTTCTATTTGTTATTTCTGAAATTTTCTTCTTCATTAGTATTTTCTGGGCATTCTTCCATTCATCATTAGCTCCTACTGTAGAATTAGGTGCTCACTGGCCACCAGCTGGTATTGAAACACTAAACCCATGGGAAGTACCATTACTTAATACAGTAATTTTACTTTCTTCAGGTGCTACTGTAACTTATGCTCATCATAGCCTAATCCAAGGTAACCGAGCAGGAGTTATTTACGGATTAATTGCTACTGTAGCTTTAGCTGCAGTTTTCACTGGTTTCCAAGCATTTGAGTACTATAATGCTCCATTCACATTCAGTGATGGTGTATACGGATCTACTTTCTATATGGCTACTGGATTCCACGGAATTCACGTTATTGTAGGAACAATTTTCTTAACTGTAGGATTATTCCGAGTATTATCATACCACTTAACAGATCACCACCACTTAGGATTCGAACAAGCAATTCTATATTGGCATTTTGTTGATGTTGTTTGGTTATTCTTATTCATTAGTGTTTACTGGTGGGGAGGATAATATTAACTTTTCCCCCGAAGGGAATACCCGAGGGGGCAAGTCCTCAGGGCTTAGAAAGAGCCTCGCAGGCTTTTGCTCTTAACCTTAGGGTTATAGCTTATGCCGGGACTAATTCTCATAACTTAAATTTTTGTAAATATTAGATTTGCAAGTTTTTGTATAAATTATATAAAACTAATTAATAACCACCCCCCCTTAACTATCTAAAGGGTCTTATACAAATTATAAGTAAGGTGGCCTTACTTCTTTTTATTATTAAATATATTTTATATAATAATTATGTAGTAGTCTAGTTAATACTTAAATAGTTCAGGTTAGTTTATCTGATCTTGATTAACCATAGTCTTAACTGGATTGATGCTATGCATCCGTCCTCTCTCTCTACAATACCGTTAATCTAATTAATGGTATTAGCCGCAAGGTACTTGAGGACTAGAGGTACCGATTCGATAAAAAAGCACTGATAAATAAATAAAAATGTCAACTTTAGCTACAACTTTCTTAGTTAATAACCCTCTAGAGCAATTTGAAATTAATGATTTTGTTTTCATTTTAGCTCCAATCTTCGGATTTACTAAATTATCTTTAACTAATATCGGATTCTATTTAATTATGGTAGTGGCTATCACTATCGGTATGAATGTTCTATCTCGAAATAACGGATACGTTATTCCTTCTCGATGGGCAATTCATTCTGAATCTGTATACGGATCTATCTTAAATCTAGTTCGAGAGCAAATTGGACCAAAAAACGAAGTTTATGTTCCATTCATCTTCGCTTTATTCAATTTTGTTTTAATTAGTAACTTAGTTGGTCTAGTACCTTACTCATTCACTACTACTTCTCACTTAGTATTAACTATGAGTTTAGCAACAGCTATCTTAATTGGAGTAACTATCATTGGATTCCAACGACATGGATTAGGATTCTTCGCATTCTTCATTCCAGCTGGTACTCCTTTAGCATTAGTATTCTTATTAGTAGCTATTGAATTAATTTCTTACTTAGCTCGAGCTGTTTCTTTAGGTGTTCGATTAGGTGCTAATATGATTGCAGGACACTCTCTATTAAAAATTATTTCTACATTCACATGGAAAATGGTAGTTGCAGGACCTGTATTATTACTAGTTAGTCTATTACCTCTATTATTCTTAACAGCTTTAGCTGGATTAGAATTTGGTATTGCTATCTTACAAGCATACGTATTTACAATTTTAACTTGTTCTTACTTAAAAGATGCTATCGATCTACACTAGTAATAATAATAATGTGTAAACATTATTATTCATAATTCCAAGACCGTACTGAAAACGACCATAGGCCGTTCTTGATAAGGAGCGCCTAGCGCTCCGAGTCTTAAATTAAGTTATGATATTCATAATCCGATATTTGAGGCTACGGGTATAGCCAGGGTTTATCTAAACTTTGGGGTCAGAGTTATTTTGTCTCCACGGGGCGGAGCGCCCCGCCGCCCCTGGGCCAGGGATGTCCCGACCCGGGGCTGATATTATATTAATTGATGGTAATAAATAATTATCAATTAATGCAACGTATATTAAATATAATATACAATATATTAATTTTATCTAAGGGATATCGTTCATAAGAATTTATGTTAAATATGCTTAAATCATTAAATATCATTTCTCCTGTATGGAATGATGCTCCTGAGCCTTGGCAATGGACTTTCCAAGATGGTGCATCACCTTCGTTCGAAGGAATTGTAGAATTACATGATCAAATTATGTTCTATCTAGTAGTTATTTTATTTGGAGTTGCTTGGATGTTAACTTCAATTATTGTAAACTTTGGTTCTAACAAAAACCAAATTGTTTACAAATACCACAACCATGGTACTTTAATTGAATTAATTTGGACTATTACTCCAGCTTTTGTATTAATTGCAATTGCTTTCCCTAGTTTCAAATTATTATACTTAATGGATGAAGTAATTGATCCTGCTATGACTATTAAAGCATTAGGACACCAATGGTATTGGTCTTACGAGTACTCTGATTTTGTTAACGAAGATGGAGAATCTATTGAATTCGATTCTTACTTAGTTCCAACAGATGACTTAGAAGATGGACAATTACGACTTTTAGAAGTAGATAACCGAGTTGTAGTTCCAGTAGGAACTCACATTCGATTCATTGTAACAGGAGCGGATGTAATTCATTCATTTGCTGTTCCTTCTTTAGGACTTAAAATTGATGCTATTCCTGGACGACTAAACCAAACTTCTGTTTTAGTTGAACGAGAAGGAGTTTACTACGGACAATGTTCAGAAATTTGTGGAGTACACCACGGTTTCATGCCTATTGCTGTAGAAGCAGTATCATTAGAAAAATACTTAGCTTGGTTAAACGAGCAAGCTTAATTTTTTTAACATACAATTTTATCTAATAATAATTAATTTCCTCCCCCCCTCATTATAACCTTTATTAACTAGTAGTTATTAAGTAGTAGTTATTAAGTAGTAGTTAATTAGTATTAGTTAATTAGTATTGGTTAAATATAGTTTAATACATTTTATTTATAACACATTAAAATAGCGATAAAAAGGAAAATAGTTGCATTTCTAGTTTCATAATAATTAATAATAGCATTCCCGTAATAAATATATTGATCTCGACTCATATTTCTTAATACCTCTGGAGGGAAATAAATATCTAAAATTCTCGCAACTTCATCATTAGACACTAACATCCAATCTAAGGGATTTGGATTATAAAGAATGTCAATTGATGTTAATAAAATTACTAAAAAAGACATAATGTTAATTTATAACCAATAGTTATATATTCTAAAACATTTGTGAAAATATGGAATTAATCCATTGAGAAATTACAAGACGGTTAACAACCTATTATCATTACTTATAATATATAATATATAGGCTTTACTGAAGGGATAGGATATAGACTTCACACACCCCCATGGAGCAGGAATTATACTTTTTTGGTGAATTCACGATTGCTGCGAAATTGCCTGGTTTTAGTTTAGTGGTTTTTTTATTCCCCCCAGATATTACGCTTATACTATTAACTTATAAATAGGTTTTCAGTTGGAGTGGGGTGGTTATTCATTTTATTATGTTAATTTTTGATTGATTTTGCATTATTTAAAATATAATACGTCTGATCTTACTTTCTTATCATCTCCAATTTTCTTCATAATTGGTTGACTCTCTGTATTCCACATTTCTGCAAAATTCTTAATAGTCTTATCATAAATCATTCCATCATTTAGTAAAGCCATCATTGTCATACCTTGGAAATAATTCTTAGTATAATTAATCATAGGTGTGAAATGGTTTTTATCATAGAACATATGATGATATTTTTTATTCTTAAAGAAATCCGCTAGGATTGATGTAGTAAATGGTGAACAATTTAAAGTAATAATTACTGAGTCTTGAGCTAATTCTGATCTATTGATCATTGATTTTGCCTCGTCTGATTTGAATCGAGCATTTGAAACTGAAATATCAATAATTAAATATGTTTTTAAGTCCAATAGATACATGATGTAAATAGGACTAAATTTATTTTGAGTACTTGTTACAGTCATTGTGATTAACGCATATGTACCATTCTCATTAGCATTTGGAATTTCTTCGTATAGATTCTCCGTATTTACTAATTCAAAGTACATATTCGATTTCAATGAATTACTGTGTTTCAATAAGTTGTTATTCATTTATGTTTATCTATATTTTCCATCAGAGCTTCACGGACAATGGTGTTATGGGAGAACTCCGAGTGTATTGAAGGAAACTTCGTACTACTTTATCAGTTATTATTTACACGTTTACACTACTTATATGTAGGTTTTGTATTAATATAAAATAAAGGGTCATGCCGGGAGGGCGTCTCTTTTGCCCTCCCGGCTACCAAATAATTATAAGTAAGGCAAAGGAGGCGCGTAGCGCCTCCGGTTCGACAAATATAATTTTAATCCGGAAATCTCAGATGGACACCAGAATCTAGTATCAGATCTGAGGTTTGTTTTAAATTCAAGGGCAGAAAATACGTTATCTTTTGAGCCCCGCGGGTCGACCCTCAACCCCAAGGGGTAAGGAGCCGCCCGCGGGCCCTCGGTATAATTAGACCAGCTAGCATAACTGGTAATGCGATAGATTGCAAATCTTCCAGATAAGTGTTCAAGTCACTTGTTGGTCTATTATAAATTTACTTAATGGCGAAGAGTGTTTAGCACTCCTTACCTTGGAATGGTTTACGGACACTTTCAGTTCGTCGAGGCTTATACCATTTCCAAGATTAAAGCTCGCTAGACGGGTTCTAATTAAAACATTATAAAGCCTTAGGGTTTTGACGGATATTATATTTTTTGAGAATTAAAGAATATTAATTAATTATTATTATATAAGTAATCAATTAATTTATTAAATATAATTTATTACAGTTATTTACTCTTAAGCGAGTATCAGTATCTTAACTTTAAGGCATATAATAATATAGGGGCGAATACTGATTGGTCAGTGAGCGAGCTGTAAACTCGTGAGCCATGTGCTCTTTGGGGGTTCGAATCCCTCTCTCCTCATATACAATATAATTATATAAGTCTTGAGCAGAATGAACCCTAATAGGTTTAAGATTCATTCTGGAATAAATACTAAATAATTTTTGCGGATTGGTGTAATGGCAGCATACTAGACTCATGATCTAGACGTGGTAGTTCAAATCTATCATCCGCACTATAATTAATATAAATATTAGGAGTTATAATAGTTAACCAAATATTATTTTTGGAGGAAAGTCCGGGGCTTATTATTTTATAAATCATAATGTAAAACATCTAATGAGAATTAGGGCAATATAAAGAAATATACTAATAAAGCGGATATTCCGTCAAATAGTAGAATAAATTAACCTATGAGAAGCCAGGGTCTGAAAGCCCTAGGTCGAGGGCGCAGCCTTCAGCCTATTATTTAATATAATAAAATTAAATACAGATACATTAACTTAATAACAAAATCCGGCTTATTTATCTCTAATATTTTATATATTATATAAAATATCCTAGGAGACAGAGCTCTCAGCTAGGTCTCGATAGACACCAGGAGCCCTTAAATTATAATTTATTATAAATAAAAGAAACAAATATTATATGGCCGGGATAATTTAATGGTAAAATGTTTATCTCATACATAAAGCTTGGAAGTTCAAATCTCCCTCCCGGTAATATTACCTTAATCGGGGTATTTACCCCGAGGTCAAACTTCTGGGCCTTAGGTAGGTTATCTATATAAGACCAGAGGATTGCACTATTAAGTATCCGTTTTGCGGATATATCTATTAATATAAGGAGACCCTATGGATCATCGCCTGCATAGTCGGCGTTGGATCTTTTGCTTACTTGGAGAAATTGGTAAACTCTCCGAATTTAAACTTCGGTGCCGAGAGGCTTGTGGGTTCGAGTCCCACAGTAAGTATATTATTTATTGCCCAGGGCATATGTCTTTATGATAACTTGCCTTCCGCAATTTAAAAACCTTTAATAAATAATAATTTAGACAAGGCGAAGGCCCGCGAAGTTTAAAATATCCGCGAAGCGGATATTTTAAATAAAAATATTATTTTGGCGGGCTCTTGCCAAGGGGCCGGAGGCCCCTCGGCAATAATAAAATATTTAGTTAACTAGAAGCCCCGCCTTTAAAAAGGCGGGGTAAGAGCGGCGGAGCCGTCCTCGCACCGTGAGTATACTTACAAGGGGCAGTCCCGCGAGCGAAGATGGCCTCAGGCCATCTTTGTCCTACACTAACGTGTGAGGCGAGGGCCCGCTCCGCGGGCTCTTGCCAAGGGGCCGGAGGCCCCTCGGCTCTTACAGATAATTTAGTAAAACCTTTATTCTCATGTATAAATATAAGTAATAATAAAAAAAAGGATTATAACAACTTCTAATATGGTTAGATGGCTGTTCTCAACAAATGCTAAAGATATTGGTACTTTATATATCATCTTCTCTATTTTTGCGGGTATGATTGGTACTGCTTTTTCTATGTTAATTAGACTAGAATTAGCTGGTCCTGGAATTCAATATCTACATGGTGATCATCAATTATATAATGTAATTGTAACTGCTCACGCATTTGTAATGATTTTCTTCTTAGTAATGCCTGCAATGATTGGTGGTTTCGGTAATTGGTTTGTTCCTTTAATGATTGGAGCTCCAGATATGGCTTTCCCTCGATTAAATAACATTTCATTCTGGTTATTACCACCTTCTTTAATTCTTTTAGTAGCTAGTGCTTTCGTAGAAAACGGAGCAGGTACTGGATGGACAGTTTACCCTCCATTATCGGGTATCGCTTCTCACTCTGGTGGATCTGTAGATTTAGCTATTTTCAGTCTTCACTTATCTGGTATTTCTTCTATGTTAGGTGCAATGAACTTTATTACAACAATTATTAATATGAGAGCTCCTGGAATGTCATTCCATAAAATGCCTCTATTTGTATGGGCTGTATTAATTACAGCAGTTCTATTACTTCTATCTTTACCTGTATTAGCAGGAGGAATTACTATGTTATTAACAGATCGAAACTTTAATACTTCATTCTACGAGCCAGCAGGTGGAGGAGATCCTCTATTATACCAACATTTATTCTGGTTCTTCGGACATCCAGAAGTTTATATTTTAATTATCCCTGGATTCGGAATTGTTAGCCACGTAGTATCTACTTTCTGTGGTAAACCTATTTTCGGTTACTTAGGTATGGTATATGCTATGTTATCTATTGGTGTTTTAGGATTCATCGTATGGTCTCACCATATGTATACTGTAGGATTAGATGTAGATACTCGAGCATACTTCACAGCAGCTACAATGATTATTGCAGTACCTACTGGTATTAAAATTTTCTCATGGCTTGCTACTCTTTACGGAGGAAGTATCCGATTTACAACTCCTATGTTATTCGCATTAGGATTCTTAGCTTTATTCACACTTGGAGGTTTAACAGGTGTAATGTTAGCTAATGCATCTATGGATGTAGCTCTACATGATACTTATTATGTAGTTGCTCATTTCCATTACGTATTATCTATGGGAGCAGTATTTGCATTATTTGCTGCATTCTATTACTGGATTGGTAAAATTACTGGTAAAACTTACAATGAATTATTAGGACAAATCCATTTCTGGAGTCTATTCATTGGAGTTAACTTAACATTCTTCCCTCAACACATGTTAGGTCTAGCAGGAATGCCTCGAAGAATCCCTGATTACCCAGATGCATACTCAGGATGGAACTTAGTATCTAGTTTTGGATCTATCATTTCTATTGTAGCTTCATTAGTATTCTTGTACGCATTATATGATCTATTAGCTCGACAAGAATATAACTTAGCTAATAACTATTGGTACGTACCTCAATTCTTTAGTAGTTCACGAGCAATCGGAGCAACTTCTACAGCTAATACATTAGAATGGTCTTTAACTAGTCCACCATCATTCCACACTGTAAACTCATTACCAACTCAATCTTAATTAAATTGTAAATATAACCCCCCCGGAATCTTAAATACAATATATAATATTGTATAACCCTTGGGCCGCCGGGGCGGCCCGGAGCCCACCTGGGCGACGGGTCGCCCCCGGCGGGCCTGATATTAATTAAGGGGTCAACTTACCTTTTCGCGGTAGATTCTATAAGTACCATATATTAATGGGAAACTAAATAGTTGATTTTATAATACCATATAGGATATACAAATTTGTATAATTAAACCTATAAAGGGTCTACATGTTATAGTATAAGTAATATAATTAATTTATATTATCATTAATTTTGGTTTAAACCAAATAAAACCCTCAGATCAGATTAATTCTGTATCTGGGGTTGGGTCACCCCAGGTTGTTAAGTGAGTAATGGTTTTATTCGGTGTATTAACCATGATTTTAGCGATTGCCCTATTTTCCCTTCGAATCCCTGCGATTTATTTTAACCGAATTACAATTATTCTACTACTTTTCTCTGCATTATTATCATATAATTCACTTTATATTGATTTAATCGGTTCTGGAGTAGGAGTATTCGGTGGATTATTTCAAGTTACAACTATTACTCAAAGTATTGATGTATTCATTTATTTAGTAGGAGCTTTAGTGCTTTTATTAAGTGCAAGAGCTGGTGGAGCACAAACTTTACCATCTAATGGATCAAATTCAACTTTAGTAAATAAGAGTAAAGGATTATCAGTATTAGCTGAATATCCTCTAATTGCTTTATTCTCTGTATTAGGAATGAGTAGTTTAATTTCAAGTAGTGACTTAGTATCTATGTTCCTATCTATTGAACTACAAAGTTTTGCTGTATATATTTTAGCAACTATTTATAGAGAATCTGAATCTGCTACAGCAGCTGGATTAAAATACTTCTTATTAGGAAGTTTATCTTCAGCTTTAATTTTATTAGGAAGTAGTTTATTATATGGTTTCACAGGACTTACAAGTTTTGAAGGACTATATATGTTATGTTCTACAACAACAGCAAATACTGCTATTGAAATTAGTGTATTACTAATTATGGTAGGTTTACTATTCAAAGTATCTGCAGCTCCATTCCATAATTGGGCTCCGGATGTATACGATGGAGTACCTACAGTAGTAACTACTTGGTTAACAACTATGCCAAAAATTGCTTTCTTAGTATTCATTTTAGAATTCCAAGGATTTACTCAATTAGCTAATTGGTCTTCATGGACATATTTATTATTAATTAGTTCATTATTATCACTTCTAGTTGGTACTATCGGTGGATTAGCTCAATATAGAATTAAACGATTATTAACATATAGTACTATTTCTCATGTAGGATTCTTACTATTAGCATTAGCTATTAATAACGAAGAATCAGTAGAATCATTCTTATTCTACTTAATCCAGTATACATTAACAAATATTAATGTATTCTTCATTTTAGTAGCATTTGGTTACCTATTACAAACTAAAGGATTATCTGTTTATTCTCCAATTCAATATATTAACCAATTAAAAGGTCAATTTAAAGCAAATCCTTTACTAGGATTAAGTCTTGCAATTTGTTTATTCTCTATGGCAGGTATTCCTCCATTAGTAGGATTCTTTGGTAAACAGATGGTTTTATACGCAGCAACTCATAATGGAAACTTCTTCTTAGCATTTGTAGCTATTTTAGTAAGTGTTGTTAGTGCAGCATATTATTTAAGAGTTATTAAAGTAATTCATTTTGATCCTTTAAATGTAACTGAAACAGTTCAAACAAATAAAGGAGAATTAGCTACTTCAAGTAGTTTAGTAATTGCTACAATTACTCTTCTATTAATTTTCTTTATTATTAACCCAACACCATTATTAAACAGTGTTCACCTAATCACTCTAAATCTATTTTATTGGTAATGAATACATTAACATTATTTATCCTATTCATTCCTGTTTTAACTTTAGTTTTACTTGTAGTGAATCAATTATTAGCTGTTAATAAACCTTACAGTGAAAAAGTATCACCTTATGAGTGTGGATTTACACCTCTAGGAGATGCCCGACAAAAATTCTCTGTACAATTCTATCTTGTTGCCATTTTATTTATTGTATTTGATCTAGAAGTTTTATTCTTATTCCCTTTCGCAGTGTCTTTATACGAGATTTCTACAATGGGATTCTGGATTGTAATTCTTTTCTTAATTATTTTAACAATTGGATTTGTATATGAATGGTCGAAAGGAGCTCTTAAATTTACTAAAGACCCTACGACTTCTAAAATTAATTTAAATTAATAACCACCCCCCCTTAACTATTTAAAGGGTCTTATATAAGTTATATATTAATATATTTACTGCACTAATTATAATAACAACGGCCTCCTATCACGACTAATAAGGGCAAATTAAGCCTCTAGGCGTACCGTCTAGGACCCCAGATAAAAGGGCTTAAACTCCTTCTCTCGGGCTTAATTATTATTAATAACTATTAGCAATTATTTATATAAATATAAGTAAGGTTTAAAAATAAAATTATTAGGCTTTGTCTTTTTAAAATATATTTTGTAAATAAGGTGAATATTTCCAGGGTCGGACTTCCGACTCAAGTCTTAACGGACATCTGGACTAAAACTTTACCTGAGGGACGGCCCCTTACCCCTTGAGGGTCGAAAGGTCGACCTCCCACGGGGCTCACTATATATTTTGTTTGCATTTTACATGTTTTATTATCCCGGCCACACTTTAGGTGTGGCCGGCTCAGGCTTTATGGGTCTAGGCCCACGGCCTGTTGGTCGGTCTATTAATCAATAAATTTATTATAAGGGGGTTTACCCTTTGTATCTGCCACTACGTGGCCAATATTTTTTGATATTGAATAAATTTATTCTTGTAGACCTAAATCTTAAGACTCTTGAAATAATCCTAAAGCCGGGGGGGCTTTGACCCCTCGGGTATTAGACCCTTCGGGGCTAAAGATTCATGCCAATTAGGTATGAATAGTTGGTAATTTTATTACTTGTAGTCTTAAGATTAATTACAATAGCCCGGGGTGAAGTTCGCCTCCCCATTGGGTACGGGGCGGCTCGCCGCTCGGGATTTATATTGTAATGGAATTTTCGATAAATTGAGGTAACTCCTCTTATCAGCCTAAATTAATTTTATTTTTAATGAAATTACTAAAGAGTCATTCCCTTTTAAGTCTTGCTAATAGTTACGTTATTGATTCACCTCAACCTTCTAATCTTAATTATGCTTGGAATTTTGGATCTTTACTAGCTTTATGTTTAGTTATCCAAATTGTAACAGGAGTAACTTTAGCTATGCATTATACACCTAATATCGATCTAGCTTTTATTAGTGTAGAACATATTATGAGAGATGTTAACTACGGATGGATGATTAGATATCTTCATGCTAATACTGCTTCATTCTTCTTCTTATTTGTTTATTTACACATCGGTAGAGGATTATACTATGGTTCATACAAAGCTCCTCGAGCTTTAGTATGGAGTATTGGTGTTATCATCTTAATTTTAATGATGGCAACAGCATTTCTGGGTTATGTTCTACCTTGGGGACAAATGTCTTTATGGGGAGCAACTGTAATTACTAACCTATTATCGGCTATCCCTTGGATTGGTAAAGATTTAGTAGAGTTCATCTGGGGAGGTTTCTCTGTAGATAATGCTACATTAAACCGATTCTTCAGTCTTCACTACTTATTACCATTCATCTTAGCAGCTTTATCTTTAATGCATTTAATTGCTAAAGAAGAAAATGGATCTAATAATCCTCTAGGAATTACAGCAAATACTGATATGGTTTATCTTCATCCTTATTATGTATTTAAAGATTTAGTAACAATTTTCTTATTCTTCTTAGTATTAGCTTTATTCTTATTCTATGCACCTAATAAATTAGGTCATCCTGATAATTATATTCCAGCTAACCCAATGCAAACTCCTGCATCTATTGTACCAGAATGGTATCTATTACCTTTCTATGCTATTTTACGATCTATTCCTGATAAATTAGGAGGAGTTATTGCTATGTTCGGTTCTCTATTAATTCTATTAGCTATGCCTGTATTAGACACTTCTAGAGTTAGAGGATCAGCATTCCGACCATTAATGAAATTAGCTTTCTGGCTATTAGTAGTAGATTTCTTAATCTTATTATGGTGTGGAGGACAACATGTTGAAGAGCCATTTATTACTTTAGGACAATTTGCAACAGCATTCTATTTTGGTTGGTTCTTAATTATTGTTCCTGCAGTAGGTATTATTGAAAATACTTTAATGGATTTAGCAGCAGATGAAAATAAAACAACATCGACTAAATAATTTACAGTAAGTAACCCTAAATAAGATTTTATATCTTATTAAGGTTTTATATTAATTAAATAAATAACCACCCTCATTAATAAATAAAGGAGATTTAGTATAGCCCGCTCTGCGCGCGGGGCTGACCAGCGGAGCCGCTACGCGGCTCCGCTGGCTAGATTTTTTATTAATTTAAATATATAAATGTGCTATTCTGTAATTTATCAATGAAACTAATTCATATATTTATAAAATATAATATCCATAACCTATAGTCATATATAATATACCATACCCCTGAAATTATACCATACCCCTGAAATAATTATTATTATACCCTTTTAATTATAGGGTGGTTATTAATATTGGTTAGATAAATTAGACGTAGTTTACCAGGTATTATCTGATAAGACTATTTGTCCGGTATTTTGATCATTAAGCAATTTCGAAAGCCATTAAGATACATGGTACTAAAATAATAAATCCTAGAGTTAATGGTAACATTCCTGTCCATGTGAAACTCATTAATTGATCATATCGTAGTCTTGGGAATGATGCCCGTACCCAGATATAAATAAATAGGATTAAAGAAGTTTTAAGACCTAATGCTAATCCTTCAAATGAGAAGAATGTTGGGTTTTCAAAAGATACGAAAGGAATTAAGTACCCTCCTAAGAATAACATTACTACAAATGTAGACATTAAAATAATAGAAGCATACTCGGCTAAAAAGAACATTACGAAAGGTACAGAAGAATGCTCAGTAAAGAATCCGGCTACTAGCTCAGATTCCGCCTCAGGTAGATCAAAAGGAGCTCTATTAGTTTCAGCAATTGCTGAAATTAAGAACATTAGAGAAAGTGGTAATAATGGAATAATATACCAAACATTAATTTGGGCTTGAATAATATTAGTTAGATTTAATGATCCTACTAATAATACTACAGTAAGAATAATTAATCCCATTACAACCTCATAACTAACCATTTGAGCAGTACTTCGTAATCCTCCTAAGAAAGCATATTTAGAGTTGGCAGACCAACCTGCAAAAATTACTCCGTATACTCCTAAAGAACCTACAGCTAATAGATATAAAATACCTAAACTAAGATCTGATAATGTTAATCCTGCACCGAAAGGAACTACTCCCCATGCTAATAAACTAGTAATTAAAGAAATTACAGGCGCTAATAAGAATAAAGCTTTATTCGAATGAGCAGGAATTACTGATTCTTTAACAAATAGTTTTAATGCATCTGCAAATGGTTGTAGTAAACCGTAGTATCCTACTCGATTAGGTCCTAATCGTCTTTGCATTGAACCCATAGCTTTTCGTTCCGCAATTGTCATGAAAGCTACAGATAATAATAATGGTACAATAACAATAAGTACCTCAATAAATGATAATAACATGAGTAAATTATAATACATGAATAATAAGTTAATCTTTGATGGTTCTGTAAGGTCGCAAAACGGCCCGCTGATTAAATTCATAATCTAGCCAGCGGAGCCGCGTAGCGGCTCCGCTGGTCTGACCCCCGCGCGCTCTGCGCGCGGGGCTAGAGTAAGCAAAACATACTTAGATTTCAGAACCAGGCAAATATAGTCTGCCTTTTATCAAAAGATTTAACTTATTATTAATTCTATTGTCATCAAGCTATTAAAGCTTAGTGGATTTATTTAGTTGGTTATTAACCATATTTTAATATTAAACGAGTTAAACACGCTTATAATTAATGTATAGGATCCAAGCTGTGCCTGGTATCAATTTATTAATAATATTAACTAATTCGTTTAGTTGGTTTTAAACAAAGAACAATTGGTCCTACCATAGCTAAACATAAAATCATACTCGCAATAATTAAGAATAATGCATGAGATGTATATAATACTTGACCAATACTGTTGATTTGATCCATAGATACAAATACACTATCCCAATTTGTATGACTAACTGTTAATGTTTCCAATGCATCAGATTTAAATGATAATAAGTTAATAGAATCAAAGATTGAAGGTAAATCAAATTTAGAAAAATTTGAGTTAGTTAAACTTAAACCACTAACAAATAAAGTACCTAATACAAAAGCTAATGGGTATGGGTTAGAATAATCTTCTGAAGAATCTTGTAATTCAACTAATTTAATATTTAACATCATAATAACGAATAAGAATAAAATAGCAATTGCTCCTACGTATACAATTAAGTATGTAAGCCCAATAAAATTAATTCCTAATAAAATTAAATAACAAGCAACATTAACAAAAGTAGAAATTAAAAATAAAACAGAAATAACAGGATTTCGTGATGTAATTACTAAAATACCTGATAATACTGAACCAAAAGCCAACAGATCTAATAGAATTGCGTTCATGTAAACTAAAAATTCCCTATTAAATTAGGGCCCGGGCTATGCCCGCACTCTAAAGACATAAAATCTGCCTCTGGAGCTAATTTATAATTTCCTTAGAAATTATAAAATTCACCTAGCCCGCGCGCAGAGCGCGCGCGGGTCAGACCAGCGGAGCCGCGTAGCGGCTCCGCTGGCTAAGATATAATCTCATACACCCATGAATTATCTAAAATCACCTCCAATCATAATCAGGGGAAGAGGTAAAGACCACTTTATGATTCTTGTTTTTTCTAATCGTATGAATTACTATAACGATATATAGGTATAATATATATACTACATAAGGCGTATATTATATCGTGAATCTAAAATATTTAATCTTAGGTCCCCAGGTGTGTCGCCCGGGACTTAAACCAATTAATAAATCCTAAACCAACTTATCAAAAATTAGTCCCCGGGGCGGAGCCCCGGAACCCCGGACGCGGAGCCTATAGGTCTAATTGATTTAACGTTATCAGTTCAAGAATTAAAGAAATTTTCCAATATTTATTAAATAAATTTTAAATTATTTATTTAGGTGGTATAACCACAATGGAATTTTATATAGCCGTTAAGAGGAATCGAACCTCTATACATAAATTAACAGTTTACCGTTCTACCTTTGAACTATAACAGCATTGTATTCCGATTTAATATATTCAAAGAATTTATTAAAATTATATATACTTTTACATTGTTAACTTATAAAATAAATTATATTTGGTCAGGTCATATAATTGTTTTATCTACGAGACATCTCGATGAACAGCAGGATGATCATGCCTTGGGCCGCCGGGGCGGCCTGGAACCCTTGGGGCTAGGATCGCCCCGGCGGGCCTAAATTAAAATTTATATATTTTACTCTAGCCCGCGCGCAGAGCCCGCGCGGCTCCGTTGGCTAGCCTAATTTTATATTATATAAGTAACAAATAACGAACCTAATTAAAGACCGTTAGGTCTATATAATAAGGACCACTCCAGTGGTCCTTCAAAAATCTAAATTATAGTATTATAATTTGTTCTCGAGTTCATCGGGGTTATCCCTTAAATGGTAGAGGGCTCGTTTTGCATACGAGTAGTCCGAGTTCGAGTCTCGGTAACTCCAATTTATAAGCCCAGGTTCATGCATATACCTGGGTTATAAACAGGTTGTAGCCTAATCTGGTAAGGCATTTACTTTGGGTGTAAAATAGTGTAAGTTCAAATCTTACCAACCTGATATAATCCCTATATTAAAGATAATTACCGAAGGTCTGGATAGAACATCCAGTAATAACTTAACTTTGGGCGACTCTGCCATCTTCTTCTAATATCTGTGTCGCGCTTTGCGCGGCCTAGCCTTTTAAATAAATATCCAGGCCCGCCGGGGCGACCCTAGCCCCAAGGGTTCCGGATGAGTATAAAGCGAAGGGGTGTAGCTCTTTTGCAAGGGCCCTTCGGGCCCTCGCTCCATCCGGGTTTTATTTTAATTAATCGTATCTTCAAACTTTCGCTTACCTAGTTCAAAGGAAGAACAGGGTACTTCTAATACCCAAATCCAGGATCGAAACCTGGGGTGAGTAATTATCATAAGCCCGTCTTATAAAGACGGGCCTGAAAAAATACATCGTTTTATCTTAGATGATCGAGACCTTAAACTATAAATTTTATTTTATAAAATTAAAATATTATATAAGTAACATTTCCATTAACGATTGTGATGAAATTGGCAAACATGGTTGATTTAGGTTCAGCTGGTAGTAATACCTTGCAGGTTCAAGTCCTGCCAATCGTAATATTTAATTTATCCGTAAAGGTCATGCCCTATAAATTGGGCGAGGGTTCTTAGGACGGCCTTTTATGGTTGAAGGTCGACTCCTAGGACTCTAGGTAAATTTAGGGGCAGTAGCTTAATGGTAGAGTCCTTACTTGTCACGTAAGTGGATATGGGTTCAAGTCCCACCTGCCTCGTCTATCAATATCATTATTTATATAGTAATAACTATAAATATAAAACCTCCATGTCATAAAGATCCAGAGGTCGGGGTTTTCCGAAATTTATTATATAAATACTCAGACCCCTTTTAGACTTAGATACCTTTTATATTAATACCTTTCTATACTCATACCCCTTTTTTAACTAAATAATTGCAAGTGGCGAGACTCGAACTCGCAGTAGTCTACTTGGAAGGTAGGGGCATTAGCCAATTATGCTACACTTGCTTTCTTTTATTTAATATTAGTATATTACTTATACTTTTAAGCCTTGAGGGCCGCAACGCTGCCCTCAATACCATTTGGGCAGCGACGGGCGTAGCCCGGCGTGGCTAACCCGTCTTTTATTAAAAACGGAATAGGGTGGCAGAGCCCCCTCGGGACCAGCGGGCTGTTGCCCGCTGGTCCAAACCAATATTGATTTACAATTAAAAATGAACCTGTGCACATGGGTTAGTGTAATATGATCAATTTATAAGTAATAATAAGGTTCGTCAGCCGCGGAGTTGCAGATAAATAGAGGCCGCATTGCGGCCCCGATTCTTGATATTTTAGAATTTAAGTACAAAGCATTCGTTTTGGAAAAGATTATTAATCCTGCACATATGGCGCGGGCTAGTGTATTACATATTTTATGGATAAAAATATCCATAAAATATTTTCAGAGCGTTTCTAGCGGGGCTCCTTATAGGTCTTCCGCATGGAACGTATATAAATATGCGTTTCTAGCTTAATTGGTAGAGTACAGGATTTCGGCTCTTGTTGGTAGAGGTTCAACTCCTCTGAAACGCTGTATAATATTTGTAAGACCTCAAAGGCTGCAGGTAGTAAAAATTTAGCCGAAAAAGGTCGAGATCGGCCTATGGCCTTGTAAAGAACGCCTAGCACTTTTCGCTTTCGACTTTCTGGGTTTTTATTTGGATTGTCTTATAAAAGATGAAATAGGCGGCCTTAAATAAATTTAATATATCCGCTTTGCGGTACTTAATAGAGCCGCCCATAGTTAGCGTAGAGTTAATCGGGGTTTCAGCCCCTTGTAGGTGGGAATAGTTCAATCGGCAGAACATTAGTTTGTGGTACTAACGGTTCCCGGTTCGATTCCGGGTTTTCACCCTTTACTTTAGACCCTTTACTAAGATATTATTAAATATGTTAATATAATTCCCCCCGGGTCGAGTTCACCCTGTATCCGGTGGGTCCGGGGCGAACGCCCCGGGGAAGTTCGAGGGAGGCCTAAGACCCCTTGAACAGAAGGGTCGCAAACGGCCCCTCGGTTCTTATCTTTAAGTTTAAGCGGATTAAGGCCCTCCCCTGGCAGCCGCCGGGACCCTTAAGCTTCATAAGGCTCTGTCTCGGGGCTATTAAATTACGGTCTATTAATAAAACAATAATTATCTCGAAGATGAATACCCTGAAGTATATTTATATAAGTAACAAATATTTTATATGTCTTGTATCACGAGGGGATTAGCTTAATGGTAGAGTGGTTATCTTACACATAACTGGCAGTAGTTCGATTCTACTATTCCCTATCATCTTAGATGATTAAATCATCCAAGTAACCATTTTAATAGTGTTATATTAATAATGCCTATTTGGCCTTCTACTTAAGTACAGGCAGGACCCTTCGATTATTTCGATGGATTTTCGGATAGATGACCGAATCGGTAAGGAAGTAGTTTGCTAAACTATGGATTTAATAATCCTTGTGGGTTCGAGTCCCACTCTATTCATTTAAGATGGAGCCAAGGCCAGGAGAGCCCCACAAAAGGCTGTGCCTACAGCCAGCTTAGCCAAGAATTAACCCATTTATTAACTAAACATTCAGAGTTATAATCAATAACATCTTGTTTAGTGATGGTAATTACTTTCATATTATTTAATTTCTTAAACAATTTATTTAATTGAATTAGTAATAAAATACTAACAATTAAAGTAGATACCCATAATAACAAGGAAATAATAAATGTGAAATCCATAATTAATAAATCTAGGCGGTAGCAGCATATTCAAATTATAAGAAGTATAATTACAAGAGTGGCCGCCTATTATCGAATCGGGCCGCTCCCAATTATAAACAACACCCTTATATAAATACTAATTAATTTGACAACTGCCTTTAAATTAATTAACTATGGGATATAAGATACAGGTATCTATTAATATAATATATATATATTATATTATAACCAACTAAATAATCTACCAAGCTTTAATAGCTTGATGACAATATATTTATATTATAGATTAACATAATGTCATTACTTATTTTATTACTAATATCTATGGATTTACTTTTTAATCCTGATATTCCAACATGGGTATTTTTATCAGACCCACAAATTGTAGAATTAGTAGATCTATATACACCAGAAAATATAATCTGGGATATGGATGATCCTACTAATAGTGCAAGAATGAATATTATTGTTAATAGACAAGAAATTAGAATTGCAGCTACTTTAATTATTACATGTATTTTATTATGTTATAAATAAGGAGATATTAATATATATCCTTTTATAATACCCCCTTGAATTTATATATTAATAACCACCCCTTAACAAAACCCCATGATAATTTACCTGTTATCAATAATTTTTATATATTTTATTTAATTCTAATACAGAATTTAGGCCTCGGGGCAATCTCTTGTCTAGAAGGAGTTGACCTCTGGGTAGTATAATTTAAATTAATTTAGTTTCCCATTAATTTAATGGTACTTACAATATCACCACGAGAAGGTATTAATTATGATATCGAGGGAGTGGGGGGGGTTATTATTTTTGAGTAGAGTTAGTATTATTAGGTAATAAGAATACTGCCCATAATAGTAGAACAAATAATCTTGGGTCCCCAATAAAGAAAATTAAAGTAATAAATAGAATTAAACCACTGAAGATATACATAGCATATGTAGGGATAAATCCAGAATCTAATGAAGCAACTTTATTAGAAGCAGATTTAAATACATTAACTAATCCATAAGGTCCAACTAATTCAATTGCTCCTCTATCAAGGATTTTATTAGTTGTATAACCAAAACCTAATAATTTATTTAAGATAAAATTGTTATAAATATTATCAAAGAAGTATTTTTGGTTAAAGAATCGATAAATTCCTCGACCTAAACTAGTACTAATAAATTGGTTAGGTAATGAATCGAAAATCCAATAAATAGCTAAAACTCCGAAAGTTCCTAATAGACTACCAATTAATGGTAAGAATTTCATAGACATAGGAAGTCCGAATTCAGTATCTACTAAGATAGAATGGTTAGGATGAATAAATAATGCATTATTATAGAAATCTGTTCCCATTCCAACAAATAAATCTTTAGTTACATAACCAAAGAAAATACTAAATACAGCTAATACTACTAATGGAATAGCCATAATTAGTGGAGCTTCGTGGATATTTTGATAATTAATTTTTGATCCATTTGGGTAACCTAAGAAAGTTAAATATAAAGATCGGATAGAATACATAGCTGTAAATACTGCAGCTACAGAAGCTAACCAATATACTAAATTACCTGAGAAACTGTAATGTCCATAAGCTAATTCAATAATTAAATCTTTAGAATAGAATCCTGTTAAGAATGGTAATGCCATTAAACTTAAAGATCCAATAACCATCATAGAGTATGTAAATGGTAATAATCTAGATAATCCACCAAATTTTCTTAAATCTTGTTCATCATTCATTGCATGAATAACAGAACCAGCAGATAAGAATAATAGGGCTTTAAACCATGCATGATTTACTAAATGGAATAATGCTACATTGTATTGAGATAATCCACAAATTAGGAATAAAAGACCTAATTGAGAACAAGTTGAATAAGCAATTACTCGTTTTAAATCATTTTGTAATAATCCAGTAGTTGCTGCAAAGAATGCAGTTAATGCACCTACCCATGTAATTAAAATTAAAGCTGTTGATCCAAATTCTAAAATAGGAGAAGATCGTAGAAGTAAATAAACTCCTGCAGTTACCATAGTAGCTGCATGAATTAATGCTGAAACTGGTGTAGGTCCCTCCATTGCGTCGGGTAACCAAGTGTGAAGACCAATTTGAGCAGATTTACCCATAGCAGCAATTAATAGACAAATTGAGATAATTGTAATTAATTCTTCGTTAATAAATGGAGCCAGTGAAAATACTGTTGAAAAATCAAGGTTACCGAAAGTCCAGAAAATAGCCCAAAGACCAATACTGAACCCCCAATCTCCTACTCTATTCATAACTAAAGCTTTAATAGCTGCTTTATTAGCTTGTAATCTTGTAAACCAGAAGTTAATTAATAGGTAAGATGAAATACCTACTCCTTCCCAACCAATAAACATTACTAAATAGTTATCACCTGTTACTAACATTAACATGAAGAATGTGAACATAGATAGATATGCAAAGAATCTTTGATTATGAGGATCTTCACTCATATAATTTGTAGAATAAATATGTACTAAAGCCGATACAATAAGTACTGGTAGTAACATAGATACAGTTAAACTATCGTAAATAAATCCCCAAGATACTAGTAAGAATTCAGAATCAATCCAGCTCATTAATTTAATAGAAACTGGTGATTGACATAATCCTACTTCATAAAAAGCAACTAAAGCAAATAAAGCTGTTAAAACTAGAGAACTACAAGTAATTAAATGACTACCAGTTTTACCAACTTTTCTCCCTAAAAATCCAGCTACAGTAGCTGATAATAGAGGTAGTGTAATAATAGCTAAATACATTATGCTTTAATAGCAATGCTACCTCTTAATCTATAATATGCAACTAGAATTCCTAGTCCAATAGCTGATTCTGCTCCTGCGATCGCAATGATATAAATACCATAAGTTTGACCTAGAATATCATCAAAACTAAATGAACTTAAGATAATTAATAGCGTTACAGCTAATAGCATAATTTCGATGGAGATTAGCATTAGAATAATATTTTTTCGGTTAAGAATAAATCCTAGAATACCAATAAGAAATAATACCATCGATAAATTCATTATGTTTATTTGTAGTTAACTTTATAAATGTAATACTATAATCAAGGTCAACTAAGTTGACCTTGATTCTTACAAGCCCGGAAACCGATAAGGTTTAACCTTTAATTCGCTCTTTTCAGGGTTTTGGCCCCGGGACTGCAGGTGCCGTCCGTCGCGATTAAGCCTATAAGTTTCATTATAACAACTCGAAAATCGAGATTTGAAAAAAGTTTAATTTCGTCTTGAAGGTGCAAGGCACCATCAAGGATTCAGGGGGTAGCCCTCCTGTGTTTTTTAAATATAATTTTTAAAAAACTCTATACTTTTACATAAAATTTAAAATATATAATTGTATATATATACTAAAATTAAATATTTGTCCCAGAATTATATTTTATAATTAAAACCTTTATTCTCATTGTCCTGGGGAAGAATTGAACTTCCTCACTACGATTTTCAGTCGTACGCTCTACCATTTAAGCTACCGGGACTTTTTAATAATAATTAATTATACTTTCCCCCGAAGAGAATACCCGAGGGGGCAAGCCTCCAGGGCTTAGGAATAACCTCTTTTGCCCCTGAATTTCAGGCGAAGTCCTAGTCTATTGATATAATATTAAAGACGTCTTCTACAATAATTATAATTTAGGTATAGTAGGAATCGAACCCACATATGTTTTATTTCAAGTAAAATGCTTTACCAGTCAGCCATATACCTTATATTTAGTCTGGATAAACCTAGCTCAAAGAGTCAAGGCCTACAGTTTAAAAATGGCCTTAAGTATATACACCAGTTTTTATTGTACCGTGGCCCCTCCGGGCGAAGGGTCGCCTGGGGGACCTTAAATATTTTTATAGTCTGAAGAGGGATCGAACCTCTAACTTATACGTTATCAACATATCACTCTACCGATTGAGTTACCAGACTGATAAAAGCCTGGAGAGAAAATCTCTCCATACCACTTGGGTAACGTCGGGTTTACCCGCGCGGTTATTATTCTTATATTATAATAATTTTAAAATATAAACAATTTCTGGCTTGTAGATCTTAGATAAAACCCGTTCAGACTACTTTCGGCCTAAACAATGCCAAGGGTGCCTAAGGTACTCTCTGACTGCCGTCGGCTTTTATAACCAGGAGTAGTAGGATTCGAACCCACGACAAAGATTTTGGAGATCCCAATTATAACCAACTTAACTATACTCCTCAAAGGGCCGGCCTTTTTTAATCCTAAACGTTTTACGTCCAGATCTTTTTAAAAATTTATTCTTTACTTATATTAGGAACAAATTAATTGAGGTCGTAGGGATTTGAACCCTAATAATACCGATTAAAAGTCGGGAACTTTACCGATTAAGTTACAACCCCTTAATCCATTACTTATACAAAATATTCAGATCGGTGGATTACTGTGTTACTTGGATTTACTAATTAGGTTTAGGCTCCACGCCCCTCAGGTGTATCATACTTAATAAATAATCGTGGGTCCGCCGAGCGGCCCATGGCCCCTCCGGGCGAGGGGGTCGCCCGGGGGGACTTATTAACATAGAATATATGCCCAAGGTGAACCCAGCGGATGCAGGGCTCAATATTTATTAATAAAGTATTTAGTTAAGGGGGGGGGGGGGGGGTTTTTATTTAGGGTTAA
>Ga0157365_10000117_pt1 | contig 36819 bp, 44 predicted proteins | sample AttsexASBM3_FD_111478 | JGI IMG/M metagenome (GOLD analysis project Ga0157365, IMG submission 111478) | Fungus gardens microbial communities from leaf cutter ant in Ribeirão Preto, State of São Paulo, Brazil - Atta sexdens ASBM3 | ecosystem: Host-associated > Fungi > Mycelium > Unclassified ...
TGCTGCGTCATATGGAATGGTTCGAAGCGGCTGACCTTATCGTGAAAGGTATGGAAGGCGCTATCAACAACAAGACCGTGACCTATGACTTCGAACGCCTGATGGAAGGCGCTAAGCTGCTGAAATGTTCAGAGTTTGGCGACGCTATCATCGCGAACATGTAATCTGTTTTATGGGTTACATAAAAACGGGAGCCGATGGGCTCCCGTTTTTTATTGGGCTATAACGATGGCAAAACGACATTTAGATGAGGAAGGGATGTGAATCCAATGAAAAATGAAGACTTACACTATATCGACCTGATTAAATTACAGTACGAGCGTATTGCGCATCACGAGAATCAGAGGCTTACATTTAGTTCGCTGGTCATGGCCTTAACCACTGCGCTACTGCCTGTTTTATTTGCAGTTGATAAAACGCCCGGCTCGACTGTCATTGGCTTCGTTTGCGCGTTACTCATCATTATTAAGCAGCGGACGGCATAAACGTGCCCACTATCTCCTCAGTTCGCAAAAAACACTATCTATGCCTGTGCCTCCAGCAAGTCTGGCGTGCTCATGCAGACACAGTATGCGTCGAAATATCCATGTATTTTTTGAATGTAGTGTCGCGTTTTACCCCTCTCGGATCTGACAAAAAAGGGACCCTTAGCCGTGGTGTATCGGATACTGTGACAGTCCAAAGATAATCCCCAATAAATCTGAAGTTGATTTTGTCTGCTGTAATAGATAACGCCTCAAAACTTCCTGTGGTGTACTCATTGCCCACATAGACAATCTCTTTGATACCCTCACGAAAATCAATGAGAGCTATAGTCAGTGATTCTTCGAAAATAACATCGTCAGTTAGAAAAAGAACATAAAGCTGTTCATTGACCTGAACAGATGCCTCAAGTATTTCCCCAGGCACGATAATACCTGTGATATTCCCGTTGATTAAGACCGCAGAACGAGCCTGTGATATTTCGGTCGCTTCCTGAACTTTGATTAGTGATATTGAATTAACCTGTTGCATAATCAACTCCATAAACGACCCATTTCCCAGGCGGCAAGCGCACCACCAACGAAGGCACCTATAAGTACACATACAGGGGCACCGGGCCCACACATCAATCCCGCCATCGCTCCACCTGCGGCTGCGCCAGCAATACCCGCACTGTTTATGGCCAGTTGCCTTCCTGACTCCGAAATTTTATCGTCTGCGTTATAGATCTCGTAAACAGAAATAGCAACTGAAAGCACGATGAGTCCTTTGCCTAAACGCGAAAGTTGCGTCATTTGCATGTTAACTTGCGGATTGGATTTGCCAGCAGCCAACACAATATCAGCGTATATTTGATTTTTTTGTACTTCGGACAATGTTTTGAAATTAACCCTGGAACCAAACAGAGACTTTTCTTTTTTTGCAACTAACTCATTAAACGTTTTATCCTGAGATTTCATACGTTCGGCCATAGCTCGGCCAAGAGGAGTGCTACGGGCTCTTACCATATCCATTATTAAATATCGTTGACAATACAGTCCAGTCATTTTTGTTATTTTATTTCAATATGATAAATAAAGATAGTGACGCGCTAAGGTTGGGGGGATTAAAAATACCAATGTGAGTAACGACTGGATCGGGGAGCCTACGTTTATACAAGATTACCTTATAAGCATGTGGGACGCTTTACGTAGCATAGTCGCACATTCAGAATCTTATATTGTTGCTTTGGAGAAGAGACACAAACTGATTTTGCCCAATGTATGATCCAGCAAAAAAACAGAGATATATGATCTTTTACTAAAAGATTATTATCAAAACCTAAAGACAGTCTTTCTTTATCATAGGCTTATAATTAACTAAAAATTAATAGAATAGAATCGAAAGCGGAAATTCGCTTTTTTCAATATTATTAGACAGTTATCGTTAAGCCTAATAAATGCTGCTGCGTCACAAGGAATGGTTCGAAGCGGTTTAACTTATCGTGAAGGGTATGGAAGGCGCTAAGCTGCTGAAATGTTGAGAGTTTGGCGACGCTATCATTGCGAACATGTAATCTGTTTTATGGGTTACATAAAAACGGGAGCCGATGGGCTCCCGTTTTTTATTATCAGGTTTAGAACGGTTATCAAAATAATTTATCAAAACCCCACCTGAACATGGGCTGAAGAGGCGCCGTCGGATGTCGTATCGTCAGAAGGCGTGCGTTATGCTGGGTGACTTTTTCAGCCAGGGCGTGGCGCAACTGAACCTTTTTGACGAGAATGCGCCGCGCGCGAACAGTGTGGCACTGATGGACAAACTGAACCAGAAGGGACGGCGAACACTCTATTTTGCGGGACAGGGCATTCAGCAGGCATGGCAGGTTCAGCGGGAGATAATGTCGCCGTGTTACACGACACGGCTGGCTGATATACCAATTGCGCGCGCAGTTTAAAGTGACCTATCAGGTGGCAGTGCAGCAAGTTCCGCCTGGAACGAAAAGTGAAAGAATATGAATTATTAATTACATCGTAGTGGTTAAATAAAGTGTGATCAGGACATAGTTGTATTAGTAGTAACATTTATGACTTCACAGTAATATTTCTTTTTGGGACTGATAAGGGACTTTCAAGTGACCATAAAATTTTCTCAGCTCTGGGAGGCTCATCCTGGAGTAAATGGCGATGCATGACCCATGCCGGAGGCCTGATGGCCATAAGGCTTTTGATGACCAGTGCGCTATCCGTCTCGGCGTTGCTTTAACTCGCTGCGGATACGATGTCAGCCGCCTGAAATTAGCGCAGTGCTGGTATCACCCCAAAACAGATGGTCATGTGCTGAGGGCAGAGGAACTGGCGAAAGCACTAAAAAGAACGGCAATCCCGGGAGTTTTTGGTGCGGTTAAAGTCAGCACTGAAAATTTCGAAGAGACGCTCCGGAGACAGACCGGGATAATTTTCTTTAAGGATTATTTCCGCAGAGGTAGCGAAAGCTTTACTAATCGGTCAGGAGACCATATCGACCTGTGGAATGGAGAGCGTGTAACATCGCGGTCAAGTTATCTTCGTATTCAATGGGGATTGCACTGGGAAGGTTACCTCAGCGATTTCTTTAATTCCCGTGAAATCTGGTTCTGGAAGATTATATGAAGCGTTCACTACAAATTTGCATGGCGTCACTTGCTGGCCTTGTCATTGGCGGGGGGCTCTTTATTGCGGTATTCCCATCTCTGGCACGCTTTTTTATTGGTCCGGTATATGGTGAAGATCAAATGTCTGCAAACGCTGCGCTTTTATTTATCGGCTTACCTGCAACCGCGCTCGTGTTTGCCATCGCGGCGGGGGTGTGGTGGACATTACGGCTAAAGGCTAGAGCAGAATCTAAATAGTATTGCGGTAAGTAAAATTCGGGGTCACAGACCAAGACCAGTTGCAGAAAAGTTTTCTGGCGCGACGCCGACGGGTACCGGAAAGCAGGTGTGATGCTGGGCGATGTTTTCAGCCAGAGCGTGGCTCAACCGCACCTGTTTGACGAGAACGCGCCGCGCGCGAACGGCGAGGCGCTGATGTCACTAATGCACAAACTTAACCAGCAGGGGCAGGGAACACTCTATTTTGCGGGGCAAAGTATCCAGCCGTCGTGGCAGATGAAGCGCGAGATGCTGTCGCCGTGCTATACGACGCGGCTGGCTGATGTGCCGACCGTGCGGGGATGGTAAAAGGATTTATTGTTCAGGCACTAAAGAAAAGAGAAGGTCTGCTTTGAGCGAGGAGCGGACATCGCGACTCGAACAGGTTTTCTGATAAGATAATGGATTGATGAAAAAACATTCAACTTCCAGCGTTTGGCGAAGACAATAAAACGGAGGCGTAATGTTCACCCCGGAGTTTATAAATGAAAAAGGCGGCGAGTTTATACTTGTAGCCAACCACAGCCTGGCATCAACGGAATCGATAAAATTCAGTATTGCATACAATATTGCCAGAATAAGCTGGGGGCTATCGCAGCTTCCACCGCACATTCAAACTTGCCGGGTCGTCTATGACATCAGAGGGCAATCTATCCCTGATCAGGTTCAGGCCCTGGTCAGGCAAGCGCTTGAGCAGGTAGCGATTGTGGAGTTTAGAAGCTGATGGGACTCCAGTTAATTATCAAAGCAGAACGTAACAAGATAGAAAAAGCATTGGGAGCACTGACATCAGAATGTGAAATATTTCCGATCGATGAAGGCCTTTTCGGTATTTCTATTTCGGAGCAAAGTCTCTTATCCGCGGGTGAAGTTGCCGTTCTAAAAAAACTCGAACCACTCACACGTTTTGACCTGTGGCACGGAGCCTGGCAAGAACCCACACGACGTTGACTTTGGTGAGTTTAAGCGTGAGCGAGGTAGGGAAGTCGCATTGCGTGTGGGCGCAGATCTACTGTTTTTATTAGCAAAGCGGCCAGGGTTCTCATTATTAAAATATGAATGTCCGCTCCTGCACGAAGCGGACTAGGTAACTGAGCTTAAGGCCCGCTGTGAGCGAGGAGAGGCCATTTCTTGTGGAAATAAATTACAGCAGCCAGCGACAATAAATACGATGATTGAAGTAGTAGCGATCGCTTCTGCTATTTAGTGGTTCGCTATAAAATTCTACGACGACCATGCAGCCATTCCAGATCATTGGGAATTCGTTATGCCAATTTCTATTAAAGCCACGAAAAACACCAGTACAGGAATCAGGGGAGTATAGCGATATGGAGAAATGTATCGGTGGCGTGTTGATGCTGTCAGGTTTAGAAGTCTAACAGGCCAAGATCCAACACCGCTATTCATAGCGCGTCTCAATGAGCGTGAATCCGGATGTGTAGACTCTGCTAGTTTTCATACGATTGAGGATGCAGGAGATGACCTCTGTAAGTTCTTAAAAGCTATGACTGGAGCTTCATTTGAGTACTAATGCCCTTACTCGAAGTTACCCGTTACTCTTTCCATAACGTCCACCTTTGGCACAGAGTAGATGTTATTACACTATGCAAATGTCTCTGATTTCCGCACAGTCAGGAACGACACGACGTCTGGATGCCGCATGGCGCGACGGCCACCGGTACCAAAAAGCAGACGTAATACTGGCGACTTTTTTAGTCAGAGCGTGGCTCAACCGAACCTGTTTGACACAAATGTGCCGCGCGCGAGCGGCGAGGCACTACTGAAGAAAACCTGACTCAGCCTTCGCGCTGGGCCCGGTTTTGGGCGATCCAACGCGCTATTTTCATCCTGCTTTCATCGGTTGCGGGATTGAAGAGCATCATGGTCAGATCCGGCCTCCCTTCGACAGAAAAGGTGCAAAACTCAAGCGCAATGGTCCCGATTTGCGGGTGATGTAGCATCTTTAACCCTTCTCCATGCCCGGCAACATCGTTGTTACGCCACAGGCGGGCAAAGTCAGCGCTTTGAGCGGATAGCTCCTCAACCAGCCGGGCGATTTCCTCAGAAGCACCGAGGCGCGCGGCATCCGCCCGAAACGCATTGACGATGAACCGGGCCATGCCCTCCCGGTCGTGCTGCATCTGCGGCACCTCCGGGTCCGTAAAGAGCAGGCGCAGAATATTTCGCCGCGCGGGCGGCAGTAGCGCGTAGTTCTTCAGGACAACCGCCGCCGGGTGATTCCATGCCACCACATCCCAGAGGGCGGTTTTGATAATCGCCGGAATCGTCAGGCTTTCCAGCATGCGTTGCAGCTGTGGGGTTATGCTGTCGGACGGACTTACCCGGCTTTCCGGCGGATGGCCAAACGCCAGTATAAACAGATGATCGCGCTCGGGAGAGGTAAGCCGCAGCCCGGCAGCAATGCGGTTCAGCACCTCGCGCGAAGGGGCTCCTCCGCGGCCCTGCTCAAGCCAGGTATACCAGGTCGGGCTGATATTCGCGAGCCGGGCCACCTCTTCGCGGCGCAGGCCCGGCGTACGGCGGCGACCGGGCAAAAAACCAAACGAGGCCGGGTCAAGTCCCAGACGGCGGGCCCTTAAAAAATCGCCCAGAGGATTTTCAGAAAGCAGCGTCATAAATTAGCCTGTTAATGTTTATACCCTGATAACGTCACTACTTTAATAGTAAAAGATCCGTGCTTACGCTGTCGCAGTCAATGACTCAGGAGACAGAATATGCGTATTTTTGTAACGGGTGCGACGGGTTTCATCGGCTCACGTGTCGTATCAGCCCTGCTGGCACGCGGCCATCAGGTGACAGGGCTTGTGCGTTCAGAAGAAGCAGCCCGGCAGTTAGTCGATAAGGGCGTTACGGCTAAGCGCGGAACGCTGGAAGATCCCCAGGCGTGGGTTGCAGGCATCGACCAGTGCGATGCCGTGATCCACACCGCCTTCGATCATGATTTCACCCGTTTTGCGGAAAATTGCGAAAAAGATTGCCGGGTTATTGGCGCTATTGGCTCGGTGTTGCAGGGCAGCCAGCGCCCGCTGCTGATCACCTCCGGCATCGGGATGGGGGATGACGGCAGCGGCCAGCCCGCTCTGGAGCAGAATTTCAACCCGGCACATCCTAACCCACGTGTAGCCTCTGAACTGGAACGCTCTCAGCTACTGGAATCAGGGATTGATGTGCGCGTGGTACGCTTGCCTCAGGTTCATAACACCGAACGACAGGGATTAATCAGCTATTACCTCTCTCTTGCCAGAGAAAAAGGCGCGGCAGCTTACATTGGCGAAGGTAATAACGCCTGGTGTGCGGCACACGTGGATGACGTGGCCGGGCTGTATGTAAAAGTGCTTGAGCAAGGCCAACGCGGCGAACGGTATCATGCGGTCGCGGAGGAAAGCATTCCCTCCTGGCTGATTGCGCAAACCGTGGCGGCAGGTCTGGATGTTCCTGCCGTTTCGCTGAAATCCGAACAGGCCGCAGAGCATTTCGGCTGGTTCGCCGCTTTCGCCATGATGGATATGCGTGCCAGCGGGGCATGGACACGCCAGCAGCTCGACTGGCAGCCCAAAGGACCGGGGCTTATTGATGATTTGAGCAGTATGCGTTTCTAAGGCCAGCTTTAAACCCGGCGCCGGGGAGCGGCTCTCCCCTTACGCGCCCCTGATGATTGCGCACCGCTGAAGAACCAGGCAAGTGAGTGAATGACGGCCGGTTAACACCGGTATCTCCAGGCAAAGCCTGTGATTACGGCGGCGTGGATACGTCCGCATCAGGCGCAGAACAGCTATTATTAACGCCCTACCAGTGTCTCTGATTTCGCACGGTCAGGAACGATGCGATTTCTGGATGCCGTAGGGCGTGACGGCCATCGATACCCTTCTTTGTCATTAACAATCATTTTTTACTGATAACCTATTTATCTTCAATACCTTAATAGCCTGGGCGAGAGTCTGTGCAGGCGCGGGTCGCCAGAAACAGAAAGCACGTGATGCGCCTGCTTGCACGTTCACACTTAGGTTTGCTAAAACAAACAAATCACGACGCCAGAAAGTAAATTCCTATGATATCAAGCCGGTCTTTCAGGGTGCCTTTTCAGGGCAATATGATTTGTGCTGAAACAACCTATGGGCCTAATGGTCATATCCTGATGCTGCATGGTGGCGGTAAAGACCGAACCATATTTTATAAATACCGCGCCCTGATGGATAAGCTGGGTTTTGGAACGACCTTATTTGACTTTATTGGGCATGGCGAAACCGGCGGAGATATTCACACGTCCTCGCTTTATAGTCGCACGATGCAAGCTATGGCAGTGGTGGCTTTTCAGGATCAACCTGTGAGCGCATGTATGGGCGTAAGTATGGGCGCGTATAATGCGCTTAAGCTTAGCGAGACACTGGATCTGCACTCCCTTATTCTCATGGTGCCGGGCGTATATACGCCTTCAGCGTATAAGACTCCATTTGGCCCTGCTTTTTCTGAGATTATACGCAAGCCCGGAAGCTGGGAAGACTCGGATGCCTGGTCAATGGCCGCTAACTTCACTGGGAATTTACTGGTGATCGCGGCGCAAAATGATGCGATTATTCCCGCTGAAATCCCGGGTAAGCTTATTTCTTCTGCACTCTGTGCTTCTGAAAAAGCGCTTCTGACAATTAACGGGGCAGACCATAATACGATTTGGCAAAACGTCATGCGTTCGCAAGTATGCTATGAAAAAGTCTGTGCTGCATTCAGGCGATGTTTAAATAATTGATTAGAAAGCGAAATTTAGTATAAATACAGCCCCCTGAATGATGACCAATTATGGCCCATAGCGGACAGGTGAATAGCCTGGCGGCCAACGTTAACACCTGTCGTGATGACGGCGTAATCCGCCAGATGTTCTGCTATTGATGGGAGTAGGGCAGCGGCGCCGGCGCGAATGCGCCCGAACGGAAAATAGTAGCTCCGCCGGGTTCGCTGCCGCCGCTCGCGACGATAAACATTTCGTCGCTTCCCGGTCTTATCGCGAGACTTGTCGACTTGAGATTATGGCCGCGGTCACGCTCAGGAAGAACTATCTGCCCGACGGGCAGGCCATTTCGGTTGAAAACCAGAACGCGGCCCTGGCCTGTGATTGCCACATAGACATTGCCTTCACGATCAACGCGCGCGCCATCTGGCGCAGGCCCGGTAAACGAATAAGCGACCACCGAGCCAAATGGCGCGATGGTGGTGGCATCGGCCAGCCTGAGGCGATGGAGCCTGTTTTTACCATGCTCGGTGGCCCAGAGCAGCGTACCATCCGGGCTGGTGCTATCCGGGCAGATGGCTACGCCATTGCCGACAGCGAGCCCAGGCAGAACAGGTACGACCGACCTGTAGTCGGGGCTGACGTAGAACACCCCTCCTTTCGGCTCGGCAGAACTGCCCCGACTGTCGGTAAAGTAGAATCCGCCCCGGTTATCAAAAACAAGGTCATTCGTGAGGAAGCCCGCCTCTGGCGCAACAATTATCTGGGTCGTCGTGCCGTCGGGGTTGATAGCCCGGACAGAGCCCCGATGCATATCGCCCACCGAGGCGATAAAAAGTCGGCCATCTTTATGAACCGCAAGGCCAGAGGCCCCGAGCGTGTTCTCAGGTAAGACAATCGACAGTTGCTTCTGCGGCGTGAGCCGCAAGACGCGACCCGAGGCCGCATCAACGAACAGCAGATTGTCATGCCTGTCAAATACGGCGCCTTCGGGCACCATCGCGTTATCCGGAATCCTGAAAAAGGGCTCCGCCTCGACAGTGTGCAGGGCCCGCTCGCAGGGCGGAACAGGGACGACGCTGCGCGTAAGTGCGTCATGGCAAAGACCTGGCATGTGATTGATCTCCTCTGTAGATGTGGGGGCAGCCGCCGCCCCCGAGGCGCGGGCATTAATCAAACTGACTTTCCGTAAACGGATCGGCCCGACCGCCCTCTATTGTGATGCTGGCAAGTCCGGTCTCTATTTCACGTCGCTCACTGTCAGTCAACTGGACGGTCTGTCCGCCGATATTCTCGATTAAATGCGGATATTGCGTTGTACCCGGAATGGGCACGATCCAGGGACGCTGCGCCATGAGCCAGGCCAGCGCGAACTGTACCGGTGTGGAGTTTTTACGCCGGGCCCACGCCTGGGTGAATTCAAGCAGCGCCATGTTTTTGCGTAAGGCATCTGGCTGGAAGCGAGGCAGGTTATGTCGGCGATCCGTATTGTCAAAACGCTGGCTCGGATTAACGGCGCCTGCCAGAAAGCTGCGGCCGGTCGGGCAGTAGGGAACGAAGCCGATGCCCAGCGCTTCAAGTGTTGGAAAAATCCGCGCCTCGGGTTCACGCCACCACAGGGCGTATTCACTCTGCACAGCGGTAACGGGGTGTACCGCATGGGCGCGGCGGATAGTATGGGCGCTCGCCTCCGACAATCCCCAGTGTTTTATTTTGCCTGCCTGAACCAGATCCTTCATGGTGCCTGCGACATCCTCGATCGGCACCCGAGGATCAGGACGGTGTTGATAGAGAAGATCGATGTAGTCCGTTTTCAGGCGTTTCAGAGAGCCATCAACGGCACGGCGGATATGATCGGGGTGGCTGTTAAGCGCGGCAGGCTGGCCTTCTTCTACGCCGAAACCAAATTTAGTGGCGATCACGACCCTGTCGCGGACGGGAGCCAGGGCTTCCCCGACGAATTCCTCGCTCAGGTAAGGTCCATAAACCTCGGCAGTATCAAAGAAGGTAATCCCTTGTTCAAAGGCGGTGCGGATGAGCGAAACCATCGCTTTTCGATCGCGCGGGCCACCGCCGTAGTAACCCACCATCGGCAAACAGCCGAGGCCCATACAGGAGACCTCAAGCGAGCCAAGTTTACGCATGTTCATGGACGATGTTTGCAGGGGAACCCTGTCAGAAAGATGGCCATCAGCGCCATTGCCTGCCGGTTGCGCTAAGGCTGCGGTGCTTTTACCAAGGGTGGCGGCGGCCAGCAATAAGCCGGTCCCGGCGACAAGAAAATGACGGCGATCCTGGGATGCGGGCAGGGCATCAGAACGGTTTTCAGGGAACATGTCACTCACAGACTGGATACTCCATATCAGGGAATCAAAAAGGTCCAGCAACGCGGCTGCTACCAGGCATAAGCCTGCGGGGCTTCCCCGCCGGGGCCTGGCCAGATAGCTTCAATAGCGTCTAAGGTGTCGTCAGAAAGGCTAACCGTCGTTGCGTGAAGCGCTTCTTTCAGCTGTTCAACGGTACGCGGTCCGATGAGAGGTGCGGTGACCACAGGCTTATGCAGGAGCCATGCAAGAGCCACATCCGAAGGCGCTTCGCCAAGCGCGTCGCATAATCCTTCCCAGGCCTCCAGTTGTCGCCTGTGCTGTTCAATTTTCCTGGCGAAGCCGGGTCTGGCGCGGCGACCACTGTCGGCCTTTTTCAGGGCGCCGCCGAGTAGCCCGCCGGCCAGAGGGCTCCAGGGAATAAGGCCCAGTCCGTAATGCCGACAGGCGGGAATAACTTCAAGCTCGACGGTCCGGGCCGTCAGATTGTAGAGGCTCTGTTCGGCGACCAGGCCGAGGAAATGCCGTGCGCTGGCGGCCGACTGCGCAGTGGCAATATCCCAGCCTGCAAAATTGCTGCTACCGGTATAAAGCACTTTGCCCTGCTGAACGAGGAGTTCCATGGCCTGCCAGATTTCTTCCCAGGGGGTATGACGGTCAATGTGATGCATCTGATAGACGTCAATGTGGTCGGTTTTGAGCCGTCGCAGGCTGTCTTCGCAGGCCTTACGAATATGATAAGCGGACAGATGGCGATCGTTCGGGCCGGGGCCCATGGGCTGATAGACTTTCGTTGCCAGGACAATGCGCTCACGTCGCCCGCCCTGCTGAAGCCAGCGTCCAATGATTTCTTCGGACAGCCCTGAGCCTTGTTTAATATCGGGTCTCTGCTCCGTGCCATAAACATCAGCGGTATCAATGAAATTGATCCCTGCCTCCAGCGCTTCATCCAGAATACGCAAACTTGTCGACTCGTCGGTGACGTCGCCGAAATTCATCGTCCCCAGGCAAAGACGGCTGACTTTGAGCCCTGTGCGGCCAAGATGTGTATAGTTCATAAACGGCTCCTTGAAGTGAATGAGCGGCCCCGGCGCTATACAGGCTTGTCGGGACGTATCGTATTCAAGAATAACGAAGTGCTGTGTTCTGGGTGAGGAGAGAGCGTTAAATGGACTTATGAACAAAATTCATCAACAGTGCGCGGCAATCGGGCTACGTCCGGTACTATTGCCACCCTAAAAGCGAGCCCTGGCACGCGGTTGCCGCAAACAAAAAGCGCAGGGCGAAGGTATTCAGGCAGGCCGTCCCGGCCTGTTCAGACAGGAAGCTGTTCTCTATGCAAACCAGCAGAGCTGATATCGCCGATTTGATCTATTTTCTGGCCATCGCGCGCCATCGCAGTTTCACTCGCGCGGCGGTGGAGTCAGGCGTAAGCGCCTCGGCGCTGAGCCACGCTCTCAAGGGGCTTGAAACCCGGCTCGGCGTTCGCCTGTTTAATCGTACAACCAAGAGCGTGACGCTGACGGCGGCGGGGGAGGTTCTGGTTCAGGCTATCCTTAAGCCTTTCGAGGCGATTGACGACGCGCTTGAATCCCTCAACCAGTTTCGGGATTCCCCAGGCGGGCGGATCCGCATCAATGCGGCCGTCGAGGCGGCAAATCTGCTGCTCGCCCCTGTCATGCCAGCTTTTATGGATCGCTATCCGCATGTCGAAATCGACATTGTTGCCAGCAATCGCATGGTTGATGTCACGGAGGCGGGGTTCGATGCGGGTATTCGCTATGGCGGCACGGTGCCTGAAGATATGATTGCCCGGCGATTGTCTGCCGATATCCGCTGGGTGATTGCAGCTTCGCCCGATTACCTCGCGCGCTACGGCACGCCCGCGCATCCCGAAGATCTGTTGCATCATCGCTGCGTCAGCAACCGTCTTGGCGACGATCGCATTTATCGGTGGGAACTTGAGCGAGACGGCGAAACGTTGCAGATAACGGTTCCGACGTCGGTGACGGTCAACCAGGCGGAAACCGGCCTTGTCGCCGTGCTGGGCGGGGCGGGGCTAATGTATTTTCCGGAGCCGCTGGTGGCGCCTTATGTTAACGATGGACGGCTTACGCTGGTGCTGACGGACTGGTCTGTGCGGGAAGATGGCTTTTATATTTATTATTCAGGCCGTCGGCAACTGCCGACCGGGCTGCGTCTGTTGATTGAGTTCATTCAGGAGGTCAGGCCGCTGGGACTGTAACGTTTAACGATAGCACGGCGGCAAACCGGCGCGGGCACCCAGGCTAACCCACTGTTCTGCTGATTAAAAAATCGATCAGGGCCTTGACCCGTTTCGTCTTGCCCGCGCTTTTGGGGTAGTAAAGATACACCGGCGGATAGGTTTTCCAGTAGCGCTCCATGACCGGAAGGAAATGTTCCCGATCGGACTGTAACTGCCAGATGGGTTCAAACAAGCGCCCGATCCCTAACCCGTTGCGGATCCCGTCCGCCATAACGTCAATATCGTTGCTGATGAGTTGTCCGGGCATCTCCACGGTCAGTTGCTCGCCCTTATCGTTAAGGATCAAGGGGAGAATGCGATTGTTGGTTATGAACCGATAGCCAATCAGCCGGTGATGACGTAAATCGGCCGGTTTGTCAGGCATCCCAAACTTTTCAAGATAGGCGCCAGACGCATACAGCCCTTCACGAAACGGTTGCATTAACAGGCGCGCTACCACGCCACCTTCCAGGATATCGCCAAAGCGAATCCCCAGATCAAAACGTTCGTCGATGACATTCACCGTGCCGTCATAGACCGAAATCTCCAGCTGAATGCCCGGATAATGCTCGCAGAATGCCGCCATCGCCGGCTTCAGGATCAGCAGATAAGCGAAGCGCGAGAGCGTAATTCGTACCAGCCCCGACGGTTCCTGATTCTGGTCGCGAATACTTTCGAGTGAGGTTTCCAGAGATTCCACCGCAGCGGTAGTTTGCTCCAGTAGCTGTTGGCCGGTTTCCGTCAGCTCAATACGGCGGGTTGTGCGCACAAAAAGCGGGTGTCCGATATGCTGCTCCAGCAGCTTGAGCGCGTTACTGACAGAGGGCGGCGTGATTTCAAGTTTCCTGGCCGCCGCCGAGATGCTCCCCTCGCGCGCAATACACTGGAAGATGCGTATCTGATTATATATCGCGTTATTCATAGCATCCTCCTTATGTACAGACGGGCGATTATTAACTACAGGCTAAATATGCATAAGTCAATGACCGCCTAATTTTCTCAGGGTGGGCTCTTTATAATCCGGGCTCTTCCCTGTGATAACTGAGTTCAGGAGATTGTTATGCGAGTTTTATGTCTGGATATCCCCGCACCGGGTGCGACGCTTGAAAATTATGCGCCGTATCTTACCGCTGAAGCCCTGCATGCGTGGGGGCTCTATAAATCCGGCTTTATCCGCGACATCTATTTCCGTCAGGACAGACCCGGCGTCGCCATCTTCCTCGAATGTGACTCAATCGATGAAGCCGCTGACGTTATGGCTGAATTTCCGCTGGCAAAAGCCGGATTATTAAAGTTTGAGTGCATCCCTGTCGGCGCCTTTATGAACTGGGAAATGCTCTTCTCCCCGGAATTCAAACATCAAAGGGAGTCATAACATGACAAGGGCGACAAAACCGGTACTGTGCGTGGTGACCAGTCACCCTGTCAAAGGCGCATCCGGCGTGCCGACGGGTTTCTTTATGGCGGAACTGACGCACCCGCTTAAGGTGCTGGAAGAGGCCGGTTTCGACACGGTCATCGCCAGTATACGTGGGGGACAACCTCCGATAGATGGTTTTGACCTCAGCGATCCTGTTAACGCCTGGTTCTGGAATGAAACCGATTTTCAGCATCGCCTGGCGACAACACGCCCGTTATCAGAACTTAACGGCGCCGATTACAGCGCGGTGTTCTTTGCGGGGGGACATGGAACGATGTGGGACTTTCGCGACAGTCAGGATGCGCAGCGCATTATCCGGGACGTGTATGAAAGCAATGGGGTTGTCGCCGCGGTATGCCACGGGCCTGCGGCACTGGTTGACGCGACGCTCAGTAATGGCGACTACCTTGTCGCCGGGAAAAACATCGCTGCCTTTACCAACAAGGAAGAAGAGGAAGTTCAGGCAACGACGGTGGTTCCTTTCCTGCTCGAAACCGCGCTTCGCGAGCACGGCGCTCTGCATCATGAAGCGCCAAACTGGTCGGAGAACGTGATGGTTGATGGGCGTCTCATTACCGGGCAAAACCCTGCTTCTGCACACGGCGTAGGCGAGGCGATGGCGAAGACTCTCCGCCTGCTGGCGTGACGCTGAAACGCGTTATATCCCGGATCCCTTTTATTACCCTTTGGCCGCAAGCGCGCGCACGCTTGCGGCCTTTTTTAAGCATCTTCATGAGTAACAGGCAGCGACGCTTGCGAAATTATTAGCCTGAGACTAAAAGTGATTGAGCCTTTACTGCCCTAAAAAAAATAATAAGCGCGCCCTATACTGAAACATATTCACGCTAAATCATGTTATCTCATTGAAATGAAAAATATATTGATCGTTTCCGGTCATCCCGATCTGAACCATTCCGTGGGGAATGCCACCATTCTCGACCATTTGGCTGTCGCGCTGCCTGATGCTGACATTCGTTATCTGGACCGGCTATACCCTGACCGGCGGATCAACGTCGATGCGGAGCAGAAAAGCCTGCTAAAAGCGGATGTGATGGTCTGGCAGTTTCCTTTCTCCTGGTATGGGCTGCCGGGGCTGATGAAACAGTGGCTGGATGAGGTGTTTGTTCATGGCTTCGCGCACGGTTCAACGGCGAAACTGGACGGTAAAAAACTGATCCTCTCGTTCACCACGGGCGCACCGGAGGCGCTGTATAGCGCGCAGGGTGACTTTGGCCATACCGTTGATGAGTACCTTCTTCCGTTCGAGACCACGGCCAGACTTTGCCACCTTGATCTGCTGCCCCCGATTTATACCTGTGGTATCAGCTACGCCAACAGGGATGCCGGGCAAATTGCAAAACAACAACGGCTTGCCAGAGCGCACGCCTCCAGGCTGGTCAACGTGTTAACGCAGTGATAAGCGCTTTGCGGCGAAGCAAACAGGGGAGGCAGACGATGCAATATACCCGACTGGGAAAAAGTGACTTAACCGTATCCCGTATTTGCATGGGATGTATGGGGTTCGGCGCTCCGTCTGCGGGCCAGCATCGCTGGACGCTGGGCGAAGCAGAAAGCCGCGAGATTATCCGTTACGGCCTTGAGCAGGGTATTAACTTTTATGATACCGCCATTGCCTATCAAAACGGCACCAGCGAGCGTTACGTGGGACGGGCCCTGCGTGATATGGCTGCGCGCGATGACATCGTGGTAGCCACCAAATTTTTACCACGAACGCCCGAGCAAATTGCCCAGGGAATAAGCGGGAAAGAAGCGATTGCACATTCACTTGACCTGAGCCTGCAAAATCTCGGTATGGACTATGTCGATCTCTATATTTATCACCTCTGGGATTACAACACGCCCGTTATCGACGTGCTGGAAGCGCTTCATGCGGCGGTTAGCGCCGGCAAGGTTCGCGCGACGGGCATTTCAAACTGCTTTGCATGGCAGCTTGCTAAGGCGAATGCGTTAGCCGTGCGCGAAGGGCTGACCCCGTTTATTGCTGTGCAGAGTCACTACAACCTGATTATGCGTGAGGATGAGCGTGAGCTGTTCGGGCTGTGCGCCGAAGATGGCCTTGCCCTGACACCGTACAGCGCGCTGGCCAGCGGGCGTCTGGCCAGGCAGGCACAGGCGCATACCCTGCGCGCCGCGACGGATGCGTATGCCCGCAGCAAGTACGACGGTACAGCAGAGCAGGATCGGGCAATTATTGATCGGGTGGCTGAGCTGGCTGGTCGTTACCAGGTTTCCATGACGGAAATTTCGCTCGCCTGGCTACTGACGAAGGTTACCGCGCCCGTCGTGGGCGCAACACAAAAACAGCATGTTGAAGATGCGGTAAAGGCCGTTGCGCTTCAGCTTACGCCGCAAGATATCCACTATCTGGAAGCGTGCTATCAGCCGCACGCTCTGACGGGGATGATGGCGCAAAACACGCCCCCGGCCAAAAACGATAACCCGGCGTGGACGCGATAGCCGTCAGGGTCTGCGAGGCGTTTCATCGTCGCGTATCACGTCCGACCGTTCTGTTCACCGGTGGGGAAACACTATGAAAATCATGATGGCAGTGGCTGCTATGTCGCTTGTCTTTTCAGGTTTTGCTAACGCCAATGAAAAAAGAGGTGAAGCTATGTTGAAAATTGAACCATCAGAATTAACGCAGGCCGAAATCCGGTCCGTGTCTCCGGCTCTGGCCCGCTTTGGTCACGAAGCCATTACGGAAGATCTCTGGCAACGTAACGCCCTGTCCAGACGCGATCGCAGCCTCGTAACGGTCGCGATGCTGATTGCCCGTCACCAGACCGGCGAGCTGAAACACGCTTTAGAGGTCGCGCTCGACAGTGGCGTGACCCCGGCTGAAGTCTCGGAGGTTATCACTCATCTGGCATTCTATTCAGGATGGCCAAACGCCATGTCTGCCGTCAAAATCGCCAGAACGATTTTTCAGACCCAGGGTGTGACGGCAGATGAATTGCCAGATGCCTCTGCGGATCTGCTTCCCCTCGATAAGCAGGCAGAAAAACAGCGTTCCGAAACCGTAGAAAAGAATGTGGGACCCATTTCGCCCGGACTGGTTAAATTTACGGCCGACCCGCTGTTCCTTGACCTCTGGCAGCGCCCAGCGCTAAAGCCCCGTGACAGAAGCCTGGTCACGGTCAGCGCCTTAATCGCCTCTGGACAGAGTGCGCAAATTGGCTACCATCTCAACCGGGCAATGGATAACGGGCTTACCGCGGAAGAAGCGGGAGAAGTGGTCGCTCAGGCGGCGTTTTATGCCGGCTGGCCGAATGCGTTTACCGCCGCCCCTGTCGTCGGGGAGGTATTACGCGCGCGCAAGTCCAGTCAGGAATAAAACAGGGGCAAAGGCAACGTTGAGCGATATCGTCCGTCTCTTTGCGTCGGACGATTTTCGACCCGGTTGCGGCCAGAAACCTGTCGGCGGGTAGTCAAAACCTGTCCCGGGAGACACAGGAGCATGATGAGCAATAAAAAATTGACCGATGAGCAGATTCAATGGGATGTTGAAAAAATTAATGGTTACCTGTGTGCTGTCGAGGCAATGAACATTGCTGCCAATATTGGTGTTGAATACGCTTTCGCAAGGCTGCCGGAAAAACACACGTTACGTGAATCTGTTGAAAGCAAAATAGCAGCTACCTACCCGGATACCGTTCTGGCAAACTGGCATATCACCCTTGAGCCGGTGCCTGAAAATCAGCTGAGAGAAAGTATCCAAAAATGGTTTTTTGGTTTTGGTAACGCCGCACAATTGAGTGAAAGTCTCCGTTCGCTTCCTGCGGGGTTTATGGATATTCTCAAACCTCTCCTTTACACGCCCGCGATTTACCGGATCGCTATGATCCCGCCCCTATGGTATGCCATAGACTGGGAGTTATTTGTCTTTGATACGAAGAACGGGCTTTTCTTGCTGGAATTTAACGTTGACGCTTAGGATACACACGTCATTGAGCGATTGCTGAATGAAAAGGGCGCGGCATTCGCGCCCGGCAATAAAGACCTGTTAATGACAACGCTTTTTCTTATTCATCCGCCGCCTTCACCAGTTAAACCCCGATAACGCTTTGACGTCAGCCGCCGGGTTGGCTTCTTGTACAGTCAGTATAAAACCCGCAAAGTTATGGTTGAAAAAGGTGATGTTATGATAAAACTGAAATTCTTTTTTCTGGGCATCTTTAAGGTAGAACACCGACCATTTGCGTCGGTTATTAAGCACGGTGTAGCCCGGCTTCACTTGCACAATGTCTGAAAAAGGGACTTTAGCCGTCGTAATACCGTTTTTCACCTGGTATAAATATTCGCGGTCATAGAAGTACTCTTCTTTTTTGGCAAAACGGGCGAAAATGGAAGGATTGCACGATATTTTCATCATGCCGTTATCCTCGGCGACGATTTTTTTTGCCTGGCGCATCGAGTTGAAAAACCATCTGCCAAAAAAGATGATTGCGGCCAGTAATAAAAAGACGCCTGAAAAACCTATAATATCTTTCATTTTTACTCTCTATTGGCACACGTTACCGCTACATTGGCTGGATGAACGTATGTCCAGGGTTCAGTCCCTTTGTGCACACCACCTGGCAGAAATATCCGGCTGTGTCTTTGCAACACGTCAACGGCGACAGCTCAACGGGCGGGGCGGGTAACGGGCAAAATGTATTTTCCGTCAGACGATCCTCACTACCGCGCGAGACGCGTTGGCGCATGTGACGTCAGGACAGCCATTGTTGCATGTCGCCGTCCACGCCACTCGCCACTAACCGAATCGCCTCAGCGTATATTTGCCGGGTGCCATCCACCGTCTGCTCTTCGGAATCTTTGAGCTGGGCGATAATATTATCGGTCTCTACAGGTATTCCTGATGCTATCAGTCGTGACACCGCCTTGCCTATCACTCGGTAGATATCATCCATGTCTTCTGGCTTAACAATGCCCATTCTGAACGCTCCTGTTAATCGAATCAGCTGCTTTTGCCTGTGCGGTCGCAGGTATTATTGCGTACCTGAGAACCGTCTCAACTGAACAGAATCATACCGGGCAGAAAGGCAAAAAGGTAACAGGTTTTTGTGGCGTTTTGTTCGGCAGGTGAGGACGGGTAAGCCCGGTTTTAACCCTGCGCTTTGCTCATGGTCGTCGCGCAGAAGGCGCCGCAAGGTGACGGCCGCATAGCGGACGCGGCATTACCCAGGCGCAGGATAAAACCTGAGCAACGGATAGCGTGTTATTTGAGCAACAGGATGCCGCATGTTTCAGGCTAATTAAAAGCACCATGACTGGCCGGCGCTTTTAACCGGCTGCGGGAAACGCAGATACAGAAATTTATTTTAATTCGCTGGGGTTGGCGCAGAAACGAATAAATGGTTGCAGGTGGGGCAGATGAGCGTTTTTTTCTTGTTGACGCGGGCGGAGCTGTGTTCAGATTTCTCGCTGCACTTCGGGCAGGTAACGCGGCTTAGGTAACTGTCTTGCGATTTTCTTTTATGAATAGCCATAAGTATCTTCTTTAATGAGAGAAGGGGGCACCTTACACACTTCCTGGCGCAATAGCCCGCAATTTCGTGTTTTTATTGGATGGCTGCGCGTTTTTTATCCGGCGAACCGTCAGTGATACGACGCTCGGGGGGATGTTCATTCTGGTAGCTTAATTTGTGCGGGCAGCGCCGGTATTCTTATGCCAGGCGCAAATCAGAAAGGAATGACAAGGATGAAAAGCGGCTACCTGACCTGGCTTAAAAATACGTTTCGCTGGGGCTACCGGCTGACGTTTAAACAGCTGGTGAAGTTCATTATGTACAGCGCGCTGATGTACTGCCTGCTGCTGGGCGCATGGTTTGCCCTTTTACAGATAATGGCCTTCACACCGCTTATTGAGTATGTCACGGCGGATCAGATAATACAGACCTCGTTTTCAGCAACGCGTGTGATTCAGGCGCTGGTCGGTATTCCGGTCGTATTGCACGCCATAAAATCGCTCATCTGGCTCTTTACCGCCGCGCCGCACGGGCACAATGGCGATACGAGCTATTATACCGACACCACGCATCACCCGATGAACCACCACGCAACGTCTGGCGACACCATCACGACGCATTCACACTCGTCACATCACGGCAGTTATTCTGACAATTGCAGTTCGGACAGCGGCTCGGGGGGCGATTCAGGCAGTTGCGGCGGCGATTAATAATAAGCCCGGTCTGATACCGGGCCGGGGCTCGCGGTGCGTAACGTCTTAACGGCAAACACACCGCTTAAGACTCATCATCGCCATAATAGAGCGTGCCGATTTTAATAAGCGGTCGGCCCTGGGATTTACGGTGCAGATTGGAATCACGCAGCGAATAAACGCAACCGCAATATTCCTGCTGATAAAAGCGCTCGCGCTTGCTGATTTCAATCATGCGCGCTGAACCGCCCTGTTTGCGCCAGTTATAATCCCAGTAGACCATGCCTTCATAAGGCGCCGCGGCGCGATGCCCGCAATCGTTAATTTGCTGCATGTTCTTCCAGCGGGAAATACCGAGCGAGCTACTGATCACTTTAAAACCGTTTTCATGCGCATAAAGCGCGGTGCGCTCGAAGCGCATATCAAAGCACATGGTGCAGCGCACGCCGCGCTCCGGCTCCCACTCCATGCCTTTTGCACGCTCGAACCAGTTATCGGTGTCGTAATCTGCGTCCACAAAAGGAATGCCGTGTTGTTCAGCAAAGCGGATATTTTCCTCTTTGCGCAGCAGATATTCCTTCTGGGGATGAATATTCGGATTATAGAAAAAGATGGTGTAATCGATACCCGATGCCTGGAGCGCCTCCATGACTTCGCCCGAGCAGGGCGCGCAGCAGGAGTGCAGCAGCAGTTTTTGTTCCTGGTGGGGGAGCGTCAGTGTGGGTCTGACAAACGCGTTCATCCTTACCTCGTTTCGTGTTGATCTGAGATAAACCTTAACAATATTTCGCGGGCGGTGCACGTGTCGCGCCGGGTTTTACTCTTTCATAAGGCCTGACGAAGCGATATAACGTGGGAAGGAAATGAGCAAATCCGCAGGAGAATATATTTTCGCGTTAACTTAAAAAGCTTCTCGCGCGGTTTAAACGGCACCATATAATTTATTTTTAAAAGGCACTGGCGGTAAGCGCAATAATGCACTAGCGAAATACGCTGCGTCATTTAATTATATAGTTTTGTAAAAGACCGAGTATTGCTTGCTTAAAAATTCATGGCATGCGTTAATGGATTCCTCGGTTTGATATGCAGAATCCGTGTGCGGTGGTTGTGATAAATCCTCCGCTTCAGTTGTGCTCATTTCCAGATGTTATCTTTGATATCTCTTCTCTTGAGTTTCCTCTTAAGCACTGAATTTTCTGTCCTTCAAACCATTTTTCGCCGTAAGGCTCAAGTATAAAGGTAATAGTATGGCTAATAGAATGAATGGTTCAGTGAAATGGTTTAACGCGGATAAAGGTTTTGGTTTTATCGCGCCGGCAGATGGCAGCAAAGATGTGTTTGTCCATTTCTCCGCAATCCAGGGCGATAATTATCGTTCGCTGACCGAAGGGCAGCAGGTTGAATTCTCGGTTGAAAACGGCGCTAAAGGCCCGTCAGCCGTGAACGTGGTGGCGCTTTAAAGACAACATGATCGCTGCAGGTTTGCATTTCAGATGTCCTGCGTGTCATGGCTCGCAGTACCGGATTTCCCGTTTCGACGTGACCGATAAAAACCCGCACGGCGCAAAATGCATATTTTGTAAGGCCGTGATGCTGGCAGGTAATGTCGAACGTTATGACAGTTATGCGATGAGCCACTCAGAAACGAATACGCATCGCTAATCCCTGATTACGTAAAAAAAGCCCGCTTGCGGGCTTTTTCTTTTGGTTTTTCGCGGCCAGTCAACCCTGTGATGTAGCACGAGCGAGAGGGCTTGCCTCAGCGCGACCTTATCAGAGCGCGAAACCATGCCGTTCTGGTAATGTCTGGCTTGCACACGTATGACGGCAGGGCTCGCAAACCGCTGGGAAAGAAAACGCGACGCCGGGGCGTCGCGTTCAGGCTCTGGTGCGGCGATCAGTGCTTGCGGGCTAACAGCTGCTCTACCACGGCGCGCGCCGCAGTTATCTTTTGCGCCCGCTCCGGGTCGCTGTTGACGCCCGCTTCAAGGCCTGCAAAGTGGTGGCGCGCGTTGTCGACCACGCGCTCTTTCAGCACGGAAGGCACTTCTTCCAGCAATGACTGGAACAGAATTTCGTACGCCAGGATGCGCGTCTGAAGTTTTTCAATAATTTCGTCAATCGAGCCCGTCATTTGTACCTCTTCTGGTGAGTGCGTCGGCGCTAAGTTTCACTTTAGCCGCTTGGCACGGCGTTGGCGAGGGGCAAGAGGCAGAAAAGCGTCCGGCGCGCGCAGGCCAGGCTACACTTTTTCTGTCTCCCGAGGATAAGAGGAAAGAAAAATGCCTGACCATCGCCACCCCGACAGACCGCTTGCGGACGATAATGAGCATCACGGGTTGCCGGAAGACACGCCGGATATCATTAACCCGTGGGAAGAGGACGATCTCCCTGAAAAAGAGGAGCAGCGCGGGCGGGAGTCGCTGCGCGATGCGTGGCATAAGGCTCCCTAAGCCGCATTATTTCGCTGCTGTACCGACGCCGCCTGCGGGCGGCGTTCTTATTTTTTGCGCCCGCTCTCCTTTTTTACGCCTCATCGACATTTTGTCGCTTTCTGTGCCCTCTATTTTTTCCAAAAGCTGCCGATAACGATTTAAAGCAAATTCAGGCGCGCGGCTTGCCTGAAACCAGGCACCAGCGTGTTGTCCTTTTCGCAGCATGAGCCACCACCCACGTACCTTTGAGGCAAATATGGATAACTTCCAGAAAGATATTGATGAGAGGGCGAATCTCGCTTTATCGAACAAATTCGAACTGCTGCTCTTCCGGCTGGGCTCTGCGAGCGAAGAGGAAAAACCTGAGCTGTATGGCATTAACGTGTTCAAACTGCGCGAAATCGTGCCGATGCCGACCATCACCAAAGCGGCAGGGATGCAGGCGCCGCTGCTCGGTATGGCGAATATTCGCGGTCAGATCATTCCGGTGGTCGACCTGCCCGCGGTGACGGGTTGCAAACCCACTACCGGCCTTAATCTGCTGCTGGTGACCGAGTATGCGCGCAGCACCCAGGCGTTCGCGGTTGAATCCGTCGAAAACATTATTCGTCTCGACTGGAGCCAGGTGCATACGGCAGAGTCGGGCGTCAGCTCCCGCAATATCACCAGCATCGCGCGACTCGACAGCGACAACCAGAGCAACGAACTGGCGCTGGTGCTCGACGTTGAACAGATCCTGTATGACATCATCCCGTCAGTGCGCGACGGCCAGCCGAACACGGTGGTTCAGGAGCGCAGCTTCAAACTGAAGCCGGGCGCGGTCGCTATCGTCGCCGAAGACTCCAAAGTGGCGCGCTCGATGCTGGAGCACGGGCTTAAAAGTATGGGCATCCCGGCCATCATGCACACCACGGGCCTCGAAGCCTGGGAGAAAATCAAGCTGATGGCGAAAGAGGCGCAGGCGGAAGGACAGTCGATCACCGATAAAATCGCGATGGTGCTGACCGACCTCGAAATGCCGGAAATGGACGGTTTTACGCTTACGCGTAACATCAAGATGGACGCAAACCTGAAGAAAATCCCGGTGGTTATCCACTCCTCGCTTTCCGGCAGCGCGAACGAAGATCACGTGCGTAAAGTCGGCGCGGATGGCTACGTGGCGAAGTTTGAAATCAACGAGCTCTCGTCGGCTATCCAGCGCGTGCTCGACAAAGCGGCAGGCATGTAACGGCCAGGCATCGCGCATCGCGAAGCCCGTGCTTTTCAGACAGACGGTAAGCGTGGCGCGCCTGCGAAGGCTTTCTGGTCAGCTACACTTAATGTGTTAACTCTGATGGATACAGGAGGTCATCATGTTTTTTGGTTTCGGATACTTCGGCGAATCGCAAAAAGAGCAGGCTTTCCGCTTACAGGCTGAAGAGCAGGGGGGCGGCACGCCGGGCCCGGAAGGGGAAGTCACGCGTAAGCGCGACGACAGCGATGACGACGAAAAAGGGCCGTACCGCTCGGAAGATGACGCTAAATAAAAAAAACCGCCGCCAGGCGGTTTTTTTTATGCGCGAAAGGATCAGCGAAGCTTATCTTCAGCCTCTTCCAGCACCGCCTGCGCATGCGCGCGGATCAGCGCAACGGGTGAGGTCAGCCCGGCGCGGGCGGCCGGAACTTCGTCTGGCGTCAGGCGACAATAACCGCGTCCTGGCTGGAGCTCATGCGCCACGGCGGCTTCAAGCTGCGGGTGCTGTTCCAGGGCCGCTTCGAGCGGGCGGTAGTCGAGCGGCAAAAAACGTCCGTCGTCGCGAAAACTGCGATACGGCGCCGCGAGCCCGGCGGCGGCAATATCCAGTGGCAGCCCGGGAACGCGTGCGACGATAGCCGCCATATTGCCAAGCCGCGCGAGTGCGCAGGCCGCCCAGGCGCGATCGCAGTTGTCCGCACGCTCCTCATCCAGCAGCCCGCAGAGCGCGGCGATGGCCTCATCGGTAGCCTCGTTAATCTCGGCGATCAGTTTGCTGGCGAGCCAGCGCTCACCTGGCGCGTCGCCGCGTATCACCGCCGCGAGCGGGGCGACGGCAGGGCGCCCGATAGCTTTCAGCAGCTCTTCGTATCCTTCATACAGCGTGCCCCGCACGACGCCGAGCGCCAGCGGCACCAGCTCGCTGAGCTGTTGCTCGAGGGGTAGCGCGGTCAGACGTCGGCGCTCTTTTTCGTCGGCGTCATAGTGCGGGAAATGGCGCAGCAGCTGCGCGCGGGTGAGGCTTAGCGGGACAAGCTTGCCCGCTTCATCTTCGGCGATAATAATAAAATTTTTATCCACCACCCCTTCACGGATCAGCTGCTGGCGCGCTTTTTTAGCGGCCCTCGGAAAGCGGCGCATAAAGTGCTCACAGGTTTTCTGCCATACGGAAAACGTGCCGTCGCGCGCCGCGAAATCACAGCAATCCAGCGCCAGGCGTTCGGCGTGCTCATCCGGTTCGATGTTGTAAGGCAGGTCCGCCGAAGACCAGCGCAGGCTCTCAGTCAGCGATTCTGTCGATGCGGTATCGCCCTGCGCCTGATATTCCGCCACGCGCCGCGCGAGGCTCTCCTCCGTACCCACCGCGATGCAGGGCCAGTAGATGACGGTCCCGTCGTCATAAAAAGCATGAAAGGTGGCGCCGTACAGACGCTCCTGCGGGTGCTGTTGATGCACGTCGCGAACGGCCGCGACCATCATCGTGACGGCGGCGTCTTCAAGCGACTGCCAGTCGAAAGCCTGTTGTGCCATGCGTTTTCCTTAATCAGCGATGCAAAACCTGCCGCAGTCTATCAATACGCAAGCCGACGGGTAAGCTGCGCAAACTCGGGGGGAGCGCCATAAAAAAAGCGGCCCGCAGGCCGCCTTTGCATTACTGCGCGTTCAGTTCGCGCCACTGCTCCGCCAGCGAATCCAGCAGCTCGTAGCGCTTGCGGTATTCGGAGCGTTTTTTGCTGGCGACTTCTTCCAGCGGTTTGCGCGCGGCCACAAGCGGCAGGGCGAAATACCGCGCGCCGCGACGTTCGCCGCCGATGGACTCCCAGAACTCATCGTAGCTTGCGAAGAAATGCCGCCCTTTGCTGAAGCGGTAGCGCAGCCCGCGGAATACGTGGCCGTCGTTGCTTACCGCCTCGAAGTGGGTCATGCCGAACTGTCCTGCCATCAGCCACAGCACTTCCATCAGCAGGCGTTTCGGGAAGACGCCGTAACAGGCTTTGGTGGCGTCGCGGATAGCTTCGTGCGGCACGCTGCGGCGCGGGCCCTGCAGGCCGCCGATAGCAATACCGTAGCCCGTGGCGTCGCGCACGACGCTGAAGGTGAGGCTTGCCAGCAGCACGTCATCGCAGTGCAGCCACAGCGTGCTTTCGCCTTCGCGCTCGGCTTTGTGGGCCGAAGAAATGCTGATGACGACCTGTTTATCTTTCGCCGCCAGCTGAAACAGCGGCTGCGGGCGCGTGGCGCACAGCGCGTCAGCCAGACGCGGCGGGGCCTGTTCGCTGACAAACTGGTAGTGGTTGATGATAGCGCTGGCGCGCTCGCTGGCGCTCAGGCCGAGGCGCAAATAGAGGCGATGAATTTTACCCGGCAGCGTGTTCTGCACGCTCAGCAACTGCTCAAAGCGCGGGTTGGCGGCCAGCGAATCCATAAAGCGCAGCGTGGCGGGCAGGTACAGGCAGCTGCGCAGCGCGAACTTAAGCCGATAGCTTTTTTTCGCCCATAACCCGCCGGGCATCAGCGTGCCAGTGGAGAGGGCTTTCATAAGATCCATACCGCTGCGCGGGGTCCCGGCGGCGTGAGGGGTGATGACCGACATAAGAAAAACCTTAAATACGCGAATCGCCGAAGTATATCGACCTCGCGCAATGGGTTTCTAAACGGCACCTCAATACAGACCAATCAGGCAAATTCCAGGGGGGGCGGCGCTCGGGCAGGAACCGTGTTAGCGGGTGCGGTGCTGATGCGGGCAGGCACACGCGGTACGGCGATTACGTTGTGCTGCAAGCCGCGTGAGGCGCGCTGGCGGAGAGTGCCGAGAGGGTGATTCTGCGGGGCGTCACGAGCCCCACAGAGCATAACGAAGGCGCGAAACGAAGAAAAAGACAGATTCGCGCGTAAATCGCACGATTTTTTGATCCAGAAATCTTTACATCGCGACATAAGAATGTTCTGATCTACGCGTTTCTTTTACTGTATTACGAACGCGGAAAGACCCCATGCAACAACTCAAGCCAGGCGCTCTCGCCATTATCATCGGCGCCCGTACCACCGCCGGACGGGGAAACATCGGTAAATCGGTTGAGCTCTTCAGCCTCTGTAAGCCAGGCGAGCGCTTTATTAACCCGGTCACGGGCTTTATGACCGAGCTGCCGCTGGCCTGCGCTCGCCCGCTATGGCTGGTGACGGGCGATGTTGTCGCCGCAGACGGACAGACCGGTTTCGCGTTTGTTCGCGCCGAACATCTGATGCCGCTTGACGGCGAACTGCTGCCGCTTGAAGAGACGGCGCTGCTGCTCGATTAAGGCGTTTTACGCCCGCCCGCTGTTAACTCCCGGAGCCACGCCGCCAGCACCTGCGCGTGGTTCTGTTGTCTGTCCTTAGCGCCATACAGCAACGTCAACGTGCCACGCTGGGCGATAGCCGCCAGCCGCGCGCCTTCGTCCTGTCGCGCGGCCAGCTCCTCACGGTAGCGCTCGCTGAAGTGGGCGAAGTCGATAACCTCGCCGTGTAATTCCTTGCGAAGCGCGGTTGAAGGTGCCAGCGTTTTGTTCCATTCGTCTAACGGCAGATCGGTTTTTTTGATGCCGCGCGGCCAGAGCCGGTCCACCAGCACCCGGTAGCCGTCCTGCGCGTCCGGCTCGTCATAAACGCGTTTTAGCGTAATCATCATTGCCTCCTGCTTGTGGTTATCGCTGTGCGGATTATCCGTCTGGCGCGCTGATGAGGCAAACCACAGGGCGCGATTGCCCGAGACGTCTCGCAAAATAGCGTGCATCCCCCCGCTGATTTTTAGTGTTGTTAGCGGGCGCGCAGATCGGTATGCTGATGTTCCTTATGTTGTGCTCAATTCGTTCAGGCATAAGGAAACCCTCATGGAACCCTCTCCACTCACGACCACACTGCGAATCGCGCTGGTTGGCGACTATCACGCCGACACTGTCGCGCACCAGGCTATCCCGCTTGCGATTGACGACGCCGCCGCCGTGCTGGAGCTTACCGCCGATTACGACTGGCTCCCGACCAAAGACATCGCCAGCGCGGAAGATCTGGTGGGCTATGACGCCATCTGGGTCGTTCCCGGCAGCCCCTATGAAAACGAAGACGGCGCGTTTATCGCCATTCGTTACGCCCGTGAAAACGCCATCCCGTTTCTCGGCACCTGCGGCGGTTTCCAGCATGCGGTGATTGAATATGCCCGCAACGTCCTGGGCTGGGAAGACGCCGGCCACGGTGAAACGGCGCAGGGCGGCAGACTGGTGATTTCGCCGCTCAGCTGTTCGCTGGTGGAGCAAACCGGCGACGTGGAACTGCGGCCGCATACGCTTATCGCGCGCGCTTACGGGCGGCAGGAAATTAAAGAGGCGTATCGCTGTAATTTCGGCGTGTCGCCGGAATTCGTTGAGGCGCTGAGCGCGGACGCGCTGAAAGTGACCGGCTGGGATGACGACGGCGACGTGCGCGCGGTGGAGCTCACCACGCACCCGTTCTTTGTGGCGACGCTGTTCCAGCATGAGCGCGCCGCGCTCGACGGGCGACCGGTGCCGCTGGTGCGTGAATTCCTGCGCGCCGCGCGTCGCTAAACCGCTAAGGCGCGCCGATTTCCCGAGCGCGTCCGGCAAACCCGCCCGCGACGGCCATCACGACCGCCAGCGCGGCGCATGCCAGCAGCGGCAGGCTCCAGCTCTGTAACAGATCGTGGAGTCTGCCGATAACCGGCGGCCCGCACGCCGCCAGCAGATACCCCACCGACTGCGCCATACCGGAGAGCGCCGCCGCCTGATGCGCGGAGCTGGCGCGCAGGCCGATAAACGTCAGGCCGAGGATCATCGTAGCACCCGAACCGAAGCCGAAAATCACCACCCACCACGCCGCCTGCGCAGGAAAGAGCCACAGCCCGACGGGGCTTAGCGCACAGAGCAGCGCCGTCAGGACGGCAATCGCGCGTTGATCCCGCAGTTTTGCCAGCAACAGCGGCACCGCAATGCCCGGCACGGCAGTGGCGAGCTGCATCAAGCCGTGCAGCGACCCCGCCTGCGCCTCGCTAAAGCCGCTGCTTATCAGAATCGACGGCAGCCAGCCGATGACGATGTAATAAATAAGCGAGTTGACGCCGAGAAACAGCGTCACCTGCCAGGCGAGCGCTGAGCGCCAGATGCCGCGGCTTTGTCGCGCCGCGCCGCCGATGGCGTCACCGCGATGCGCGCGCAGCTGTGGAAGCCAGAGCAGCAGCGCCAGCAGCGGAAAGACCATCAGCGCCAGCAGCGCGCCGCGCCAGCCGCCACTTGCGGCCGCGACCGGGACCACCAGCGCCGAGCCCGCGGCCGCCGCAAGCCCCATCGTCAGGGAATACGCGCCGGTGAGTTTCGCCACCTGGCCTGGGAAATCGCGCTTGATCATGCCAGGTAGCAGGACGTTGCCAAAGGCGATGCCGCAGCCGATAAGCGCGGTGCCCGCGAACAGCGCCGCCGCGCCGCCCGACGAGCGCAGGGCGATACCGGCGCAGATAAACAGCAGCGCGCCGCAAAGGCTGCGCTCCATGCCAAAGCGCCGCGCGCTCCCGGCCGCCAGCGGCGATACCAGCGCGAAGGCGAGCAGCGGCAGCGTGGTAAGAAGCCCGGTCGCCGCGGTGGAGAGCGTGAAGTCGAGGCGAATGGCGTCCAGCAGCGGGGCGGTGCCGGTGAACGTAACGCGCAGCGTGGTGGCAATGGTCAAAAGTCCCGCCAGCAGCAGCCAGCCGCCGCGACGAGCAGAGGTCAGGTGAGTCATAAAATCCTTATGGACGCGCGGCGGTGTGACGACGCGCGAAAACAGCAAATGAAAAGCACAGGGTAAAACACAAGGCTACTGGCGGCCAATCAGCAGCGACACCAGGCCCGCGGCAATCAGCGGCCCGACCGGCACGCCGCGAAAGAGCGCCACGCCGAGCACGGTGCCGACCAGAAGACCCGCCACAATCGACGGCTGGCTGCCCATCAGCGCCACGCCCTTGCCGCCAAGCCAGGAGACAAAAATGCCGACCGCGATAGCCACCAGCGATTTCCAGTTCAGGAAGGCGTGAAACAGCGTGGAGGTGGGCAGGGTGCCGCTGGCGATGGGCGCCATCACGCTGATAGTCAGAATAATGATGCCGACGGTGACGCCCTGTTTTTCCACCCACGGAAACCACGCGCTGAGCGGCGTCATCCGGATAACAATCAGCACCAGCACCGAGACCGTTACCGCCATGTTGTGGCTGACAAACCCCAGCCCGGCCAGCGCCAGCAGGATAAGCAGCGTGATATCGAACATCGAAAGCTCCTTGCCAGAAAAGAACTGCAACAGGCCGTTGTCATTATTTTGCAATCAAAAGCCGGTAACAGTGAATGCAGCATCCCCCGATGACGGCGCAAGACCCGGAGAAACGATGAACGATCTGCTGTCGCCCGACGCGCTCTGGATAACGACCTTCTTTTTCGCCACCGCCGCCACGCTGATTATTGCGGTGCGGTTTCTTGAGAAGCGCTGGTAGACGCCGCGCGGTGAAACGCAATCTGCGTGGGTTTCGCCAGACGCAGATAGTCAGCGGTGTCCATGATAATCGATTTTTCGAGCAGACCGGCGTTAAACGCGATTTCATCGTGACGCTCGAAAAGCAGCGGGTCGGCGACGAGCCGGAGCGACGGGTGAAAACTGAACGGCGGGATAGCCCCGAAGACGCAGCGGGTGAGTTCATCGACTTCCGCCGGGCTCGCGAGCGACGCTTTCGTGCCGCCAAGATGCTGCGCCAGCAGTGACAGGTCGGCCTGGAGATCCGCCCCCAGTACCGCCAGCACGACCTGTTTGACGCCGTTTCCCTTCACCTTACAGACCAGCGCTTTGGCGCCCTGACTGAGCTGCGTGCCGCGAATTTCCGACACTGCCTCGCATTTGCCCATCGCTTCATGTTCCATTACGCGAAACCGCGCCTCGCCCGCAGTCAGTAAATCCACCAGCTGCTGGTGAATATCCATACCTTTCATCTGTGTCGCCTCGTTTATATCGTGAACTTTCCACCATACTGACGCTTCGCTTATTTTGCAACGCAGGAAATTTACACAAAATAAAATCAAGGGAAATAAACCACCTGGCGAAGATATACCAAAAATGTTCGGTGTTGTCGTTTGGCTTACTTTGCAAAGGTGTATTAAGGTCATAAGAGTGCCTTATGAATGCAGCGGTCGTAATAATGCGGATAATGATTATTCGTATGGCGGCTTAATAAGCACCATGCCGTGATGAGGCGAATCAGTTTCTCAATCGGTGCGCAGGCGGGAATAACCCGGGTTGCGCGGCGTTTGCGAAAGAAAATGCAGGGAGGCGCGCCTTGTTCGGTGAGCGTAATGCTGTCTTCGACAGGCGAAGTGATTTTAACAGTGCTTTTACTGTAGTAACGTTTTTTCTGGTAACACAAACCCAAACCCGGAGGTTGTTATGGCAGAACATCGTGGTGGTTCCGGCAATTTTGCCGAAGATCGTGAAAAAGCATCTGAAGCGGGTAAAAAAGGCGGGCAGCAGAGCGGCGGGAATTTTAAAAATGACCCGGAGCGTGCGTCCGAAGCAGGTAAAAAAGGCGGCCAGAACAGCCACAGCGGCGGACGTAAATAGTTTCGCTTGCTGAATTTATCTGTGATACAGCAGCCTCAGGGCTGCTGTTTTATTTTGCCTGCATCGTCAGTAATAAGCGCAGCGCCTGGCAGTCGACAGGACGCGAAAACCACCAGCCCTGACCGTAACATCCCGGAAAATTATCCTGTAAATAATCGACCTGCAACCGCTGCTCCAGCCCTTCAAATACGATCTGCTGCGGCATCGCCTTCAGCATCAGAATTAAATTGACCAGCAGCGTTTTATTGAGTGTCGGCGTGCCAATGGCATCAGTAATGCTTTTGTCGACTTTAACTTCATCAATAGGCAGGCGCGACAGCCAGGAGATGGTCGAATAGCCGGTGCCGAAATCATCAAGCGCAATCAGAAACCCGTGTCGCTTAAATAATAATATTGCCGCTTCCATGTGCGCCAGCGTCGCGTTTTCCCGCTCCGTTATTTCGAGCATAATTCGGCTGGGAGCCAGGTCAATTTTTTGCGTAAGCTGCGTCAGAAAATCAAGATAATGGTGAGAGAAGAGGTCGGTGAGGCTGATATTAATACTGAGCGTGAGGTCGTAGCGGGTCAATAATTCTGCGGTTTCACTCACGGCCTGCGTGGTCACAAATTCGGTGATTTTTCCCATCAGCCCCTCTTTTTCCGCAAGAGGAATAAAGACATCCGGGGAAATCGTCTCGCCATTATTATCATACCAGCGCAGCAGCGCCTCCATGCCTTTCATCCGGCCGGTTTCGATTTCATAAATCGGCTGGTAGACCACCCGCATCTCGCCGTTTTTTAAGGCGTTTTCCAGCCGGGTGCGTAAAGAGGCCTTTTTCCGGCGATAAAGCGCGAGACCGGCGCAAACGGAAATGCCCAGCGCCAGCCCCAGCACGATGAGTAGCGCGAGCGTATACCAGCTCGCCTGAAGTAAGCCATAAGGATGCGTACCGGCAATCACGCAGAGATCGTATTGGCGATTACACTGTTCGCGGGTAATAAAATACCAGGCGTAATGGGACGTGGTGTCCCCTTCGTTTAATAGCGCCTGGGTGGGGCCGAGCGTAAACCACCGATGATCGTGCTGCGTATTGGTGATGATGGCGCTGTAGTGAGCCGTGGCGGCATCTTTTTCAAAGCGGGTAAAAATGAAAGGAGAAAATATCACCAGCAGATCGTTACGCCACCAGGCGCTGACGTTAATGGTATCGGTTAACGGCAGATTTAATAACCAGCGGGCGCCGTTGCGGCCGACAAAACTTTCCGTCGCGGTTAGCGGCTGGGCAATGGGAAGACGCCCCCAAAGGGCAGAGCATAAAATCCCGTGGGCGCTGGTGCGACCGACATCCTTAATGAGCTGATAATTCCACATCAGCGTGCGCAACGCATTGAGATCGGCTTCGCCGCACGTGGAATAATGCGTCATTTTCGCTTCACGGTTGGCAATATCATTTGCCTGCTGGAGCAGCGCTACGCTACGCGACAGCACCGCCTGGCTATAATCGTTTATTCTGCTCGCTTCCATCCGCCAGAAGAGGATTTGCGCAACAGCCAGGACGGCAAATATGCTGGCGATGATTATCCCCGCCATCCCGGAATTTTTATTCAAGCCCAATAAGACCTTGTTCGACATGATTCACGGTGGTCCTGCGACGGCGCCGCGTCGTTCTTATTTAATGCCGCTCACTATAACTGATAGCGAACCGGCTGTAAGTAAAATCTGTAGGGTTATTAATACTGAGGTGGTGTGTTACTAAATAGTATGGACGAAAATGGCTATTTAATTAAGCAGGGCTGACATAAAAGTTAAGCGTGGCTTTAATTGGTGGTAATCGGAAAATAACGGGGCCGACAGCGTCGGCCCAAAAGTTAGCTCCAGTTTTCGCTGGCCTGTTTATGAAACAGTTCGCGGAATACCGGATAGATGTCATCCTGATCGCGAATATGCTGCATAGCGAAATTCTCATACGTGGCCTGCAAATCTTCATATTCACGCCACAACGTTTGATGGGCGCGGCGCGTGATTTCGATATAACTGTAATAACGCACCACCGGCAGAATTTTCTTCGCCAGTATTTCGTGACACAGCGGTGAATCATCCGCCCAGTTATCGCCATCGGACGCCTGCGCAGCGTAGATATTCCACTGCGCCGGGTCGTAGCGCGCTTTCACGACTTCATCCATCAGCTTGAGGGCGCTGGAGACAATCGTCCCGCCGGTCTCCTGCGAATAGAAAAACTCGTGCTCGTCCACCTCTTTGGCCTGGGTGTGGTGGCGGATATACACGACATCGACGTTTTTATAGGTTCGGCTCAGGAACAGATAGAGCAGAATATAAAAGCGCTTGGCCATATCTTTGGTGGCCTGATCCATCGAGCCGGAAACGTCCATCAGACAGAACATGACCGCCTGGCTTGAGGGCTCAGGGCGTTTCTCAAAGTTTTTGTAACGCAGATCGAAGGTATCGATAAACGGCACGCGTTCGATTTTGGCGCGCAGTTCGGCTATCTCTCTGCGCAGACGCTCCTCTTCCAGCAGTTGCGCCGGTTCGCTTTTCAGCGCTTCATCAAGACTCGCCTCCAGCTCGCGCAGCGCCCGGCGTTTGCCTGCGGTCATGGCGGTGCGGCGCGCCAGTGAGTTTTGCAGCGAACGCACGACGCTGATATTGGCGGGCACCCCATTCGAGGTGTAGCCGGAGCGATGGTTTTTATATTCATTCAGCTGCCGATGCTGATTCTTTTTCAGATTCGGCAGGGCGAGATCTTCAAATAACAGGTCGAGATATTCATCTTTGGAGATCTGGAAAACAAATTCATCCTGGCCTTCGCCGTCGGCGCTCGCCTGGCCCTGACCGCTGCCTGACCCGCCGCCGCCGCCCTGCGGGCGCTCGATGCGATCGTTCTGGACGAAATGGTCGTTACCCGGATGGACGCGGTGGCGCTGCCCGCCGCGCCCCTGATGAAACATCGGTTCGCTGATATCGTCGTTTGGAATGGAAACGGATTCGCCGCTCTGGATGTCGGTCACCGAGCGCTTATTGATAGCCTCGGAAATCGACTGCTTGATTTGTGCTTTGTAACGGCGCAAGAAGCGCTGGCGGTTCACCGTGCTCTTGTTTTTGCCGTTAAGACGTCGGTCTATGAACCAGGTCATATGCCCCCCGTACTGCATTTACCAACTTTCTGTGCGCCAGTTTTGCCGGATGCGCCTGCGCCCGGCAACGGTTCGCTTCGTTGTAAGCCCGGCTGCGCGAACGCCGCCGGGCGATGCTTTTTATGACGATTTACGCACGCGCAGATACCATTCGCACAGCAGACGGACCTGCTTGCGGGTATAGCCTTTTTCCATCATGCGATCGACAAAATCATCATGTTTCTTCTGCTCGTCCGTGGAGGTTTTCGCGTTAAAGGAGATGACCGGCAGCAGCTCCTCGGTGTTGGAGAACATTTTCTTCTCAATTACCGTGCGCAGCTTCTCATAGCTGGTCCAGTTTGGATTGCGGCCATTGATGTTAGCGCGCGCGCGCAGCACGAAGTTGACGATTTCGTTACGGAAATCTTTCGGGTTGCTGATGCCCGCCGGTTTCTCGATTTTCTCAAGCTCGGCATTGAGCGATTCGCGGTCGAACAGCTGACCGGTATCCGGGTCGCGATACTCCTGATCCTGGATCCAGAAATCCGCATAGGTGACATAGCGGTCAAAGATGTTCTGGCCATATTCGGAGTAGGACTCCAGATAGGCCGTCTGGATCTCTTTGCCGATAAACTCGGCGTATTTCGGGATCAGATAGCCTTTGAGGAATTCGAGATAGCGTTCGGCGCTCTCCTGCGGGAACTGCTCGCGCTCGATCTGCTGTTCCAGCACATAGAAGAGGTGCACCGGGTTGGCGGCGACTTCGGTATGATCGAAGTTGAAGACCCGCGAGAGGATCTTGAACGCGAAACGGGTCGAGAGGCCGTTCATGCCCTCATCGACGCCCGCGTAGTCGCGATACTCCTGATAGGATTTCGCTTTCGGGTCGGTGTCTTTCAGGCTTTCGCCGTCATAGACGCGCATTTTGGAATAGATACTGGAGTTTTCCGGCTCTTTCAGGCGCGAAAGAATCGAGAATCGGGCCAGGGTTTCCAGCGTGCCTGGCGCGCATGGCGCATGCGACAGCTCGCTGTGGTTAAGCAGTTTCTCGTAGATTTTGATCTCTTCCGAGATACGCAGGCAGTAGGGCACCTTGACGATATAGACACGGTCAAGGAACGCCTCGTTGTTTTTGTTGTTGCGGAAAGTCACCCATTCCGATTCGTTGGAGTGCGCGAGAATAATGCCGTTAAAGGGCAGCGCGGAGATGCCTTCCGTGCCGTTATAGTTCCCTTCCTGCGTCGCGGTGAGCAGCGGATGCAGCACTTTAATAGGCGCTTTGAACATCTCGACGAATTCCATCACGCCCTGGTTGGCGCGGCAGAGCGCGCCGGAGTAGCCGTAGGCGTCCGGATCGTTTTGCGCGTGATGCTCAAGCTTGCGGATATCGACTTTACCGACCAGCGCCGAGATATCCTGGTTGTTTTCATCGCCCGGCTCGGTTTTGGCGATAGCAATTTGCTCAAGAATGGACGGCCAGACTTTAACGACGCGGAATTTGGTAATGTCGCCGCCAAACTCATGCAGGCGTTTCGCGGCCCACGGCGACATAATCGTACCGAGATAACGGCGCGGCACGTTGTACTCTTTTTCCAGAATTTGCGCGTCTTCCTGCGGGTTAAAGAGGCACAGCGGATGGTCGTTAACCGGGCTGCGCTCGCCGTTGGCGCTCAGCACATAAATCGGCACGCGCTGCATCAGCGATTTCAGCCGCTCGGCCAGCGACGATTTACCGCCGCCCACCGGGCCCAGCAGATAGAGGATCTGTTTTTTCTCTTCCAGACCCTGCGCCGCATGTTTCAGATACGACACAATCTGCTCGATGGCCTCTTCCATGCCATAGAATTCCTCAAACGCCGGATACCGGGCGACCACCCGGTTCGAAAAGAGACGGGAAAGCCGTGGCTCCTGGGCAGTATCCACCATCACTGGCTCACCGATGGCCATCAATAGCCGTTCTGCCGCGTTGGCATAAGCACTGCGATCCTGCCGGCAAACGGTAAGAAATTCCTGCAGTGTGAACTCTTCGTCCTTGGCAGCTTCATAGCGCTGGCGATAGTGATCGAATATATTCATGGCATGCCGTCCTTTCGTTTTTTAGCACAGGTTAA
>Ga0157365_10000118_pt1 | contig 36602 bp, 35 predicted proteins | sample AttsexASBM3_FD_111478 | JGI IMG/M metagenome (GOLD analysis project Ga0157365, IMG submission 111478) | Fungus gardens microbial communities from leaf cutter ant in Ribeirão Preto, State of São Paulo, Brazil - Atta sexdens ASBM3 | ecosystem: Host-associated > Fungi > Mycelium > Unclassified ...
CCGCAGGATCGAGCTGCTGCGCGATCTTTTTCTCGATGCGACGTTCGGCTGCGACAAGTGCATCCGCACACAGGCGTTCGATGGTCGAGATTGCCGGTAAAATGGTCATGGTGGCGCGACAGTAGGTGATGAAGCGCCGGGCAAGATCATCGTTTGAACGGGCCTGTTCGGCTTCGACGGCAAGCCAATCCCGGAAAACCTTCGCCTTCTCGCCTTGATTTGGGAAATGGCCGTATCCGTAGAGACGGCGTAGCGCGTCCATGTGCTGCTGACGTGTCTGGCGCCGCACCGCGTAGCGCACGAGTGCGTCTCCGGTGATACCAAGCTGGGCACCAAGAAAGGTTGAAATGACCTGCGGAATCAGCTCGCCCGGTGCGAGTGTCCGCCCCGGGTATCGCAGTGCACACAATTGCAGCGCGAAACCAATCCGGTTTTCAGGGCGCCGCCTTTGGTTGATGTGGGTCAGGTCATCATTCGCCAGAATGTAGTGCTGTAGCATCGATGCCTCGTCTCTGGGCAGATCGAGCAGTGCCGATCGCTGCCGTGAAGTGAGGATGTGACGCCGAGGCATGTATGATTGTCCCAGTTGAACAGATGTCTGTTTTGGACAACACTGACCCACGTTTATCAAGGGCTTTTGAGGTATAAAATCAGAGGGGTTCAATTGGGACAACGCGCGGTCATCTATGCCCGGGTTTCGACAGCGGATCAGTCATGCGAGCGGCAGTTGCGCGATCTGGTGGGCTTTGCCGAGCGAGGCGGTTACGAGGTGGTCGACACCTTCCGTGAGACCGCCTCGGGCATGAGGGCGAACCGGGCGGCGCGAACCGAAGTCATGAAACTGGCGCAGGCACGCCGGATCGACGCGATCCTCGTCACTGAGCTGAGCCGCTGGGGACGCTCGACGCAGGATCTGCTCGATACGCTGAAGCGCCTGTCGGGCTGGCGGGTGTCGGTCGTTGCAATGAGCGGTATGACCTTCGAGGTCGATACCCCGCATGGTCGGATGATGGCGACACTCCTCGCCGGTATCGCGCAGTTCGAGCGCGACATGCTGAGCGAGCGCGTTCGGTCCGGCCTTGCCGCTGCCCAGGAACGCGGACGCAAGCTGGGACGGCAAGTCGGCGATCGGCCGAAATCCGATCGGCTCGCGCCCAAGGTGCTCGCTCTGGTCGAGGAGGGGCGCAGCTATCGTTGGATCGCGCGTGATCTCGGACTGAGCAAGAATACTGTCGCCGGGATCGTCGGAAGGGCCAAAAACGACGCATCTCGACTTATCGAAATCACAGTATAAGGAGGTTTATCTATGTCGTCGTTGGACCGTAGCTCTTCGTTTTTAAGAGAAAGCCCGGCGATTTTGCAGGCATGCATCAATGGAGCAAGACCAATCGGTTTTCATCCGACGCTTCCTTTAACGCCAGATGAGATGGCCCGTGACGCAGCTGCCTGCATTCGGGCAGGCGCAACAGAATTGCATTTACATCCACGGGATGGCCTTCGACGTGAGAGTTTGAAAGCCGTTGACGCCACTCTTTCAGCAATCCGATTTGCCTGCCCAGGCACATTGGTCGGTGTATCGACAGGAGCCTGGATCGAAGCTGACGAGCAGCGCACGCGAGAATGCATACAACAATGGCAGACGCTACCAGACTATGCTTCAGTAAATCTCTCAGAACAGGACGCACCTGCGGTTATGCGAGCGTTGCAGCAGCGCGGGGTTGGTATTGAGGCTGGTCTTGCTTCTGTGGATGATGCCAAACGATTCGTAGCAATGACGGAGCGCCCGCAGGTGCTGCGGGTTCTGATCGAGCTAGAGCAGCAAAACTTCTATGATGCCAGTTCTATCGTGTTCGATATCGTCGGCATCTTAAACGGGGCACAAATCGACCGACAGATCCTACTCCATGGTTTTGACGCCACGGTTTGGCAGTTCATCGAACTTTCGAAGAAACATCACTGGTCTACTCGAATTGGTTTGGAAGATACCTGCCTACTTCCAGACGGAACGAGAACGCAGGATAACGCTGAGCTCGTTGCTACAGCGATCTCAGCGTAGCTCGTCGTTTACTTAGGGTGTCATTTCGCCCCCAGCCGGAACCGACCCCATGAAGTCGTGAAGCGTTGGGAGAGCATTGAGGTCCGCGCGCGCCAGGTCGGCGCGGTGCCGGTGGCCAACACCCTGACCGTGCCACGGCCGAACCGCTCGTTGAGGGCATCGAGCGCCGTCATCAAGGTTTCCGGCTAGTTATGGTGTATAGACCAGCCTCAAATACCTGGCCGGGCGTATTGTTAACATCAGGGCTCCGAGCCCAATCCCGATACCAACCGACAAAAACACCGCCGGGAACGACCAGATCCTCGCTGTTTCTCCACCGACTAGAGATCCTGCGGCCAACGCTGACCATCCTAGCATCTGGAAGCTTGCATGCACTGCGGCCTGGGCCTCAGACGGTGACGTTTTCTGTTTCAAGGTAGCAGTAGAACTATTGAAAGTGGCCGTGCAGAAGCCGAATGCAAGATTGCCCACGCCAAGCAGGATCATTGTGTGAGGCAATTTCGGGAACCAAAAGGCCACACCGATCATGCCCCATGCAAAGGCCGACCCCAATGCCGAAAAAATCAGTGTTTGGCGAAGACCGCTTTTCGCTCCCCATCGCCAGCCAAACGTCGAACTCAATAATACGCCTATGCCGGTCATCGCGATCAGAACGCTCATATCTATTGGCCGCATATCAAACACAGCGGACAGCCCTATGATGAAAACGACGTTGCCCGACCGTACGAAAAACTTGAGAGCGGTACTCACCATGACTAGATCAAGCAAATCGGGCTGCTTTAGGATCAAACCAAAGCCGCTTCTGCCCACATGGGCGACTTTGTCGGGGGGACGGTTCATCGCCGCTCCCGCATCGGATCGTCTCAAAAGATGAAAAATCGCCAGAACCGCGATGAGAGTGTCAACTGCATAAAGCGTCGCAACACTGGTCGTAGAAACGATGGCAGCCGAGAGTGCTGGTATGACGAGTAACGCGGTAGAGGTCGCCGAGAGTAGGTAGGAGTTCGTGTAAGCTAACCGATCTGCTGACATACTACGGGTTATAAGGCTGTAGACACTGATCTCGTAGATTGACGAACCTGCCCCGAGTACAGTCATGGACAGGCTCAATAATGCCACAAGGAGGGGGGTAGAAAAGTAGTTATGACCCTGGATGAACCCGATGACGGAAACCAAGGACAGAATACGGATATAGATTGCAACGGCCAGCGAAGATCTGATCGTATGGCCGTCTACATACCTGCCAATGCGAGTCCCAAGTATCAGATAAGGCAGACCGATGCAAAACGTCATCAGACCGGCCAAAGCCGTCGACTTGCCGAACAGTTCAATAGCGATGAAAGGCACCCCAAAATTGCCGATTTGTATCGAGATGTCTCCAACCGCTTGGAGACCGACCAGACGATAGTCCACCCTTATCCTCTGGAATGCGCGGCGCCAGCAAGGATGCCGAGTCTGCTCGGTCATGTGGCAATAGCTTGGCTCACGCAGACACCGTTTTCCATCAGAGCGCCGAGAGTCCGATCCAGAATGTCCTCTGTTTGAACCAGTTTCTTCAGTTCGGACCGCTGTATTGGCTCCCTTGAACTCCGCAACGCAAGAATGAGATCACGACAGGCTTTAGGAAGAACCAAAGTATTTCCATGAAACCTGATTTGGATTTTATCTCCAGTCTCAATAATCGACGTTGGAACCCAATTGGCCCAAGCCACCCCCGTATTATTGTCAACTGGTCCGTCTTCTAGCAACGCCTGAATCATGCCAGGCCTAGACGGATAACGACCGGATCGAATCTTCTCCATCAAGTGATGAATACCGCTATTTAACGAAGCGTTTTCAACTGAAGTATCGCCTCCGATAGCAGATGCCAAGTAGTCTGACGCAAGATTATACCAACGAAACGGTGTAACACCTATGGTGATGTGGATGGAGTGATCGTCCGTCGTATCGGTCTCGTGAACCATCCCCGCCGGGACAAACAGCAGATCTCCTGGTACCAGAACATAATCGGCTCTAATGTTATTGTCCGTAGAGGTCGCTGATACGTCCGGGCGCTTTTCAACTAGTAGCGGGTCCTCCACCGCCATATCCCAAAGCTTCCACCGCTTCTTACCGCTGATCTGCAAGATGAGACCGTCCACGTTGTCGTAGTGCCTTGGAAGATTTCCAACGGTATTTGGCGGCGTCACAAACAAGGACAGATCGGTGACAGCGTTCAACGTCTCCTCAAGCTGGATCTTTAAGGCAAGGCAGGCTTTCGAGATACGTTCGATACCTGTGAAGTAAGCTGTCGCGCCGGACTTAAGCTCGTCGAATATCACGTTGCTTGGAACAAAAAATGGAGTGTCACTACCAGAGAATCGAAGGTTTCTCGTGTATGAGGCTACATCCATTCTTTTTCCGCCGTTGTACAATCTTATGAACGGATAAAAGAGATCTCGACGACTGAGCAGTTCTTGTGCGTCATCGACGGAGAACAGGGGATCATAAAAATTAGATTTACGCCCTTTCACCAACAGTTCGTTGCCCTCGGCGGCCGAGCGGGCCAACGCTTTCTGCGGGGTTCCGGAAAGGAGCCAGTCGGCATTCAACGACTGCGTATGCATCTGTGATACCTTTCTCGGAATAGAAAGCCTTTAGCAAGTCAGACCAACGCGTGATTCAGTAACCAGTCAGGATGTCGTGCAAGGTCGAGGAGGTATTCTTCGCCGACGACAGTGTCCTCGAATTCGGTATTTCTCGGGGCGCAGCGAAAATCGTCTTGATCAGGTCGAAGTTCTTCCGGGCTTCAAGGGATGACGTTCCCTCGAACAAGCTTGGGTCTAGCCTCGCCCGTAGAGCGCTCGTACTTCTAACTTCCTCGATCGCGGCCGCAATCTTGGCTCGATTACTACCACTTTCGCCAGACGCTATGGAAAAGGATATGTGACACGATCCCCTTCCTGTAGTTCTAGTATCGTGATGAACCCCCTTCGGCACGAACAGGACGTCTCCAGCCGATAGTTCTGTAACCAACTCGGTTTTGTCGTCACCGACCCTATCCGAATTACGCACAGACGCTTGGCTATCAGAGGAAACGGAATCGAACACCCACGCTTTTTTACCTGCGATTTGCACGGCGACTACGTCGTGTGGATCGGAATGCCTACCGAACGACCTGGACCCTCCAAGCGAAAAATATGCATGACAGACGGCAAGACCTTTCGTCGCCTCTGACACTTTCTCGCACATTTCGTCAAGTGCTCGCGAGCTTCGTCCAACATCAAGTAGCTCTACAGTAGCACCATCTTTTAGAGACCGGTAGATGTATTCAAGATTTGCGATATCATATTCTGTAGAAGAACCGCATCTAGATGAAACTACACATTGTTCCCTAGGTATACGTTTACCATTATGAAAAACCCTAAAGAATGGATACTTTAGGTTGTTGGAAACAAGAACTCGCTCAACTTCCTCTATTGTCACTCCGAGGGCTGAACTGTGACCGAGTGTTACCGTTCCGATGTGCGCATCTGAAATCGATAAGTCGGGCCAAATGTCTTTTAAGACATCCAATTGTGATGGGATATGTTTCCCTGGCTGGATGTTCACGCGAAGTCCCCTGAAAAAAGTAGTCCCGGAATGGAAGACCATTTCGGGACCCACGGATCAGTGGTCGCCTTCGGCGGCCCACACGTCGGGCGTGAAGTCGATCTGCCCCGGCATGTCCGCCAAGCACTCGCCCGATGCGATGTCCGAAAGGACCACCGAAAAGTCTTCTGACACGTTGTTCATGATCGTTATCCGCTATTATCGAGGTCGGATCTCAGATGCGGCAAGGTCTAGACCTGAACCTCATGTGAAGCGATGATCAAACTGCCGCGCGACCGATCAGAGCAAACACAAACATGACGAGTCAAAGAAATAATAATTGCAGAGAATTTTCCTATTAATAGCGGGATAATTTTATTTAGATAGGTTTTATAACGATTTAGACGTTTTTTTGATTCGAGAATCGAGTTTATGCTCACGGCATCGTGTGCACGTCGCAAAGCTGTGATTATCGATCTTCTTTCATACAAAGCGGATAAGCTCATGGCTGAGGACGTCAGCTCTGATCGTGGCAATCCGGAAACGGATATGGTTGGTTGAGATGGACCCTAAGCATGGTCCCTAACGTTCCTGTCCCTGGTCGCGGTCCCGCGTGCGGTTTTTACCGAGCGTCTGCGTCTGAACGGCGCGTTCGTGGCTGATCGTGGCTCCCTCCGAGCGGCCCTCGATGTTGCGCACGTCCTTCGTCGCCTGGATCACCTGGACGCGGAGATCCTTCACGTCCGAGCCCTTCACGCCGACCGGAGCCCGATCGCCGATGATTTCATACGCCTTGGCCTCGACCGGGCCGATGCCGGTGCGATCAACGTTGTGCGTATGGGCGAGCGACATCGCTTTGAGCTTTTCGCGTTCGTCCGCATTTTGCTTGAGCGCATCGGCCAGGGCGGCCCGCTCGCGCTGTTCCTTCGTCTCCTGGCGCTGCGGGTCCTCCCCCTTGAGGAAGGCCGTCACGCGCGAGATCACGCCCGGTTTGTCGGTTCGTTCTGCCGCCTGGCCGTCCATGGCTTTCTCGCGGGCGCGCAAGGCGCGCTCGGCGTCCTCGTTGCGATCGAGACGCTGGCGGGTGCCTTCATGAATCTCGCCCATCTGGCCGCCGACGATGAGATTGCGGACGGTTTCGATCTTCCCGCGCGCATCCGTCAGGGCCTCGCGTGATTCCTTGGCGAGCGCCGTCCAGCGTTGCGCCCGCTCGCGCTCCGCGTCCGAGCCAGGCGCCGGCTTCGGGCCGGCTTCATCGCGGGTCATCTGGTCGCGGGCGGCCGTGACGGTCGCCTGCACGCGTGCGATCGCGGCTTGTGCGTCGCGATAGAGGCGCTGCGCCGGATTCAGGTTTTCGTCGCGTGGCTCGAGTACAGCTGGACGCCCCTGGTCGGCGCGTGCCCCCTGCCCTGCCCGGCTCAACCGATCCTCGATCGTCTCGGCCGGCGCCCGCCCCTGTGAAGCCTGGTCGCGTTCCGGCTGACGCTCGACCGGTGCCAGGGCGCGAGCGGCCCAGGCCGGCATCGGCGCGTGCTGGCGTTCCTGGCGGTTCTCACGCTCGACAATGAGTTGGCGCGTCGATCGACTGTTGTCGTAGACCGCGACGTAATCGGCGATCGCCGCCGCTTTTGGCAATTTTTCTAGCGACAGTTCGTAGCGCCGCTTGATCGTCTCGGTCGGCACGTCATGACCGCCCTTGGAGACGCGGTCGGCGACGCGAGCAAGCGATACGCTCGGGTTCTGGACGCCGACATAGATGAGGTTGACCTTGTAGCCGGCATCCTTGGCCGCCTGCATGGTCCGAAGCTCGCTGTTGCCGGTTAGCGTCGTCTCCATGGCGAAACTTCGACCGGCTTCCAGATGCTCGCGCCGTTGGGTCAGGGCCACACGCCCGGCTCTATCTTCATTGAGACGGCCATCCGGGAGTCGGGGTAGATCGCGCGCCGCGATGACATCCGGATTGACCATCGGGACATCATTCGGAACGACTTTCGCCGTCATGGTCGATTTGCCGGCTCCGTTGGGACCGGCAACGACCCATAGCTCCGGGGCGGCGCGCTCGCTCATAGTGTGCGGATCACCTCATCGCCTTCCCGATGGAAGACAACAAGTTCACGACGGCCGTCCGGATATTCCTTGACGAGCATCCCGTCCGGGGTTTCCGGCTCGCTGTAGTAGATCGGCCGGCCGGCCGCGAGGGTTTCGCGGGCAGCATCTCCGGCGCCGGGGTTTTCGACCAGACGGCGCCTTATCTCCGCGTTGGCTTCCTGTTCCGTGCGCGGGCGGACGGCGGTTTGTGACATTGAAGGTCTCCATATCCATATAGCTATAGAGCTATGTAGCAGTTTAGTTGATGGCGTAGCACTCTGACGTGGCTGGTCGGGTGTCGCCTGTCATGGGCTCCGGGGCGCTGACCGTGCAGAGAATGTAGATGCTACCTTGCAGAATTGTTCGCTTTATCGTCAACGTGATCCACCAAATGTCTGGACTAAACACCTAGTTTCGGTAGTCCGGCTGCTCACGATCGAGTTTGCGACGCAAGGCGGACCATGACAACCGGCCCTGGTCTGGATCGGACTCGAATTGATCGCGTGCGCGAAGAGTGTAAGCTTCCGAAGCCAGATGGGGGCTTACACCTGTGGACTGCACCGCTACCTGAATGCGACATGCCTGCTCAAGATACCACGTGCGGTAAAATGTATGTGCTACCGTTGAACCCACGGTCAGCAAGCCGTGGTTTTGCAGAATAAGGCCAATATTGTCCCCAAGATCGCGCACCAGACGCTCACGCTCGCTCAGATTGTCATCTGCGGCGATCCCCTCATAAGTATGAAAACCGATGCGACCATAAAACTCCATGCTGATCTGGTTGAGCGGCAATATCCCTGTGTTCTGCGCCGCTATCGTCATACCCGCCAACGTATGTGTATGCATCACGCAGGCCGCGTCCGGCCGTGCCTGATGCACGGCGGAATGGATGACGAACCCTGCCGGATTGACTGCCGCACTCGTTTCCTGCGCCGGCAGACCGTCCGCATCGACTATAACCAGAGAACTCGCCGTTATTTCCTCAAAGAGAAACCCATATGGATTGACGAGAAAACGATGCGCTTCGCCAGGGAGACGCACGGAAAGGTGCGTATACACCAGATCCGTCATTCCATAGAGCGCTATCAGGCGATAAGCAGCGGCCAAATCTTCGCGAAGGGAACGTTCGTCCGGGTCACAATATTCCGTGTTCATCACGCACTCTACAGTCAATAACCACGCTTGGGGCGGTACAGTAGATGTGGCATCTGCCCGGCCTCCAGTTCTTTGATCGATTGCGCCACATAGCTAGCCTGCGCATCGCGCGAGGCCTCGGAGGCGACATGCGGCGTTATCGTAATCCTCGGGTGGGTCCACAACGGAGAGTGCTTTTCCAGCGGCTCTTTAATGGCAACATCAATCACCGCACCGGAGAGCCTTCCGGAATTCAAGGTTTCGATCAGATCGCTCACCACCACGTGCTCCCCGCGACCGACATTGATCACACCAGCGCCCTCGGGCAGATTCGCGAGAAATGCTGCATTGACAAGCCCGTTCGTTTCCGGCGTGCTCGGCAACAGGTTGACCAGAATATCCACCTGCCCTAGAAACGTCTCGAGCGCACGCGCGCCAGAGAACAACTGTATGTTTTCAGCCTGATGAGGCGTACGGCTCCATGCCGATACGGTCGCGCCACAGCGCACCAGACGGTGCGCAACCGCCGAGCCCAGATTTCCAAATCCTAAAATACCGATGCGCGCCTTCTCGATCGTGCGAAACGCCAAGTAACGTTCCCAGACACGTTCCTGTTGCTGCAATGCCCATTTTCGTGCGTCACGCAAAAGGGAGACGGTCGCCCAAAGCACATAATCCGCCATCAGTGCCGCTGTCTCTTCCCCCCCCATGCGCACGAGAGGCACATTCGCGGGAAAATCCGGACGGGAGACGAGATGATTTACACCCGCCGCAACACTTAAAATCCCGCGCATATGTGCCATACGTGCGAGATCACCAGGCGCAGGCTCCCAAACAAACGCGTACTGAGCCTCAGACGGATCATGACCGGAATCATACCATGAAAATGTTTCGAGATCCGGTGCAACGCGGGCAAAAGCGGCACGCCAGCTTTCCCGAGCATCCGGACCGTCCGCACTAATCACGAGTTTTGGCATAATGTGTTGTCCGGCCCTCCCGCCTCTCGCGGTTTTCAGCCTGCCAGAAGCGACTTGCGCCGTAAAGGCATCGTCATGCAGTGAACACTCCCGCCCCCACGTGAGAACTGGTTCAGTTCCGGTGCGATAACCGTCAGACCTTCGGCACGCAAAACCTCGTTGATCCGCGTCGAATGATATGGGCTGATGACGCGCTCACGCCCCAGCGCCAGAACATTGCAGCCCATGTCACGCATGACCTCCTTGTAGCTGACCGGCAGAAGGCGAATACCCTGTGCACGCAACCAGTCCAGATCCTCATCCGCAATCACATCGACGGCGCAAAGGGCGAGGTTTTCGGCCACCATTGCAAAGATGACGTCCAGATGCAGGAAATGCTCCGGGAAACGGATCATCCGCGTCGTCCATCCCGCTTCCTCGAACCAGCCGAGAAACTCGCGCGCGCCGGCCTCATCCGTGCGTCCGCCCGTCACGCCAACCACAACAAGGCCGGGACGGATGATATGAATATCACCACCCTCGATATGACCTTTCGTACAACTTTTCCATATTTCGTCTTGCGCATAAAAGTTGCGTATCTCCGCTTCCTCACGGACGCGTTCATTGCGCATCAGCTTTGTCACCACTGTGCCGAACGGAGTGGTCTGCGAACTGTCACGCGTATAGACCTGATAAGGCATGCCCTCCTGCGGACGCAGAAAATGACAACTGACGTCATTGGACCGCAATGCCTCAACAAGTCCCTCAAACTGAAGTCCTAACGCCGCACGATCGATCGTGACACCATTCGCCATCGTCTGAACCGCAATATCGTTGCTTGGGATCCAGTCATAATAATCCGGCGGACAAAGAAGCACATCTGACAACTCACCCGTCTCACTGTCGATAAACCACTTATTCGACGTCATGTGCTCTCCTTTCCGACAGGGACAAAACAGGGGGTGTATCTCGTGCAGAAACCCTAAAGAATCTTTCAGGACGTCTCGTTTTGTTTTGTCGCAATCTTACTTTGCGGAGAACGAAACCCGATGCATCACTCGCGCCTGCATTCCGCAACGTTTGCTTTAAGATTCCCAAAACCAAATCACGGGCATCGCAGTTGACGTTCGCCCTTACGTTTTGAATAGTTTACGAACAGGCATCATCAAGCAACGAAGGAGACCTCTTGCCCCTCAGCCGCGCCTCCTCCGCACGCCGACGCGCCACACGCTCATCCGGCTTTCAGGGCCGGATCGCCGAAGTCGATCTTCGTTTGCTCAGGGTATTCGTCTGCGTCGTCGAGCATAGCGGATTCGCCGCCGCCGAAATCGCTCTGGGTAAAAGCAAATCCGCTATCAGCATCGATATCTCCTCTCTCGAAAAACGCCTCAATCTCTCGCTCTGTCAGCGTGGACGAAGCGGTTTCGCCCTGACGACGGCAGGAAAGTCCGTCCTTGACGCCACGCTGAAATTCTTTGCCGATATGGATGCGTTCCAGAAGCGGCTTGGAGAGGCCACAGGAACTCTTTCCGGTCAACTGCGACTTTTTCTGCCGGATACGATCCAGATACACGGCGAAACCGCGCTTGTGCGGGCGATAGAATGCTTCAGTTCACGTTTCCCGGACGTCCACATGAACGTGCGTTCAGGAACCCCGCGTGAAGTCGAGTTCGCCGTCATCAACGGAACCGCAACCTTGGGCATTACCCTTTATCCCCAGCTACGCCCGGAAATGCAGACAACAGCCTTGTTTAAGGAAACGTCCTCGATCTATTGCGGGCAGCGGCACCCGTTTTTCGCGTTGACCGAGACAGATATCACCCGCGCCGAACTTACCCAGGCACGCATGATCGAAGTCTCGGATGCTGCCACTTCGCCCGCATGGGACGAAATCAGAAGCGACATCTCCTTCTCGGCCACAGCCGACAATGTCGATGCACGAGCCCTGCTGATCCTGTCAGGCGTCTATATCGGCTTTCTGCCAGATCTTTTCGCCGCACCGATCGTCGCGGAAGGACGTCTGCGCAAGATCGCCTTCGGTGGCCTCTTTCTCACGAACAGCTTCTATCTGCTCGCCCGCCCCTCACCTGAAAACGAGCAACTGGTGGACGCTTTCCGTGCCGTTCTCGACGAGGTGAGCGCATGAACCATGTCGGGTGTCTCGTATCAGGGAAAGGCATGAAGTTCCTCTTTGCAACAGCGCTCCTGTTCGTTCTGTCCACGTTCCCCGCAACCTCTCACTCGACCGTTACAACGCCGGGCTTCGTGGCGAACGGCGTGCTAAGGGCCTGTACAAGCCCCACCTTGCCTCCGATGACCTTCGTCAATGGCGCGCTCACCAGTGACCTCGCGGGCTACGACATCGACGTCATCGGATCGCTTGCAAAACTCTGGCATGTCAGACCCGAGATCATCACAATGGAATTTGAGGGCATGTTTCCCGGCCTCGCTGCGTCCCGTTGCGACATGGTCGTGAGCGGTGTGATGCGCCAAAAGGGTCGGGAAAAAAACTACGACGCTGTTCCGTATCTCGATTCATCCATGGTCGTGATCGCCCGCTCCGGCACTCCGCATATCGCTTCGCTGGATAATCTCTCCGGCCAGACCATCGCCGTCGAGGCAGGAACCAGCTACGCCGCTCTCGTGGAGAAAGAGAACGACCACCTCCGCACGCTTGGACGTCCACCCATCTTTCTTCAGCTTTATCCGTCGGAAGACCAAGTCATCCAGCAGGTGCTGATCGGCCGGGTGCATGCCTTCATCAGCCAGGACGTCGAGGTCTATTACCGCCAGAAACAACTCGGCGGCAAAGTCAGTATCATCCTCAAACCCGACAACCCTGACTTCCGCGAATTCGCCATCTATATCCGCAAAGAGCCGCAGGATCGGGCTCTTCTGCAAAATGCCATCGAGGCGTTGAAACACGATGGCACGCTGGACAGGCTTGCACAGAAATGGGGGGTTTCAGAGGATCAGGCGCAGGCCTTCACCGAGCACTCCGCACCGTCCACATTCAGCGTGTCGGTCTTTTTCTCCGCCCTCACCTCCATGGCGTTCGTCAGGGGTGCGGCCCTCACACTGGTCGTCGCGCTCGCCGCCCATTTCACCGCCATCCTGATTTCCATCCCCATGGCGCTGAAACTTAACGGCCCTCGCAGTCCCCTTAAAACGGCTCTCTCTGCCTACGTCGCTGTATTCCGGGGTGCGCCGACCCTGCTTCAGCTTCTCTTTATCTGGAACGCACTGCCGCAGTTCTTCCCGATCTTCCGGGAAAGCTGGTTCACCCCGTTCCTCGCCACGTGGATTTCCCTGTCAATCAACGAATCGGCCTATCAGGTGGAAATCAACCGCGCGGCCCTGCAAGCCGTCGATCCAGGCCAACCCGTTGCCGGCAATGCGCTCGGGATGAAGAAATCCCAGATATATCGCCACGTGATCTTCCCGCAGGCCCTGCGTATTGCTCTCGCCCCGACGATTAATGAATTCATCAGCCTTCTGAAAACAACATCGCTCGCCTCGGTGATTTCTCTTCAGGAACTTCTTGCCGTCACCCAGATACAAGTCGCCCGAACCTTCGAATTCACCGAGTATTATTCCGCGGCACTCGTCTATTATCTCGGAATGGTGTTCGTTCTCCTGTTCATACAAAAACGTATCGAACAGCGCTTCGCATGGGCTGATCGTAACGGAGCAGCATCTCATGGCGGCTGATATCCGTCCCGATCCGGACAAGCGCATCTCCGTTCGGGGTCTCAGTAAATTCTATCATGATTTCCTCGCACTTGACCGCCTGAGCATCGACATCAACGCGGGCGAAAAAGTCGTCGTACTGGGGCCATCAGGCTCAGGGAAATCCACATTCATCCGATGCTTCAACCGGATCGAGCCCCATGACAGCGGAATTTTGATGATCGACGGAAAGATCATCGACGGCAAAACCGACCTGACGGCCCTGCGCAGCACCGTCGGTATGGTTTTCCAGAACTACAACCTCTTTCCACATCTCAGCGTGCTGGAAAATTGCACGCTGGCACCGCGCCTCGTTCGCAAGACGCCACGCGACAAGGCCGAAGAAACCGCACGACGTTATCTCTTGCAGGTCGGGATTCACGAGCAGGCCAAAAAATACCCCATTCAACTTTCCGGTGGCCAGCAACAGCGTGTGGCGATCGCCCGCGCCCTATGCATGAACCCCGAGATCATCCTTTTCGACGAGCCGACCGCAGCACTCGATCCCGAAGCTATCTCCGGCATCGTGTCGATCATGGACGATCTCACGACGCAAGGCATCACAACAATCTGCGTCACCCATGAAATGGGATTTGCCCGCCGGATCGCGGACCGTATCGTCTTCATGGACCGTGGAGTCATTCTCGAAAACGCTCCACCGGAACAGTTCTTCACAGCGCCGGGCACCGAGCGCGCACGTACCTTCCTCGACCAAATGATCCGCTTCTGATCAAGGAAGGTACGGAGTCCATTTGATCTGCGACAAAAGTGAGGTTTGGGAGCTTCATAACGAAAAATACCGCGGTCTCGTTTTTCAATCGAAACAACGCCGACAAGCTCTTGAGGTGGCCCTATGAAAACACGCTTACCGTTCCGCAGTGCCACGTGTATCCGCGATGGGCGCCGCACCATTCTGGCTATGCTGCTCCTGTCCGGAACCAGTCACATCGCCACGGCCGCCACACCGGGCGGCCACATCCCGACGACACAATCCTCGCGCCACAACACGGCCAGTGCGAGGCATCGCGCAGCCAAGGCCGTCAATGCCCCGAGAGATCCCGAAGCGATTACTGTCACCAGTGCGCGCACACGCCGCTTCCATCAGATGGCCAACACGGTCAACACCCTGAGCGGAAAGGAACTGGAACAGCTTCACATCGTCAGTCCCAAGGAGATCGCGAACTTCGTGCCCGGCGTTACCGCCGTCAACGCGACCTCCGGAAGTACGCCGATCTTTTCCATACGGGGCATCGGCCTTGACGATTATATCGGCACCAATATGGGCGGCATCGGCATCTATCAGGATGGCGTTTTCGCGCCCTATCCCGTTCAATACAATGGCCAGATGTTCGATGTGCAAACCGTCAGCGTTGAAAAAGGCCCGCAGGGTTTCGAGTATGGCCGCAGCACCACCGGCGGTTCGATCAATGTCGAATCCATCAAGCCTTCATCGAAGTTCGGTGGCTATCTGAACTGGGGATACAGCAGCTACAACACCAACACCGCCCGCGCTGCAGTCAATATTCCGATCACGGATCGTATCTTCAACCGCTTTTCGTTCAGTTACATCAAGGGCGATGGCTGGCAGCATGACATTCATACCAACAAGCTCTACGGGGCGCAGGACCTGCTCGGTCTCCGCAACCAGACCCGTTTCGACATTGATGATCGCTCGTCGCTGCTGCTGAACATCCATTATGTTCGCGACAAGGGAACGCCCTCTTCCCCACAAAACATAGACGGTGATTCTGTCAACGGCCTTCCGGACAGAACGATCGGCGTCGGCCAGAATGCAAAAGACAACGCCGTGAATGTCGGCTCCAACCGCGCCACACGTAACGAAAACGGCGGCGGCATCGGTCTTAACTATACACGCAACTTCGACTGGGGCACCTTCACGTCTGCAACGGGCATCGACTTCTACCGTCGCAATACCTACGAGAACTACGATGGCGAGTCCGTCAATGTCGGCGATTATCGCTGGAACGACACATATATCGTCCAGTCGCACGACATGCACCTGCGCACCACGATCGCCAACAGACTTCATCTGACAGTAGGTGTTTATGAATCTTTCGACAAGATCAACGGCGCCTACACCAGCTTCCGTTCGTTCCTGCTCGACAATCCTGACGGCACGCTCACCGACCATTTCGTACAGAAGAACCTCTCCACAGGGCTCTACGTCAATACCGTGACCAACATAGTAAAAGGCTTGGACTTTATTGCTGGTGGGCGCCTTTCCTACGATGAGCGCGGCTTTCGTGGAGGCACGGTAGATGACGGAGGCGCGCTTACCGGCGTGCCCGATTCCGACCTAACTTACCGAAACAGCAATAAGACTTACGAGCGTTGGACCGGAAAAGTCGGCCTTCGCTACACGATCATACCCGGCACGCTCGTCTACGGCACCATATCCAACGGTTACAAGGCTGGGGCATATTTTGCGGCACCCGTCAGCGCCAACAGCGCACTCGATTACGTCCGTCCCGAAAATGTGATCTCCTATGAAATCGGCGCCAAAACCAGCCTGTGGCATAATCGCATCCAGCTCGAAGGCGCATTGTTCGATTACGAATATCACAATCGACAGACGCTCTTCGTTGCGGAAATGCCCGGTGGCATTACTTCCCTCAGTCTTGGACCTATCCCGCGGGCACATACACGTGGCGGCGAACTCAGCAGCACATTGCACAACCTCGTTCCGAATCTCGATCTGAACGGATCGTTCGCCTATCTCGATGGCCAAGCGAAGTCTGAAGTGACCAATATAAGCGGTCTTCCGCTTCTCTCGAACGTGAACGCACATTCTGCCCTGCCCTTTGCCCCGCGCTTCTCGTGGAGTGCCTATGCACGCTATGGCGTTGACGTATCGCCGCGCTATCGCGTTACCTTTCAGGTCAGCAACACCTGGAAAGACAACATGCTGGTCGCTCTAGGCGATCCCAACGGCATGACCAGCAAGATCAGTTCCATGGGCATGCGCATGGAACTTGGGCCGAAAACCGGCAAGTGGACAGCCGCCGTGTATGTTGACAACATGCTGAACAAGCACGGCAACACGTATTCCTACACCGGCAGCGACAACAACCGCGTGCAGTATATCCAGACACCGCGCTGGGTTGGTTGTGACCTGCGCTATAATTTCTGACCCGGACGCGAGAAACCGCCATGCGGCTGGAACTGTTCAAAACACTCTGGGGTGATCACAGACCTTGGCCTGTGATCACCCGTGAGATACAGGTGGCCGGGTTTACGGGTATAGAGGCACGCATTCCCGATACCGGCGCAGACGCCACCGACAAAACCTGCATCCTGCGTGACGCGAACATGCCTTATATTGCGATCGCGCTGACGGGCGGCGGCGTCATACCCCGGCAGGACGCGTCACTTGGCGATCATCTCGAGGACCTGCGCCAGGCGCTTGAGCGTGCCGCGACAATGGCGCCACGTTTTGTCAACATCCTCGGCGGCAACGACCGGTGGCATGCCGCCACTCAGGCAGAGTTCATCAACGCCGCCATCGACATCGGGCGTGAAGCAGGTCTTACATGCGTGTTCGAGACCCATCGCTCACGTGTTCTTGCCACACCCTGGGTAACGCTCGACGTTCTTCCGCTTTGTCCCGACGCACTGTTCACTGCGGACATCAGCCACTGGGTCGTCGGCTGTGAACGTCTTTTGAACGATCCCATGGACGACTTCACGGCTTTTATCGAGCGCGTCCATCATATCCAGTCCCGTGTAGGTTACGATCAGGGACCGCAGACGCCTCATCCGGGCGCGCCAGGCTACGCCGACGCCTTGCGCTTTCATCAGACGTTCTGGCAATCGATATGGGAAGCTCAGCGGCGTCGCGGATACAAGACCACCACCATGACGCCTGAATTCGGTCCTGACGGCTATCTCCACACGCACCCCTTCACCAATGCTCCCGTCGCCGATCTGTGGGATCTCAATCGCTGGATCGGCGCAGAGGAACAGCGCCACTTCACAACGTGGTCACGCGGAGAAAAATCATGACGACGTCCAAAAATGAAACCTTCACCTCCATCCCGACGATCGACATCTCCGGCCTTTATTCGGAGAACGTGTCTAACCGTAAAGCCGTCGCACAAAAACTCGGTGACGCCGCCCGGCATGTCGGCTTTCTGTATATTTCTGGCCACCGTGTGGACAGCGCCCTGATTGCAGGCGTCAGGAAGGCGGCGAAGGACTTTTTCGCACTGCCGATAGACCGGAAGATGGACTATTATATCGGCGCGTCAGCTACACATAAAGGCTATGTCCCCGAAGGAGAGGAAATTTACGGAACCGGCCGCCCTGACCATAAGGAGGCCTTCGACATCGGCTATGAGGTTCCGGCCGACAACCCGCTTGTCATGTCCGGGACGCCGCTGCTCGGCCCCAATAACTGGCCGACGGTTCAGCATTTCCGTGAGCGCGCGGAAGCCTATTACCGCGCTGTTTTCGATCTTGGACGCACCCTGTTCCGCGGCTTCGCCCTTGCCCTGGATCTGCCGGAAGATGCCTTCGATGAAATGGCGAATTTTCCGCCATCGAAACTCCGTATGATGCACTACCCCTTCGATGCCCAAGCCGAAGACGCGCCTGGCATTGGTGCACACACTGACTATGAATGCTTCACAATCCTGCTTGCCGATATGCCGGGTCTGGAAGTGATGAACGGAGACAGCCAATGGATTGATGCACCGCCCATTCCCGGCACGTTCGTCGTCAATATCGGCGATATGCTCGAAGTCATGACGGCAGGCGCATTCGTTGCCACCGCACATCGTGTTCGTAAGGTCAGCGCCGAGCGCTACTCGTTCCCACTATTTTACGCCTGCGATTATCACACGGAGATCAAGCCGCTCCCCGCATTCGACTGCGAAGGTGCCTCATATGAAGCCATGAAGATCGGCGAACATATGTGGTCTCAGGCGCTCCAGACCTACCGATATCTTATTAAAAAAGTCAAACGCGGCGAACTGACGCTCCCTACCGGAGCACGCAAGACGGCAACCTTTGGTCACCTGATCAAGGGCACTTAATGGCGTCAGCTCCGGTTGAGGGCGAAATGACACCCTAAGCCAGAAAAGCGTATCCTGGCCGCGCAGGCGCCCGACAAAGGGATTACGAGCAACCGGGAATGTTGTGTAAACAAAACATATGTCTATATATGGTAGTGTCGCAAAGTTTCTGTTTCCCTCGCTTGCTCTGATATGTCAGGGGGTTGGTAAAAGGCAGTTGACGTGATCGAGTTCAAAGGCGTGCACTACTCAAAATCGGTCATCCTGCACGCGGTGTTTTTCTACGTCCGCTATGCTGTCTCGTACCGAGACCTGGAGGAGATCATGGCCGAGCGCGGGGTGAAGGTCGACCATGCCACGCTGAACCGCTGGGTGGTAAAGTTCGCACCACTGATCGCAGCCCGGGCGCAAGCGAGGAAGCGGCCGACCGCCCCCTCTTGGCGGATGGACGAAACGTATATCAAGATGAAGGGCAAATGGACCTATCTTTACCGCGCCGTGGATCGCGGCGGCCAAACGCTTGATTTCATGCTCTCCGAGCGCCGCAACCTGGCTGCCGCGCGGCGGTTCTTCAAGCGGGCGATTGCGGCGAATGGCGTGCCGGATCGGGTTGTGATCGACAAAAGCGGTGCCAACCTGGCTGGTCTGCAGGCGGTGAATGCGATCCTGAAATTTACCAGGGGAGGCCGCACAGTCGAGATCCGACAGGTCAAATATCTGAATAATATCCTCGAACAGGACCACCGCTTCATCAAACGGATCACCGGCTCGATGATGGGTTTCAAGGCTTTCCACTCGGCAGCTGCGACCATCGCCGGCATCGAGGCCGCCCACATGATCCGCAAAGGTCAGATTCCGGCAAACGGGACCACTGCCTTCCAGACATTCACGGCGCTGGCAGCATAGTTATGTCCAGCGCTCAGGCCCTCTCAAACTGCACAAAACTTTGCGACAAAGCCGTTCGAACCTCATCGACTTCCCTCCCGAGCGAAAAAAGCCGTGGCCCGTTTCAGGATATCCCGCTCCTGGCGAAGAATTTCATTCTCCCGTCGTAGCCGCTTCAGCTCCGCCGCCACATCTTCATCTGGCGGCCGCCGATCGGCTTCGTCAATCTCGCGATCCCGGCTACGAGAAACCCATCGCGTCAGCGTCGATAGGCCGATCCCAAGATCCGCTGCTATCTCCCGTTTCGTCCGGCCGCTCGTCCGCGATAGGCGGACGGCCTCATCCTCAAATGCCTTCGTGAACCGCTTCTGTGCCATGCCCAGAAAACTCCTCTCTCAGTGTATCAGGAGCTCTCCACTTTAGCGAAGCAAGTCCAGGTCTACGATGTAACGCCTAGTGCGTGAAGCAAACGCTCACGCAACGCTTCGAACACAGGATCGGCATGGCGTCTTGGCCGCGGGATAGGTATCTCGACTTCCGTACGGATCTCGCCACGCTCCAGAACCAAAGCACGATCCGCTAGCGCAAGCGCCTCATCGACATCATGCGTGACCAGGAGCACTGCACAGTGGTGTCTCTTCCATAGGTCGAGAACAAGCTTCTGCATGCGCAGTCTTGTGAGTGCATCGAGTGCGGCAAAGGGCTCATCGAGCATCAACAGCTTCGGCTCACGAATGAGCGCACGCGCCAACGCGGCGCGCTGAGCTTCGCCACCCGACAGGGTGAGCGGCCATGCCTTGAGGCGATGTCCCAACCCGACCTCATTGAGGATCGCTTCGGCCTGAGCGTTCCACTCCTTGCCATCGAGCCCCAGCGTGACGTTATCAGTCACGTTTTTCCATGGCAGGAGCCGGTGTTCCTGGAAAACAACAGAAACGGCGGAGGGCCGGTCAATCTGCCCCTCCTCTACCGGGTCAAGTCCGGCCAAGGCGCGTAACAGGGTGGATTTGCCCGAGCCGCTATGGCCAAGAAGCGCGACGAACTCACCCGGTGCGATATCAAGATTGAGGTTGCGCAGGACTGTGGTTTCACCAAAGCGGCGACTGAAGTGACGGATACTCACCTCATTCCCGGCAGGCGCAAAATCGGCCTTTATGAGAGGGCTCGCACTCATCAACCTATGCCTCCCTGCCCCGTCGTGCGTCCGCGCCATATCAGAAGACGCCCCTCGGCCAGGCGCACGATTTGATCTGAAAGGAGGCCAAGCACGGCGTATACCGCCAACCCGACAAGGATGATGTCCGTGCGCAGGAAGTCTTCTGCGTCCATCATCATATGTCCGATACCGCTATCGGCATTCACCTGTTCGGCCACGACGAGCATCAGCCACGAGATACCTACGGCAAAGCGGATGCCCACCAGAAGATCGGGCAAAGCACCGGGTATGATGATGTCACGGATGGTTTTCCAGCGTGACAAGCCAAGTGTCTTGGCGAGCTCGATCAGCTTCGGGTCGATGCTGCGTATGCCTTTGTAGAGATTCAGATAGACCGGAAATTTTACGCCGAGTGCTACAAGCAGGATCTTCGGGAGCTCACCGATGCCAAACCACAGAATGAACAGCGGCACCAGCGCCAGAGCCGGTAGAGTGCGCGCCATCTGCATGGGCGCATCGATAATGTCTTCACCAAGGCGCGATAGCCCAGCGACAAGCGCCAGTACGACACCTATGGCTATGCCAAGTACCAGCCCAGCCCCTGCACGCCCGAGAGAGACGAGCAGGTTTTGCGGGAGCGTCCGGTCTAGGGTGAGCGACCATGCCGTCTGCACGATCTGAACTGGCGAAGCGAGCAGGCGCGACGGAACAAGCCCGGCCTGCGCGCCTGCCTGCCAGAGCAACAGAAGCAGGGCCACTGACAGATAGCGCCGGCAGAACCGAAGCAGCCCGCCACTACTCAGACTTCGCTGGCGCGAGGCAGTGCGCGCGGGAAACAGGTTCATGACCAGCTCGACCATTCCACGTTCCTTGTGTGTTATTTATGGATATAATAAGCTTAAAATATTATATTCGTCAGTTAAATTTCTCATATAGTTCTCTTGAGCGTATTTTGGCTTCCTTTGGCGGCAGCGGCATCGCTACGACTGACACATGATCTTTCTGCAAAGGGTCGCGAGACCCTCCCTTCGCCATCTTCTCGTACGGCCTTCACTGCGCCTTGCGCATTGCATGGCCGCATTTGTCGCCTTGATAGCAGGCACTCCCTTGTGCGCCGCGCAAGCCCAAACTCTCGTGGTAGCAGATCAGCGCGGCATGCAGCGGGCCCTACTTCAGGCGGCCCATGCCGACAAGGATCTCGGGTTCGACATTCGCTGGACCGAATTCGATGCCGCAGCACCCCTCTTGCAGGCATTGGGTGCCGGAGCCGTCGATCTAGGCATCGCGGGTGACGGGCCCTATCTTTTCGGCTGGGCTGCCGGCATCCCGGCACGCGCCGTCCTGCTTCTGCCACCACGTGGTGGTGGGCACATGACTGCTATCATTGTGCCAGCACAGAGCCCGGTACACAGCCTCGGCGATCTGGCTGGACGGAAAATTGCTACAGGGCGCGGCTCGATCGGCCATCTTCTGGCGCTCAGTCTTTTTGAAAAGCTATCGGGAAAGAGTCCGGATTACGTTTTCCTGCCTCCGTCCCAAGCCAAATCAGCACTTGATTCCGGTGCAGTTGACGCCTGGGCAACTTGGGAACCCTATGTCACGCTCGCTGCGGCTCAGACTGGCACGCGTGTTGTCGCTGACGCTCAGAATGTCATGCCCAATAACGGCTTTATGGTCGCCAGCAAGGAGGCCATCAGCAATAAACACCAGCAGATTGCTGTTTTTCTCAAGCGTATCACACAGGCCTATGGCTGGGGTCGCGCGCACCCTCAGGAATTCGCCACGCTGCTTTCACATCAGACAGGCCTGCCGCCCGAGGTTGCCGCGAAAGTCGCTCAGGAACAGATTACTACGCCTGGTCCTATTACGGATGAAACGGTAAGCGAAGCAGCCCGTGTGATCGACACCTACTGGAAGGCGCATCTCATTGCCCCGACCGGGAAACTGGATGAGGCTTTTGACCGTAGCTTCTTCCCGTGAGCGGGGCCGGATCTCATCATCATAAATCGGACATTCTCGTTATCGGTGGTGGATTGTCCGGCTGCTGGGCGGCATTGACGGCGGCACGCGCCGGTGCCCGTGTGTTGCTGCTCGAAAAGGGTTTTTGCGGCGCTTCCGGCGTCGCCGCACCCGCAGGACCGGGTCATTGGTGGGTTCCCCCTCTCCCCGGCGCGCGGGAAGATGCAGTGAGAGCCCGTCTCGACAAAGCTCAGGGGCTCGGAAATGCGAAATGGATGCATCGCATCATCGCATGCACATGGCAGACCCTGCCGAATATAGGCCGCCATTATGTGTATGAATCGGACGACGACGGTCGAATCCGGCTTAATGCCTTAAGAGGGCCGGAATATCTCCGGGCCCTGCGCGCATATTGCCTCGCCTTCGGCGTGAAGATCCTTGATCACAGTCCGGTCTTCGGACTTTTGCGAGACAAGGCTGGACGCGTAGCAGGGGCTCATGGAGCGCATTTTCAAGGTGCTCTCGGGCCTTATCGTGCACTGGCCGGTGCCGTTATTCTCGCAACGGGAGGGTGCGCTTTCCAGTCCCGCCTGCTTGGCGCAGCGAACAACACGGGTGATGGGCATTTGATGGCCGCAGAGGCAGGCGCACAGTTTTCCGGCATGGAGTTTTCGTCGATCTTCAGCGTGGTGCCTCACAACACCACCATGTCGCGTGCCATGATCTACAGTTTTGCGCGCTATGTTGATGAAACAGGGCAGGAAATCACCCCCGATGTTGAGGAGTAAAGCTTTCTCGGCGTGGCACGCGCCCTCGCTCACGGCAGGGTGTTTTGCGGTCTTTCGGCAGTTCCGGAGACGGTCAGGGCCCAGTTGCCCCTTATCTCACCCAACGTCATGCCGCCATTTCGCCGTCAGGGGATCGACCCGTTTCAAGATCTTTTCGCTATCGATCTGGTTGGCGAGGGAACAATCAGGGGCGTAGGCGGTATCAGGCTCAGGGGCGAAAACTGGCAGACCGGCGTTCCCGGTCTCTACGCAACGGGTGACGTTGCCTCACGAGAGAGCGTGACGGGGCCGATCAGCGGTGGTGGAGCGGTCAATGCAGCCTGGGCGCTCAGTTCGGGTTGCCTCGCCGCGGAGGCGGCTCTTGCAGAAATCCGCATTACTGCCGGAGAGGTAGAACCATTAGCCGGTCATGAGGCAGGCTTCGATGTCCACCCCGGTTCGAATGAGCGCGAAAGGACCATACGCAGGCAGGTACAGGCTGTGATGCTCGATGCCCCTAGCCAGCTTTCACGAAACGCAGAATCCCTATCTGCCGCGAAAGATCAGCTCGAGAATTGCCAGGACAGTCTTGTTTCTTTGATGCCTGACAGCAACTGGCGTCAGCGGAAACAGCAGCGTGAAACGCAGGCTCTGCTCTCCGTGGCGCGCTGGTGCACGGCGAGTGCTCTGGAGCGCACGGAGACGCTTGGTATGCATCGCCGTGAGGATGCACCTGCCAGGGCTTCGGATCTTCCCGCCTATCATGTCATCAGCGGTGGTCTTGAGAATGTGCAATGCCGGAGGGAGGCAGTTCACACATGATCGAGCTCATTCTGGATACGCAATGCACCGCCTGTGACGATTGCATCACGATCTGCCCCAGCAATGTCTTTGAGCCCGTCCCCGACGGCATCCCTGTTATTGCACGCCAACAGGACTGCCAAACCTGCTTTCTCTGCGAACTCTATTGCGAGGCAGATGCGCTTTTCGTTCACCCGGATGCGACTGCCCTCCATGGCATTAACGCTGCCCTTGTTACAACAGGAGACTACCGACGTGATTCCGGCTGGGGAAGCTGGACAGAAGACGTGCGCTATCGCAACGAGCACTGGCGAATGGGAGACGTATTCGCGCTGGCCCGTTCTCGCACTTGAACAATGATCATGTGTTGATTGAGCAGTAATCGTTCCCGATCATAGCGATAGTAAGGGATATTCCGTTATCGAAAAACTGATAGCGGAACGCTCATGTCTGTCGAATTCATCGGCTATGTCTCTGCGCGCGAGCAGAGCGAAATCATTTCTCCGAAAGGTCCTGATATCGATCCGGCCTATATCGAGACCACGGCACGCCTCCATGAGCGAGCCGGGTTCGACCGGGCTCTCGTTGCTTTCCATTCCAGCGCACCGGAGAGCCTGTCGATCGCGCAACACGCGGCCTCCGTCACCTCAAGGCTGGGCCTGCTCATCGCCCACCGCCCGGGCTTCACAGCCCCTACCCTCGCTGCCAGACAGCTTGCGACACTTGATCATCTAAGTCGTGGTCGCGTTGCCGTGCATATCATCACGGGCGGTAATGATCAGGAACTCAAGGCGGATGGCGATCATCTGTCAAAGGCCGAGCGTTACGCCCGTACGGATGAATATCTGACCCTTCTGAGACGCGAGTGGATTTCGACTGCGCCATTCACTTTCCAGGGCAGCTATTACACCGTCGAGGGCGCCTATTCGGAAGTGCGTCCCTACGGTGCCGGTACGATCCCGATCTATTTTGGAGGCGCATCGGACGAGGCCATTACGGTGGCGGGCCGTCATGCCGATGCCTATGCGCTCTGGGGAGAATCTCTGGCCGGAACAAAAGAACTCGTTGATCGCGTGAGTACCGTTGCAGCGGGGTACGGACGCACGCCGCGCTTCTCGGTCTCCTTTCGACCGATCATAGGCGACACCGAGAAACAGGCATGGGAGCGCGCTCATGATATCGAAGCGCAAATCGTTGCACGCCAGGAAAGCACGCTTCAAGGATCACTGAGCGCACTTGATACCGCCGGAACGACGCTTTCCGGCAACGACCTGCCCGGTAATGCCGGGTCGCGCCGCCTCCAGGCCCTTTCTGCTCGTGGTGATCGCCATGACTCCCGCCTCTGGACCGGCGTGGCCAAGGCCACGGGCGGGCGGTGGAATTCGACCTCGCTCGTCGGTACCGCCGAACAGGTCGCGGACGCTCTGCTTGCCTATTATCGCCTTGGCATCGGCACTTTCCTCATACGAGGTTTCGACCCGCTGGCCGATGCCGGGATCTATGGCAGGGATCTGATCCCGCGCGTCAGGGAACTGGTCTCGAAAGAGGAGGTGTCGTCGTTTCATGGCTAAACGCTCCATCCACGCGGCATCATCGATACATAGACGCATGGCCTTGTCTGCCATGGGTCTTGCGCTCTGCTCGACGGCACTTGCCCATGCCGCCGTTTCTTCCAGAAAAAGCGGAGAGAAATCCGGAACGCATTCCCTACAGAACGGCGCAACCCGTTCCGCTGCGTCCAGCCGCCCTGAAGCAGGGAGAACCCCTGCATTTTCCAGTCAGGTGCCGGAGATCGTGACAGTGCATGCCAATGCACGTGCACCCAGACTGGCGGGGAAAGTCTCTCTCGGAATTCTGGGAACCCGATCAGAGCTCGATACGCCCTTCTCCATCGCCTCCGCTTCCGCAGCGCAGATACAAAAGCTGCAAGCAGCGGATATCAACGATGTATTCCGTTACGAACCTGGGATACAGGAGAATTCAAATGGCGGATCCACGGCGTCCGGTTCAAGTTTTCGTGTCCGCGGTCTAAATCTTGACTGGACAAATGGCTACAAGATTGACGGTCTGGCAATACCTTACTGGTATATTGACATACCACTTTCCAATATAGATCGCCTTCAACTGGTCAAGGGGGCTTCGGCCTTCATGTATGGATTCGGCTCACCGGGCGGCGTGCTTGATTACCAGCTCAAGGCCCCGGTCGAAGATCGCCAGATCGCCGCAGAGGCAGGATACAGGTCTGATGCCGTGTTTCGGCAGATGCTCGATATCGGCGGATCGCTCGACAACGCCCATCGCGTGGAGACACGTTTTTCATTCGGCAGCGAAGTGGGCAACCAATATAACCAGAGTTTCGTGCGCAACCTGTCCCTGTCATTCACGACACGTATCAGGCTGTCCGACGCGCTGCATTGGCATTTCGAAAGCTTTTACATGAACACCCTGCAAAAAGGCATGGTGAACGGTGTTGCGGTATCGAACACATTGACGTCGCTGGACACGATCAGCGGTCGGGCACCTTTCGGTGCTGCCAGTTCATGGAAAACGAACGATCTCAAGCGATTCAGCACAGGGTTCGACTGGGATGTCGCGCGAGACTGGAAGGCGTCGATCGTCTATGGATACACCCATCTCGATGAACGTTTCCCGTCAAATCAGGTAACGTTCACCAGTCCTGCTGGCGATTATTATAATCAGAGTTTCCAGCAGACACGCGTCCTGACCTATCATCAGGTCAACGCCGGTCTGAATGGTCATTTCATGACAGGCGCCTTGCGCCATGATGTCAGTTTCGGTCTTACATGGCTGCGTCAACTCTTTGATGCCGATGCCGCCTCCGGCACGGGGTCGCTGAGAGAATATGGCAATATCCATATCAACAGGCCCAGCCTCTCCAATGCCGCCGCCTACGACCCGAAGCTCTACCGCTATGTCGATTACATGCAGCTTGCCCCGTACTGGACCGACACGATCAGCTGGCATCACTGGTCACTGATGGCGGGCGGCCGTTACACCGATTATCACGAGAACGATTTCCTGCCTTCAGGAAGTGTCAGCGCCGCGCATCGCAATAATCCGGTCACACCGATCGTGTCCCTGTCATACAAGCCCGATGCCGGGGTAAATCTCTATTTCAGTTACGTCGAATCAATGCAAAGCGGCGGTCAGGCAGGCACCACCAATGTCAATTACATGCAGGTATTCGGACCGATCCGCAGTCAGGAATATGAACTGGGCCTGAAACTTCAAAGGAAACGCTGGAGTGGTACGGTAGCGGTGTACAGACTTGATACAGGTGCCGCCTACACCAATGCGCAGAATTATTATGTGCAGGACGGTCTATCACGTTATCAGGGGGTTGAAGCCTCTGGCGGGTGGCAAGTCACGCGCGACCTGACCATCGGTGGCAGTCTGACCTATCTTGACGCACGCTACGTCAAGGCTGCCGCTGGGTACAAAGGGCACAGGCTGGAGGCTGTCGCTCCCTTTCAGGCAGCTTTCAGCGCGGATTACGCCACTCCTTTCATCAGGAATTTCGTCTTCAGCGCCGGGTTCAACTACGTATCGTCAAGCTGGCTCGATGCTGCCAGTACTTTCAGGCTGCCTTCCTATATCGTTGGCAATGTCGGCGCGAGTTACTGGACCCATCTGGGTCAGCACAAGCTGACGGTGAGAGCGGGCACGCAGAACATCGGGAATGTTCAGTATTGGGTAAGCCGTGGCAATCGCGGGCTTTTCCCGGGAGCACCGCGCACCGCGACGTTGAGCGCGCGGGTGGATTTCTGAGGGCGCTCACGGAATCTACGCGCAGGGATGCCATCGGCCATAAAAACGACGAGAGTTTTCTCGTTCCCTGCGGCCATGTGGCCGCAGGGAATAGACAGGGAAGAGCGCTTCAGGGGCGCTCTCTTCTCACGCGATGCCTAGCCGGCCTGCACCGCCTGGAGCGCGTCATAGGCTGCAATCTTCTCTCGGACGACAGGCAGAAGCTCACGACCGTAAAGCTCGGCATCGCCAAGGGGATCAAACCCACGGATGAGGAAATGGTCGACGCCCAGACGATAATAGTCGAGCATGGACTCAGCCACCTGCTCAGGCGTACCTACCAACCCGGTGGAATTGCCGGCCGCACCCGTCAATTGGGCGACGCCCGTCCAGAGCCTGTCATCCTGACGCAGCGAAGTAGCAGTCTCCAGTAGGCGGCGTGACCCATCGTTGGGGGGCGCATGATCGCGGATCGGCAGGCCCTGACGGATGCGCGCCTCTCGTACACGCTCGACGATAGAGGCAGCCTTGCGCCAGGCCTCCTCCTCCGTGGCGGCGATGACCGGCCTGAGCGAAAGCGAAAATCCGGGCGCGCGCCCATGGCGTGCTGCCGAAGCGCGCACGCGGGCAATTGTCTCCCGTGTGGCAGACAGTGTTTCGCCCCAGGTGGCATAGACATCGGCATGACGCCCCGCCACGTCGATGGCTTCAGGTGACGTACCGCCGAAAAAGACGGGGAGATGATCCGGCTTTATGGCGCTGTGCGCCTTGCGTATCTGATAGAAACGTCCGTCATGGTCAAAAGGCGTCTCAGCCTGCCATTCCTGCCGAAGGATACCGAGATATTCGTCGCTGCGGGCATAACGCTCGGCTTTGGTCGTGCCGACATCGCCGTCCCGCGCCATTTCCTCATCGGCACCGCCGGTAATGATATGGACGGCAACGCGGCCGCCCGAAAGCTGATCGAGCGTCGCGAGCTGTCGCGCCGCCACTGTGGGTTGCGTGAAGCCGGGGCGATGAGCCACGAGAAAACCGAGCCGTGTCGTAAGCGCCGCGCCGTAAGCCGCCACAATCTGGCTCTCCGGTGTATTGGAGCCGAACGGGATCAGCACCCGATCGAATCCTCCCTCTTCCTGAACACGCAGGGCATTGCGCACGTAATCAAGGTCGAGGGCACGGTTACGCGTGCCCTGATCAACCTCTGAACTGTTATTGAACCCGATATACCCGATGAATTTGACAGACATGAACTCCGACTCCCTGGAAAAATGCCATGCCATCGGAGAGCCAATTCGACACGAGGACAAACGAGTTAGGGTGTTAAGAGACTTCAGTTTTTGCAATGAATGCCGGTTCTGGCGCGTCCATTACCCCTAGAAATGGAATTCCACGGACCCATAGATTGTCCGTGGATCGTTGAAAGCCGCGGCATAATAAACCGGCACGCCGCCGCCCTGTACGAAGCTGAGCGTTTGTGGATAGCGATGGTCCAGCAGATTTCGGCCGTTGACCGTTACCGTCCATCGGTGATTGTCGCTCGTCCAGGCAGCAATCGCATTGACATAGGTCTGAGCCGGCAAGCGCGTCTGCGCATTGGTCAACGCATCGGTGAAGAGGCTTGATTGATAGGCGATATCTGCTCCGACCCGCAAGGCACCAGGTAGACGAGGCACGGTGAAGCTGTAGCTCGTGCCGGCATGCATCTGAAAACGCGGTGAATAGGGTAGAGGCCCCCCAGCACGCGGCGTGCCATTAAGCGTCTGGCCATTAGCCAGTCGTGCCTGGCTGAATGTACCGGCAAAATTGTCGAGCTGGGCAAACAGCCAGGACGCTGTGCCGTTGATCTCCCAGCCCTTCGTCACCTGCGCCGTTGTCTCGAACTCAGCACCGACTGAATGGCCCTTGCCCGCATTGTAGCGCCTCGTCAGGCCCGAGGAGGGGTCTAGCGTTGTTACCTGAATGTCTTGGAAATCATTATAGAAGACATCGGCATTCGCGGTCAGGAGGCCGGGTATCGGCCTCGTCTTCGCACCGATTTCATAGGTGGTCAGGATTTCGGGTTTGTAGGGTAACAGGGCCTGCAATCTGCCAGGCGCTGTGGGCGTCTGCGCCCGGTAGTCGAAACCGCCGGATTTGCTTCCCTGGGAGATAGACACGTAGGGCATGAGCCGCGATGTCGCCTGCCAGGTCAACGCTCCTTTTGGCAAAAGCTGTGTCCAGCTACGGGTAACACCGGTGCTCCACGCCTGCTGGCCCGGTGTCGCCGAATAGAGTGTCTGAAGATTATTGGCGATGCCTTGCGTATAGGGAGAAGCCGCGACGAGATAGGAGAGCTGCTCGGAATTCGAGTGGTTTTCCCAGTTGAAGCGGAGCCCGGCCGTGGCTGTCAGCGTCGGGGTAATGCGATAATGCGCCTCACCGTATACCGCCCAGTTGCGTGTGAGCTGATCGATTACGGCATAAACAGGCTGATATCGTATCAGCGCCGGATTGTTGGTCTGTGTCCCCGATGTGTTATTGGCCCGGCGTTGGGTAAACCAGTCTTCGTAGAAGAAAAAAGCGCCTGTAGTGAAGGAAAGGCGGCCATAATCGCCCTTGAGATGCACGTCTTGCGAATAGGCGCGGTCGCGATAAGCAAGAAGCTGCGAAGCACGAATATAGGTGTCACCAAAGTTGTCGTAATCTCCCTTCATGTCATAGCCACGTATGCCGGTGGTTCCATGCAGCGTCAGGTGGGAGTTAAGTATGTAATCGATGTTTCCGGTAAATCCGGCCTCATCGTAATTGTTTTTTGAATAGATGCGTGAATAGAGCCCGTAGCGATAGGGGTTCAGGAGATTGCCATACCCACGGTTGGTGCTGTTATCGATCGTGCCATCGAAGGCCAGGGTAATGTCGAGCCGCTCATTGGGTGTAAAGCGTAGCTTTCCACGACCCTGGCTGTAATCGATGTTATTCTCGCCGCGGTTGAGCGTGTAATTATGGTCGATACTGCCGCGACCATGATGATTCAGCGCGATACTGGCGAAAATCTTGTCCTTGAGCAGAGCGCCGCTTGCGGCCGCGCTCAGGCGGTATTCATTATAAGAGCCATAACCTGCGAGCGCTGAGACATGGGTTCGGTTGGTTGGCACTTCGGTCGTAATACGCACGGCTCCCCCCTCGGCCTGATGGCCTTCGGTAAAACCGGCCGGACCACGGCTGATGGCGATGGCCTCGATATCGAGCAACTCCTGCATCGTTCCGAGGGTCCGTGGCAGATAGACACCGTCAATATAGGTCCCGACCGATGGTTCGCCCTGAGGATCCAGCTCTCCGATGCCGCGAATGAAGTAGTTCGTAGCCGAATATCCCACTGAGGCACGCGGCTGATAAAGGTTGGGTGTCAGATTGCTGATCTGGCGCATATCGGTCACACCGAGGGCGCGGAGCCTGGCACCCGTCAGCACCGAGAGTGATTGCGCCGTTTTCTGCGCCTGATTAACCAGATGGTCCGCACGTGACGGTGCGCTCACAACCAGGTTTTCAATTCCCGCAGGAGGGTGCTTCCCGGACTGTAGGGGTCTTGCAACACCTGTTGCCCTTATTGGCGCGCCGGTCTTTCTGAGAGAGGCGTGCTTGTAGTTAAGGGGCCGCGCATCAGCCAGCCTCTCTTCCTCTGTTTGTGTCCTTCCGTGAGCCATGGACGCCAGGCTGCAGACCAGTGCCGCAGAAGTGCTCGTGCAGAGAAACAGACGAAACAGGGCTGTCTGTCCTCTCCGCACAGAAGCAGGGGCGACGTGTCGTGCAAGCGGGGTCATCGAGGCTCTCCGAAATGATAGCCTCGCATTTATTGATCAACGATTGTACATTACAATGTACAACAATATTCAATAGTGAAATATGATTCATGACCGTTCCTCATTTTGTTTTCCCTGGAGCGGTCCATACAAAAGGTCCGACACAGAGGTCCGGCCTAGAGGAAGAAAAACAGATGACGGTTTCTGCCTTCCTGCTCGAGACGCTCACGGGAACTTTTGCCCGTCGCGCGGCCACGCATGATCAGTCGGGTGAAATCTGCACCGCCAATCTGGCCGATCTTCGTGAGGCAGGTCTTCTGGCTTTGACGGTCCGACGCGAATTTGGCGGGGACGGCGCGGGGCTACGTGATGTGACGAGCGTCATTTCGGCCATAGCTAAGGGAGATCCCTCGACTGCGCTGATCCTCTCGATGCAATACCTGCAACATGCCGGTGCCGCATCGGCCCGTTGGCCTGAGGCGACGCATCGGCTGATCTCGGAAGAGGCCGTCAGAACAGGCGCGCTGATCAATGCGCTGCGCGTCGAACCAGCGCTTGGAACCCCGGCGCGAGGTGGCATTCCCGCGACTGTTCTACGTCGGCAGAATGAGTCATGGGTTCTGACTGGAAGCAAGATCTATTCAACCGGTTCAACCGCGCTGCGCTGGGGGATCGTCTGGGCGGCAACTGACGAGACACATCCTCGCGTCGGGCATGTTCTGGTTCCGCTCGATCAGGATGGCGTCTCTATCGAGCCGAGCTGGAACCATCTCGGCATGCGCGCCACTGGCAGCCATACGATTTCGTTCGCAAATGTGGTGGTGCCTGATGATCATCTGCTTGATCTGCGCGCACCTGAAGCGTGGAAAGGCCATGGAGACGATCTGGCTGCCTGGCATGGTGTCGTGATTGCAGCCCTCTATAATGGTGTAGCGCAAGCGGCAGTCGAATGGTTTCACGGTTTCCTGCGGGATCGCACCCCTGCCAATCTCGGCGAGAGCCTCGCCACACTCCCGCGCTTTCACGAAATCGCGGGTGAAATCGAGGCCCTTCTGCTCAGTAATGAAGCCTTGATCGCCCATCAGATCGCACGGCAGGAGCGCCAGGAAGCGACTACCATTGAGGCCAATCTCACCAAACATGTCGTTACCGAAAACGCAATCAAAGCCGTAGAGCGTTGCGTGGCTGCCATCGGAAACCCCGCCCTCACGAAAGATAATCCGCTCGAGCGCCATTACCGCAATGTTCTGTGTGCCCGTATCCATACGCCCCAGGCCGATATTGCCCTTTCTGCCGCCGGTCGTGCGGCCCTGCAACAGGACAGACCCGTATGACACTTTCCAGAAGGGCCCTGCTGGCCGCCCTCCCCGCTGCGGCATTGCTGCCACGGCACAGCTTTGCTGACGATCTGTCTCAGGTCACGCTGCGCGTTGCGACGTTTCGTGGAGCCGATCAGACCCTGTTGCGTGCGACAGGACTGGATGATTTTCCTTACAAGGTCGTTTTCAGCGAGTTCAATTCCGGCAATCTGATTGCCCGCGCCATTGATGCCGATGCGATCGATCTCGGTGCCTGGAGCGAAATCCCGATGGTATTTGCCGCATCGAGTGGCGCACGTGTCGCCGTGGCTGCGACGCTTGAGGGACCGACGAACAATCAGGCGGTTCTGGTCCCGACCAAATCACCGCTCGGGAATTTCGCCGATCTGCGTGGCAAACGCGTGGGTTATATACGGTCGACCACCACACAGTATTTCCTGCTTAAGATGCTGGCGCGACACAACATGACCCTGGCCGATATCATTCCGGTCGCACTCGGCATGAGCGAGGGTATGACCGCCCTGAAATCAGGAAGTCTCGATGCCTGGGCCACCTATGGCTACGCCATCGAAACTCTCGAAGCAGACAACAGCGCCCGTGTCCTGGAGAGTGCCGAGGATATTCTCTCGGGCCACTATTTCATTGGCATCAACCCGCAGCATCTCGGCAATACCAGCTTCAAGGCCGCTTCCGCCGATTATATCAATCGCCTTGGCAAGGCATATACACAACTGAACGCCGACAAACCCCGCTGGGCGCGCGCCGTCGCGCCGGAAGTGCGTGTGCCCGAGCCTCTTGTCCTCTCGTACCTCAATCACATGAATCGCGCCTATCACACACGACCGTGGAAGCCGTCCGATATTGCTACGGCAGAAGAGGTCGCTCACACACTCGGGGGGGCGGGTGCCCTGCCTCCCAGCCCGAACCTTGCGTCTGTTTTCACGCCAGCCTTGAATACCCTTTTGAACAGCTGACACGCAGTGAGCATGACGATGAAGCAACGCCAGTCCGATGCGGATCGGACTGGCGTCAGGTCATTTCAGCATATGGGCGATCAGGTCAGATCGGACCCAGGACACGAAAATTATGTGTCCCGTCGCGCTCGAGCTGAGCGATGAGCCCGAACTCCCAGTCGAGATACGCCTGCATCGCTGCAGCACCATTATCGGTGCCTTCATAGGGACGTTTATAAACATCGTCAGTCGATGTCAGAGCGCGTGACTCATCAAGACCCGTCTCAAGGGCAAGACCCGCAGCACGCCACGCTTCCGTACCCCCCTGCAACACACGCACGTCGACGCCGAGAGCGGCGATTTCGGGTGCGGCGAGCGTTGCCAGACGACCATCGGAAGAAGTCAGGACGACCTTCCTGATTTCCCGAGCCTTGAGCTGTGCCGCGAGTTCTGCGCGTGTCGCAAACGCTGCGCCGGGAATATGGCCTTTCCGGTAGATGGGCGTCGTTGCCAGATCGACCAGCAGAGGTTTTTCATCCTCCTCTCTGGCATAGGCCTGGGGCGAGACAATACGAATACTGGGGACTAAAGGACTAGGCTCGGCGTCCAGAACGTCTGATCCGGTTTCCTGTGCAAGGTCTCCCCATTCGGCCAGTACATAGACCTCATTCCAGCCGAGTTGACGCAGCCAGTGTCCGGCCATGCGCGCCCTCACCCCGTCATCGTCACTCAACACGATGGTTCCGTGGCGCACGGCGATCCATTCATCCGTAGCCTGTATGAGCTGGCCACCCGGTGCTGAGGCAAAACCCTGAAGATGCCGGGTCGCGTATTCTTCCGGCAGACGCACGTCGAGACGATAAAGCGTGCGCGTTCTTTCTGCCTGCAATGCGAGGAATGCTGCAGGCGTGAGCGCTCTGACACCGGTCGCATCGGCAAGTTCTTTCGCCCGTTTCCGGGCCAGAGCCACGTGATCCGCACTTGCCGGAGCGCCCTCTTCCCGCTGGCCATGCGCAACGTCGAAGCCGGCGAGAGTCCAGCCGATCGTTCCATTACGCAGGGCATAGACCGGGTTCGGCAGGGCTGCATTGACGAGCGATTGTGCGCCTATGATGGACCGCGTGCGCCCGGCACAATTGACAACGATAGTCGTATCGGGAGTCGGGGCATTGTCACGTGCCCGATAGGCGAGATCCCCCCCCGGAACGCTGCGGCCGCCGGGAATGGACATGACTTCATACTCGCTGAGACGCCGCGCATCGAGAATGACGATATTCTCGCCCTGCGCTATACGCCGCTTGAGATCTTCCGCAGGGATCGACGGTGTCTTGCGTTCATGCTCCACAAGTTCGCCGAATGCCTTCGACGGTACGTTCACATCAATGAAGATTTCGCCGCCACTCTCGCGCCAGCCAGAAAGGCCGCCTTCAAGCGCCGAGACATCACCGTAGCCAAGTGCGGCGAGGAGAGGCAGGGCTCGAGCGACGTAACCCTCTCCTTCATCGTAGACCACGATCGGCGCATCTCCCCGTGGAATGAGGCGACGAATATCGAGGTCGAGCCTGCTGAACGGAATGCTGACCGCAAAAAGGGGATGGGCTCTTGAAAATGGTCCTTCCTCGCGCAAATCGATCAACGCGATTTCGCGCCCATCTCGCAAGAATGCACGCACGCGTTCAGACGATATGGCTCTGGTCATTTCGTAAGATCCCATAGATTGGGCACGACATCAGACGAATAACCGGAGATGAAAATCTTTTCCCGACCAGTCTCGATATCATAGGTGGCGCGTGAGACAGCGCCGATATTGGCACCATAGACATGGATGGAGAGCGAGGTCTCGTCAGCAAGTGCATTCGAGACGCGATGATAATCTCGTTCTCCGGGACGCAGCAGCCCGACATGGCCGGGTTCGAGAATTTCCTCCCCCTCCAACGTAAAGCCCGCCTCCGTGCGTACGTAACTCTCCTCGCGCTCGCGACCGCGCAGAATGCCGATCAGCCCCCAGACACGGTGATCGTGCAACGGGGTGGTCTGCCCCGGTCCCCAGACGAAACTCACGATCGAGAAGCGCCCGTGTGGATCGGCATAGAGCAGATACTGGCTGTAGCGCTCCGGGTTCGGACGGGCAAATTGCTCCGGCAGCCAGCCATCATGTGCGATCAGATCGCGCAGGAGAGTCGCGCCCTGATCGAGGATACGCTCCTGCCCTTCATCGCGATCGATAAGGTTCGTGAACGCTTCGACAAATTCCCGCAGAGGGGTGATGCTCGTCATTGAATTGCTCAATCCAGAAGTTCAGGCTCTGCCGCAGTGATCCAGTCCCAAAGCGGTTGAAAGGAATAATATCCACCTTGATGCGTTCCGACCTGACTGGCAGTCAGGCGGGCGATGTCGGGTGCGATGGGTCGGGTTTCGCCTGCCGCCTGAGCGAGCAGTTGTGTATGGGCGGCGTTATCCATGGCAAGAAACCACCAAGCAGCGGCTTCGACAGTCGGTCCGACCGTCAGAAGGCCGTGATTTTGCAGAATGAGCGCTTTACGCTGGCCAAGAGTGCGCGCCAGACGATCGCCCTCATCATCATTCAGCACGACGCCTGAAAACGGGTCGAAAACCGCATGATCCTCGTAAAAGGCGCAGGCATCCTGC
>Ga0157365_10000119_pt1 | contig 36207 bp, 31 predicted proteins | sample AttsexASBM3_FD_111478 | JGI IMG/M metagenome (GOLD analysis project Ga0157365, IMG submission 111478) | Fungus gardens microbial communities from leaf cutter ant in Ribeirão Preto, State of São Paulo, Brazil - Atta sexdens ASBM3 | ecosystem: Host-associated > Fungi > Mycelium > Unclassified ...
ATATGGTGAGGTGTCCGAGTGGCTGAAGGAGCACGCCTGGAAAGTGTGTATACGGCAACGTATCGAGGGTTCGAATCCCTCCCTCACCGCCATATTTAAAGAAAGAGCCTGAGCTAACACTCAGGCTTTTTTGCGTTTATATCGCGCCAGGCCAGGGAGGGATGAGAACCCTCGACCAGGGTTCGACAGGCGGTTTACCGCCTGGACGGCAGGACCGCTTGCGGGCATGCCGCCCGAAGGGTGAGGCCCAACGGGCCGAATCAATCCCTCCCTCACCGCCATATTTAAAGAAAGAGCCTGAGTTAACACTCAGGCTTTTTTGCGTTTATATGCCGCAACCGGGACGGCAGGTGCGCTTCGCTTATCTGCCCTACACACATCCAGCGCAACGGTTTTGTAGGGTGGGTAAGCGCCAGCGCACCCACCGTTTATCGCGCAAACCGGACGGCAGGTGCGCTCCGCTTATCTGCCCTACGTACATCCAGCGCAACAGTTCCGTAGGGTGGATAAGCATTGGCGCCCCCACCTTCTGGCCGCAAAGAAACCACAAAGATAAAAAAAAAGCCCAACACAGGTTGGGCTTTTCTGACAGACAAAACGGGTTTAATCGTAGGCGTTAAGCGTCCGCTGGCAGAGCGCGGAGCGCACGCAGTCGGCTTTACCGAACCGCACAATGCCAATCATCTCATCTTCCTCAAAACGCGCCAGCGCGTCGCTCAGACCAGACTTCACGCCCGCCGGCAAATCGCACTGGGTGATATCGCCATTGACGATCACGGTCACGTTCTCCCCGAGGCGGGTCAAAAACATTTTCATTTGCGCGGCGGTCACGTTCTGGGCCTCGTCCAGAATCACGACGGCGTTTTCAAAAGTACGTCCGCGCATATAGGCGAACGGCGCAATCTCAACTTTGCCTATCTCCGGGCGCAGGCAATATTGCATGAAGGAGGCGCCGAGACGGCGCACCAGCACGTCATAGACCGGGCGGAAATAGGGGGCGAACTTCTCGGAAATATCGCCGGGCAGGAAGCCGAGATCTTCATCGGCCTGCAGCACCGGACGGGTGACAATTATCCTGTCGACATCCTTATGAATCAGGGCCTCAGCCGCTTTCGCGGCGCTGATAAACGTTTTGCCGCATCCGGCTTCGCCGGTGGCGAATATCAGCTGTTTGCTCTCAATAGCCTCAAGATAATGCGCCTGAGCGTCGGTACGAGCGACAATCGGCGCCAGATCGCGGCTGTCCCGCGCCATGCCGATGGCCTCTACGCCACTCATTTGCACAAGCGTGGTGACCGATTCCTCTTCACGCTGCCGGTGGCTGCGTGAATCTCGTCTGAGAACGCGTCTGGCTTCACGACGAGCTTTGATCACTGCTTTCTGTCTTCCCATGGATGGCACCTTGTTAAGTTGGTTTACATGAGCCGCGTCCTGCTGATGGACGCGATTATGCGCACGAACATTTGAGGTTTGGCTTCCTTGTAAGCCATGAATTGCCGGTCGAAAAGACGCGGTAGTACGGCTACGCGCACCGCTTACCGCATCGTCTGGAACAGTGGAAGAAGGTTGAAACGGGTTTGAGAGGGTGGAGATAACGCTGCCGGAGGAGGCTCCTCCGCGCCGGGGGGTGCGGGTTGTATTCCTTTTAAGTCCACTTCTGGACGCTACCATTCGCGATCTCCATCGTGCTACTGCTGACACTGTCGGGGAACTACCGCTAACGCTTTAAGTACAACAAAAATTATCAATTTTGCAACATAATATTTACTAAAAGATAACTTTTGAGCCCCTCCTGACCATGATTCTTTTATGACAGAAAAATATTACAGAAATGTATCAACAGAATAGCCGCCGCGAAAATGCTCTGCCACAGGCGCGCGAAAATTGTTAGCAAATGAAACATAAAAAACCCCGCCTCAAGGGGCGGGGTTTTTGTCAGGCTTTCAGCAGGCCGTCGGCCAGGAAGCGGGATTTATCCGCGACCCCCGGCAGCGCGAAGAAATAGCCGCCGCCGATGGGCTTCACGTACTCCTCCAGCGCTTCGCCGTTCAGGCGTTTTTGCACCGTTAAAAACCCTTTTTCCAGGTCGTGCTGATAACAGACGAACAGCAGGCCCATATCAAGCTGACCGGAATTGGTGACGCCCAGCGAGTAGCTGTAACCGCGGCGCACCATCAGGCTGGACTGCGTTTCTGGCGTGCGCGGGTTCGCGAGCCGGATATGACTATCGAGCGCAATCACGTTGCCGTCCGGATCCTTGCTGTAATCCGGCACGTCGTGCTCATGCTGCATGCCGAGCGGCGCGCCGCTCTGCTTGTCGCGCCCGAAGATAGTCTGCTGCTCTTTAAGCGGCGTGCGGTCCCAGAATTCCACATGGAACTGAATAATGCGCACGGCCTGATAGCTGCCGCCTACCGCCCATGCGGGCTCGCCCTGGTCCGCTGTCACCCACACCACGTTATCCATCAGCGGCGCGTTGCGCGTATCGGGGTTTGCGGTGCCGTCTTTAAAGCCGAGCAGGTTGACCGGCGTCTCTTTACCAAGGCTGCGCGCCGCGTGATCGGAGATAAACCCTTCCCGTTTCCAGCGCACGCTCAGCAGATCGGGCGTGTGCTTAATGATATCGCGCAGCGCATGGATAACCGTATCCTGCGTATTGGCGCAGATTTGCAGCAGGAGATCGCCGTGGCACAGCGCCGCGTCCAGCGAGTCGTTCGGGAAACGCTCCATCTTTTGCAGCTTTTTCGGCATCTTTGCCGCAAGCCCGTAGCGCGCGTCGAACAGCGACCGGCCCAGCGACACCGTGATGGTCAGGTTATCCGGGGCGATAACCGGCCCGAGAATACCGGAATCCATCGGCGGCAGGCGCGGGTTCGGCGTTTGCGGCGCCGGGCCGCCGGTGGTGAGAAACGCAATGCGGTCGGTCAGCAGGCGGAACAGCCGTTCGAGGTCGGCCTTGTCCGTCGCCAGCACATCAAACGCCACCAGCATCATTGACGCCTGCTGCGGCGTCAGAATGCCGGCCTGATGGGCGCCGTAAAACGGCTGCGTCTGGGCGCGCGCATCCGGGGAGAGCGTGCCCGGCGCGCTTTTGGTCTGCGCGCCATGCGCGACCGGACAACCCCCGGTAACCGCGAGCGCGCCGGTCAGCGCGCCGAGGCCCTTCAGCAGACGGCGGCGCGCCGGTTGCGGCACGCCGTGATTATCATGTTCTTGCATAATGCTTAATCCAGCCCGAGCACGCCGCGCAGTAAGGAGAGATCCTCCGCAAGCGCCGTAATCGGCCCTTTCAGCGCGTTACGATCAGCATCGGTCAGCTTATCGTAGGTCTCAAAGCCGTCTTTGGTACGGTATTTCGCGAGAATAGCGTCCACTTTTTTGAAGTTCGCATCCACTTTCGCAAGCAGCGGCGCGTTCTCTTTTTGCAGCTGCGGACGCAGCAGGTTGACGATTTTCTGCGCGCCGTCGATGTTGGCCTGGAAATCCCACAGGTCGGTGTGGCTGTAGCGATCTTCTTCGCCGCTGATTTTGCTGGCCGCGACTTCTTCAATCAGGCCCGCTGCGCCGCCCACCACTTTACCCGGCGGGAACGCCAGTTCGCTGATGCGTTTTTGCAGCTCCAGCACGTCGCTGTTGAGTTTATCGGCGTACTGCTCCATGCCTTTGACGCTGTTATCGCCAAAGAGCGCTTTTTCCAGACGGTGGAAACCGGTGAATTTCGGGTCGGCCGCTTTCTGCTCGTAATCGTCTTCACGAGCGTCAATGCTGCCGTCGAGATCGGAGAAGAGTTCAGCGATAGGCTCGATACGCTCGTAGTGCTGGCGGGTCGGGGCGTACAGGGATTTAGCTTTTTCGATATCACCCGCTTTCACGGCGTCGGTGAAGGCTTTGGTGCCGGAGACCAGCGCGGCGGTTTCCGTCGTGACCCAGGCTTTATAGTCAGTTACCGCGCCTTCCAGCGACATCAGCTCGCTTTTCGCTGCCGCTTTCTCGTTACCCGCAGCTTTGACGATAAGCTTGCCTTTCGGGTTGCTCAGCAGGCCGCAGGTCATGTCATATTCGCCTGGCTCAAGGTTGGCGGTCATCTTCTGGCTGAAGCCCGGCGCGATGTTTTCACGCTCTTCCACCACCATCACGCCTTTAAGAATTTCCCACTCCAGCGCTTTCTGGCTGTGGTTCAGAATAACGAACTGGGTTTTCCCGGCGTTCACCGTGAGCGTCATCGGCTCGCACTGTTTATCGTTTACGGTTACTTTCACCTGCGGAATATCGGCCGCCTGTGCGGTAAAAGCGGCGCTGATAAGCGCCAGCAGCGTCACGGAAAGCGCGCTGCGGCGAAGTTGTTTCGTCATGACCCATCCCTCTAAAGTATGTTGTAACTAAGCCGCGCACGGGCGCGGCAAAAAAATCAGGCGTTCCCGGAGACCCGCGCGTCGGCGCGGGCCGGCAGCGCGTAGAGCGCCATCGCCGGGATCAGATAGATAAACCATGCCGCCACTTCGCTGACGGTCGGCGCTTCCTGGTAGCCGAAAATGCCTTCGAGCAGCGTACCAGTGAGCGAGTGCGTGGAAAGCACACCGCTGAAATCAAACGCCACCGCCTGAAAGTGATTCCACAGGCCGGCCTCATGGAACGCGCGAACGGCGCCTGCCGCCAGGCCCGCGGCCACCAGCAGAATAAACAGGCTGGTCCAGCGGAAAAACGCGCCAAGATTAAGCCGTATGCCGCCCCAGTAAAGCAGGAATCCGAGCACCACGGCGGTCCCGAGGCCCAGCATCGCGCCGAGCGGCGGCCAAATCCCGACATCCTGGCCAAACGCGGCCAGCAGGAAAAAGACTGACTCCAGCCCTTCTCGCGCCACGGCGAAAAAGACCATCATCACCAGCGCCCAGCCGTGCCCGCCGGGGCGTTTGAGCGCGCGATCCACCGCCTGCTCCAGCTCGCCTTTCACATTGCGGGAGACTTTACGCATCCAGAACACCATCCAGGTGAGGATCACAACGGCGATGGCCGCCACGATGCCCTCGAACAGCTCCTGCTCTTTTTGCGGGAACTCGCCGGTGGTTTCGTTGATAAAAATACCGAGGCCCAGGCAGAGCGCGGCGGCGAGAAACACGCCGACCCACATCACGCCGAGCCAGTTGCCGCGCTGGGTGCGCTTGAGGTAGCTGGCGATAAGGCTGACGATGAGCGCTGCTTCAAGGCCTTCACGCAGCATAATCAGAAAAGGAACAAACATTCGGGCACCTGTCAGTGTGAAATCAGGTCAACTGATGCAAAGAAACGTAAACGGGAGTGAAAGTGATTATCATTACCGCCAAAAGAAACACAAGCGAAATGTGGGGATAAGTATGACGAAGTGTAAAAGTTGCGAAGTTGAGTAGTCACGAGGGTAAACCATAAGCGAAATCCGTGGGCGCTTTGCGCCGCGTCCCGCTTCTGCGCTGTCAGAAAATATTCATAACAAAAATATTCTGTCATCGCTTTTTCTTATTCCATTTGCCAGATAACGATGCGGGAAATTATGCTTAGCGCGCTGTTCACCGGCCTGTTTTAATGTGGCTAACTATTTTTCTTTCAGACACCTGCGTAACTATGACAACCCTATTGCATTTTATTTTCGCCGTGCTGGCGATACTCCTGCTCGCCTGGCTTGCCAGCGTTGACCGTAAAAGCATTCGCCTGCGTTATATTCTCCAGTTGATAGTTATCGAAGCGGCGCTCGCGTGGTTCTTTCTGCACGCGCAGGCGGGGCTTACGATTATTCAGTCGATTGCCGGCGCGTTCACCTCGCTGCTGCATTACGCCGCCCAGGGCACCGACTTCGTCTTCGGCGGCATGAGCCAGAAAGGCCTCGCCTTTGTGTTTCTCGGCGTGCTATGCCCTATCGTGTTCATCTCGGCGCTTATCGGCATCCTGCAACACTGGCGTATTCTGCCGATTTTTATTCGCGTCATCGGCACGCTGCTGTCGAAAGTCAACGGCATGGGCAAGCTGGAATCTTTTAACGCGGTGAGTTCACTGATCCTCGGCCAGTCGGAAAACTTTATCGCCTATAAAGGCGTGCTTGGCGATCTCTCCTCGCGCCGCCTCTTTACGATGGCCGCGACGGCGATGTCCACGGTGTCGCTCTCTATCGTCGGCGCGTATATGTCGATGATCGAGGCGAAATATGTGGTGGCAGCCCTGGTGCTTAACCTTTTCAGCACGTTCATTGTTCTCTCGGTCATCAACCCGGCGCGCCCGCAGGACGAGCCGGACGTGAAGCTTGAAAAGCTGCACGAGTCCCAGAGCTTTTTTGAGATGCTCGGCGAGTACATTCTGGCGGGCTTCAAGGTAGCGATGATTATTCTCGCGATGCTGATTGGCTTTATCGCCCTGATCAGCGCCGTGAACGCGCTGTTTCTGACGCTGTTCGGCATGAGCTTCCAGCAGCTGCTGGGCTATGTCTTTTACCCGCTCGCCTGGCTTATCGGCATTCCGGCGGCGGACGCCCTCACCGCAGGCGGCATTATGGCGACCAAACTGGTGGCCAATGAGTTTGTCGCGATGATCGAACTGCAAAAAATCGCGGCGACGCTCTCCCCGCGCGGTCTTGGGATCCTGTCGGTGTTTCTGGTGTCGTTTGCGAACTTTGCCTCTATCGGCATCGTCGCGGGCGCGATTAAGGGCCTGAACGAGCCGCAGGGCAACGTGGTGTCACGCTTTGGTTTGCGCCTGGTCTACAGCGCGACGCTGGTGAGTTTACTGTCGGCCGCCTTCGCCGGTCTGGTGCTATAAACAACAAGGCGGGGACTTCCCCGCCTTTTTTCAGAACTGCACGCACACGGTTTCATCAACCCGCATCACCGACTCCTGCGCGAAGCGTGATTTGTAAATCCCGCGCAGCGCTTCAATCCCCTTCTCGCTCGCGCTGTCGCTGGCGTGGATAAGCATCAGCGCCTTGCTCGGCTCACGCGCCACTTTCCCGTCGTTGCCGAGCCACTGACCGCGCGCATCAAACACCGTCAGCCCGTCGCGAAAGCGCGGCGTCACGTCGTTATCCACAAAACGCTGCCACTCCTGTTCCGTGATGGTCGCCCCGGCCGGACGGTTAAGCCCAAAATAGAGCGTGGTCTGCGTCATGCGGTTTTGCGCCGCGCACGTCGGGGTTTGCGCCTCTTTCGCCGCGTGCGGCGCGCAGCCCGCGAGCGCGGCTGCCATTAAGACCGAAATCACTACCTTGCCAATCGCCATCATCCTGTACCTTTGTTGTTATGGGTGAATGCGAAGATAACAGCGTAAATCGCGGCGTCTGGCAAGCTAGCGGATTGAAGAGCAAGAAAAAACCCGCCAGGCGGCGGGTTTGTTAAGAGGCTTAGTTAGCGCGAAGCTTCGACGGCGCCGGAGTGTGGTATTCCTCGTCCGCTTTCTCAAAGCGCGCCTGCATGGAGGCTGACGGCGCTTTGCCCATCAGGCTCACGATAACAATCCCCAGGCTTGCGAAGATAAAGCCCGGAATGATTTCGTAGAGGTTAAACCATGCAAACTGTTTCCAGACAATCACCGTCACCGCGCCGATGATCATGCCCGCCAGCGCGCCGTTGCGCGTCATGCGCGACCACATCACCGACAGCAGTACAACCGGGCCAAACGCCGCGCCAAAGCCCGCCCAGGCGTAGCTTACGAGACCGAGCACGCGGTTTTCCGGGTTTGACGCCAGCGCGATAGCGACCAGCGCCACCACCAGCACCATCATATGGCCAACCCACACCAGCTCTTTCTGGCTTGCGCCTTTACGCAGGAACGCTTTGTAAAGGTCTTCGGTAATGGCGCTGGAGCAGACCAGCAGCTGGCAGCTTAACGTCGACATCACCGCGGCGAGGATAGCGGAGAGCAGGATGCCGGCAATCCATGGGTTAAACAGGATCTGCGCCAGCTCGATAAATACGCGCTCGCCGTTCTGGTTCACCGCCGCCGCCTGGTCAGGATGGTTAGTAAAGTAGGCGATGCCGAAGAAGCCGACCGCCACCGCGCCCGCAAGACACAGGATCATCCAGGTCATTGAGATGCGGCGTGCGTTAACGATGGTGTGGTGAGAATCCGCCGCCATAAAGCGCGCCAGGATGTGCGGCTGGCCGAAATAGCCAAGTCCCCAGCCCATCAGCGAGATAATTGCTACCAGGTTCAGGCCCTTGAGCATATCGATGTTTTCAATGCTCTTCTGCTTAATCACCGCCAGCGAATCATCCAGGCCGCCGACTGCGAAAATCACGATCACCGGCGTCAGGATCAGCGCGAAAATCATCAGGCTCGCCTGCACGGTGTCGGTCCAGCTTACCGCCAGGAACCCGCCGATAAAGGTGTAAAGGATGGTCGCCGCAGCCCCTGCCCAGAGCGCGGTTTCATAGCTCATGCCGAAGGTGCTTTCGAACAGGCGCGCGCCCGCCACGATGCCTGAGGCGCAGTAGATAGTGAAGAACAGCAGGATAACCAGCGCCGAGATAATGCGCAGCAGGCGGCTCTTATCTTCAAAGCGGCCGGTGAAATAATCCGGTAACGTCAGCGCGTTATTGTTGTGCTCGGTGTGAACGCGCAGACGCCCCGCCACCAGCTTCCAGTTGATCCACGCGCCGAGCGTCAGCCCGATGGCAATCCAGCTTTCCGAGATCCCGGAGAGAAATACTGCGCCCGGCAGGCCCATCAGCAGCCAGCCCGACATATCCGACGCGCCTGCGGAGAGCGCGGTGACAAGGCTCCCCAGACTGCGTCCGCCAAGAATGTAGTCATCAAAGTTTTTGGTGGAGCGCCACGCAATAAACCCAATCAGTATCATCCCCAAAATATAAACAAGGAAAGTCACCAGCATCGGTGTACTCGTTGTCATTTCACTTCTCCGCGTTATTACCGGGTCGCCCCGTTTATCACCGCCGGAACGCAGCGGTGGCGTTATTGTCGTATCGTGTGGCGGCAGTATCCTGCCGGAAGCGTTTTTTATTCACAATCGATTTAACACACCATTTACATGTTTTGCATCTGTGAAACCTGTACATTTTTTGAGAGGTTGCACTCGCTCACGCTTTTCCTGGTTGCACCTGTTAAAAATGTTAACCAGCCCCGAATTCTGAGCTTATAACCGCCTTTTCTCCCACGCGTCATAGCAATTTCATATTTAACATTTCATTCATTTTTAAGCTTGCTGGCGAGGTCACAGTTAACAAGGTTGCACAAAGTTGCAACATGATAGATATTGCCGATCATTCCCTTTTTCATACTGACGCGACACACAGGAGTAAGGCATGGGCACCACCACGATGGGGGTCAAGCTTGATGACGCCACCCGCGAGCGCATCAAAGCCGCCGCGACCAAAATTGACCGCACGCCGCACTGGCTGATTAAGCAGGCCATCTTTAATTATCTCGAACAGCTGGAAAACAGCGACGGCCTGCCGGAGCTGCCTGCGCTGCTGGCCGGTGCCGCTAACGAGAGCGAAGAAGCCGCCGTGCCGCCGGAAGAGAGCCACCAGCCGTTCCTCGAATTCGCCGAGCAGATCCAGCCGCAGTCGGTGAGCCGTGCGGCCATCACCGCCGCCTGGCGTCGTGCGGAGACCGACGCGGTGCCGATGCTGCTGGAGCAGGCCCGCCTGCCGCAGCCAGTCGCGGAGAAAACCCACCAGCTCGCCTGGAGCCTCGCCGAGAAGCTGCGCAACCAGAAAACCGCCTCCGGCCGCGCCGGGATGGTGCAGAGCCTGTTGCAGGAGTTTTCGCTCTCGTCACAGGAAGGCGTGGCGCTGATGTGTCTCGCCGAAGCGCTGCTGCGTATTCCGGATAAAGCCACCCGCGACGCGCTGATCCGCGACAAAATCAGCAACGGCAACTGGCACTCGCACATTGGCCGCAGCCCGTCGCTGTTCGTCAACGCCGCCACCTGGGGCCTGCTGTTTACCGGCCGTCTGGTCTCGACCCACAACGAAGCCAGCCTGTCGCGCTCTCTTAACCGCATCATCGGCAAGAGCGGCGAGCCGCTGATCCGCAAAGGCGTGGATATGGCGATGCGCCTGATGGGCGAGCAGTTTGTCACCGGCGAAACCATCGCCGAAGCGCTGGCCAACGCCCGCAAGCTTGAAGAAAAAGGCTTCCGGTATTCCTACGACATGCTGGGCGAAGCGGCGCTGACCGCCGCCGACGCGCAGGCTTATATGGTCTCTTACCAGCAGGCTATCCACGCCATCGGCAAAGCCTCCAATGGCCGCGGTATCTATGAAGGGCCGGGCATCTCCATCAAGCTCTCCGCTCTGCACCCGCGCTACAGCCGCGCGCAGTATGACCGCGTCATGGAAGAGCTCTATCCGCGTCTGAAATCCCTGACGCTGCTGGCGCGCCAGTATGACATCGGCATTAACATTGACGCCGAAGAAGCCGACCGCCTGGAAATTTCCCTCGATCTGCTGGAAAAACTCTGCTTCGAGCCGGAGCTCGCGGGCTGGAACGGGATTGGGTTTGTCATCCAGGCCTACCAGAAGCGCTGCCCGTTTGTGATTGATTACTTAATCGATCTCGCCACCCGCAGCCGCCGTCGCCTGATGATCCGCCTCGTGAAAGGCGCGTACTGGGACAGCGAAATCAAACGCGCCCAGATGGAAGGGCTGGAAGGCTACCCGGTCTACACCCGCAAGGTCTATACCGATATCTCCTACCTCGCCTGTGCGAAAAAGCTGCTCGCGGTGCCGAACCTGATCTATCCGCAGTTCGCGACCCACAACGCCCATACGCTGGCGGCCATTTACAGCCTGGCGGGCCAGAACTACTACCCCGGCCAGTATGAGTTCCAGTGTCTGCACGGCATGGGCGAGCCGCTCTACGAGCAGGTGGTGGGCAAAATTACCGACGGCAAACTCAACCGTCCGTGCCGCATTTACGCGCCGGTCGGCACCCACGAGACGCTGCTGGCGTACCTGGTGCGCCGCCTGCTGGAAAACGGCGCGAACACCTCGTTTGTTAATCGCATCGCCGATAACACCCTGTCGCTCGACGATCTGGTGGCCGACCCGGTAAGCGCCGTGGAAAAACTGGCCGCGCAGGAAGGCCGCGTCGGTCTGCCGCACCCGAAAATCCCGCTGCCGCAGGATCTCTACGGTGAAGGCCGCGTCAACTCCGCCGGTCTCGATCTGGCGAATGAACACCGCCTGGCGTCCCTCTCCTCCTCGCTGCTGAACAGCGCCCTGCAAAAATGGCGTGCGCTGCCGATGCTGGAAAACGCGGTGGAAGAAGGCGAACTGACGCCGGTCGTCAACCCGGCCGAGCCGCGCGATATCGTCGGTTACGCCCGTGAAGCCAGCGAAGCGGAAGTGGCGCAGGCGCTACAGAGCGCGGTTAACAACGCGCCTATCTGGTTCGCCACCCCGCCGCAGGAGCGCGCCGCCATTCTTGAGCGCGCCGCGGTACTGATGGAGGCCCAGACCCAGACGCTAATCGGCATTCTGGTGCGTGAAGCCGGTAAAACCTTCGCTAACGCCATCGCCGAAGTGCGCGAGGCGGTCGATTTCCTGCGCTACTACGCAGGCCAGGTGCGTGACGATTTCGACAATGAAACCCATCGCCCGCTCGGCCCGGTCGTCTGTATCAGCCCGTGGAACTTCCCGCTCGCTATCTTTACCGGCCAGGTGGCCGCCGCGCTCGCGGCAGGCAACAGCGTGCTGGCGAAACCGGCGGAGCAAACGCCGCTTATCGCCGCGCAGGGCATTCAGATCCTGCTGGAAGCGGGCGTGCCGCAGGGTGTGGTGCAACTGCTGCCAGGGCGCGGCGAAACCGTGGGCGCGCAGCTTACGGGCGATGCGCGCGTGCGCGGCGTGATGTTTACCGGCTCGACGGAAGTGGCGACGCTCCTGCAGCGTAATATCGCCGACCGCCTCGATCCGCAGGGCCGACCGACGCCGCTGATTGCCGAAACCGGCGGCCTGAACGCCATGATTGTCGACTCCTCCGCGCTCACCGAGCAGGTGGTGGTGGATGTCGTCGCCTCCGCCTTTGACAGCGCCGGTCAGCGCTGCTCGGCGCTGCGCGTGCTCTGCCTGCAGGACGAGATTGCCGATCACACCCTGACTATGCTGAAAGGCGCGATGGCCGAGTGTCGCATGGGCAACCCTGGCCGCCTGACCACCGACATTGGGCCGGTGATCGACGCCGATGCCAAAGCCGGTATCGAACGCCATATCCAGACGATGCGCGCCAAAGGTCGTAAGGTCTTCCAGGCGGCGCGCGACAACAGCCAGGATGCCCGCGAATGGCAGACCGGCACCTTTGTCGCCCCGACGCTGATTGAGCTTGAAAGCTTCGATGAGATGAAAAAAGAGGTCTTCGGGCCGGTGCTGCATGTGGTGCGTTACAACCGCAACAACCTGGCCGGGCTGATTGAGCAAATCAATAAGGCGGGTTACGGCCTGACGCTCGGCGTGCATACGCGCATCGATGAGACCATCGCCCAGGTGACCGGCAGCGCGCACGTCGGCAACCTCTATGTGAACCGTAATATGGTTGGCGCGGTGGTCGGCGTACAGCCGTTCGGCGGCGAAGGGCTTTCCGGCACCGGCCCGAAAGCGGGCGGCCCGCTCTATCTCTACCGCCTGCTGGCAAGCCGTCCGGAGGCGGCGGTGCAGACGACGCTTGAGCGCCACGACGCCCGCTATGCCCAGGACGCGCAGGTGAAAACGCTCATCACGCGCCCGCACCAGGCGCTGACCGAGTGGGCGGCGGGCCGCCCGGAACTCAGGGCGCTGTGCGAGCACTATCTCACGCTGTCGCAAAGCGGCGTGCAGCGCACCCTGCCGGGCCCGACCGGCGAGCGCAACACTTACACCCTGCTGCCGCGCGAGCGCGTGCTGTGCCTTGCGGATAACGAGCAGGATCTGCTGGTGCAGCTTGCCGCCGTCACCAGCGCAGGCAGCCGCGTGCTATGGCCCGACGAGTCGTTACAGCGCACGCTCGCAAAACAGCTTCCGGCTGCGGTGAATGCGATTATCGACTTCGCCAAACAGGATGTGCTGTTCAGCCAGAGCTTCGACGCCGTTATCTATCACGGTGACTCGGACCAGCTGCGCGCGCTGTGCGAAAAAGTAGCCGCGCGCGAGGGCGCGATTGTTTCGGTGCAGGGCTTCGGGCGCGGGGAAACCAACCTGCTGCTGGAGCGTCTGTGGCTGGAGCGCTCGCTCAGCGTCAACACCGCCGCCGCCGGCGGCAACGCCAGCCTGATGACTATCGGCTGATTCGGCTGACGGCAAGTAAAACAAAAAGGCGCCCACGGGCGCCTTTTTGTTTTGGACAGCGTGAAGGATTAACGTATGTCTCCAGGTTCAATAAGAGGCTGCTTTTTCAACTTGCCATCACGCATCACCTGATATCGATAGTGATCAATCAAAAAAATTTGTTCGCCCGCGCGATTTTGCGTGACGATCATTAACAAATTTTTATCGATACAGCGGGCAGTGCTTTTTATTTCCTCAAAACACAAGCGATCGGCTTTACCTTCCGGTTGATAACCCTTACCGAAGGCATAAACAAAATAATCTACGCTGCCGCGGGGATTATCAGCTTTAAGGGCATAGTGCGTAATCAGACGTTGTTCATTATCACGCCACCACCTGATTTTATTACGGTCCCTCCAGGGCAGACGCTCTACTATTACCGCCGCCGTATAAGGCGTCTGATGCACGGCGATAATTTTTACAGGACGACTGAAAATCACGCACAGTGCCGCCACCGCCGCCATAATGACCGCCATCAGTGCGAGCGTTTTTTTTGTCATGACAGCCCCCCACTCAGGGTAAAGGTGGCTTCCATATTGGTCATAAAAGGTTTGAAACCAAATCGTTTATAATGCTGTAGGACAAACCAGATTCTGAAGAAAAGAAACTGGTTAAAATTTGGATTTTTAATGTCTGTTTCATCCAGCCCAAAATGATCCTGACACTGATATTTTATGGTTGCAGACCATCTTTTTTCCGCAACCTGTAGCTGTGTTAGAGTGATTTGCGTTGCATGAATATCGTGTACGGTAATCCCGAGCCCGTTAAACCTATCAGTGAGATCATTGAATTTCGGCAAGACGAGACTGCTGAGCGTGTATGCAAACTGTCCTGTCAGGACCTGCGGAAACCCCTTATTTATATAATCAACGTTATCGTTAATGATTTTCCTGACGGCCAGTAGCGTACTGTTATTTGAATTGTCTTTTATGATCCGCTCACGGAGTGCCGCATTCAGCTTCAGGTCCTGAAAATCCGCACCTTTCTCATGCTGCATATGTGTAAACATTCGGTTAATGATTTCACGATAGTCACCGTACATAGAAAAGGGCCATGAGGTATTTCTTAACTCATCGAACAGTATTGCTGCACACTGGCCGACAGATAGCGCTTCGCCTCTGGCTGTACCATAGACACCAGCAAACCGGGATTGAGGGTTAGAAAATGCGGTAAATTTTGTGAGTTCATAAGGATCGACGCGGTCTGAAACATGATGCAAATTAAACTGCTGCTTTAACTGCTCAGCTGTTAGATCCCCATATTTCATATCCGGCGCTGATTTATCATTAAATTTGCGTTGCGTGCAAAAAATCACAAGCGGAAAAGTGGCGTTACCCATCTGTATCACTCCCTGTCAAAACAGACCGTTGTTCCGCTTCATCATACTCGCTGTGGGGATAAGTGACGCAGAGGCGTTTTCCGTAAAAAACACGCCAGGCATTGACGGGCGAATGCCTCACCGCACCCGAATGCCCTCAATGATCATCCGCTGGACGTTCTCGACGGTGCGGTTGAAAAACGCTTCGTCGGCGAGCGTCGCGCCGGTCACCGCCTCGACCTGGGTGGCGAAATCGGCGTAGTGCTGGGTGGTGGCCCAGATCATAAAGATGAGATGGTGCGGGTCGATGGGGGCGAGCTTGCCGCTGGCGACCCAGCCGGTGATGATGGCGGATTTCGTCTCCACCAGCGCTTTTAAATCGCCCTGTAATTCGGCCATCAGGAGCGGCGCGCCCTGGAGCATCTCCAGGCAGAACAGCCGCGACGCCTCGGGGAAGTCGCGCGATACCTCAAGCTTTAGGCGAATGTACTCGCTAATGGCCGCGAGCGGCTGCAAATCCTCGCGAAACGCACGCAGCGGCGCCAGCCAGATATCGAGAATGTGCTTCAGCACGGCGATATAGAGCGCCTCTTTTGAAGGGAAATAGTACAGCAGATTGGTTTTGGAGACGCCGGAGCGCTCCGCCACCTGTTCAAGGCTGGTGCCGTGAAGGCCGAACTGCGAAAACAGCGTCAGCCCGGCGTCCAGGATCGCCTGTTTTTTCGCCGCTACCGCTTTTGAGCGCTTGCCCGTCTCTTTTTGCGCGCCTTGTGCCATGCGCTCTCTCCTTGTGTTTTGCTCAAGCATAGCAAAAGCGCGGCGGCGGCTCGACCCACAGCGCGCCCTCTGCACTTTCATTGCGCAGCGTTGCCTGTTTTCTGTGCAACGTTTTTGACCGTTTAGTCCGGTTTTAAATGCGCAAAATTCACACATATCGACAACACAATGATAACAAAGACAATTTCAAAACTGGCATTCGCTTTGCAATTCACTCTCTGAGCGCGGCACGGGATGTGCAGGAAGCAACGCCACGCGACGGTTCTTTTATCCGCAAAAGAGAGGTTCGTGATGAAAATTGGTGTCTTTGTGCCTATCGGCAATAACGGCTGGCTGATTTCCACCCATGCCCCGCAATACATGCCGACGTTTGAGCTGAATAAAGCCATCGTGCAGAAGGCGGAGCAGCAGCAGTTCGATTTTGCGCTCTCGATGATCAAACTGCGCGGCTTCGGCGGTAAGACCGAATTCTGGGATCACAATCTGGAGTCGTTCACCTTAATGGCGGGCCTCGCGGCCGTGACCTCGCGCATTCAGATTTACGCCACCGCCGCCACGCTTACCCTGCCGCCCGCCATTGTGGCGCGCATGGCCTCCACCATCGACTCCATCTCCGGCGGACGTTTCGGCGTCAATCTGGTGACGGGCTGGCAGAAGCCGGAATATGAGCAGATGGGGCTGTGGCCCGGCGATGATTACTTCGCCCGCCGCTATGACTACCTTACCGAATATGTCCAGGTGCTGCGCGACCTCTGGGACACTGGTCAGAGCGATTTCAAAGGCGACTACTTCACCATGAACGACTGCCGCGTCAGCCCGCAGCCGCAGCAGCCGATGAAAGTGATTTGCGCGGGCCAGAGCGACGCGGGCATGGCGTTTTCCGCGAAATATGCCGATTACAACTTCTGCTTCGGTAAAGGGGTGAATACGCCTGCCGCCTTCGCGCCCACCGCCGCACGCATGAAAGCGGCCGCGGATGAAGCCGGGCGCAATGTCGGCTCCTACGTGCTGTTTATGGTGATTGCCGACGAAACCGACGACGCCGCACGCGCTAAATGGGAACATTACAAAGCCGGGGCCGATGAAGACGCGCTCGCCTGGCTGACCGAGCAGAGCCAGAAAGATACCCGCTCCGGCACCGACACTAACGTGCGCCAGATGGCGGACCCGACCTCGGCGGTCAATATCAATATGGGCACGCTGGTCGGCTCATACGCGAGCGTCGCCCGGATGCTCGATGAAGTGGCCGCCGTGCCGGGCACCGAAGGCGTGCTGCTGACGTTTGACGACTTCCTGACCGGTATCGACGCCTTCGGCGAGCATATTCAGCCGCTGATGCGCTGTCGCGATCATCTGCGCGTGACGCAGGAGGTGGCCTGATGAACATGGTTAACCTGACGGCGCGCCCCGAGGCGCTTACCTTCGCGCCGGAACAGAGCGCGCTGATTGTGGTGGATATGCAGAACGCCTACGCAAGCAAGGGCGGCTATCTGGATCTCGCAGGGTTTGACGTCTCGGCCACCGCGCCAGTGATTGCGAACATTAAAACCGCCGTCGCCGCCGCGCGCGAGGCGGGCATGACCATCGTCTGGTTCCAGAACGGCTGGGACAGCGACTATCTCGAAGCAGGGGGCCCCGGCTCGCCGAACTGGCACAAATCCAACGCGCTGAAAACCATGCGCCGCCGCCCGGAGCTGCACGGCACGCTGCTGGCGAAAGGCGGCTGGGATTATCAGCTGGTAGATGAACTGACCCCGCTTCCCGGCGACATCGTGCTGCCAAAACCACGCTACAGCGGCTTTTTCAACACGCCGCTCGACAGCATGCTGCGGGCGCGCAATATCCGCCATCTGGTGTTCACCGGCATCGCCACCAACGTCTGCGTGGAGTCGACGTTGCGTGACGGCTTCTTTCTCGAATATTTCGGCGTGGTGCTGGAAGACGCGACGCACCAGGCCGGGCCGCCGTTCGCCCAGCAGGCCGCGCTGTTTAATATCGAAACCTTTTTCGGTTGGGTCAGCGACGTGCAGAGCTTCTGTCACGCGCTCTCGCCTGCCGCCCTCGCCCGCATCGCGTAAGGAGTGTTTATGCCAAAACAGGTGATTATTCCGCCCGGCACCACGACCCCCATCGCGCCGTTCGTGCCCGGCACGCTGGCGGACGGCGTGGTCTATGTCTCCGGCACGCTGCCTTTTGATAAGGCCAACAATGTGGTGTACCCCGGCGACCCAAAGGCGCAAACCCGCCATGTTCTGGAGACGATACGGAACGTTATCGAAACCGCGGGCGGGACGATGGAGGACGTGACGTTCAACTCGATTTTTATTACCGACTGGAAAAACTACGCCGCGATTAATGAAATTTACGCGGAATTTTTCCCCGGCGATAAGCCCGCCCGCTTCTGCATTCAGTGCGGACTGGTGAAGCCGGAGGCGCTGGTGGAAATCGCGAGCGTGGCCCATATCGGGCCTGCGGGAGGCGCGTGATGAAACTGCGGCTCGGCGAGGCGCCCTACCCCGGCGCGCCTGTGGTGGTGATGATTGCCGGTCTCGGCGGGCTTGGCGGCTACTGGCTCGCGCAGCAGAGCGCGCTCGGCCAGGCGTACCAGACCGTGGTGTATGACCAGCGCGGCACCGGCGAAAACCCTGACGCACTGCCCGAGGGCTATACGCTTGCCGATATGGCGCGGGAGCTTCACCAGGCGCTGGTTATCCACGGCGTGCAGCGCTACGCGGTGCTCGGCCACGCGCTTGGCGGACTGGTCGGCATGGAGCTGGCGCTGGCATTCCCGGAGGCGGTCAGCGCGCTGGTTATCGTCAACGGCTGGCTGTCACTGAGCGCCTGGACCCGCCGCTGCTTCGAGGCCCGCGAACGGTTGCTGCTGGACAGCGGCCCGGCGACTTACGTTGCCGCGCAGCCGCTGTTTCTCTACCCGCCCGCGTGGGCCGAAGAAAACCAGCCGCGCCTTGAAGCCGAAGAGGCGCTGCATAACGCGCATTTTCAGGGCACTGAAAACCTGCTGCGCAGGCTCTGGGCGCTGAAAAGCGCCGATTACCGTGAGAGCGCCGCCCGTATCACTACGCCGGTACAGCTTATCTGCGCCCGCGACGACCTGCTGGTACCGTGGACCTGCTCGCAGGCGCTGCAGGCGGCGCTTCCCCACAGTCGCCTGTCGGTGATGGAGGCCGGCGCCCATGCCTGCAACGTCGCGGCAGCGCCTCTTTTTAATTCCCTGCTGTTAGCCGGGCTCGCGGCGCTGATCCCCGAGCCTCACAAGGAGACCGTATGAGCGAAGCTCTGAGCGCCAGCGCGCTCGCCACGTTATTTACCGATGCCCGCACCCACAGCGCCTGGCTCGACGCGCCGGTGAGCGACGAGCAGCTGCGCGATATTTACGACATGGTGCGGCTCGGCCCGACCTCCGCCAACTGCTCGCCCGGACGGCTGCTGTTCGTCAGAACGCCGGACGCGAAAGCGCGCCTGCTACCGGCGCTTTCCAGCGGCAACGTCGAGAAAACGCTGCGCGCGCCGGTGACCGCTATCGTCGCCTGGGACCACGAATTTTACGAGGCGCTGCCGCAGCTCTTTCCCTATGCCGACGCCCGCGCCTGGTTTACCTCAAGCCCGGCGGTGGCCGAAGAGACGGCGTTTCGCAACAGCTCGCTGCAGGCGGGGTATCTGATCATGGCCTGTCGCGCGCTCGGGCTCGACACCGGCCCGATGTCCGGTTTTGACCGCGCGGCGGTGGATGCAGAATTCTTCAGCGGTACGACCTGGAAAAGCAATCTGCTTATCAATATCGGCTATGGCGACGCCGCAACGCTGCATCCGCGCCTGCCGCGGCTCAGCTTTGACGACGCGTGCGCGATCGTTTAAGGAGGCGTTATGAGTGAACAACAGGCTTTTCGCGATGCGATGTCGCGACTCGGGGCGGCGGTGAATATCGTCACGACCGACGGCCCTGCGGGGCTCGCGGGCTTTACCGCCTCGGCGGTGTGCAGCGTGACGGACAGCCCGCCGACGCTGCTGGTGTGTCTTAACCGCAACGCCTCGGTCTGGCCGGTGTTTCAGGCCAACGGGCAACTGTGCGTCAATACGCTCGCCGCCGGGCATGAGGCGCTCTCGGGGCTGTTCGGCGGCAAAACGCCGATGGAGGCGCGCTTCGCCGCGGCCCGCTGGCGACGCGGCGTGACGGGCTGTCCGCAGCTCGAAGGCGCGGTGGTGTCATTCGACTGCCGCGTAGAACAGGTGGTGCCGGTTTCGACCCACGATGTGCTGCTGTGCCGCGTGCTGGACATCGCACGCACCGACGATACGCACGGTCTGGTCTGGTTTGACCGCTGCTATCACTCCCTGGCGCGGCCCGTCTGCGGGCTCGCCTCTTAGCTCCACAGGAGATACACATGGCCAATTCCTGGTTTCCTCACTGGCGTAAAGCTGCCGGCCCCGCCGGCGGCGTGGTGGCTCCCGATGAAACGCTCTCTACCGGCCAGACGCTGGTAATGGGCGTGCAGCACGCGGTGGCGATGTTTGGCGCGACGGTGTTAATGCCGCTTCTGATGGGGCTTGATCCAAATCTGTCGATTCTGATGTCCGGCATCGGCACTCTGCTTTTTTTCGTGATAACCGGCGGCCGGGTGCCGAGCTATCTCGGCTCCAGCGCCGCGTTCGTCGGCGTGGTGATCGCCGCGACCAGCTTCAGCGGCCAGGGGCTGAACCCGAATATGAGCGTGGCGCTCGGCGGCATTATCGCCTGCGGCCTGCTCTATACGCTTATCGGCGTGGTGGTGATGAAATCAGGCACGCGCTGGATTGAACGGCTGATGCCGCCGGTGGTGACCGGCGCGGTGGTCATGGCGATTGGACTTAATCTCGCACCGATTGCGGTCAAGAGCGTCTCCGCGAGCGCTTTCGACGGCTGGATGGCGGTGATGACGGTACTGTGTATTGGTCTGGTGGCGGTGTTTACGCGCGGCATGGTGCAGCGGCTGCTGATTCTGATGGGGCTGATTGCCGCCTGGGCGTTGTATGCGCTGTTCACCAATGTACTGGGCCTCGGCACGCCGGTCGATTTCACTCCGGTGGCGCAGGCCGCGTGGTTCGGGCTGCCGCACTTCGCCGCGCCGACGTTTAACGTGCAGGCGATCATGCTGATTGCGCCGGTGGCGGTCATTCTGGTTGCTGAAAACCTCGGGCACCTGAAAGCGGTGGCGGGCATGACCGGGCGCAATATGGACCCATATATGGGACGCGCGTTTGTCGGCGACGGGCTCGCGACAATGCTCTCCGGCGCGGTGGGCGGCAGCGGCGTTACCACGTATGCCGAGAATATCGGCGTGATGGCGGTCACGAAGGTCTACTCAACGCTGGTGTTCGTGGCGGCGGCGATGATAGCGCTCCTGCTCGGCTTCTCGCCGAAATTTGGCGCGCTTATTCATACCATTCCGGGGCCAGTGATTGGTGGCGCGTCGATTGTGGTCTTCGGGCTGATTGCGGTGGCGGGCGCGCGCATCTGGGTGCAGAACCATGTGGATCTCAGCCAGAACGGCAACCTGATTATGGTCGCCGTGACGCTGGTGCTTGGCGCAGGCGATTTTGCGCTGACGATCGGCGGCTTTACGCTTGGCGGCATCGGTACAGCGACCTTCGGGGCTATCGCGTTAAACGCCCTGCTAAGCTGTCGTCAGAGCGCGCCAGATGCGGCTCTCACGCCACAAGAACCGCCCTCGCAGGCATAAAAAAACCGCCGGGGGTGCCCGGCGGTCAGAGGGTGGTTATTAACCTGCATGTTCAGCTACGGCGGTTAATAACGGTCATGCGAGGCGCTAACTACGTCCGCCGCCATGACTGTTTTTACCCCCTTTTTTCCCAGCTTCGGAAGCGCGTTGCGGGTCATTTTTGAAGTTCCCGCCGCTCTGCTGGCCACCTTTACGACCTGCTTCTGATGCTCTGTCACGATCTTCTGCGAAATTACCTGAACCACCACGATGGTTTGCCATTTCTGACCTCCAGATTGTGCGAATCATTAGACATCATACTGCATTCAGTAAAAGAGGATTCTTTCACCTCACGGCGTCTGGCCTTAGCCGTCATCGTTGCCGCGTGATTCAAAGCTTAGCCAGGGCAGTGTGCTTTGCCACTTTCTGGAAACATTTAGCAACATCAATCTGGCGTTTCGGCGAGGAATCTGGCGAAGCGATTAATAAAGTATTCTTATGATTGAAAAATTCTGCCGCTCAGAAAATGTGACCTGATGCTACAAACGGCGCTGTTACAGGTAAATTATTATTTCTTAAGGTTTTTCGCCTCGTCATTTGCACTCTGCGTATGGACGCATATCCTTTATGGATGAGCGCAGCGATACAGGCTGTGGGCAAACACTGATACAGGAGCAAGGCTGATGGCGAAAGTTCTGGTGCTTTATTATTCCATGTACGGGCATGTCGAAACGCTGGCGCACGCGGTGGCCGAGGGCGTTGAAAAGGTTCAGGGCGCGGAAGTGACGATTAAGCGCGTTCCGGAAACCATGCAGGCGGAAGCCTTCACTAAAGCTGGCGGCAAAGCTCAGGACACGCCGGTCGCCACGCCGCAGGAGCTCGCGGATTACGACGCCATTATTGTTGGCACTCCGACCCGTTTTGGCAATATGTCCGGCCAGATGCGCACTTTCTTCGACCAAACGGGCGGTCTGTGGGCCTCCGGCGCGCTGTACGGCAAACTGGCGAGCGTTTTTAGCTCAACCGGCACCGGCGGCGGTCAGGAGCACACCATTTCTTCTACATGGACTACCCTTGCTCATCATGGAATGATCATTGTGCCTATCGGTTATGGGGCGCAGGAGCTGTTTGATATTTCCACGGTACGCGGCGGCACGCCTTACGGCGCGACCACAATCGCAGGCGGCGACGGCTCGCGCCAGCCAAGCCAGGAGGAACTGGCTATCGCCCGCTATCAGGGCGAATACGTCGCGGGCCTCGCCGTCAAAATGAAAGGCTAACCCACTTACTTCACTGGAGGAAATCATGCCGACACAAGAATCGAAATCCCATCACGTGGGAGAATGGGCCAGCCTGCGTAATACGTCGCCTGAAATCGCCGAAGCGATTTTCGAAGTGGCCGACTATGACGAGGTGATGGCCGAGAAAATCTGGGAAGAAGGCAGCGATGAAGTGCTGATCCGGGCCTTTAAGAAAACCGATGCGGATTCGCTCTTCTGGGGTGAACAAACTATCGAACGTAAAAACGTCTGACTCCTCCGGCCCTCTGTTTGCGCAGAGGGCCGCACTGTTAACGCTGCGCCAAACGCAGCGTTACATTTCGCTTAACCAAATAGCGGTAACTTGTAAGCTCTGAAACAAGTGATGTTGTAACGGAACATGGTCGGATCATCGTTCTTATTTCGTGCTAACCCTGAGCCGATCGTGATATCAAGCAGAATATTGCCTTGCTCGTCGAGCTCCCTCAGCGGTAGTTTTCCTTCGGCGCTGTCATCCCAGACACCGTAATCCACGTCGCTGTAGCCCGGATCGCATGTCATGGTAAGACCGGTACCATCGAAAGTGGCTCCGCCATAGCAAACCACCAGATTACCGTTCGGCATAATCTGCTTCGCTCCGCATAAACTACTATAACCTTCAGGCCCGGAATAATATTCGCTCAGCTTCTGCACCGTCCTGGCGTTAATATCGATACGATAATTACTTACGCGGCTCTGGTTCTTCCATGGTTCAACGCTCTTATCGTCGGTACTCGCACGGTAATTACCGTTATTGAACACTGGAATATCAATCAGGCCAGTGTTACCATTAGGGATTTCGAGAACATTATGTTGCCCCCAGTTCCAGAAAGATAAATTCGCGGCAGCCACTTGCTGCGGGTCGCTGAAATCATAGAGCGGGTTATTCTGACTATCTACCGGCGTCAACAGGTAATTGGTAAATGCTGAGGACCAGTCTTCATGAGTCCCCATAATGAAGATCAGTTCCGCTGTATCTGCATTAACACCAAAAATAGCGCTCTGATTGCGCCCGGAAGTAACAAGAATATTATTGGTTTCATTGATATAGGACTGATTCACATGAAGCCAGTCTATAGTACCGTCGGTGGAGGGGGGATTGGAGGGGCGTGTGATACGAGCAGGGTCGAGCACTTTCACCATATCGTAATAGCGAACTTCTAAGCCGGTTGAAAGGTCGATGACAGAAACACCATCCTCAATGCTTTTCCCACCATCGGGTCGAGTACCGGGCGCATATTCAGATGCCCCCACCAGCAAACCATTACTCTGCTGATACAATGAATGATGCAAAGCATTATCCAGTTTATAAACCGTATGGACTCGCCCTACCATATCAAACTCATACATTTCCAGATAGTTATTCTGGGCGATAGCGGACGACAAAAAATTACCATTTGCGATACGTAGCAAATTATTTGACGGCATATCTTTAGTAGTAAACCATCGAATATTGGCCTGATAGTCAAGCGCGATGTTATTACGATCGAAGCAGGACACAAAATAAACGCCCTCAGCAAGGAGAGAAGGATCGGTTATCGGTGTTTTTAGAGTCACTTGCGGGAAAAGGTTATGCCCATCGGGGTTCTGAGCATCACCAGGTGGAAGCGGTTCTGTAAGTACTGGCCAGCTTGTCGTACCCGACGTCGACGTTAAGCTAATGATGTTCACTGTATCTGCAACAAGGCCTGAAACTGGAACCAGGTTCGGACCAGTAACAATATTCTGTTGAAAAGTGAGCAAAGGAACGCTGCCACTTTCATCGGTCACTGTCATTTGCACCGAGCCCGCCTCGTTAGCCCACAGACCGACATAAAGACTCAGGGGTGCAGTACCATAAGGATTTAAGGTGAGCACGGCATTGCTCTGGGTGTTTTCTGACGTTATCTGAGCCATTAACGTCGCATAAATACTGTTATGATTTAATACAGTTGCATTTGTTGTATCAATTCCTTGATTGACAGGCGGACGAGGAATGGGCAGAAAATTAATGTTACCAGCCATAATAAACTCCTTATTGATAATAACGCTCATGACAAAACTAACGCAGCTCACCCATTGTTATAACGGGCATGATCGTTCTCACTCATAAATAACTCACTACGCACATAATAAGCATTCAGGAAAACTATCAGTCCAGGCATATATACGCCATTGAGATACTGCAGATGAAGGAGATTTTTATTCATTCTTGTAACTGGAACCGCTACTCTCCCCACAAAAACGAAAAGCCCCGGAAAATAAGAAAATGCATTACTGCCAGGCAAAGCAGCAATCAAAATAATTAAGCAATGAATGGCAAGCCCGTAACCTTTTCAATGACATATCAGTTTAAAAACAACATTTTCTGACACTCTCTCGCTTATAAATCAGCCCTTACTTTCACCTGTGATTTTTATCACAAACACAATACTCGTTACTCTTTATGATTTCTTGCAGGTGCTTACCGGTAAAACAAGGACGTTTATAGAATGATATTAGGAATAATACGCGAGTTTATAGGCATGTTAGTTCCATTTACCACATTGCTTATTTTATTACATGCCAGCCATGCAAACGCATTGAGCCTTGAACTCAAAAACGCTTTCGGATCCCTGAATGCAGGATATGCAGACTGGAACAGTGGGTTTGAAAATACCCACCGCGGCGAGGTGTGGAAACTGACCGCTGATTTTGGCGCCATTTTTGATAAAGGCGAATTTTACTCCTTTTATGAAAATAATGTGCTGAACCACGACATTTCCGGCCAGAATTATGTGTTGTCTGCACAGACACATATTCGGCTGTTCAGCTCCGATGTGAGTCTGATGGGAAAACTTTACGGCCAGTTTGATAATACCTGGGGCGACGATCTGGATATGATGTATGGCCTGGGCTACCTGGGCTTAAGCGGTAAATGGGGATTTTTTAAACCTTACCTCGCCTTTCATAATCAATCTTCAGATTATCACTCCCAGCGACTCGGCGGCAGAAGCGCCAGCGGGCGCAATGGCTATGTCGCAGGCTGGACGGCCGCGTATTTCTTCTCGTTGTGGGAAGAGTCGTTTGTGTTGTCGGACTGGCATGAATTTGAATTCGATCGTAACGACGCCTATGCAGAGCAGCAGCATGGCGCTAACGGCATTAATGGCGGTTTAACGCTGACTTGGAAGTTTTATCCGCATCTTAAAGCGAGCGTCACCTGGCGCTATTTTAAAAACAAGCTGGGGTATGACGGTTTCGGCGATCAAATGATTTATACGCTGGGCTATGAATTTTGATTTTTAATAAGGAAAACATCATGCAAAAGCGAATGCTGACAAGCCTGGTGAGCCTGATGCTGGCCGCCAGCGCCGGAGCGCAATCTCCTGCCCCGACACCGGGCTCTGACACCACGGCTAAACGGCCTAACGTCGTTATTATTATGGCGGACGATCTTGGTTACGGTGATACCGGCGTTTATGGGCATCCGATTGTTAAAACCCCCAATATCGACAGCCTGGCGCAGCAGGGTATGCGCTTTACGGAATATTACGCCCCGGCGCCGCTCTGTTCGCCTTCGCGGGCGGGTTTATTAACGGGGCGCACGCCGTTTCGTACCGGGATTCGTTCCTGGATCCCTTCCGGTGGAAAAAATGTGGCGCTGGGCCGTAATGAAAAAACGATCGCCAGCTATTTAAAAGAACAGGGTTATGACACGGCAATGATGGGCAAGCTCCATTTAAATGCGGGCGCTGATCGCACCGATCAGCCGCAGGCCAAAGATATGGGTTTTGATTATTCTCTGGTGAACGCAGCAGGCTTTGTCACAAGCGATCTCGATAAAGTAAAAACGCGCCCGCGCTATGGCGTGGTATACCCCAACGGTTTTTATCGCAACGGTCAACCCATCGGCACGGTTAAACAGATGAGCGGAGAACTGGTCAGCAGCGAGGCGATTCACTGGCTCGACAGTCGCAAAGACAATAAACCGTTTTTCTTATACGTCGCGTTTACCGAAGTTCATACACCGCTCGCCTCCCCGCAAAAATATCTCGATATGTACAAAAGCTATATGTCGGAATATGAACGCCAGCATCAGGATCTCTTTTATGCCGACTGGGCTGATAAACCCTGGCGGGGCACGGGTGAATATTACGCGAATATTAGTTATCTCGATGAACAGGTCGGCAAAGTGGTCGCCAAAATTAAGGCAATGGGCGAAGAGGATAATACCATTATCCTTTTTACCAGCGACAATGGGCCGGTCACGCGGGAAGCGCGCAAATGGTATGAGTTAAATATGGCAGGCGAAACCAGCGGATTACGGGGCCGGAAGGATAATCTTTGGGAGGGAGGTATCCGCGTACCGGCCATTATTAAATACGGGAGTCACATTAAAGCGGGCACGGTGTCCGACTCGCCCGTTACCGGGCTCGACGTGCTGCCGACGCTTGCTGACATGCTGCATTTTCCTTTGCCAACCGATCGCGTTATCGATGGCGAATCCATCAGGCCCATACTGGAAGGGAAAACGCTCACGCGTCAAAAACCGCTTATCTGGTCAATTGATATGCCTTTTCAGGATGAGCCGACGGATATGTGGGCCATCCGGGAAGGTGACTGGAAAATGATTTTCGACCGTAACGCTAAACCGAAATATCTTTATAACCTGAAAATGGATACTGGCGAGGTGAATAACCTGCTCGGCAAACAACCGGACTTTGAGAAACAACTCATTGCAGATTTTACGCGCTATAAAAACGATATCGATAACGATTCGCTGATGCGCGCCCGTGGAGAAAAACCTGAGCCGGTGGACTGGAATTAAGGTTCACTGCAGAGGTTTTACCCACCTGCTCTGCGGCGTGTTGGTTCACAAACGCCGCAGAGCTTTCCTGTGAGAGAAAATACGGTGATAAAGAAAAGCTGCCATGTCATGGTCAAGCCGGTGGGCGCGGCCTGTAATCTCAACTGTGATTACTGCTTTTATCTGGAAAAAGCGCAGATTTATCCGGAGCGCCAACAAAAATGTATGGATGACGCGACCCTTGCGTTATTTGTTGAACAACATATTAACGCGCAGCAGACCGACGAAGTGATATTCGCCTGGCAAGGCGGTGAGCCAACCCTTGCCGGTCTCGATTTCTATCAGCGCGTCGTTGCTTTACAGGAAAAATATTCCTGCGGAAAACGGATAATCAATACGCTGCAAACCAACGGGCTGTTACTCAATGACGCGTGGGGCCGCTTTTTAAGCAAACATCATTTTTTGGTGGGTATTTCCATTGATGGCGATGCAGAGTTGCACGACGCATGGCGTAAAACCCGCGCCGGGAAACCGACGCACGACCGCGAGGAAAACGCAGTTCGTCTGCTTATAAAGCACCATATTGAATTCAATACCCTGACGGTCGTGAACACTATTAATGTTCACCATCCGCTGCGCGTGTATGACTATCTTCGCAGCATCGGCAGTCGCGATATGCAGTTTATTCCTCTGCTGGAGCGTCACGCTTCGGCAGGCGAAAATCACGTTCTGGTGCCCCCTGATGACCAGGGAGACGCCGCCATTGCGCCCTGGTCAGTACCCGGTGATGCCTTCGGTGTCTTTTTAAAAACGATTTTTTACACCTGGATACGACGGGATATCGGCGACATCAGCATTCAGCTTTTTGATCAGGCGTTCGCCGCCTGGTGCGGCCTGCCTGCGCAAATTTGCGTTTTCGCAGAGCGCTGCGGCAGCGCGCTGGCGATGGAAATGAACGGTGATGTGTATCAGTGCGACCATTATGTCTGGCCCCGCTATAAACTCGGGAATATCCACTCCACCCCGCTTGCCACTATCCGTGACGGCGATGCAAACCAGGCTTTTTCACGCGCGAAAGCACACGCTATGGCGGCTGAATGCCACCATTGCTCTTTCCGGTTTGCCTGTTACGGCGGCTGCCCGAAACACCGAATCCTGCCCTCTGCGGATGGAAAGCTAAACCGCAACTGGTTTTGTGAGGGGTATCAGGCATTTTTCAGTTACATCAACCCTTATATGCTGATGTTGAAAACGCTTTCGCAAAGCGGACGCTCCCCGGCGGATATCAAATGGCTGATTGCCTGAATGTCTCGACAAGGCAGTCTGCCGCGCTTTTTAGCACCAGCAATGTGAACGCCTGTAAGACGTTTGGCTGCCAGAATTTTGGTGTTCTGGGCAGTCCTTCTTATTTGCAGCGCGGCGAAAACATCCTCTGTCAGGCGTGTGGTTTTCCCTTTCCGGTGATTAGCGCAGCCGCGCTGAATGCATTTAAGGCCGAGGTAAACAGAAACTATCAGGGGGTGATCCGGGCCTGTCCGCACTGCGGGCGTCGCGATAGCCTGATCCGTAACGGCTATGCCGAAAATGGACGACAGCGTCTGCTTTGTACAAGCTGTCGCTCTACATTTGTCTGGTACGAAAAAGCGCACGTGGCCCCTCACCTTTTACCACTCGCGCAGTTGATTCGCACAGGCGGGCTGCTGCGCGACTTTCGCGCAGCCTGTGGGTTCAGCAATAAAACTTTCGGACGTGCGCTTCATCAACTGGCTTTTGCCGCCCGCATTGCATCTTCCTCGGCTTACGTCTGCTCCCTGGATCCGATTTTCGCGACCGCCACCTTTACGCTGGGCTTTAATCACTCGGCTAACCGCCTTTACGTAGTGGTGACTGCCGAGAAAGCGAGCCAGCAAGTTATCGCGCTGACCACCAACTATGCGCCGCCCGGCGCAGCCATCCCGGAAAATTACCGTTATCACGCTGATAAAGAAGAACGGCTTGATAACCAAAACCCTGTCGCCAGGATTTTCGCAAAAGACCGGCAGATAAAGCAGCGCGATCTTCTTTTCGATACCTGTTATGGGGCTGCGCGCTTAAAAGTTAACGATGCCGGCACTATGGTTAAGCCGGTACTTGCCGCTTACCGCCATTTTGAAGTCGTTAAATCGCTGACCGACAGCGCCGCGTTGTATACCCGCCATTATCTTGAGCATGAATGTTTCCTCTATGGCGGTTGCCTGATGGCAAATCGGGAGGAGATCCTGAGCGGTCATTGCCATATCGCCTTTGTTCACGAAGAAGGAAAACGCGTACCCCAGCGGCCGTATCGCTCTGAAGTGATTGCGTCCGATATTATCTGGAACGATATCTGGCGCACATTCTCTCAACCCGACTACCAAATGGCGGTATGCAGTCTGACCGGCGCGCAGCGTCTCAGTGAATTACGCGACGCCACGCTTCAGCCTGCGCGGCGTTTTATCGATTTTGTGTATCGCCACCCTTTTTACCCGCAGCTGGTACGCCTTTCCCCGGCGAACGTCAACGCGGCGCTGGAATGTCTGGCGGCGCAATACAACCAGACACGAGGGTAATGCCGCTCCGTGATGACGTCGTCACTGCGTCATATAGCGGCGTCTTCACGCGCTGAACAGACACAAAAAGTAAGTATTGCGCGACGGTTTTATTGCCTGCTGCGCCTTTTCCTGCACGTCCGTACCGCGTGTCAGCGCGTGTGGGTGTCTGGCGCGTCAGGCGTCAACAACACATAGCGCCAGAGTAGCTGGTTCAGACGGCTTTCAGCCTCAACGCGCAGCGCTTCAGGAACCGCGCCCTGCTGACGCTGCGCGGCCATGCGGCGCAGCAGCTCCTCGGCAGGCGGCGTCGCGTCAAAAGCCTGGCGGATAGCAAATACCATCGTTTTCAGCTCGCTGCCCGTCAGGTACCTGCCGCGCCGCTCATCCAGCGCGTTGAGCCGCGCGGCAAGCTGGTCGAGCTGCGTCATACCCTGCTGCCAGCCGTTCAGATTTTGCAGCGGCATCGCGGCTGCGCTAATCTGCTGACGCCAGAAAAGTGCAAGCGCCTGCGCCTGGGGGTTTTGCGGCCACAGCGCGTCCACCTGGCGCACCAGTTCACCCCCGTAGCGAATATTACGATCCGGCGGCAGACGCGAGAGCCAGCCAAGGCGCTGGCGCGTTAACTCAATAACGCTCTGCGCGGCCAGTTCCCGCGCATGTTCCGGTGAAAGCGCAGCGCCGGACGCCACCTGCGGCCACGCGTCCAGCGACGCCGCGACCTGCGCCGCAAGCGGGTCGGGCCGCTCGCACACCTGCCAGCCGAGCAGCGCGCCGCCGCCTGCCACCAGCATGGTCAGCATGCCTGCGATAAAGGGTTTCCAGCGGGCGGTTTTTACGCCGTGCCGCGATTCCTCAGGCAACGCGGGCGCGGTGGCAATGTAGACCCGCCGCGCATCGTCGTGAGGCGCGTCGCCCTGCGCCGTCACGGCATCCGCTGCCAGCGCGCCGCTATCGCCCGCTTCACTCTCCAGCCGCGCCGCAGCCTGCTGTAGCTGCGCCCGCAGCGCGTCCAGCTGACTCATATGCTTAAGCTCAAGGCGCGCCAGCACCGCGATAATGGCCGCAAGATGCTGCTCCGCCTGGTACAGCGCGCCGAGATCCGCATAGCGTAACGACAGGGTGCGCAGCGTCTGCTGCACACGCTGGCTAAAGCTGCTTAAAATCTCCATACGCGCATGCACCGGCTGCGGCCACAGGCTGCTCCACTGGTGCGCGAGAAGCGCCGCCAGAATCGCCAGCCCCTCGTTGAGGCCGGGCAACCCCAGCAGACGCAGGCGGGCCTGGGTATACCAGACCGCAGTTTGCAGTTCAACGCCGTTGCGCTCAAAAAGCGAGAGCGATAACTGCTCGACCCGCCGCCAGTCGACATCCGGGCGCGCCGGATGGGTGAGTTTGCCGAGCTCTTCACGCAGCGCGGCGTAATCCGGCAGCAGGCGCGGATCGCCGCCGGTTTTCAGATGACGTTCAGAAGGCGCGTTCATGAGATCCCTGTCGGAAAAGCCGCTCAGAGGGCGGCGCGGTTATCCATTAACTGCTGTTGTTTAAGATGGCGGATCAGTACCCGCCCTTCGGGCATAAATTCCGTGCCGTAGCGTACCAGCCCGACGCCTTTCAGCTCGGCGTCAATGGCGTAGCGCAGCTCGCCAGGCGTGGTCTGCGCCAGCAACACGACGTTCAGGCGCCTGAGGCGCGGCTCATATTTCAGCAGCACCGCAGAGAGCGCGCTGATGAGTTCATGCGCCGTGCCGGGCATCCCCTGGAGAATTTTGGTCATATCCGGCAGGCCGTAATCCGGCAGATGCTTCAGGCTACCGGCGCGGGTATTGAGGATGCGCTGCATATTGTCGAGCACCGACAGAATGACCTGGTTTTCCTCGCTGACGTCATGCAGCGCCAGCCCCCCCGCGAAATTGCCGTAGAGGATGTCGTAGAGTGACGGGGCGTGATGGCTTTCGGGCATCGCGTTCTCCTTCCCTGAGTGAAACTTAACTACACAACACGGCGGCGCGCGCCGGATCGATGGCGATAAGCGTCGCCAGCAATGCTTCCATATCAGCCTGCAGGCGCGCTTTATCCGTCTCGCTGCGCCCGGCCTTCATGCGCAGCAGCCGCAGCCGCCGGGCGCTCACTTCAAACAGCAGCGCAGGCTCCCACTGCGCCAGCGTCAGGACGCTTGCCGACGTTTGCAGTTCGGCCAGCAAATGCAGCGCGAGTTCATTTTTACCGTACTGCTCGGCGAGGCGCGCCATCAGCAGACGCAGCAGCCAGCGCTGGCGCGCTGAGGTGAGCGCGGGCCGGGTCTGAAGCCAGCCGAGCGCGGCGTCGATGCCGTCGCTGTCGGCAAGCGCGACGGCTTCCGGTTCGAGTTGCAGCACCTCGTCGTCACCGGCGGCATGCGCGTCGGCGACGTGCGTCTCATCAGCGCCGGGCATCTCGCGTACCTGCTGCGCTATCCAGTGCTGCGTTACTTCATCGGCGAACGGCGTGCCGTCATTAAACGCCAGCGTCTCAAGGCCCGGCAGTCGGTTCAGTAAGCCGGCGAGATCGGCGCGAATAATGCCCGCCAGCGTCTCCTGGCCCGATTTCAGCAGCGCTTCGTGGATATACCACTGCACGTCGAGCCACAGATGATTCGCACCGCGTGAAAAAAGGCTATCTCCCTGCTCCAGCAGCTCCAGCCAGTTCTGCTGGAGCCAGAGACGTTTTAAGAGCGCGCGCTGGTCGGCTTTAGGCGGTTCGATGCGCGTGCGGCCATCGCCTGCGAGCGGCGGCAAATGATGGAGCGTGTCGTGGCGCAGGCTTTTCATCAGGCGGTGCGCGGCAAGCCAGCCGTCGGGCTGATTGCGCAGGTAGTCGGCAAGCAGGCGGGCCTGATCCAGCAGATCGCGCCCGGAAGAGATGGCATTGATGACTGGCGCGACGGGCGTGGCAGCGGCGCTGTCGCTGGTGGTTTGCGGGACCACGGCATCGACGCCGCCCGCTTTCATCAGCCGCGCCTCCAGCGCGCTATAAAGTGCGGTTAACTGCGGGCGCGCCGCGGCCTCTTCAGACGCCAGCGCCTGATCAATCAGAAGCAGCGCGCCGGCGGTGCGCCGGGCATCGTCGCGGGTGGCTTCAGGGTAAAGCGACAGGCTGTCGAGGACGCGCGAGCTTGCGAGCCACTCCAGCGCCGCCTGACGGCTGCGGGCGCGCTGCGGATGAAGCGTCGCGCCGAAACGTTGCAGGAGCGCGGCAAGCAGCTCCAGCCCTTCGGCAAAGCCTGCCTCGCCGTCACGGTGCAGCCGCGCCCAGGCGTAACAGGTGGCCACGCGGATATCTTTGGCCGTGGTGAGAAGGATGTTTTCCGCCAGCGCGCCAATCAGCGCGGTATCCGCGCCGGAGAGCTTATTCACCTCTTCGCGGATCTGCTGGAAATCGTCGTCGTAGCCCGGATCGTCGCCGGTAGGGTTATCAACAAAAACCGGTTGCAGCCATTTATCCCAGTGCGCGAGGCGCTGTTGCGCCAGCGCTGCCAGCGCTTCTGCGCCCGACTGACAACTCTCTACAACCGCCTGTAGTGACGCCATCGTGTTCCCTCCCTGAAACCCGCCGGTGATAGCTCTGCCCCGCCGCAGGGCGACAGGAACGTTGACTGAACGGCAGATGCTACGCACGGAAGGGGTATTGACAAGCGCAGGACGGCGGGCAGATGTAACAGACTTTATGGGATCGGGAGCGAGTTCGCGCGCCAGGGCGCGCTCTGCACACGACAGACGGGTTGTCTTCAGTAACAAACCCGCCGGAAGACGTTAAGAAACGCCTGATGAAAAACGGGGGCGTGCGAGGAAAGAAACGACACAAACGAAAAAGGGGACGCCTTTCGGCATCCCCTTAAATTGGTTGGCGGAAGCGCAGAGATTCGAACTCTGGAACCCTTTCGGGTCGCCGGTTTTCAAGACCGGTGCCTTCAACCGCTCGGCCACACTTCCGCAATGACGCGAACTATAAACATCCCCCTTCGCCGTGTAAAGCCCGAATGTGTTCGATTGCCGCAAAAACAGCCAAAAGCGCGCTAATCGCCTGAAATATCGGCACAACGATCACATTTGCAGCATTTTCACAGGCCACCACAGCGCGGCGCTCCGGTTAATGTTTTTTGATGTACATATCTTTGGTGAAGTAATAGCCCAGGTTATTGGAATAAAAACCGCCAACCCAGGGTTTCACCATATGGGTGCGCACGTAGTGATACACAGGAATGGCAGGCACGTCCTCTGCCAGAATCGTTTCCGCCTGCTGATAATATTTCCCGCGCGCGGTGACATCCGCCGCTTTCGACGCATTCGCCAGCGCCTCGTCATAGGCCTTATTGGTATAGCGCGAGGTGTTCTGACTGTCGCCGGTGCGGTAGTTGTTCAGGAACGTCGAGGCGTCGTCATAGTCGGCGTTCCATGCGTAGCGCACCACGTCGAAATTACCGGTGTGTTTGTTATCAAGCATGGTTTTCCACTCCTGGTTCTGGAGCTTCACCACCACGCCGAGATTTTTCTGCCACATTGAGCTTGCCGCGATAGCGATGCGCTGGTGCGACTCCAGCGTGTTATAGAGCAGATTGAATGTCAGCGGATGCTGCGCGTTGAAGCCTGCCGCCTCCAGCAGTTTTTTCGCCTCGCTGACGCGTTTTTCAAGCGGCCAGCTCGCGTACTCCGGCGGCGTCATTTTCACGCCGCCGATTTCAGGCTGGCTGACCACCCACGCCGGGCGCTGCCCCTGCGCCAGCACTTTTTGCGCGATGACGTCTTTATCAAGCGCCATGTTCAGCGCGCGGCGCACGCGCGGATCGTTAAACGGCGCTTTGGTGGTGTTGAATTCGTAATAGTACGTGGCCAGCAGCGGCGAGACGTCCACCTGCTCCGGCATCGTTTTTTTCAGCTGCGCGAACTGGTTGAGCGCCACGGTGCTGGTGATGTCGATCTCCCCCGCCCGGTAGCGGTTCAGATCCGCCGTTTCAGCGGCAATCGGCAGGTAAGTGACTTTATTGATTACCGTCTCTTTATCGTTCCAGTAGCGTTTATTACGCTCGGCGATGATTTTTTCATTCACCACCCAGTCGGTGACTTTATACGCGCCGCTGCAAACGAAATGCTCCGGGCGCGCCCATTTATCGCCGAAACGCTCGACGGCGGTTTTATCAATGGGCACCAGCGACGGGTGCGCCAGCATCGACAGAAACGCCGCCGTGGGCTGCGTGAGAGTCACCTGAATGGTGTTGTCATCCAGCGCTTTCACGCCCAGCGTGTCCACCGGCTTTTTACCGTTGGCGATGTCGGCGGCGTTTTCAATGTTCATGTTGCCGGGAAAGCTGGCGTAGGGAGAGACGGTTTTCGGGTCGACCAGACGCCGCCAGCTCCAGACCACATCTTCCGCCGTAATGGGCTCGCCGTCCGACCAGGTGGCGCCTTTGCGCAGATGGAATGTCCAGACGGTGTTGTCTTTGTTGTCCCAGCTTTCTGCGAGTCGCGGCTCGATGGAGCCATCTTTACGCACCGCCACCAGCCCTTCAAAAACATCGCCGATGATGTTGAATTCGACATCGCTCTCGACTTTATGCGGGTCGAGCGAGGCAGGCTCGCTGCCGTTGTTGCGCACCAGTTCCTGTTTTGCCGCCAGCTCAACGCCCGCTGGCACCTGCGCCGCATACGCTGTCGCGCATACGCCGGAAATGACGGCGGCGATGAGAGAAAAAGACAGAGCTTTCTGTTTCACGTTCATTTTCCACGCCTTGTGTGTTGTTGTGATATGTCGTTAACACTGATAGACGCGTGTCGGGTTTCGCGCAACGCTTTTACGTCATATATAAGAGGGGGATCTGAAAGCGCGCCGAAGTCGGCCACGTTTTTATGATAGTAATGCGCTTTCTGAGTCTTTGTTTTTAGAGAAATAAAGCAGCGTAAAGATGGGTAAAAGCCCTTTTCCCGTTGCGTGCAACCCTCTATGCTCGGAAACTAAACACCTGTAATGAGAGACTACTCATGGATCGCTTAATTACCTCTGCGCGCGACAGACAGTCGCTGCTTAGCACCCATAAGGTTCTGCGTAACACCTATTTTATGCTGAGCCTGACGCTGGCGTTTTCCGCGATCACCGCGACCGCCAGCACCGTACTGGCGCTGCCTTCGCCGGGTCTCATCCTGACGCTGGTCGGTATGTACGGCCTGATGTTCCTGACCTATCGTCTGGCCAATAAGCCGAGCGGTATTATCGCGGCGTTCGCCTTCACGGGCTTCCTGGGCTATATCCTGGGGCCGATGCTTAACGCGTATCTCTCTGCCGGGATGGGCGATCTTATCGCGCTGTCTCTCGGCGGGACCGCGCTGGTGTTCTTCTGCTGTTCCGCCTACGTGCTGACCACCCGCAAGGATATGTCCTTCCTGGGCGGTATGCTGATGGCAGGCGTGGTGGTTGTGCTGATTGGTATGGTGGCGAACATCTTCCTGCAG
>Ga0157365_10000120_pt1 | contig 36056 bp, 32 predicted proteins | sample AttsexASBM3_FD_111478 | JGI IMG/M metagenome (GOLD analysis project Ga0157365, IMG submission 111478) | Fungus gardens microbial communities from leaf cutter ant in Ribeirão Preto, State of São Paulo, Brazil - Atta sexdens ASBM3 | ecosystem: Host-associated > Fungi > Mycelium > Unclassified ...
ATGTGGAAGTCGATGATGACAGGTACGGACTTGTCGCGTCAATGGATTTGAACCCACAAAAAGCGCGGATACTTCTTCAGCTTGTCTTGTCTAATAGTAAGAATACACCTGCTGAGGTTCAGAAAGAATTTTCTTCGGGACTTTAAATAAAAACAAGGTAAACCAAGAGATGATAGGCGGCATTAAGCCCCGTGGGAGAAGCATGTTATCTGTAATAGTGGCATGTTTCTTCCTTATTCTGGCTGCGGAGTTTTTTGCTTCACCTGCATATGCAGGTCAATGGTATACAGGCTCGCTGGTTTCTCCGTCGGGGACTACGCGAGAAGGCATATTTAATGTTGAGCCTTATTCTTCCTATAACCAGCCTCTGGGTCGGTTCGGTCCACATGGTCGGACATTACCTGCCGCACATCCAGTACAGCGTATGTTTTCCAATTCGACGCTCTGGAAATATGGTGTTTCTCAGGATTTTAGTATTCAGGTCCATACTATTGTTGATTACGGATGGAAGCACAAAGATGGGCATTCTCATGGCCCAAAAACAGGAGATATTCCTGTTGATTTACTCTATCGTCTCGTTCGGCCTGATCCTGTACACTATATTCCTGCTTTTAATCTGATTGTGGGCATGATTTTTCCTACGGGCGATTATACGAGACTAGGCAACGCTCAGGATGGCGTTGGAAGCGGCGCGTATGTTTTCCGTTTTGCGTTGACTGAACAGTCGACTTATACCTTGCCAGGCAATCACGAACTACGTCTTCGGGTTTGGAACTGGTTTCGGCGTGCTGTTACTTCGGCCAAACTTGTTGATATGACGAGTTACGGAACTACTGAAGGATTTCGTGGCTACGGTAAGCCCGGTATGAGTGGGCAGACGGGATTTTCATTGGAATATGGGCTAAATCAAAAATGGGTTCTGGCCATGGATCTTGCACGGGATTGGTCCAATGGTTCTACGCTGCATGGACATGATAATAACGGAGCTTACGTTTACAAGGTAGGGACTTCTGCAACGGATTGGCAGATTGCTCCTGCAGTCGAATACAATTGGAGTCCACGTTGGGGAGTGATCATTGGGTCAGCTTTTTATTTTTCCGGTCATAACAAAAATATTCAAGTCTCACCGCAATTTGCTGTTAATGCCATGTTTTAATTCGGGAATGATATTTTGATTTCCTCATTTGAGGATACGCAGGTTCTTTAGATAACTGTCAGGATTATCGACTGATTCATAAGAGTTCGTAAAGTAAGCTCGATGGTTTTCTAATCGTTTCTTTCTCAGGGAAAGGTGTTGATGACTTTCAATTCATCGTCATTAAAAAAGTCAGTCCTGCACCAATCATAACTTGTTCATTGACGATAGACAGATCATGCGGTGACACGGCAGAAAGAGCCTTCAGCTGGGTCGATGAAAAAGATGTTGTGCCATTTCTGCTGTAACTACGAAGCATTTTGGATCGTCAGGGATCGTTGGGTGCCAGTATTGACGCACAGCAGAAACGCTGCGAACCGGACTGCGTCTGTCGTTCTCCTTTTAATTACGGCATAATAAAATCTTTTTCATGGGCTCTTCAAATTTAGTATTATCCTTATTTGTAATGTCAGCATGCCGATGCTCGAATATATAAGATCTTCCGTTGCCGATGAGTATATCGCCGATCATGCCAGTATAGTCCGTGGATTCACACATATACTCAGCATGAGCCTTGTAAAGAATTTTCCTATTACTTTGATTTTAGGTGGAATGAGTTTGCATCCTTGTCGTTGAAGTTATGGGAAGAAGGTGTGGCGTCGTAAAAATTTTGTTTTGTTGTGGAATCGCGTCGGTCAAAGCATCATTATACTCTTGGGTAAGATGGTAGTATTTTGACTGTTATCCGGAAGCGTGGCTTGTGAGGAGGATTGTCCGATGGACGCGCTATCTGAGCGTCCATCGGACAATATCGATCAGTTTTTATAGGATTTAATTTGAATTATCCTGAGTCATTATCTCGATAAATATATTATAATAATGTAGTATTTTTTAAGTATTTATTGATAATAGCATTGGCAGTCCACAACGTGGTGGCGCCAACTGCTACTGTTGGATTATATCCTGCGTTATTGGGAAAGGAAGATGCTCCGACAACGAAGAGATTCGGAACATCCCAGCATTGCTGATACCGGTTTTGTACGCTGGTTTTAGGGTCGTCTCCCATCACAACGCCTCCCTGAACGTGTGAAGAGTCAAACGGCGTATAACTTGAATATGATTGATCCGACAAAGCAACGCCTTTAACGTCTCTGGCACCCATTTCACGAGCCAGTTGAACGCATTTATCGCGAATGAAGCGGCCTGACCGACGATCGTTTTCATTATAATCGTATGTAATCCGCAACAGGGGGCGACCAAAACGGTCTTTGTAGGTTGGATCAAGGTCCATGAATTGGTCGCGATGGGCATAACCTGTACCCTGACCCTGGATCATGGCCCAGTTCTGATATGCGTGAGTGAATGCCTTCTTCCAGCCCTTTCCCCATTGGGGCGCACCATCTGGAAGGAGACCTGTCATGCCAATGGGCAGTCCAGTATTTGACAGAGACTGAATGCCCGCGCCTCCAATAAATCCTAATCCTGTATGATCAAAATTATCCCCGTTAAAATCATCAATCTGAACAGCAAGAGCGCCTGCATTCATGAAGGGATTCAGGTATTCATTTTCAAAGAACATAAAGCCATATGAAAGCGTCTGAAAAGAGAACGCGCGCCCCACGGTTCCCTCTCCGGTTTGATGATTATAGGGTTTGCCAATTCCAGAAAGAAGCAAAAGGCGCGTATTATCCAGAGTGAAAGTGGCACTGACAACAATGTCGGCAGGTTGCTCACCAGTATCGCCGTTAGAGTCAATAAATGTTACGCCAGTTGCCATTTTCTTGTCAGATGTGAGGTTGATTTTGGTGACCTCAGCTTCAGTCACCACTGAAAAATTGGATCGTTGCATTAAAGCAGGTAAAACGCACGCATTGGGACTGGATTTGGACCAGTTTCCGCATCCATACAACTGGCAGTAACCGCAATATGTGCAGGGGGCGAGGTTGACGCCCAGAGGGTTTGTATACGGGCCACCAATCATGGCGGATGGGACTGGAAATGGGGAATAGCCCATTCTTTCAGCGGCTTCAGTAAAGAGAAGATTCGCCCTCGAGCGCTCGAGGGGGGGCGTAGGGTAGGGAGAGCGACGGGATCCTTCGAAAGGGTTTCCTCCTTTTTGTTTGATCCCGTTGATTACGCCTGCGGTTCCAGAAGTTCCGGCGATTTTTTCAAATCGATCGTAAAATGGCTCCAGATCGTTATACGTTACACCCCAATCCTGAAGGATCAGACCGTCAACAATCTGTTTTGCGCCATAGCGTTCCATCACCGTAGAATAAGGCTGATGATCATAAGGTAACCAGCGCCAGCTTGCACCTGCCCAGTGGGTGCCTGCGCCGCCAACATTATTGCCCAGTGTCAGGTTGTGAAATCGACGTAGAGGCAAAGCTATTTCATTGGGCTTGTTGCGAACAGTATAGGTTTCAAGCGCCGGAGACTGAAGGATGCTTTTGCGAACAGAACCACTCAATTCATCTGGGTCGCGCGTCGTCGGAAAACTGGTGCTGGTATCGCGCCAGGCGCCACGTTCGATGGCGACGACCTTCAGTCCGGCACGCGTCAGTTCCTCAGCCATGATGGATCCAGCCCAGCCCAATCCGATAATAACCACGTCAGCTTTCGGCCTTGTATAGTTCATTGATTCTGTTCCTTCGCAATGCCGCTCTCATGCGTGTCGAATGAGGGGATGAAATTTCTGCCTAAATATTCCCAAGAAGACTGACGGGTTGAACGTCTATTTTCTTCCCTCTTTGGGAGACAACCCAGTCACGGAAATCATACATGGCGCCAGGGAAGCCAATCATCTTCCAGCCGACCATATCTTTGTTTCCGCCATATATGGGGTCTGCCAGAAAACCCTCCCGAACATTCTGAAGCATCAAGGCAAAAAATTCCGTGCCTTTGACGGTTTTAAAAGCTGTAGTGCCGCTTTCAACGTTTTGCAGGAAGGAGATTTTCTGGTCTTCTCCCAGCTCTTCGAAAGGCTTTCCGAAACGAGACTGGGCGACGTCCTGAAGTTCTTTCAGGCCTCTTCGATAAATCTGGGCAGGCGTATCAATATCCTGCGGCCCTTGTTGCGGAGTGCCCTGTACTACTGGCCCGGAGCGGTAATCATCTTTTCCCTGACCAAAAGGTCCAGCAAGTTGGTGATCCAGAAAAGTGACACAGCCCGCATCTACGGCTCCCATTGTGCCGTCTTCTTCAGGAATGAGGACATCAAAAATGCTTCCAATCAGTTGGGCTTCATCAGGAGAGAGATAGACAAGCTTTCGACCATCCACCGCACGCAAAGGAGCAGGCGGAACTGCGCGCCATGGTTCTGCTCCACCGGTAAAGGTCTTGGCCTGAACGGGCTGATAAATGGAAGCCAACGAGGAGGTTGCCAGAAGAACCAGACCTCCCTTCAGAACTCTTCTACGGTCGAGCATTCTGTTTCATCCTTGTTATTGAGTGTTCCGAGTTCTTAGTTGGCTACAGTTGTGGCCTGAAGTTTCCGCATCTTGCCCACTGTATCTGCCGAAACGACAGTCGCCGCGTTGCCCCAGCTATTACGGATGTAGGTCAGGACTGCTGCGATTTGTGAGTCTGAGAGCTTCCAATCAAAGCCAGGCATTGCAGCGCCTGTAGGGTTCGTTTGCGTCGCCGGACCAGGACCGCCTTTAAGGACAACATTAACGAGGCTTGAAGGGTCCTGTGCCTGGATGGCTGGATTGCGAGCAAGCGCCGGGATCATATGTCGTACGCCTTCTCCGCTGGAAATATGGCAGGCCTGACATTGGGTTTCATACAGCCGTTTTCCAAGGCGCATTGTCGGATCTGAGACTGCAACAGACGGCGGTGGCTTTACGGAAGAGGGCGAAACAGTCTTGAGATAGGCTGCAATGGCATGAAGATCCTGCTCGGTCAGGTGTTGCGTAGAATTCACAATCGCTTCTGTCATTGGACCAGAAGCTGCCATGAGCCGGTTTGTTCCTGTTTTCAGGTATGAGACTATGTCTTCTGTGGTCCATGTTCCGAGACCAACATAGTCATTCGGAGTAATGTCTGGGGCAAACCATCCCTGAAGCCGCGCCCCTTGAAAATCATGGCCTTTTTTGTCACCGCCCAGTGCATTCTTGGTCGTATGACATGTGCCGCAATGTTCAAGAGCTTCCACGAGATATCGCCCACGGCGCACTTCATTTGTATCTGTTGAGCGAGATGCAAGCGTGGAACTGTTAAAAAACATCCAGTTCCAGAAAATAAGGGAAAGACGGATATTGAAAGGAAAGGGAAGTTGATTTTCGATCACCTTGTGCTTCACAGGCGGCAGGCTTTTCATGTAGGCCCAAAGATCATCCACATCCTGGTCCTTCATCTTCGCATAGGCTGTGTAGGGCATGGCAGGATAAAGATTACCATGGGATCCTTTGCCCTTGCGTAAAGCCTGTTCGAATTGTTCCCGTGTCCAGGAACCAATGCCGGTCTCTTTGTCAGGCGTTATATTACTTGAAAATATGGCGCCGAATGGCGTTACCAGCTTATAGCCGCCAGCAAAGCTTCCGTTGCCCGGTGATGTGTGACAGGCCACACAATCTGCTGCAATGGCAATATAACGCCCTCGTTCAACCTGATTGTTCTCATTTCGTATCGGAGCCTGCACAACGGTAGGGGGTGTTTCCAACTGCTGTGCAATTGCAGAGCGAGGAATGACATTCAGGCTGACCAGAACACTGGTTGAAAGAAAAATGCCATACGAAAGCTCTCTATGGGCATATTTCATACTCCTTGGTTTGGGGCGCAAGGATCTAAATTTCATTCTGATTTCGCCTTGATGAGAGGAATAAATTTCTGGGAATTATAATTATTACTTAATGAAAACAGATATTTAATCCTCCTTTATCCATATTTTATGTGACATTCTTCTCCTCACGTTATTTATCTTTGTTGAGATATTTTTTGTGATCACCAGTTTGAGATTTCTGATTGGAAAACATCAAACATTCATAGTTTGAGCATGTTTTCTGGTTTTTGATTGTTCTGGCGCTTGTGGATATCACGAGTATGTCAGTTTGTGCTTTTTGATGGAAAGCAATCAAAATTGCCGTCCCAGCGTTGATAATGAGTATTGTAGTGCTGTGTCATCGTTGAACCAGTGAAGGTTCGTTACGAAGCATAGAGTTCTCAAGCGTGTCTTTTCATCGTTTCAAACTCCTGTCAGTGATTGCTGTTGCAGGTCTTGGCTCTTTATTGAGGCCGTTTCCCCTGGCGCTTGCCCAGACTGGAATTGATGAACGTGAACATATTCAGATAGATCGTCAGATCCAGCCGCTGCAAAACAAGACGCTGACCCAGATGCTGGGCTGGGGGCCGGATGATGTTCTGCAGCCATTGCCGCCTGAAGACACAGATCATTTTTTCCGTCACGGATATGGCGATCTTCGGCAGGCGTTGATCAAGCGCGGCATAACTATTGATATGGCCTACTGGCCGCAGTTTGCGGCAAATCTGTCAGGAGGGCTCAAGCAAAAGCAGGATTATGCCCACCAGATCAGTTTTATGTCTACGTTCGATCTGGATCATATCCTTGGGTGGAAAGGGGCAAGTCTGGTCTTTAGCGGTGCAGAACGTGCAGGTCGACGTCTTTCAACAGACGTTTTTGCGGATAATGTTTACAATCCATCTCAGATTTATGGTGGTGGTGGTAATGTCCTGTTCCATCTCATTTATTTTTACTTCCAGAAAACCTGGGCCAATGATCGTTTTCGATGGATTATAGGTCGTTATGCAACCGGTCCAGATTACAATGCGTCGATGCTGTTGTGCACCTTTGAAGGCGGCGCAGTCTGTAGTCAACCGCGCGCCTCCACGCTCATCAATGGGTATGCCTCCTGGCCCAGCACTGCATGGGGAACAAATATCAAATTCCGACCAACAAAGGATACCTACGTTGTTCCGGGTGTTTTTACGGCTGAATCACAGCACGGCGGCACCGCAGGGACCAATTGGTATTCTGCTACTGGTGTTTCTCTTCTGGGGGAAGTGGGTTGGGAGCCGGAGCTTGGTCCCAAGCGCCTAACGGGACATTACAAGATCGGTATCATGTGGGACGCCAGCCCGCATGCCTATAACCGACTATCCAATGCGACAGGAGCACCGGGCTCCCGCCGTGGGCAAATGATGACCTGGGGCGCTGTTGACCAAATGCTTTGGCGACATGGCAACTATGCTACGGCAGGCTTTATTGCTCTCGGAGGCTATACGCATTTGACGTCTTCTGTCTCGACGATCTCAGATCAGTGGTACGCCGGTTTTGCTGATTTCGGGATGTTCCGTTCCCGACCGTTTGATGGTTTTGCGTTTCTGTATACCGAATTCAAATACGGGAAAAATGTTCAGGCTCAATATCAGCCGCAAGTCATCTCTCTTCCTGGGTTTGGCGGCACATTTCAGACACCTCTCTTATCAACGCATGAGTCTGTTATGGAAGTTCTTTACAGAATAAGAGTAACTAAAGGGCTCTATTTTTCTCCGGAATTTCAATATTTTTGGAGGCCGGGAGGTACTGGAAAAATAAAGAACTCTCCAATACTTGGGTTTGATATGCGGGTATTTTTTTAATGGAGGGCAGGAAAATGAATAAAACCATCACTCGACGAATTGTTCTTGCTGGGGCTACCTCACTGGGTGGTTTAATTGGTTTCGCACAGGCCAAAGTAATCAACGGGTCCCTCCCTTGGGAACCGGGCGCGTTGAATGCTCCTGTTCACGGAATTCTTCCGTCGACTCAAAAATTTTTGACGGTCGCGGAGAGTAAGCTTTTATCCGCTATCGCAGATCGTCTTATTCCGGAAGATGAACTCAGCGTTAGTGGGAGCAAGGCCGGTTGTGTTGAATTTATAGATCGTCAACTGGCAGGTCCTTACGGACGTGCGGCTGCCATGTATATGCGTGGGCGTTTCATCCAGGGAACGCCAGAACAAGGTATACAAACGGCGACCACGCCAGCTGAAAGATATCGCACAGGTCTTCGAGAGCTCTCTGTGTATGTGCAAAGCAAGTATGGAAAGCTTTTTGAAGAACTTCCTGTTGAAACGCAGGATCAAATTCTTTCGGCTCTTGAAAACCAGATGGTTAACCTACCCTCCATGAAGGGTAAGACCTTTTTCGAGCAGGTTCTTCAAAATGTCCGCGAAGGTTACCTTGCAGACCCAATTTATGGCGGAAACCGGGACATGGTGAGCTGGAAAATGATCGGCTTTCCGGGCGCTCGATACGATTATCGGGATTACATGGATATCAAGAACAGAGATCTGAAACTTGAGCCCGTCAGTCTCGTGGATCGGATGATTTGACTGCTGCTTCTGACTTCGAAAACGGATGCGGGGTCATGATCCGCATGATTCAGGATACTTTAAAATGGTAAAAAAACGCCCTAAAGCGGATGTTGCAATCGTTGGCCTTGGATGGTGCGGTTCCCTTATTGCAGAAGAACTGACGCGGGCGGGGCTGAATGTCGTAGCCCTCGAGCGGGGACCATGGGTGGAAAATGCGATTGATTTCGCACCGTCTATTGATGGTGATGAACTGCGCTGGGATACACGGCGCTCAATGTTGCTGCCACCGGCCATCGAAACTACGACCGTTCGCAACAACCGCTTTCAGAAAGCACTGCCGATCCGGGACTGGAGTATCAACGAATGGGGGTACAATGTCGGAGGCTCGGGCACGCATTGGGCTGCCATGGCCTGGCGCTTCACACCGTTCGACTTTCAGCCCTACACCCAGACGGTTGAGCGCTACGGCGTCAAACAGCTTGTTGACGGCCTGATTGTTCAGGACTGGGGAGTAACTTACGACGAACTCGAGCCCTATTATGACCGCTTCGAGAAGATCGCGGGTATCTCGGGCAAGGCGGGGGTCCTGCATGGCAAGGTTGTTGAGGGAGGGAACCCCTTCGAAGGGTCCAGGGCTAACGAATATCCGTTGCCTCCGCTGAAGACCACTCATTTGACAGATCTGTTTTCTGAAGCGTCTTCTGCGCTCGGCTATCACCCTTTCATGGTGCCGGCCGGAAACACCTCAGCGGAATATATTAATCCGCTCGGTATTCGGATGGCTCCATGCACGTATTGTGGTTACTGCCTCTATTATGGTTGTGGCAACTGGTCAAAATCCAGCCCGAATGCCTGCATCCTGCCAGTTTTGGCTCAGCGGCCAAACTTTACGGTCTTGACGGAATCAGAAGTTCTACGGGCCACCATGTCCGAAGATGGTAAGACGGCGACAGGTGTTCTGTATCGGGATAAGGATGGCGAAGACTGGGAACAGCCTGCGGACATCGTTATTTTCTCTGCATTTCAGATGCAAAACGTTCGTCTTCTACTTCTTTCCAAAATTGGCAAACCCTACAACCCCGCTACGGGTGAAGGAGTGGTGGGGCGTGCCTATTGCTTTCAGACGGTGTCGGGGGCCAATCTTTTTTTTAAAGACAAAAAGTTCAATCATTTCGCAGGAGCCGGCGCGCTTTCTGCTCAAGTTGATGATTTTAACGGTGATAATTTCGATCATAGCGGGCTCGGATTTATCGGCGGTGCAGGTATTCTGGTGGTTTCTCGTGGTTCAAGGCCGATTGGAAACGCCGACTTCCTCAAACCTGGGACCCCGCGCTGGGGCAGCGAATGGAAGAAAGGCTACAAAGACGCTTTCCAGAATGCGACAGGTATTTTCGGTCAGGGCACCAGTTATTCCACTCAGGAAGCTTATCTGGACCTTGATCCAGAATATACAGACCGCAATGGACAGCCCCTGTTACGCATGACTTTCGAATACAATCTGAATGACCGTCGTTCAGCCAAGTTTATTGAAGATCGTAGTGTTGAAATTGCAAAAAAAATGGGTGCGGAAACAGTGGTGGGGACAAATTCCGCAGCTGCCGCTTTCACTCCGTACAATTTTGCATCCGATCACACGATCGGTGGCGCAGTGATGGGAACAGACCCGAAAACCAGTGTGCTGAATCGATATCAACAGTGCTGGGATGTTCATAACGTATTTGTGCTGGGGGCATCCTCATTTCCCAACAATGCCGGATATAATCCGACCGGAACTATTGGGGCCCTTGCTCTCTGGACCGCCCGGGCCATCATCGACCAATACATCAAAAACCCGTCTCCTCTGGTGAAGGTCTAAGGATCATGAAGTTCAGAACCTTTCTGTCCTTGGGTCTTGTTTCTGCTGGTCTGACTTATGCTCAGGCTGCGTTTTCTGACGATAGCGCCAGCATTGAACGCGGACGGTATGTTGCGATCGCAGCAGATTGTGTGGCCTGTCATACGAACCCGGTTGATGGGCGGGTTTTTGGTGGGGGTTATGCTCTGAAAACGCCGTTTGGAACGCTTCTCGCCAGCAATATCACAATGGACAAAGAAACCGGGATCGGGAGTTGGACAGAAGAGCAATTCACACGCGCTGTTCGTGACGGAATAGGAAAGGATGGCGAACATCTTTATGCTGCCATGCCGTATCCCAGCTACACGAAGATGACAGATCAGGATATGCACGATCTGTGGTCTTTCATGAAAACCGTCCAGCCTGTGAGCAACAAGGTTATCAGTAACCAGTTGCCATTCCCATTTAACATCCGGGCGAGTTTGATTTTCTGGAACCTGTGGAATTTCAGGGGGGGACGATTTACACCAGATACCAACAAGCCGGCAGAGTGGAACCGGGGAGCTTACCTTGTTGAAGCTCTGGAACACTGCAACGCCTGTCATACTCCCAAAAACTTCCTGGGAGGGGATCTGAAAAGCAAGGCATATTACGGAACATCCCTGCAGGGATGGTATGCACCGAACATCACTAACAGCAAGAGCCTTGGAATTGGAACCTGGTCCAAGGATGACCTTGTAACCTACCTCAAGACAGGAAGCGTACATTATTATGTTGCATCAGGTCCCATGGGGGAAGCCATCGAGCATTCTACGCAGCATCTGACGGACAGTGATCTTTCGGCAATTGCAGAATACTTTGCGACTGTGAATGGGCCGGAGATCCAGAACGGACGTTTAGCGCTCTCAGAAACGGACCCACAGATGCGTCGGGGCAAAGCAGTGTATGAATATGCCTGTGAAGCGTGCCACAAACACGACGGGACGGGTGTGACCACTATGATTGCTGGTTTTCCCGGCAATCAGGTTATTCGTGCAGATGTGACGGATACATTGATCCATACTGTGCTGGTAGGGGGTAGAGGAGCAATCACGCACTCCAACCCGACGGGAGCTGCAATGCCTACTTTTGCATGGACACTCGATGACGAGCAGATCGCTGCTGCTCTCACTTACATTCGCAACAGCTGGGGCAATAGCGCTAGTGCTGTGACGGCATCGGATGTAGCGAAAATCCGTTCGAGTGTGGAAATCAAACAGGTTGGTCCGGTGCCTGATGACTGGAGTCTTCCAGGCTTTAGGGCCGGTCTGAAGAATGATAGTCTTCAGAAGTAGTTCCCGTCGATCAGCAGGCGGAAAAGCATGGCAAAACGTACGACCATTCGTGATGTCGCCCTCCGGGCGGGGGTCTCAACGGCAACTGTAGACCGGGTTTTAAACGGTCGGGGTGGTGTGCGCCTCGACCGGGAGATCAGGGTTTTGGAAGCCGCAAAAGCTTTGCAGGCGACAAACGACCCCAAGGCTGTCTATGCACGACAGCTCAGGATCGCTGTTATTCTGCAGCCGGCATCAGATCCCCTTCACGCGTACCTGCAAAAAATACTTATCGACACGGCCCAGCAGCATCGGCTGCTCAACATCCATTACTACGTTCACCATTTCGAACTGTCAGACGAAAAGGCCATCGCGCAGTTTTTATACAAGGCAGAAAAAGAATACGATGGCATTATTGCCTCTCTTCCAGATGTAAGGGAGGTTCGGAAGCAGATAGAAAAGCTGACGGCTATTATGCCGGTGGTTCTATTGCTGACGGATATTTCAGGCATCAATCGGAGAGCATATGTCGGAATAGATAACTTTCAGGCAGGTCGCGTTGTTGGGCATATGATGGGACGTTTCCTCGGGCGGGAACTGGCTGCAGTTATCTGTGTATCCGGATTTAATTCCATGCCTGCACATGCTCAGAGGTGTGAAGGATTTCAATCGTCCATCAAGGAGGAATTCAATAACCTCCATGTCATTAATATTGATGACAAGACACATGATGACGTCAATCGTGCTGCTGAGTTAGTCTATCATTACATGAAACTATATCCTAGCATACGAGGGGTTTATAATGCATCCGCCGGTGCAAATACTATTGTTGAGGCAATAAAAAAGCTTGGCCGCACTTCTGATACTGTTTTCATTACGCATGAACTCACGCCTGACCGAAGTTCACTTTTGCAGAGTGGTCTGATCGATGCGATCATAGACCAGGATCCAGAAGCACAGATCAAGGCGGCTACTGAGATTATGGCGTCTCATTTTCATCGATTGACCCATGACCGGTTGAGCCGGCCAACGCTATTTCGGGTTTTTATGCCTGGGATGATCCCGAAGAATTCGGAAGAATTGGAAATTCTATGACTCTCTCCCTTAAAAACGGTGCGTTTCTGGCCTCCGTGCTGGCGGGGACTCTGTTGATCTCCTGCTACCCGGTTCAGGCCGCAAGCATCACTGAAAAACCGTTTGGAGCCATGCCTGACGGGAAAAAAGTCAGCATTTTTACTCTTCGCAATGACCATAATGTTTCTGTGAAAATCATTACCTATGGAGGAACTATCCAATCCATTGAGACACCGGATCGAGAGGGGCATGTAAAGGATATTGTTTTGGGTTTTGGAGACCTGAAGCATTATCTTACAGATGTTGTAGATGGAAATCTCTACTTTGGTGCCTTGATCGGACGATATGCCAACCGTATTGCAAATGGGCGCTTTTCCCTGAATGGCCATGAGTATGTTGTCCCCCAGAATATGCCTCCGCATGCCCTGCATGGTGGCGTTAAAGGCTTTGACAAGAAGCTCTGGACTGTTGAAGGACATCATGCTGAAGCGGGGCAGGTTTCCTTGAAATTAGGCTTGGATAGTCCTGATGGAGATCAGGGTTTCCCGGGTAATCTGCATGCATCAGTTGAATACATTCTGGATAACAATAACAATCTGACACTTCATTTTGGAGCAAAGACTGATGCCGAGACTGTTGTCAGCTTAACCAGCCATAGTTTCTGGAATCTGGATGGTGAAGGGGCTGGTAGTATTGAAAACCAGATCATTGAGGTGAATGCGGATCGCTATACCCCAACGGATAAGACCGGTATTCCTACGGGGGAGCTGGCTTCAGTCGTCAATACACCCTATGATTTGAGGCAGCCTACCCGGATCGGGGCACATCTGAGAGAAAATTATCCCCAGATGAATATGGATCGGGGATATGATAAAAATTTTGTTATTAAGGGTACGCCATATCAGCAGCCACGCCTTGCTGCGCGCGTTTTTTCTCCACAATCTGGACGCCAGATGGAAGTCATCACCACCCAGCCGGGGTTGCAATTCTACACATCAAATGGCCTGGATGGTACTTATCATGGCATTTCGGGACATGCTTACCGTCAGACAGATGCTATTGCACTTGAAACGGAAGCATTCCCGGATACTCCAAATCATCCTCAGTTTCCAACAGCTGTTCTGGGACCTGGAAAAGACTATAATGCCGTAACAATCTTTCATTTCTCTACTCAGAAATAGATAATGTTTCTCCTTTTCTGTCATTGCGCTTTTCCGCAATCATGGTGGCGAGCGTCATGATGAGTGTCATAGTGGCTGCATTAGAGCGGAAACCCTGATAATTAGCTTCTATGACTTCCAGCCAAAGTCCGCTTTCGGGAATAACAGGGCTGGCAGGACTGTCAGTGATCGAAACGATCGGGACTTTCTTTTTTTCGAGTGCTTTAAAAATTTCAACAGTCCGTACTGCATAATCTGTAAAGCTGATGACAATGGCTGCATCCCTAGATCCAGCCATTAGCATAGCTTCTTCTTCTAACCCGGTTTCCAGGCCAAGAATACAGTGGTGGACTTCAAGTTTTAGAAAAAGGTAAGACAAATATCGTGCGACAGGCATAGAGCGACGAAGACCTAGAATATAGATGCATCGACCTTTACTGAGGCATTTTATAGCCTTCTCCAGGCGGTTTGTATCGATGTGCTGATGAAGTGCGTGTAAAGACTCAAGGGCCGCATAGTAAAACTGATTTAGGACCGTGAGGGCTTTGTCCTGCTTACCGTGAATGGATTGGAGCGCGGTGACGCGCTGTTTATATGGTTTTCCCCGGTTTCGAAGATGTTGCTGAAATATCAGCTGGAGTTCTGTGAAGCCCTCAAATCCAAATGTTTGTGCAAAGCGTATAACTGCGGAAGGTTGAACATCGGCACCTTTGGCCAATTCACTTACAGTGCCAAGGGCAACATCATCCGGTTGCTTCATAATGAAATCAGCAACCTGTTTCAGTCGACGGGGAAGGGCATCATAACGGGACCGGATGTCGCGGTGAAACTCTTCATATGAGGTATGCCCGGCAGGAATGGAGGCTAAAGATGTCTGGGTATGAGGGGAAATGTCTGCCATTTCTGGTCTCCTGTCACAGCTATTCCATGATCTGAATTCTGCTTCTTAACGGCCTTCAGCGCGATCGGAACTTGATTTTAAGCCATGTGCAGTCAGCTAGCATGATTTTCCTGAAAACGTGAATGGAAAATATATTCCACTACCGAGTATTTATGCATTATAAATTCCATGTGCTGATTCGAAGGTTGATTTGCGGGGATATCGAAAGATGAGCGTTTCTGAGCTTGACGTAATCACATTGGGGCGTTCCTCCATTGATATTTATGGCCAGCAGATTGGTGGCCGTCTGGAGGATATGTCCACGTTTACAAAAGCGGTTGGCGGGTGTCCGGCCAACATCGCGATTGGAACATCGCGATTGGAACATCGCGTTTGGGGCTGAAGTCGGGAATCATTACCCGTGTTGGTAACGAAAATTTTGGCCGCTTCATTCGCGAGCAACTTGAGCGTGAAAGTGTTGCCACGGAAGGTGTTATCACCGATCCTAACAGGCTGACGGCTCTTGCTATTCTCGGCGTACGAGACAGCGAAAGCTTCCCTTTGCTGTTTTATCGGACCGATTGTGCGGATGCAGCCCTGAATGAGAAGGATGTTGATCCGGAATTCATTGCGCGTGCAAAAGCAATCGTTGTCACTGGAACGCATTTTTCCCGACCACATTCGGCGGGCGCTCAGCGCAAGGCCATGAAGCTGATCCATGAGAAGGGAGGAAAAGTCGTTTTCGATATCGACTATCGCCCTAATCTTTGGGGTTTGGCTGGAATTGGCGAGGGGGAGTCCCGGTATGTCAAATCTGAGACAGTGACCAGCTATTTGCAGAAAATTCTTCCGGACTGTGACTTGATCGTTGGGACTGAAGAAGAACTGCATATCGCAGGAGGAAGCGAAAATACCCTGGAAGCCATCAAAACTATTCGCGGACTTTCAAAGGGTACGATTGTCTGCAAACGCGGTCCAATGGGATGTGTTGTCTTTGAGGGGGATATTCCAGACAGTCTTGAAAAGGGTATCAAGGGAGACGGTTTCCCGATTGAGGTTTATAATACTCTCGGGGCCGGAGATGCTTTCATGTCTGGTTTCCTGAGGGGGTGGATTGCGGGAGAGAGTCTGGAATCCTGCTGCACATATGCCAATGCCTGTGGTGCGTTCGCAGTGTCCCGTCTCCTGTGCTCTCCGGAAATTCCGACGTGGGAAGAGCTTCAGTATTTTCTGAAAAACGGTAGCCCGATCAAAGCTCTGCGTCATGATGCAGAACTCAACCATTTGCATTGGGTCACCACACGCCGGAAGCAGTTTACACCGATCATGGCTCTGGCCTGCGATCATCGGTTACAATTGGAAGATATTGCTCGTGAGGTCGGAGCTTCTTTCGAGAGAATTTCAGATTTCAAGCGTCTTGCGGTTGCGGCAGCCGAACGCGTTGCCGGTGGGCAACCGGGTTTTGGCGTTTTCATGGATGGACGTTACGGACAGGAAGCTCTTTTCCAGGCATCTCATGCGAACCTTTGGATCGCTCGGCCTATAGAAAAAACCGGCTCTCGTCCTCTGGACTTCGAATGTGAGGGGAGCCTTGGGGCGCATCTGACCGAATGGCCCATAGAGCAGACAATCAAGTGCCTCTGCTTTTATCATCCGGATGATCCACAGGAATTGAAAGAGCGTCAGGAGCGGGAATTGTTTCGTGCTTATGATGCCTGCCGCAGAACCGGCCGTGAAATCCTGATCGAAATTATTGCAGGGAAGCACGGTGCGCTGGAATCAGGGACTGTCGCTCAGGTTCTTGAACGCCTCTATGAGGTCGGCATTCGGCCGGACTGGTGGAAGCTGGAAGGACAGAAGGATCCGCAGGCCTGGCGCGAAATTGGTCGTGTTATTGAAGAGCGCGACCCACATTGCCGAGGGGTTCTTATTCTGGGCCTTGATGCCCCTGAATGGGAACTGGTCGAGGCGTTCCAAGCTGCAGTCGTGACCCCTTGGGTCAAGGGTTTTGCCATTGGTCGAACTATCTTTTCACACGCTGCGCGCCAGTGGCTGGCTGAAGAGATTACGGACGAGGAGGCTATTGCGGATATGGCAAAGCGCTTCCAGACCTTTGTCGAGGCATGGACAAATTTGAGCGTCCGACAGGTCGCCTAACTGTTACCAGAAATTGGATCAGATAAGATGCAAACGATCCGTTTGACCATGACGCAGGCCCTTATTCGGGCCATGATTGCGCAGAAGATTGATGTTGACGGGACAATTCAGCCTTTCTTCAAAGGTGTCTGGGCAATTTTCGGCCACGGCAACGTCGCTGGAATTGGTGAAGCACTTTATGAAAAGCGCCACGAAATTCCAACACTGCGTGCCCATAACGAGCAGGGCATGGTTCATGCTGCAACGGCTTTTGCCAAAGCATCCCGTCGGCATCAGGCGATGGCCTGTACAAGCTCGATCGGACCCGGCGCACTGAATATGGTGACTGGTGCGGGTGTCGCGCATGTTAATCGCCTGCCTCTCTTGCTGTTGCCGGGCGATATTTTTGCCAACCGTTTTCCAGACCCTGTTTTGCAGCAGGTTGAGGATTTCGGGAATGGTACGACATCCGCTAGCGATGCCTTTCGCCCCGTATCCCGGTATTTTGATCGGATCACGCGTCCGGAACAGATAATTCCGGCGTTTCAGCAGGCTATGCGTGTTCTGACAGACCCGGCGGATTGCGGTCCGGCCACGCTATCGCTTTGTCAGGATGTGCAGGCCGAAGCCTTTGATTACCCGGTCTCATTCTTCGAAGAGCGTATTCATCGTATTCGCCGTCCGGCTCCAGATCCTCGCGAGGTGGAAGAGGCTGTTGCTCTGATTAAGCAATCCCGCAGACCTCTGGTGATTGCGGGAGGGGGCGTTCTGTATTCCGGAGTTGAGAAAGAACTCGCTGAGTTTTGTGCCGAAAAAGGCATTCCCGTAGGAGAATCTCAAGGCGGAAAGTCATCCCTTCCGACGTCGCACCCTTTCAATATGGGGGGAATTGGCGTGAGTGGTACGGCTGCAGCCAATGAGATGGCAGAAGATGCGGACCTCGTCATTGCAGTTGGAACGCGCCTTCAGGATTTCACAACGGGTTCGTGGGGACTGTTCAAAAACCCGAATATGAAGATCCTTGCCTTGAACGTTCAACCATTTGATACGGCGAAGCATCGCTCTTTGCCTTTGGTTGGGGATGCCAAGGTGTCTCTGAACGCTGTGCGCTCCCATCTGAAGGGCTGGCAAGCTGATCCCGCATGGGCCGAAAAATCACGAGAGGCGCGGAAACGTTGGCTTGAAAGTTCTGCCCGGTATCAGGCCCGTCCTTCTGAAGATCAGACAACACCTCCTAGTGACTCTCAGGTCATTGGTGCGGTGCAGCGTGTCGGCCTGCCAACAGACACGGTCGTGTGTGCGGCTGGCGGCCTTCCTGCAGAGCTACAGAAGCATTGGCAGCCCCAGCAGCCGGGTGGGTACCACATGGAATACGGCTTCTCCTGCATGGGGTATGAACTTGCAGGAGCACTGGGCGCAAAAATGGCCTGCCCTGACCGCGAGGTGATCGTGATGGTCGGAGATGGGTCATATCTCATGCTCAATTCCGAAATTGCAACGTCTGTTATGTTGGGACACAAGCTGATTGTCGTTCTGCTGGATAATAATGGATATGCCTGCATCAACCGTCTGCAGCAGGAAACGGGCAGCGCCCCTTTCAACAATATGTGGAAAGATTCCCAGGAAATGGTGAATTACCCGCAGATTGATTTCGTTCAGCATGCTCGCGCTCTTGGAGCATTGGCAGAGAAAGTCGCCAATGTGGATGAGTTGTCCGAGGCTGTAACTCGTGCGCGTACGGCTGACAGAACAAGTGTTATTCTGATCGACACTGATCCCAAGGCCATAACAGAAGATGGTGGTTTCTGGTGGGACGTTGTGGTGCCTGAGGTTTCCGGCAGGGAACAGGTAGTGCAGGCTCGTTCCAGTTATGAACGCTTTCGCGCTGGCCAGCGTATCGGGAACTGATTGCAATTCTGCCCCCAGGTGGGAAAAAAGGACTGTTTTATGACAATCAAGATTGGTGCAAATCCGATTATCTGGACCAATGACGACTTACAGTCGATTGGTGCAGGCACAACCCTTGAGGTCTGTCTGACTCAGGCCAAGCTGGCTGGTATTCAGGGCATGGAACTCGGACACAAGTTTCCTGTTACGGCACCGGAATTGACTGCCGCACTTGAACCCCATGGTCTTGAATTCGTCACAGGCTGGTGGTCTACAAACCTTCTGACACACGATGCCGCAACGGAAATTGCTGCGTTGAAAGACAGGGTTGCCCTGTTAAAGGGAACCGGAAGTCAGATCTGCATTGCATGTGAAACATCCAATGCTATTCATGGTCATTTTGATATTCCATTGTCTCAACGGCCTACTCTTGCCGAGAAGGAATGGAAACTGTTTGCCCAGCGCCTGACAACTGTGGCGGATTACCTGGCAGGAGAAGGAATTGACCTCGTATACCATCATCATATGGGTACGATCGTACAATCCCGGCAGGATATTGACAGGCTAATGAGCCTGACTGGTCCTTCAGTGAAACTTCTTCTGGATACTGGTCATGCGTTGTGGGGAGGGTCTGATCCAGCAGAGTTGGCCAGAACATATCGACATCGTATTGGCCATTTTCACGGCAAGGATATTCGTCCATTCAAAAGGGCCCAGGCGGATGTTACGGAATGGAGTTTTCTGCGCGCAATGCTCGCCGGTGTTTTCACTGTTCCGGGCGATGGATGCATTGAATACGGACGTATTTTCCGGGAAATTCCAAATTATTCTGGGTGGGTTATTATAGAGGCTGAACAGGATCCCGAAGTCGCTCATCCGCTCGTTTATGCCAGAATGGGCCGTAATTATCTTGTCGATACCCTTATTCAGACAGGACACATATCATGACATCGAAGCTCCTTGTTCATTCCCATCTTCGTGATGACCTGAAGCGGACAATTGAAATCACGCCGGAGTCTGCTGGCTGGAAATTCATAGGATTTGAGGTTCTGTCGTTGAAGGACGGGGAAACCGTGTCCGGAAGCACGGAAGCAACAGAAGTTTGTCTCGTTCTATTGAGCGGTAAAGCCAACATTTCTGGCGCTGATCAGGATTTTGGTCTGCTTGGAGAGCGTATGAATCCTTTTGAGGGGCTGCCTTGGTCTGTCTATTTGCCGCCGCATAAAAACTGGATCGTAACTGCACAGACAGATGTTCAACTGGCGGTTTGTCGCTCCCCGGCAACAGGGAAATTCCCAGCACGGGTGATTGCACCCGATGAAGTCGGCGAAATTTCTCGAGGGACGGGAACAAATCAGAGATTTATCCGCAATATTTTACCAGACACAGCTCCCGGCGAGACGCTTCTGGTTGTGGAGGTCATTACTCCTGGAGGGCACTGGTCCAGCTACCCGCCCCATAAGCATGATACGGATGATTTTCCAAACGAAACATATCTGGAAGAAACCTATTACCATCGTCTGAAACGAGGAAGTGGCTTCGCTCTTCAGCGTGTCTATACGAAGGATGGTTCTCTGGATGAGGCCATGGCGATTTCAGATGGCGATGTCGTGCTGGTGCCTAAGGGGTATCACCCGGTTGGGGCGCCGCATGGCTTTGACCTCTATTATCTCAACGTTATGGCCGGTCCACGCCGCGAATGGAAGTTCACGATGGATCCCGATCAGGCCCATCTTCCCTATTAAATCTCTGAATGGAGACATGTGTGATGAGTACGGTCAGAATTGGTATTATTGGTATCGGAATGATCGGTGAAGAGCATATTCGCCGGTGCTCTCAGGTTCTGTCGGGCGCAGAAATAGTGGCGTTGTTCGACCTGAATACAGACCGTGCCAATGACGTCATTGCAAAATACTCACTGGACGCGCATGTCGCAGAGAGCGCGGAAACTCTGATTCACGATCCTGCAGTAGATGCTGTTTTCGTCACGTCATGGGGCGGAACACATGCTGCTTATGTGCTGGAGGCTATCGCGGCAGGCAAATATGTTTTCTGTGAAAAACCTTTGGCAACCACAGTGTCAGACTGTGAGCGCATCGTTGCAGCAGAAGTGGATGGGGGACATCGGCTCGTTCAGGTCGGCTTCATGCGTCCCTATGATTCAGGGTATCGCGATCTGAAAGCCAGAATTGACGACGGGACAATTGGAGAGGTTTTGATGGTGCATGCTGCACATCGTAACCCCAGTGTAGGAGATACTTACACGACTGACATGGCCATTACTGACACGCTCATTCATGAGCTGGATGTTCTTCGGTGGCTTTTGAATGATGAGTTTGTCTCCGTTCAGGTGCTTTTCCCGCGAGGGACGTCGGTGGCCCATGCCAAACTGAAAGATCCTCAACTCGTTATTCTGCACACAAAGCGCGGTGTTATCGCTGATATCGAAGTATTCGTGAACTGCCAGTACGGCTACGAAATTCGATGTGCCGTCGTGGGGGAAAAGGGAGAGGTTGCTCTGCCAGAATTTCCCGCTCCTGTTGTTCGGCATGGCGGGGCTATTTCCCAGACGGTTCTGATGGACTGGAAGAAACGGTTCATTGCAGCATACGATACGGAAATTCAGGACTTCATTAATGGCGTCAGTGACGGAAAGCTGCGAGGCCCCGATGCCTGGGCTGGATACCTCGCTGCGGCAACTGCAGACGCCTGTCTGAGAGCCCAGATCAGTGGCGAGATTGAGCCAGTTTCAATTATCTCGCGGCCAGATTTCTACAAACACTAAGGAGTACCCTGCTTATGAAGCTCGTACTTGATCCATATATGCAGCGCCATTTCTCTTTGCCGGAAATCGCACGCATCACGGCTGAATATGGTTATGACGGCATTGAGCTGTCTCCACGTTCGGATTTTCTTGAATGGTGGGTGATGCCGCGTGCGACCTCGCAGCGCATCAAGGATTTCAAACGTGCCATCAGAGAGCATGGTACGGAGCTTTCAACGCTTCAGCCCATGTATCGTTGGTCCAGCCCGATTGAAGAAGAACGTGTGGCGGCCATGCGTTACTGGAAGCGTGCCATCGAGATCGCGGTTGAGATGGAATGTCCGCTAATGGTTTCCGAATTCGGACGAGGCACGTCTCCTGAGCGTTCGAGAGGATTGCCAAGCGGTGTAGCAACGCCAGAAACCTGCGAAGCTGCATTCTGGCGCTCAATGGACGACCTGGTGCCAATTTTCGAAAGGGAGGGAATTACCCTCTCCATAGAGCCTCATCCGGAAGATTGGGTCGAAACCTTTCACCCGGCTGTTGATATCATTCGCAACATCGGATCTGACGCTGTGAAGATGTCCTATATTGTTCCTCATACCTTCTTTTATGGAGAAGATATGGCGTCGATGCTGCGTGAAGCCAGTGATATTCTGGCACATGTTCGGATCGCGGATACCTATGATCATCGCAAGTCTTCGGAGCTGAGGTATATCGTCAACCCTCCAGGATCTCAGGTACGGGTTCACCAGCATCTGGACATTGGGCAGGGTGAGATCGACTGGAAAGTCTTTTTCGATACTCTGGCCGAAATCAAGTTTGATGGTGTTGTCTCTTCCTGTGTTTTTGCATGGGAAGAACGTGCTGAAGAATCATCGCGGTTTATGCACGGCGAAATCACGCAACAACTCAAATCCCGCGGACTGCTGTGACATCAAAGTCATTTGGCATTCGCCGGATTTGTTCCGAGTACGCTTTTCATGAAAAGCGCGGAGATCTGACATGTTGAACGTAAAAGACATAGTTCTGGTCCACTCAGAGCGGCATGACGTCAGTTACGTCTTGAGAATCTGCGCGGTCGCAGCTCTGGGGGGCGTTCTTTTTGGATACGATACGTCTGTTATTTCGGGCGCAATCGATTCTATAAAGGAACATTTTCAGCTTTCTCCAGCCCAAACAGGCTGGGCCGTATCCAATGTCGTCGTCGGGTGTATCATAGGTGCATTTTTATCCGGCTGGATGGCTCATAAGCTGGGGCGACGGCTGACGCTGTTTATCTGCGCCATTCTGTTTACTATTTCTGCTGTCGGAGCAGCGCTGGCGACAACGTTCTCATGGTTTATCATTTATCGGATCATTGGAGGATTGGCCGTTGGTGTGGCCGGCGCGGTATCGCCGATGTACATGTCTGAAGTTGCGCCCAAAGATATGCGCGGACGCGCACTGTCTATGGAGCAGTTCGCAGTCGTTGGCGGGCAGCTGATCGTTTTTATCGTAAACTATCTCATCGCGTCACACTCAACCGGACAGTGGTTGAGTGATTTGGGCTGGCGGTGGATGATTGGCTCAGAAGTCGTGCCTTGTGTCGCTTTCTGCCTGGCAATCTTCTTCATCCCAGAGTCTCCGCGTTGGCATATGTTGAGCGGTCAAGATAATAAAGCGCTAAAAACACTCACGCGCATTTCCAATGAAAAGCACGCCCAATCGGTCATGCGGGAAATTCGGGAGTCTTTCCATGGAACAGCAGATGAAGCCGTCAATCTTCTAGCCATTCTCCGCAATACGGGTGCGCGCTGGATAATCTTCGTTGGTATGATGATCGCCATGCTTCAGCAGCTTACGGGCGTAAACGTCATGATGTATTACGCGCCGATGGTGCTTCGTACGACGGCCGGTAGTATGCAAAGCGCTCTGTTTCAGACAATCTGGATTGGTATTGCATCTCTTTTGGGATGTGCCATCGGTGCGTGGTTTGTTGATCGCAACGGGCGTCGTCCCCTCATGATGTGGGGCTCTCTTGGCATGATTTTCGGTCTGCTGGTTGTTTCTTGGGCGCTCTACACTCAGACACCTGGCCTTCTGGCATTGTTGGGCATGATTATTTTCATGGTCTTGTACGGCATGTCATGGGGACCAATAACATGGGTGCTGATTTCTGAAATTTTCCCAAATCGACTGCGTTCTGTCGGAATGAGCCTGTCTACGACGATGCTCTGGATCATCAATTTCGCAGTCAGTCAGTTCTTCCCAATGGTGAATGAAAACGTTTATCTGCGGTCTCATTTCCACGGTGCCTTCTCCATGTGGCTTTTTGCTGGTTTTACGGCATTCGCCATGTGGTTTGTGCTGAAATTTGTTCCTGAAACCAAAGGAATAGCTTTGGAAAAGGTCGAAGCCGTAATGTTGGGAAAGTCAGATCCTTCCAGTGCGACGACAGCGGCCTGGGTGGAAGTTAAAGTTTCGGAACGAAACTGAAAACTCTCTCTAACCTTAAACTTGATAGGAACACTACGATGCCACTTCTACATTTCCACATTCGTGAAGGCCGTTCTGAAGAGGACGTCACGAAGCTCCTTAACTCAGCTCATGAAGCCATGTTGGACGTCTTCCAGGTGCCCCGCGGTGATCGTTATCAAATTGTCTCCGAGCACAAGGGGTCTCATTTCATTGTTGAAGACACCGGTCTTGGTATCCCCCGGACTGAAAAGGTTGTTCTGTTGCAGGTTTTCAGTCGTCCCAGAGGGCAAGAAAAAACGGCGGAATTTTACAAGGTACTGACGGAAAGGCTTGAAGCAGAATGTGGCATCCTGCCGTCGGACGTGATGGTCTCTGTGGTGGAAAACCAGGATGCTCACTGGTCTTTCGGTAACGGACGCGCACAGTTCCTGACGGGAGAACTGTGATTGCCGCTTTCTGTTGAATGAATTGCGGGACTGGCATTCGTCTTTCTGGGGCTAATGTCAGTCCATTGCAGGATATCAAAAATGACAGATTCCTCTGACATGCAGCGTTTTCTCGAGCAGGAGAAGCTGTGTAGATTTAAGTCTTTCGATTATGAAGATGCTTGGAATATCGGCGTGATGATCCGGACAAAGGCGGCAAGCCTCCATGCGCCTATAGCGCTGGAGATCTTTGCATATGGAAAGCCGGTCTTTCTGTGTCTTCTTCCAGGCGCCCAGCAGGATAATCTTGTGTGGGTTAAGCGGAAAAGGAACACAGTTCTTCGAACAGGACATTCATCACTTTATATGGGCCTTTTTTATAAGGAACATGGAATTCCAATGGACCAGCAGACACAAATAGAACAGGGAAAATACTGCGATCATGGAGGGGGATTCCCCCTGACGTTCGAGAATGGAAATGTTTTTGGTGCTGTCACTATCAGTGGTCTCCCCGCCATTGATGATCATGACATGGTCTTCCAGGGGCTTGTTCAGTACCAGCACCTTAAAACTGCATAATTTCGTTAGGAGAGAGCCATGAAAATCGGTCTTCACGGAGTTTCGACACATTATTCCAATGTCATGACGGATGTCAGAATCGCAAGAGATACTGGGTATGACTCTCTTGAGATCCTCAGTAGTAAAATTCTTCGTTTTCTCGATAATGAGGGCAATATTCATGAGTTGAAAAAACGAATAAGCGATTTTGGTCTGGAAACAGGGTGCGTGAATGCGCTTTTGTCTATTGAAAGGCACAAGGGCGAACAAAAAGACGAGATGTTGGCAGAGGCCCTACGCCTCACGAGGGTAGCCGCTGATTTGAATTGCCCTACAGTTCAAATTCTGGCCCTCAACGGCATTGACGATAAAAGCGATACAGAAATCATGGATCTCATGACGCAGAATATCCATGAGATCAGTCTGATTGGCCAGAAATACGGGGTTCGTTATCAGATTGAAGTCGTTGCTTTTACCAAGTTCCGAACGCTCCAGCAGGGCCTCTCCGTCATTGAGCGGGTTGGTCAGCCTAATGTTGGAATGGTTATTGATTTTTGGCATCTGTATGCGTCCGGTGCTACGCCAGAAGACGTGGCTGGCATGGACAAAAACCTGATTTATGGTGTGCATTTCTGTGACGGTCGGTTGCCTCGCAAGGGAGAAGCCTGGGATCAGCTTGCGCAGAGAAATTATCTTCCAGGAGAGGGAGAAGTGGATATTCAGGCTTGGACAAATGCCGTTAAGTCGACCGGCTATGATGGTTTATGGACGGCAGAACTCTTCAGTCCTAAGCACTGGGAAGATGATCTGTTTGAAATTGCAATTCAATCTCGTGAAACAATGGAAAAAATCATTGGCGTACAAAATTTGTGACGTTTAATTAAACTAATTAATTTATATTTACTTGGTAATCCATGCCAATTTTTATGAATTAAATGTAATTGCAGAATTTTAAAATAATTACTCCCCTATTTTTGGAGAAGAATTAATCATAGCGGTTGCTCAATCAGAATCTCTTCTTTTGAAACGCAAGAAAATTTTTCGGAGCAATCGCTTTCTCTCTGATATATAGTCTCTTAATCCCTTAGGATTGCCAACACGATTATAATCATAGCCGTTGAAATAGTCTTTCCCAAATTTCCTGGTATGGAAAAGCATATTCTTTGGTTCGAAAGGATGTAGTTGGCCATTTGTATTTTTTTTCAGGCGGTGGATGGTGAATATCTATAGAATGAATAATAGAGATCTGGCGATTTGTTCTCTTGATATGAAGGTTATACAGTGATTTTATACTATAATGGTGGAAGAGGGAAAGGTAGTACAACAAAGAAGGACTATTTATCACGGGGAATGCGTTGAATTGTCTGCGCATAAGACGCTACTCGTCGGCACACTCGTACCGAAACAGGTCGTTGCCATTTTTAACTGTGTCCAAGGGCCGAAAATCGTAAGAGATCAGTCTCGATTTGGAGTTGGTTATGCTGATTAAATACGGCGAATTTCTTTTGGGTATAGGGCTGTTAATACCCGCTGTTACGCTCGCTCAAAGTTCTACCGTCTACAACGGGCAAACTTACGCGACCGTGACGCAGGCCGGCCCATCATATGGAACTGATGAGAAAGAGCAGGGTAGTGATCGGGCCCGGCATCACAGGTGTGGACCTCCGCCCGGTGGCGATAGGAAAGGGCCACCACCAGGTGGAGATCAGGAGGACAGGCCACCACCACCTCCCATGGATGGAAATGGCAGACCGCCACCGCCTCCGGACGGATGCCGTCCTCCGCCACCCAGAGATCAGGCAGGACAATTTCAGGAATCCAGTCAGTACCCAAACTAGGATGCGTTGACAAAAGGTCGGTATGATCTGTCCGGGTTTGGCATTATTGCCTTTAACGAGGAAATATAGTTTTACCGGTACGGCGTGAGACAATCTAACGGTTCAGGAGTGTCCGATGATTGGACTTCTTGGGCCTTCTGGATACGGGTGTTGTGTCGTCCGTCTACTGGACCAACAATCATTATTGCGATGGCCTAGTATTTAGAAAGCTAGGTGGGAAAAATCTCAAGCTTGTTCAGGAGATCCCACATTCCATCGAAGTCAAAGAGACCAAGCAGTAAAATTCCACTCCTCCCCCAGTCATTGCGGAAGGAGTGGAATTAAAAATCCTACTTCAAATGGTTTTTGCGAATATTCAGAAATTGATAAGTGTCGTGACTTTGAAGCTGCGTCCGGGTTGTGTGTAATAGGATTTGGGAACGCTGATGCTATCTGGAATATCCAACGCATTATAATAGCGCTTATTGAACATATTATACATTCCGGCCTGAACCCGCAGGTTTGGGAAAAACTTGGGCGAGTACCATCCTGTCAGATCGAAGATTGCGTAACCTGGGGTTTTATTGGCATTAGACGCCATGTTCTCGACTTTGTTTCGCGCAGCAGCAAACGTCGTTGAGAAGTTTGCCCCCCAATGTTCCCGATTATAGGCGACGCCCACAATTCCGCGAAACGGTGCTACGGAATTCAGGTGGACGCGCTCATCCGTGTCACGTCCGTCCGAATAGGCGAGGGAGGTCCAGACTTGCCAGTAAGTGGCAAACGTCCAGTTCGCTCGGGCTTCTACACCATAAATGCGAACATGCTGTCGATTAACATATTCAAAAACGCCGAACGGGTAATAGCCGCCAATTCCTGCTGCCGCCGCCGTTGTGGTGATGGTGTCGATGAAGTTGTGGTAGTAATTGTCGAAGAATGAAATTGTGGCGCCACGCTTGGAATCTCCGTATCGGGCGCCAACTTCCCAGCCGCGACTGGTCTCAGATTTCAGGCTCTGGTTCCCAATAGAGACATAACTTCCTGTGCCGCCATATGTCAGGTACATTTCGGTAGCAGATGGTGCGCGGAATGCCTCGGAGTACTGTCCGTAGAGGGTAAGGTTTTTTAGAACACGAGCTTCGACCAGGACCTTTGGTGAATAATGGGAGCCACTGGCGCCGCTGGGGGTACCGCTGTAAGCCGCATTGTTCGCATAAGTTGCCGTGTATTGTGGGCTCCGTTTGTAATAGTCAAAGCGGAACCCGGGAGTGATATGAAGCCACTCCATTTTCCCTACCCCAATACGATCCTGTACAATTGCGCCAAGGTCCGTGCCATGGACATCCGGCATATCCGACTGATTAACATGCAGAAATCTGCATGAGTAAATGGTTGCAGTACAGTTATCCAAGCCCCCGGCGTACTGACTGGTATCAGTGATGTATGCTTCACCGCCCAGCGTAATGACGTGGTGAAGGGGGCCTGTAAAGATATTTGAAGTAATTGACCCGGTCGTACCATAGGATTGAACGGCGAGATTGCTGTTCCGGTCATACTCGCCGATCGGGGCGGTAAGACGATTAGCGGCGGTATCGTTGATCATATTGACTTTCTGCCAGTAGGCAATGAGATGCGCCTCGCTGATGAATGCAGAAGGGTGTTCAGCCTTGTAATCGTAGCTACCGGAAACACGGGACCGCTTGCTCTCTTCCAGCGTGTGATAACGGCTATAGGTGGAACTGATGCTGCTCAATGTATTTTCGTTGTAATTGCGATCAAAGACTTCTCCGGTCAGACCGAAGCGATGGCCACCTTCGACATATTGATGAATTTTCCCAAGGAAATTACCCTGTGTGTAAGAAGCGGGGTCTTTGTCAGAACGTGTTGTGCCTACACCGCCGGTGCCGCCCATATTTCCAGTTTGGCTTCCTGTTTGATAGCCACCCTGAACAAGAATCATTGTGTTATGATAACGTCCAGCGAGAGCCTGATTGAGGTATCCGCTTTCGCTTGAGCCGTCATAGGTGAGTTTTGTCAGACCGCCGAAAACCTTATTTCCCGTCAGGATATCTTCCGGATCCAAGGTTTTGAGGGAGACGACACCACCGAGAGCACCCGTTCCGAAAAAGCCGGAATTTGCGTTTTTGACAATGTCGATCGAACCAAGCGAATTAAAATCGTAAGATGATACGCCGCCATCTACACCACGGGCGCCGTCGTTGGCCCAGATTGTCCGGATACCGTCGATCGTAGTGAGGATACGGTTCTGATCCAATCCACGCATGTTAATGCTGAGATTGTTGTTGTTGTAATTTATCCCGGCATCCACACGCCGTGCATAATCTGAAATACTATCGATCATGCGCGACTGAAGCGTTTTTAACGTCACCGTTGTCGTCATGACACGGGGCTTTCCGACAGTGCTATAGTCAGCGTCCGGATCAACCTTCATCGAATTGATAACATCTGCTGACGCCTGTCCGCGCACATGAAGCGGGCGGAGTTTGATCGTTGGGGGGGAGCTTGTTTCCGCGATTGGTGTTTCGTTGATGGGTGTTGGTGTCTGGGCGTGTGCAACAGGAATGGCAGCCATTCCCCAGGCAAGAGCAGATGTTGCCAGCATTGTCTGGCGCCTGTGACGTATCAGAGCCGGGATATGTCGAATCATTTTCAGCCTCTAAATGAGAATTGTTCGCATTAAATCGTTCAGAGTTTATGTAGCGTCAATCCAATTGATATTGATTCTCATTTTCATTGAAGTGGGGATGCAAATCTGCCACATAGAAAGTGAACTGACTCTTCAAATCTAACGACAGAGTCTCGGTTTTTTTTAAGTTATGATCTTGAAAGACAAAAGGAAAACGCCAGTTATGTGCGCTTTTTTTGCGGAAAATACGCTGTCATTTGCATTGCGTGAAAAGACAAAGTCCATTCATGACCGAATAGATCATCGGATCATGTCGATGGGATTGTTTTCAAGCCTGAACGGTTACAGAATGTTCTTGATATCACAATATATTTTCCATCGTGATGTGATAAGAATTTACGAAGATGTAACATTGCGTCGTCTTCTTCCTGATCTGGAAGCGCGTAACCGCTTTGCATGCATAGAGGCAGATATGCAGGATCTTGACCTGCCGCAACCTCCAGTTAGTAGCGGGGATGTGATCCCATTTAATCCCTCGATTGCAGTTGGTTGGCTGTATGTTGCGGAAGGGTCGAAGCTTGGTGCCAATATCCTGTCTCGCATGTCATTGGCGTTGGGTTTGACAGAGAGTTTTGGAGCTCGACATCTCGCCCCGGCTCCAGAGGGACGTTGTCAGTCATGGAAGGTGTTCAAGGCTGCGATTGATGGAGCCGAACTTGACCGGAATATGTGTGCAACTGCGGCAGAAGAGGCTTTTATACGCTTTTCAAGGTGTCTGGATCTCGCCCAGAAACTGGTGGCAGAAGATGGAGCGAACGAGAAAGTGAAAAGTTGGGTTGCGCTTTAGTTGAGAATGAATATCATTATTATGAATGACATATGAGATGTTGTTCGTTGTTGAAAAAAGGAAGAGCAGGCGTGAAGAGTAATCGTGACCTTGGTCGTCGTGGTTTTTCTGTTCTGCTTTTGGCTGCGGCACTTGTGCCCGCTGCCGGTTGGGCGCAGCCTAGTCTCATAACGGATTGCCGTGGACGTTCTGTTTCAGTGTCAGGGGCGTCTCGTATCGCCTGCATTGGAGGCACCATTACCGAAACGCTTTATCGGCTTGGTGTATCTGAACGCATTGTCGCCGTTGACACTACTTCGACCTGGCCGGAGAGCGCGCTTAAAGAGAAGAAATCTTTAGGGTATATGCGCGCCATTTCTGCAGAAGGCGTGTTGTCCGTTCGGCCAGACCTCATTCTGGCTATGAATGCGTCAGGGCCGGCTGATGCGATGGATCAAATTGTTGCATCCGGTATTCCAGTCGTTTTCGTTGATTCTACATCGTCATCGGATGCCATTCTGAAACGAACGAAATTTCTGGGCACAGTGGTGGGACGCGAGCGGGCCGCAGACGAAATGTGCCGGGACATTCAAAGCCATTTCGATGCGCTGGAGCGGTGGCGGGCGAGTCATTCTGGTGCTCCCAAAGTTCTGTTTGTCATGCGAATGACCAATAACCGACCGATGGTTGCCGGCCAGGGCACTGCGGCTGATGCCGTGATCCGACTTGCTGGTGGCATCAACGTCGGAGCCGATTTGCAAGGATACAAGCTGCTCAACACGGAATCTCTCGTAACCCTTCGACCGGATATCATCCTGACAATGAGTCAGGGGGGAGCAGAAATCCGGCAGGCTCTTTTGAACGATCCGGGTTTTAGCATGACACCCGCAGGTCAGAAGAAAGCAATCGTGGAAATGGAAGGCGAACGACTTCTGGGCTTTGGGCCTCGCACTCCTGAAGCTGCTCTCGATCTGGCTCATATGATAGCCAAAGCAGGAAAACCAACATGATGAACGTGCGACGGCACGTGAATTTGTGGCTTCTGGTTCTTGTTCCAGTTCTGGCACTGGTAATGCTGTGTGCTCTGGACGTTGGGGCCAGTGGCATCGGAATTGGCTCATTGCTCCATGGTTCCGAGGGCGCAGGACAGTCATTATCCTGGATGGTCATGGCGCATATCCGTGCCCCACGGGTTGTTCTCTCTGCAATGGCAGGCGCAGCGCTTGGAACAGCAGGAGCCATTATGCAGGGCCTGTTTCGGAACCCATTGGCCGATCCTGGTCTGATTGGTGTGTCTTCTGGTGCGGCGTTGGCTGCAGCCTGTGTCATTGTTTTGGGCGTTGATATCGCCCAGCCAGGGTTTCTCAATGGATGGGCGGTTCCGATCGCCGGAATGGCAGGGAGCTTTCTGGTCACGATCCTGCTGTATGTATTTGCAACCCGGGCAGGCATTACCTCCGTCACGACAGTTCTGCTGGCTGGTGTTGCTTTCGGGGCTTTTTCCGGAGCTTTGACGGGTATCCTTATTTTCCGTGCCAATGATACGGCGTTGCGGGATCTGACATTCTGGACGCTCGGGAGTTTTTCCGGTGCGAATTGGGAGCGTATCGGGCTCCTCACGCCTTTTCTGCTTGTTTCAGGGATTATTGCTACCCGTATTGCCGCCCCCTTGAATGCGATGTTGTTGGGGGAGGCCGATGCCGCGCTGATGGGGTATCCCGTTGAACGTACCAAGCGGCTGTCCATGTTGGCTGTTGCTGCGTCCATTGGGCCAGTCGTCGCGTTTGTTGGTGCCATCGGATTTATCGGTGTTGTCGTTCCGCATCTGGTGCGACTGGTAGCGGGACCGGATCATCGCTTTGTCCTTCCAGGAAGTGCTTTGCTTGGAGCGATCCTTCTCACTGCGGCAGATACGGTATCCCGCGTTATTGCGGCACCGGCAGAGCTGCCGGTTGGTATTATAACGGCAGTTCTTGGAACACCGGTTTTCGTCTGGCTTCTTGGTCGCATTCATGGAGCGGACATTCCGTCATGACGCTTGAAATCCAGAATGTTTCCACGTCCGTGAACGGACGAAGTCTTGTCCGGAACCTCGACCTGTCACTGGCTGCCGGAGAGATTGTTGCCGTCATCGGACCGAATGGAGCGGGGAAAAGCACGCTGCTGAAACTGGCCTGCGGGTTGATGCCCTTGCAGCGGGGCTCTGTGAGTTTCGGGGGAAAGAACATTAATCTTCTCTCAAATGGCGAGCTTGCAAAGCGTCGGGCGTTATTGCCACAGGATTGTCCCATGCGGGCAAGGTTTACAGCGCTTGAGCTTGTTCTGATGGGAACGGCCATTTCGGGTCAGTCTCGACAGGCTTCGGAGAGGGCCGCGGCTGCGTTGGCTGCGCTGGAGCATGTGGGGCTTTCTGCGTTTACCGCCCGTGACGTCATGACACTATCAGGTGGCGAAAGACAGCGTGTTCATCTGGCGCGTGTGCTGGCCCAGCTTGAGATTGCCGCACAGGATAACGTACCGGGGTTTCTTCTGTTAGATGAGCCCCTGTCAGCACAGGATATGGCGCGTCAGAGGCTGGTTCTTCAGATTGCGGGAACACATGCGCGGCGAGGGGGTGGAGTTCTTCTTGTCCTGCATGATTTGAATTGGGCTGCCGCCTGTGCTGACAGGGTTGTTGTCATGCACCAAGGCGAGATTCAGGCGCAGGGCACCCCTCAGGAGGTCATGACCCCGCAGTTGCTGAACGACGTTTTCGGAATTCCGGACGGTTGTATTCATCATCACGACAGTTCCGGCCGACCCTATGTTGTCCCTCATGATCTTGTCATGTCGGGCAGGGCATCAAACAAGGAGACATCATGTATATTGCAATGAACCGTTTCAAGGTCCGGCCAGACAGCGAAGAGGCTTTCCGCAAGCGTTGGCTGGAGCGCGAAGTTCTGCTCAAGACAGTACCGGGCTTTGTCAGCTTCCAGTTTTTGCAGGGACCCAACCGGGAGGATCATATTCTCTATGCCTCTCATACCGTATGGGAATCTTATGACGCCTTTGTCGGATGGACGCAGTCGGAACAGTTCCGTGCCGCTCATGCTGGTGCGGGGCATGGGAAAGTACTGACGGTCGGGCCGCCAGTGTTCGAGGGGTTTCAGGTTCTTCAGAACATTGAGTGAGGACTCTGATTATGGCCCAGACAGGTGCATTGATGTCTCTTACGGTTTCTCCCTGGCAGATGTTCCTTGGCGCCGGGCCGGTGGTCCGCTGCGTGATGACGCTTCTGGCTGCTGCGTCTGTCGTCACATGGACGATTTTTATTGCCAAGACTGTGGAACTGGTTCGCTTGCGTGCGCAGCTCAAAAAATCAGAAACGGCGCTGGAAGACGCAGACACGCTGTATCTGGGAGAAGAATGGACGCGCGATGGTGCGGGTATCGCTCATGCCATGGTGCTGGCCGCAGAAACGGAGCGCTGCCGCTCGGAAGATATTCCTGCTGATCGTGACGGCATCAAGGAGCGGATTGTCCTGCATCTTGAGTGCCTGGAAGCTGCTGAAGGCCGTCGCCTGATGAGAGGGACTGGCGTGCTCGCCACGATTGGTGCGACGTCGCCCTTCATTGGACTGTTCGGAACAGTGTGGGGCATCATGTCGTCCTTCACGGGCATTGCTGCTGCTCATGCGACCAGTCTGGCCGTTGTTGCTCCAGGCATTGCAGAAGCCCTTTTGGCCACGGCGCTTGGTTTGGTCGCTGCTATCCCTGCAGTGGTGATCTACAATCATCTGGCCCGTCAGACGGCGGCCTGTCGTGCCTGCGTCGCGGATCTGACGTCGCTTGTGATGCGTCTGGTTTCCCGTGATCTGGCCCGCGCGACGCTTACAGCAAGCGGCAATGTCGTTCGCTTCATGGCTGCTGCGGAGTAATCGCGGGAATGGCTATTCATATCCGCCATGCCGATGAGGCGGTGCTGGAAGCGCACGAAATCAACGTGACGCCGTTTATCGACGTCATGCTCGTTCTGCTCGTGATCTTCATGGTTGCCGCGCCTCTGACGACGGTCAACGTCCCTGTTGATCTGCCATCTTCAACTGAAACACCAGCTCCACGTCCGGATGAACCGGTTTTCCTGACCGTTAAGGCCGATCATACGCTGGCTTTAGGCGAAGATGCCGTTAGTTCGGATCAACTCGTTGATGCACTCGGTAAAGCCAGTAAGGGGAACAAGGAAGAGCGGATTTTTCTGCGGGCGGACAAAACCGTTGATTATGGAATGCTGATGGACGTGATGGGGCAGCTTCGGAAGGCCGGTTACCTCAAGGTTGCGCTTGTCACGCTTCAGGGGCAGGAGGCTGGGGAAGGGCCGTGAATTCTTCACACGCGTCTATCCCCAGGACCTTCCGGGACTGGTATAAGGGGTATCAGAAGACCGCAGACCAGCTTAGCGTCCGTATCTGGGGCCTGTCTGGTGCTGCTGTAACTGTTCTGACAGGCGCGGCACTCTGGTGGGCTGTGACCCATGTGCCAGCACAGGTTGTGGCCCCAAGTGCTGCACCGCCTCCGGCTATTGCGATTGACATGTCCCCTATGCCGACACCTGCGCCCGCTCCTCCAGAGGAGGTTGATCCCGGGCCGCAGCAGATGGTCACGCCGCCGGAACCGCAGCCGGATACGCCTCAGCAGGTCGATGCGCCGCCGTCTCCGGCGTCACATCCGCCCGTGCCTGTTCCGAAGGTGAAGAAGGTCAAGGTTCATAAGAAGACAGCAAAGAGCGCGCCGCAGCCTGTAAAACCGGTCCCGATGCAGGCTCCTGTTGCCGAGAAGATGACGGCGCCTCCTGCTGCGGACAATACGCTCTCCCAGAGCAGTAGCGCGGCCTTCGTGTCCCATGCCAGTCGTTCCAGCAATGCCCCCATAACCTGGCAGGGCGATATTCTGGCGCGTCTCGAACGTTTCAAGCGTTATCCGGCAGAAGCTCTGGCGCAGCATCAGGAAGGAACTCCCGTGCTGTTTTTCGTCATGGATCGGCGTGGGCATGTTCTGTTTGCAAAGGTTTGGAAGAGTGGAGGTTTTACACTGCTTGATAAAGAAACCCTGGCCGTTGTCCGGCGTGCAGAACCGTTCCCGCCGCCGCCTGAAGAGATTGCAGGGGCGACAGTTTCGCTGACGGTGCCTATCGAATTTTTGATCGAGGGTCAGTAAGTGAAGAAGTTGAAACGAGTACGCTTTTGAAGCGTAGCGAGAAATTCCACCAACGTAATGGATCGCTAAAAACCCTGAAAACATTGAAGCGGTTTTACCGGAAATTCGCCCCGCCATATCTTGTGCGAAGTAGCAAACGGCTCTTCTCTTTAGTGGTCCAAATGGACCATTACGCCGAATGTGAATAGCTTAATTTGGGGCAGGTTCCCTTGGCGTCCCATAGGGGATTCGAACCCCTGTTGCCGCCGTGAGAGGGCAGAAAATGGGTATCTAAATCCAAGGGAAAATCGTTAAAAACCTTACTTTCCAAATATTTAATATCACCCTTCATCACAGCTTGTCACCCTAAAACCTTTCCGGATTGGCTCATAAATGGCTCAAGAGCTAGAAGGAACTCTCTTGACTGGTGTCGGTTATCGTTTCTAGATTGGAGCCCCGCGTTCTAAATTGATGGCTGATGTCTGAACTTCCTGAGTCTGTCCGTCCTGCTGTCCTGACATACCCGCAGACAGCTCAATATCTTGGTATCAGCGAAGGTCGTCTTCGGAATCTCAAATGGATGAAGATAGGCCCGAGGTCGGTAACGTACGGCAAAAGGGATATCAGATTTCGTATTTCTGACCTTGATGAAT
>Ga0157365_10000121_pt1 | contig 36036 bp, 41 predicted proteins | sample AttsexASBM3_FD_111478 | JGI IMG/M metagenome (GOLD analysis project Ga0157365, IMG submission 111478) | Fungus gardens microbial communities from leaf cutter ant in Ribeirão Preto, State of São Paulo, Brazil - Atta sexdens ASBM3 | ecosystem: Host-associated > Fungi > Mycelium > Unclassified ...
CCCCGCGTTTCCAGCCGTGGTAAGCGTGTTGGCCGGGCCATACGCGCCGGGCGCATCCCGCCACCGCAGCCCGTTACGATTGACGAAGATGATGCCGCTGAACACCCGCCGATCATCTACCCTTGGTCGTCCATGGCTTTTGGGAAAATAGGGCTCAAGCCGAGCCATCTGCTCATCCGTCAGCCAATACAGGTCGCTCATCATCAATCTCCATGCGGAGCCTGAATCAGATTATGCCTCTCACAACCTGACAGCTAGGGACGAGCGACTTTTAACGATAAAAGTTGAAATGGTAGCTTAATATGTGAAGCACCACGATGAAACTGTGCCAAGCGATCAAGCTGTGCAGCGGGCAGCCACAACTTTCCACTCTGATCCAAGAACGGGGCGTCGGCCCAATGCAACCGGGGATCGGAAGCAATCCGTGTGACATCTCCGGCGATCGACCGTCGATAAAGAGTATCGTCTGACAGTGCTGTGAAATAGAGGTTTCCATGCGTATCCATTGCACTTCCACCGATCGGTGGGAGATTTGCCCAAGGAGTTATAGCAGCCGCGAGTGTGCCTGGTGCCGTGTCCGGGTTATCCAGCAATGCGGTTGGAACTTGCGACCACGGTCCCTCCAAGGTGCCGAAATACAGCAAGTTCCCGTCAGGACTGACTTCAAGGGGATCTGCATTGACGAGCAGTGGAGATCCGAATGCAGTGCGGAGGATGTGACCGTCGACACTGATTGGGCGCTCGGGGCGGGCCTTGGTGGCCGACACTCCGTCCAGAACGCGGCGAAACAGGCCAGATTCTAAATCCAGTACAAGGAGAGCACCTCTTCCTGCGTCAGTCAGATAAGCGTGACGTCCGTTGAATCGGATATCGTCGATATAACTTCCTGCAGGCGCAACGTCCTTGTCCATAGGATAGACGCGAAGAACGGCAGCTGTTGTCGGGTCAATACATACGATCTTGGGACCACCCTCAACAGGATCGCCCCCAAAAAGGGGAGTGCCGGTATCGACAGCCCAAAGCCTGCCTGAAGGATCGAGATGCAGTGCGTTCACGTTTACAAAGCTGTGCCGTGCGTCGAGGCCGGGTCGCCAGTTGTTCCATTGTTTGTCTGGAAAGGGCTGTATTTCTCCGTGCCGCGATATTTCCGCGACCGCCGGTCCGTCGAAACCGGTCCAGCGAGGACCCGAGACGAAGACATGACCGGCCACAATAGCAACCGCGTTCCAATCCATGATCTTGGTGCTCCCCTCGACAATAAGTCGGGCATTTGGGGAGCAGGCGGCTTTTCCGACGAGGCCGATGCTCGAAAAAATTACAATCATAGCGAGGATTTCTCGGGGGAGCAGTCTCATTTTCTTAAATGATTTCGATCTGGACATAGCTTTTATACCCCCCTGATAAAGTCGGAGACATCGTGATGCCGATCATCGACAAAGGTGATATCATCCGGAGCGCGTCGTGGAGCGTCTATAGCGAGAAATACCACGGGACCGCGTAGAATGCGGGGTAGCGCATGTATTGCCCCTTTTGGAAAAACGAGCAGATGACCTGGCTTAAACTCTGCCTCATCTGAGGGGTCATCGATCCAGAACGTGCCAGTCCCCGACAAGACATGCAGAATCTCGTCACATTGAGTGTGATAATGTGCCGGGACACCCTTGTAGACGCGGAAAACACGAATGCTCCGTTGCGCGTTGTCCGTTACGTATCGATCCACGAGCATCGTGGTCGCGTCTTCGGGAAATGCTGTGGCTATATCATTCAGATCGAAACGACCGCCGGATTTTTGAATGTTTTGTGTATCATTCTCTGGCATGCTGTCTATTTCTTTTCGATGATGGGAATTGGTTGAAAAAAGCTATTACAAATGCCGCGAATACTATGTCGGCATATCGAATGCGTCTGAAACCACCATGGGATCCCCGGCCATTTCGCATGCTTTAACACTGACCCGCTCGACCAGTCTGAGCGCATACGCATGGATTGCAGGGGCAGGGGATAGATCTATACCGAAAGCGTCGGCCCAGCTGATCATGACGAGCAAGTAGGGGTCGACGGCCGAAAAATGACTGCCCAGCAGGAACGGGCGACATCGAAGCGTGTCTTCGATCATCGCAAAACGACTTGCGAGGCGAAGCCTTGCAATGTCACGCACCGCCTGGTCGGTTGACCAGCGTAAAGGTGCGAAGCCTTTGTGAAATTCGGTCGCGATGAGATTCATTGCTTCAAGAGCACGATAACGTGCAAAGGTGCCGCTGCGCGGCATCAAATCGTCACGCACCGACGTATCGCAAAGATACTGCAGGATGACCGCTACCTCTGTCAGTCTGAGATGAGTATCGAGTTCGAGAACTGGGACCTGCAACTTGGGATTGATCTCTCGTAAAGCTCGCCCGTCTTCTGTCCGATGATCGCTAAGATCGACGCGTTTTAGCACAAAGTCCAAGCCCAACTCCCGTAACAGCATATGCACTGCGAAAGAGCTTGCGCCTGGTGTGTAGAAAAGCTTCATCATTGTTGTGATACAAAATCAATAAGAGCGGTCGACAAGGCTTCCGGATTTTCCTCTGCAACCCAGTGTCCTGACTCGGGAACCGTGATGGCCGAGACATTCTGCGCAAGGTCTGACATCATCTCACCGAGGCTAGTGACATAAGGACCGATTGAACCGGAAACGGCCAGGACGGGCATCCTGAGCTTGCCCTGATCTTTCAGCCATTTTCGGTTGTCTGCGGTATCCAGATCGAAGCTGCGATAAAGTTCGAACCCTGCTCGCATGCCTCCTGGCTGAGCAAAGGCGCGGCAATAAGCCTCAAATGTTTCTCGGTCTATAGCCTCAGGATTATAAGCATAATCGTGATACCAGCGCTCCAAATAAAAGGCCTCGCGCCCGGCAGTCAGAGCTTCAGGTAAGTCCCGCGCTTGATGAAAGTGGAAATGCCATCCACGCTGGCTATTCTGACCGACCGCATCGAACGTCGCGGTACCAGGCAACGGCGCATCGATAATTGCCAATCGCGCCGTATTATCGGGAAATTGCCGGGAAAAAGCATAGGCGACCATTGCGCCGATATCGTGGCCGACGACGGTTACCGGATAAGTGATGCCAGCATGTGCTAGCACGGACATGCAGTCTCGGGCGAGGTTTTTTTTGTCATACCCGGAGAGAGGACGAGATGAGTTGCCCGCTCCGCGTAGATCCGGCATCACGAGTGTGAACTCCGCGTCGAGCAAAGGTTCGACAATGTGTCGCCAAGCTAATAATGTTTCAGGATAACCGTGGATAAGGAGCATCGTCGCAGTACCTTTCCCGACGTGGCGATAGTGAATCCGTACACCGGGCTCCACCTCGACGGCTGCAAAGCCGACCATCAGATAAGTGCTCCAAGCTTTGCATTAACGATACGACGCTGCGTAAAATCCTCCATGCCTGCGATACCATTCTGCAATCCCATACCAGATTGCTTTGCGCCACCGAAGGCAACGTCGAGTGGAAGTGCCATGTGTTGGTTTACCCACACCGTGCCACTTTCGATCCGTGATGCGATGGCGATGCCCCGCTCCACATTCGATGTCCATATGGAACCACCCAAGCCGTATGGGCTCGCGTTGATACGGAGAATCGCATCGCCAATGTCGTCATAAGGCAATACAGGCAGAATGGGAGCGAACTGTTCCTCTTGTACGAGGTTCGCGTGCTCTGGCAAATTCGTAACGATCGTTGGTGCAATAAAATATCCAACTTTCGGAAGAGGTTGCTGACCACGATGGACAATAGCCTCCGGCGGGGTTTGGTTCATCAGCGTCTGAACCTTCTCATACTGTGTGCGATTTTGAATCGGTCCGAAAGTAGTAGAAGGATCGAATCCATCACCCAAAATTGCTCGGTCTGCGAGGCTGGACAGAACCGCCGAAAGGCCTTCCACCATGAAACGCGGAGCATAAACGCGCTTGGTAGCATAGCAGACTTGGCCCGAATTGATCATGGCGGCTGCGAACAGTTTGGGTGCCACCACGTCAATGTCTGCATCATCAAGGACAAGGGCGGCGTCGTTCCCCCCAAGTTCAAGTGTGAAGCGTTTCAGTGTTGACGCAGCGCTGGCCATCACCTTACGACCCGTGGCGGTCGAGCCAGTGAAGCTGATGTGATCAACGTCCGGATGCGCGGTCAGGTGGGCACCAAGATCGTTGTCGTCAACGATAATGTTGAAGACACCAGAGGGCAGAATGTTGGCGGCGATCTCGCCCAGCATCAGTGTGGACAAAGGCGTGGAAGGTGCCGGTTTCGCGATAAGCGTGTTCCCGGTGATCAACGCTGGTCCCAGCTTGTAAGCCAGAAGGGTGAGGGGCCTGTTCCAAGGAGTGATTGCCACCACCACCCCTTGTGCGTAGTGCTGTTCGATAATCCGTTCGTCCGTGTTTTCGCGAACAACCGTGGGTGTTAAGCGTTGCTCGGCGAAATACCGGATTGCATTGGCTGTCATCGTAACTTCATGCAGGACACCCTGCAGGGTACCCCCGCGTTCCAGCATCAAGACACGAGCAATCTCCCGATGATGGGCAAGGATTGCGTCTGCGAATGCTTCGAGATAGCCGCGTCGAACATCGTAGCCGAGGGCAGACCAGTTTGCGAATGCTGCGCGTGCAGCAGCTACCGCAGCGTTAGCCTGCGCCTTGCTCGCCCGTGGCGCACGCGCAAATGGTAGCGCTGTTACGGGATTGACCACATCCAGAGTGTCGTCTCCAGCGACGAGGCGTCCGTTGATGAGCAAGGCGTGATCGAGTGGAAGCGTCGACATCTTCGGTCCTCCGGTCAGGCAACCAGATCAGCGCGAACGGCGTCGTACTGAGCTGCCTTGGTGACGTCTGCTGTGGGGTCGTCGATGGCACTGTTGTGTCGTGCAACTATTGTGCTGTCTTCAACAAGCCCTGGTGCGTCGTGGCTCGGCAGTAAAAAGCGACAACCCGCCATAGCCCGCTTTATCGCGGTTTTTTCGGCGAGTGTCGAAAGTGCCCGATTTCCTGTTATCGTGGGCTCTCTATAATTGTGATCTAGCAACGGCGTGGTCAATTGGTCCTCGACGTTGTAGACAATGTCTCCACAAATATTGGCGATACCTCCATCTGTTTCAACAAGTATGGAAATGGAGCCTGGCGTGTGTCCACCGGAAAGCCGCACGGCGACACCCGGCATAATCTCTTCATCAAATGTGCCGTCCACATCAAGCAAACGCAGGGCATCCCGTGTGTAAAGACGATCAATCAGATGTTTCGTGTCCTGAGCTGCATACATTGCAGGTCCCATTAGGCCGGAGGCCGCAAATTCCAGTTCTCGTCGAGCCATGCAGACAGTCGTGGTCATAGGGAATTGGTCGTCGGCCCCGCAATGGTCCACATGAGCATGTGTGTGAACCACATAGCGGATGTCGTTACGCCGCAGGCCGTGCCTTGCCAAATGACGATCTATGCTCCATTCATCCGGTTGGTAAGCACTCATACCGAAGGCTTCATACTGAGAGGCAGTGCGCGACCCTGTATCGACGAGGATGGGTGCGTCACCACCGGTAATCAAAAACGCCAGCGTCGGAATTGTTACCTTTTGGCCGGGATTGCGGAAAAGAACGAGGCCGCTTGCGTCAAGTGTGATGGTGCCGAGATTGATCGGATAAATCTTGAGAGCCATTGTGGAACTCCTTGGACGCGGCGCTCGAATTGTAACGAACACCGCTTCCGTAATGCGTTAAACCGGAATCGGATTGTCGACCAACGATTGATTAAAACCCGTCACGACAGCATGCTCGCCCGATCCGGGATTATCACGAAACGGACGTATCGCTTCGATAATAACCTCTTCGACCTCGGTGGTGAGGGCCTGCATCGTCTCCGCGATGAAAGCGTCCAGCGGCATTGCGCGAGGGTCGCCACTCTTTTTAATCAGATCTGTATCGACCCACGGCGGCGCGATTTCCTGAACGCTGACTGTCGTATCTCGCAGCATGAAGCGTTGAGAAAGAGAGTAGGAATGCAGAGCTGCTTTTGTTGCCGAATAGACAGCAGTGTTGGCGATCGGGACAAATGCCAGTACTGAGCTGTTATGGAGGATGGTTGCACGCGGCTGTGCTTTGAAATGTTCGATCAAGGCGGCTGTCATGCGGATTGGTCCGAGAAGATTCGTCGTAATGATGCCTTGGGTCGTTGCATCGTCCATTGCCGACGAAGCGTCGTCGAAAGGCATGATGCCTGCGTTGTTGAATAGAACATTCAACTTAGGGAATTCTCGGATAAGCTGCCCTGCGACACGTTCAATATCCTCGGGGTCGGTGATGTCCAGAGTAATGGAGGCCATGCCCGGATTTGCGGCGGTAACTTCATCGAGCAGAGCCTTGCGCCGACCGGAAATAATCACCTGATTGCCCAGCTTGTGAAACGCTTCGGCAAAGCCGCGGCCAATGCCCGATCCGCCGCCTGTAATAAAAATCGTATTGCCAGTGATTTGCATTGTTTTTGTCCTTTGAGAGATGAATACGATGAGTTCAGTCGACCCGCGCAACCGGGGGGAAGTCGAGTGTCGTTCCGACGATGTTATTGATACTGTTTGTCAGGATGCTGATCGAAACGTGGGCGAGTGTTTCTAGAATTTCTGCATCACTCAGGCCTGCAGCACGGGCGCTCGCGACCGCCTCGTAATCGCCGCGTCCATGGGAAGCATTGATTTTGATTGCGAGATCCAACACCGATCGAGCTTTGATGTCGGAGGCATGTCCGCGTTGCGCCGAAGCAAGATCGTCTACGGTAATACCGGCTGCTTTGCCTGCAAGGGTATGCGCCGCAAGACAATAATCGCACCCGTTTGCCGCAGCGATTGCGATGGCAATTTGTTCGCGAATACTGCGTGAGAGTATGCCTTTGCTCAGAGACGCATGGGTGTTGGTGTAAACGTCGAGGACTGCTGGTGCGTTGGCCATGACGCGTAAGAGATTGGGAACCATACCCATCCTTGACCGCGCGTTCTTGAAGATGGCTGCGATATGATCGTCGACGACTTCGTCAGTCAATGCCGTAATATTAGACATTGTTTATCTCCTGATGAAAGCAAGATGTGGGATTAGCCGCCAATGCCATATCGCTGGGCTGGATGCGCACGGGACAGCTGCGTGGCCATTGCCAAACGGGCGGTCTCGAAGCGGTTCCATTCCTCGATGTCCGGCAGGGCAGGAATGGTGACAATCTCCCCTTGGTCGAACCCGGCGAGAGATGCGTCGACCATGTCAGCCGCGCTCATGGTGATGCCCGCCGGCAGGTGCTCAAGCGCAAGCCCACCAATCTCCCAGAAATCCGTAGCTGTAGCGCCCGGTAAAACGACCTGAACCCGGATGCCCTTGTTTTTCAGTTCGTGATTCAGAGACGTGCTAAATGCATGAACGAAGGCCTTGGTACCCCCATAAACACCGTTCAGGGTCTCTGGTGAGAGACTCACGATCGACGAGATATTGATGATCGAGCCCCGACCACGTTCAACCATGCCAGGTACGGCTGCGTAGGTCAGGCGCGTCAGGGCTGTGACGTTCAGGTCTATCATATCGACCATTTTTTGAGGATCGCTTTGCAGGAGCGGTGCGAACGTCCCGAACCCAGCATTATTAACCAGCATTGTAACAGTTGTGTCGGACCTCAGTAATGCCTCGACCCGTTCCAGATCTTCATGACGAGAGAGATCAGCCTGCAAAACTGTAACCTGTCGCCCGGTCTCGTCGCCGATTTGACGTGCAAGGGCGCCCAGCTTCTCATGATTGCGGGCGACGATAATCAGGTCGTACCCGCGTCGGGCGAGGCGATGGGCATAAGTCGCTCCAATGCCGGCTGACGCACCTGTAACGACAGCAGTACCTTTCAGGGATTGCATGAGGAACTCCATTTCCAGAAAATTATTTCTATAGAAGCGAAAATATGGTTTTTGGATTTCTACAAGAGAGATGTACGCCACCCTGGTAATCTCCGGCCAGACCACCGAGCAAAAAATACTCTCATTATTGCCAATGCAGTTTCTTCATCGACACCGTAGTCAAGTGAAGATCTGATTATAAAAAGAGATATGGTACGGAATAAGAGAAAAATGGCTATTTTAAGTGTCGTGAATATTTTTAGATGTTCTGTAGCATCGTCAGGCAAGAGTGGAGCATAAGCCATCTCCAACACTCCATACGTAGCTGCCGAAGGGCCATCATAGAGTGAGTCGCGGTGATCGATGAGAATCGAGTTGTCTATCACATCCATCGCCTTCGCCTCACGTGTTTGAAGCGCCGCTTCCGTGTTGCGGAGCCGGGCTTTCCATCATCAGCGATGCTCGGTGCGTGTATCGCACCGGGTTTGCTGCCTTGAAATCAACACTGATCGATTTTGGGGGCGGAGAAAATTGAACAGAAGGGTGACGGACTACGACTTTAGTTTAATGGTGCGCGTTATTAGTCGACTGAGCTTACCAGCATTGATGTATCGCTACAGTATCTCGCCGATTTAAGAAGATTTGCAGACAAAAACGTCAAATTTTGGAAGGAAGTGCCTTTTCCAGGTAATCGAGCAGGGCCCGTAGCCGCTTCAGTCGCTTGAGATCTGCGTGGTAGCCGACACGGATCGTCTTTGTGGGTGGGCCGTCACCATGCGTTAGCGCGACCAGCTTGCGCGCATGGCCCAAAATTGTAGGCAACACAGCCAGGCCTGCGCCAGCTGCGCAGGCTTCGACCTGCAGGTCGCGCGCATTACTGCAAAAGGAATAGGCCGCCTCTGGATACCGCCCTCTCAGCCACGCCACATCGGACAAGCCCGCAAGGTGCGTATCCATTCCGACGAGGCGATGGATTGCACTCTCATCATCCAGACCTTGCGTACGATCCAGATAGACCTGCGATGCAAAGAGGTCATAGTGAACCTCCATGAAACGCCTTTGAATAATCGTCGGTACGTCAAAATCCATGAAGCGGAAAACAAGATCTGCCTCCTGACGCTCCAGGTCTACAATACGGGATTCGATGACCAATTCGATTGTCACGCGCGGGTTTTCCTGGCAGAAGCCCGCAATTGCAGGGGTCAAAACCACGCGCGCAAACCATTCGGAAGCAGAGAGCCGCAATTTACCCTCGAGTCCAGCATCCCTGCTCATCAGGCGCCGCTCGAGAGCATTCGCTTCATCTTCCATGCGCTCCGCATGACGGCGCATGATCTTGCCTTCGTCAGTGAGAAAAAAACCGTGAGCTGTCCGCTGAAACAATGATGCGCCACATGCAATTTCCAAGGCTCGCAGACGACGTCCGGCTGTGGGCTGACTGATGCGCAGCGCGTCCGCTGCTGCAGTTAATGTTCCTTCTCGCGCGACAGCGAGAAGAATGCGTAGGTCCTCCCAGTCAAGACGCCCACCCTCTGCTACCACAACCTTACCCTTTCAAGCCCGCTGGTCGTATCAGACCATAGTCATTCACAATTGCATAGACGCGATACGAAGTTGTGTGTCGACCGGAACCGGCAAGATTGGCTTTCCTATGACTGCAGTAATCAGGCGGTTCCACGATGTCTGTAGTAGAGGAATTCGATGCTCTGGTTCTGGGAAGCGGGGAGGGTGGTAAGTGCATGGCGTGGCATCTTGCCCATGCCGGACAAAAGGTAGCGGTCATTGAAGATCGCTACATCGGCGGTTCCTGTCCGAATATTGCCTGCCTGCCGAGTAAGAATATTATCCACAGTGCCTCCGTGGCGAACTCCGTTGGTCATGCAGCAGAATATGGAACGCAGATCAGTGCGTTTTCTGTGGCAATGAAGGCGGTTCAGGCGCGCAAACGTGCGATGGTTGAAAATCTGACGGAGATGCACAGCCAACGGTTCGCGTCTTCAGGAGCGACGCTGGTTTTCGGGCATGGATGCTTTGTCGATACGCGGACGCTTGAGCTCACGGCCGAGGATGGGAAAAGCCGGCAACTGTCTGGCAGACAGATTTTTCTCGATGTGGGCGCGTTTGCGACCCATCCGGCTATTCCTGGCCTGACGAACGCCAAGCCGATGACGCATGTGGAATTGTTGGAACTTGAACACTGTCCGCCGCATCTGCTGATCCTGGGTGGGGGCTATCTTGCACTCGAGTTTGCTCAGGCAATGCGCCGCCTTGGAAGTGTCGTAACGATAATCGAACGGGCAGCGCAAATCCTGACACGAGAAGACCCGGACATCGCGGCTATTGTTGCAGACACGTTGAGAAGCGAGGGAGTCGAAATTGTCACAGGTGTTTCGATAGAGAGTGTGAGCGGAATGTCCGGTGAGCAGGTGACGCTGCACGGTAATCGAAAAGGCAGATCTTATACGATCACGGGTAGCGACCTGCATGTCGCCCTTGGACAGTCCCCGAATACGCGAGACATCGGACTGGAGGCTGCGGGCGTCGCGGTGACAGATAGAGGGTATATTCAGGTCAATCATCGCCTGGAGACGACGTCACCGAATGTTTGGGCGTTGGGCGACTGCGCGGGAAGCCCGGCGTTCACGCATATGTCTTTCGATGACTTTCGTATCATTCGCGACAATCTGGCTGGTGGCAATCGAAGCAGCAGGGGGCGACAAGTGCCGTATTGTCTTTTCATCGAACCCGAATTGGCTCGGGTTTGCCTGAATGAGATGGAGGCACGCCGCCTGGATATACCCTTCCGCGGTGCAGCAATCCCGGTGTCCTCGATATTACGGACCCGCACAACGGATGAGACAACGGGAAAACTGAAAGTGCTGATCGGCGACGATGACAGGATTCTGGGTTTCACGGCACTCGGCGCACGGGCAGGTGAAATGCTACCGGCTGTTCAATTGGCGATGGCCGAAGGCCTGACTTACCAAAGCATAGCGGCACTTATCATTGCGCACCCTACCTATAGCGAAGGACGACAGACCCTGTTCTCGACGGTCTCGCCACGAGCCGCAGAGATGTAATCTGCATCATTCAATTATGCATGGGAAGCTAACGTGATTGGCTGTGGTTAATCCAAACGCATCAGTGGAATGTGTCGATAGTCGTCTCATACAGAAAGAAAAAATTCATGAAAGCCGTTGGATTCCGCACCCCGTCAGAAGCAGGCGCATATAATGCTCTAATAGATTTCGAACTCTCCGCGCCGGTCCCCGGCCCACGAGATCTTCTGGTCCGCGTCAAGGCTGTCTCCGTCAACCCGGCAGATGTGAAAGTTCGTCAACGCGCTCAGGTTGCCGCAGGAGAAACTCGTATTCTCGGCTTTGATGCAGCAGGAGTCGTAGAGGCAATCGGAGACGAAGTAACACTTTTTGGCGTTGGAGACGAGGTGTTTTACGCTGGCGACATAACCCGCCCAGGAAGCAACACCGAACTGCAGGCGGTTGATGAACGCATCGTGGGCCGTAAGCCGTCCACGCTTGACTGGGCGGAGGCGGCGGCACTCCCGCTGACAGCGATCACCGCATGGGAACTGCTTTTCACCCGCTTGAGGGTGCCCTATGGGCACAAATCCGGCGGAGGCTCGTTGTTGATCCTTAATGGTGCCGGAGGCGTTGGGTCCATCCTTATTCAGATTGCGCGGCGTCTGACCGGTCTGACGGTCATCGCGAGCGCCTCGCGCTCCGAAACGATTGAATGGGTGCGTAAAATGGGCGCGCATCATGTCATCGACCATCACAAGCCCCTTGATCAAGAACTGGCGCGTATCGGTATTCCCGAAGTGAACTTCGTCGCCTCCCTGACCGGCAGCGACAGACAATTACCGTTTTTCCCCATCATTGTTGCTCCTCAGGGCCATATCGCATTGATCGACGATCCGGAGCACTTTGATATCGTGCCGCTGAAGCGAAAGTCGATTACAATCAGCTGGGAACTGATGTTCACTCGCCCGATGTTCAAAACTGACGACATGATCGAACAACATCGTCTGCTCGAGGAAGTCTCCAAACTTGTCGATGAAGGTCTGCTGCAGACGACGTTGAGCCAGGTCGTGTCGCCTATCGACGCCGCGAACCTGAACGCAGTTCATGCCACCATCGAAAGCGGGCGTGGGATCGGCAAAATCGTGTTGACGACCGCCGACACGAACCTGCTTTGAGGAATATCTACAATGCTTAAGTCAGCAAGACTCTTCATTGTAGCCATGGTGGCTGCCTCTACGCCGGCGTTTGCGGAGCCTGCAACCGTCGGGAAAGTCGAGCAAGTGGCGGTCCTGAAGGGGGCGATGCCAACCGGTGTAACAGTGGCACCTAGTGGGCGCATTTTCCTCAATTATCCACAGTGGGGCGATAACCCAAAATTCACGGTAGGCGAACTGAAGGGGGGGCGTGTGGTTGCTTATCCCGATCAGGCGATTAACAGTCCAGATTCAAACTCCCCGAAAACGCATCTGCTGAGTGTGCAGAGTGTCGTGGCAGATGGTCGCAATCGGCTGTGGATCCTCGATACTGGAGCGCCCGGGTTTCGCGCGCCTATTTCGGGTGGTGCCAAACTTGTGGCAGTCGATTTGGCGACAAACAGTGTCGTCCGAACGATTGTACTCGGTTCTGATGTTGTCCTGCCGACGACGTACCTGAACGATGTGCGCCTGGATTTACGCCAAGGGCAAGACGGGGTGGCTTATATAACCGACAGTTCGGTAAAGGGGCCCGGCGGCTTGATTGTTGTGGATCTTGCGACGGGGCATGCACTGCGGCGCCTGTCGGGGTCACCCGACGACAATGCCTGATCCGGGGTTCATGCCATTGGTCGAGGGTCAGGCGCTTATGGTACGCCCGCAGAACGCTGCGCCAATGCCGTGGCGTGTAGCAACCGATGGGATCGCGATCTCTCCCGACGGGGCGACGCTCTATTACTGTGCACTGTCCAGTCGCCATTTTTATGCTGTGCCAGCGGGGCTGCTGAGGGATTCATCAGTTTCTGAATCGTCTCTCGCGGCTGCCATTCGAGATCTGGGTCCGAAGGCACCCTCTGACGGGTTGGCTGAAGACGCTCACGGCACGATTTATGCCGGCGATTACGAACACGGTACGATTCGCGCTTTTGTCGATAAACACTGGACGACAATCGCGCAGGATCCTCGGATTCTGTGGCCGGATACGCTGTCGATCGGTGCAGATGGGTATCTGTATTTCACCGCCAACCAACTCTACCGGCAGCCAGTTTTCCATCAGGGTATGGATTTACGTCAGCAACCCTATGCTCTGTTGAGAATCAAGATCGGCGCGGGTCCCGTTCTGCAGCGTTAATCCAGTGGACACCAAGATCCGTGAAGGGTCCGAAGGGACTGCAGGCCTGACCTTTCCTGCGATTCTCCACTTCGATGTCGCGGGAGAAATAGCGTCAGTCGGCGACGGCGTCCCTCGTTTTTCCGTGGGTGACAAAGTCTACGGTTGCGCCGGAGGTGTCAGCGGAATTCCTGACGCACTTTCCGACTTTATGGAGGCCGATGCCGATTTACTGGCATACATGCCGAAAAATCTCAGTTTCGGCGAGGCTGCCGCGCTTCCGCTGGTCGGCATTACGGCTTGGGAGGCGTTAGTTGATCGGGCGGACATCAGGCCACGGGATCGTGTTGTGATCCAGGGAGGAACCGGTGGTGTCGGGCACATAGGCGTGCGGATTGCACGGGTAATGGGCGCGCGAGTTACCGCGGCAGTTTCGACATCGGAGAAGGGTGATATCGCAAGGTCACTCGGCGCCGAGGACATTATTCTCTACCCTGACGAGACTGCAGAGAATGCTGTTGGCCGCCTGACGGTTGTGACGGATTCGACGTCGTGTTCGACACGGTTGGCGGTTGCTCCCTTCAAACTGCGCTTTGTCTGGCCAAGCTGAAAGGGCATGTCATCTCCATTATCGGATATGACCGCTACGACCTGACGGAAATGCATTTCAAAGCTCTTCGTCTGGACCTTGTTTTTATGCCAATCCGGTTAATTTACAACGTCAACCGTAGCGCGCATGGGGCAATTCTGGGACGCATTGCGGAACTGGTGGAGACGGGAGCGATCAAACCTTTGATCGACAGCCGCCACCCGTTTACACCAAATGGTGTGCGGGACGCCCATAATCGGCTTGAAAGCGGAAAAGCAGTCGGAAAAATTGTTATCGAACGATAATATGCCTTTGCGCTTATGCTTGATAAGGGTTCAACTATTACAAGAAAACAGGAAAAAGGTTATACCCTATATTACTACGTCCGACGGGGTAGAGATTTTTTACAAGTACTGGGGATCGAAGGATGGTCCAATCATGCTTCACCATGGTTGGCCGCTGTCGTCCGACGACTGGGACGCTCAGATGCTGTTCTTTGTTCAGAACGGATACCGCGTCATTGCACATGATCGGCGCGGACATGGGCGTTCGTCCCAGGTCTCTGATGGACACGACATGGACCACTATGCTGCCGACGCTGCCGCAGTCATACAACATCTAGATCTTTACGATGTCGTTCATATAGGCCACTCTACAGGGGGCGGAGAGGTTGCGCGCTATGTCGCGAAATTTGGCGAGTCGCGGGAACGCGTTGCCAAAGCAATCCTTGTCAGTGCGGTGCCCCGTTTGATGCTCAAGACGACAGACAATCCGGGCGGCCTTCCTTGAGAGGTGTTTGACGAGTTTCGAAACGCACTTGCTGCCAATCGAGCGCAATTTTCCTCGACGTCGAATCAGGGCCGTTTTACGGGTTCAATCGGAATAGCGCGACTCAATATCCGGGTGTGATTCAGAACTGGTGGCGGCAGGGAATGATCAGAAGCAGCAAGGCTCATTACGATGGTATCAAGGCGTTTTCGGAAACGGATTAGAGCGATGATCTGAAAGCCATCACCGTGCCGACGCTTGTGTTGCATGGTGAAGATGACCAGATCGTACCAATTGCGAACACGGCGTTGAAGTCGGTTGAACTTTTGAAAAATGGGGTGCTGAAGACTTACCCGGGATTTTTGCATGGCATGATGACGATCAACGTCGAGCGTCTGAATCAGGACTTACTTGCATTTATTCACGCCTGAACAATTTTCAAAAGCCCTTCCTCTGCGGGAAGGGCGTCTCAGCGTTACGCCGATGGAAAACGGACCTCGAATGTGGCACCTACAGTGGTATTGTTGCGAGCAGAAATTTCTCCTCCATGAGATTCTACGATGGTTTTGCAAATTGCTAGACCAACGCCCATGCCTTCGGATTTTGTGGAGAAGAAAGGGTTGAAGAGTCGTGGTAGATCAATTGGGTCCATGCCCGACCCGCTGTCCCGCACGGACAGCACCAAATGATTCTCTTGGTCAGGCCTGATCCTGATGGAAATCCGGCGTTCTCCAAAGTCATTTTTTTTCATGGCATGCATGGCGTTTGTGACGAGATTCACGATGACTTGTTGTATCTGAATTCGATCTCCGAGGATTGACGGAGTCTCAATCACACTATCCACTGTTATAGTAGTGCCACTAAGCCTGGTCTCACTCTCTAGTAGCGAGAGCGCACCTGTGATCAAATCTTCGAGGTTGAGAAGGTCACGTGTTGGGCGATCTTTTCTGACCTGTTCCCGCGTTCTTTGGACAATCTCGCTTGCACGCATCCCTTCGCGAACAGAACGCTCTGCCGCGCGGGTTGCCGCATCAAGGTTCGGTGGATTATGGGCTAACCACCGAACGCAGGCCTGTGCGCTCATAACCATCGCTCCTATAGGTTGATTGACCTCGTGTGCGATGGACGCGGAGACTGCACCGACCATAGAGATACGACCCGCGCGGGCCAATTCAGCCTGTGCCGCCTGTAGTGTTTCGTGAGCGCGTCGCCGTTCTGTAATGTCGATCATGGCGCATGTGACACGCTCCAGAGCAGCGTCGACGCCCGGCACACCGGCGACCAGTAGGATCGTGCGTTTCTGTCCATCAAGTGCCGTTATGGATATCTGTTCTTCAAATCGCCCGCCACCTTCGAGGCAAAGGAGAAGCAGTTGAGACAAAACCGCATCTGGAGAACACAGGAAGCGGCCAAGCGGACCAACGATATCCGCAGCTTGTCTGGCTCCGAGCAGACGAATGGTAGCGTCGTTCGCCTCATGGATCTCGATTAATTGGCTCATCTCGTCTGCTCGATCCGAAAGCAGCTGTTTGCGGGTATGAATGAGATTCACACCTGACAGCTCAAGGCTCCGAAGATACCGTTCAATCTTCGAAAAATTGAGCTCGCACAAGGAGATATATGTCTGCTCGAAGATCGAGCGATATCGCTTCTCGCTGTGCACCAGAGCATCGCGCGCTTGGCGTCGTGAGCTGATGTCAAAGGCCATCAGGCTCACGCCACCTGTCAGCGCCAGATAAAACCCCACTGCGGGCAGACCGCTCTCGCTGGCCAATGCCTGCCCGATCATCGGGGAAAAGGCCCCCCCCAACAAGCCGCCAATATTGAAAGCCAACGATGCGCCGGAATATCTGACTCGTGCCGGAAACAGGCTTGGCAGCCAAGCCCCCAATGGACCATTCACAAACCCCATCACGAGCAGTGAAAATGCTAGGAATATGAAAATGACCATGAGGGACCCGCTTCCGAAAGCTGGGGCGATCAGCATCCCGGACACGATGGTCCCGACGCACCCCGTGATCAGGACGCGTGAAGGTTCCACTCGGTCCGACAGCCAACTTGCGAGTATTATGCCACCCGCCATGAACAAGATCGCGACCAGTTCGACCAACAGAAACGAAGATCGTGTATAGCCGAGTACAGTGGTACCGTATCCCAGTGAGAAAGCTGTCGTTATCCAGTAGAGCGAGAAACACGCTACCACCCCGAAGGTGCCTGCAACAACCTGCTCTAGATTTTGCCGAACTAGTTGGAGGATCGGAATGCGATGTGGACTTGCTTCCTTCAAAGCCTCGGTGAACTCCTTTGTCTCGACCAGGCTGAAGCGTACCCACAGTCCCATCAGTACAAGCGGTGCACTGGCCAAAAACGGCACACGCCAGCCCCAGCCCATGAATTGCTGTGGGGTCAACTCCATCGTCAAAGCCAGAAAGAGCCCGTTTGCGAGAATGAAGCCGATGGGTGCGCCGAGCGGTGCGAACATCCCGTAGCGGGCTCTCCAACCGACCGGTGCATTTTCCAACGCAAGCAAAGTTGCCCCGGTCCACTCTCCACCCAAAGCGAGGCCTTGTCCCAGACGAAGCATGCATAACAGTGCTGGAGCTAGCCAACCTGCAACGGCGAAGGTTGGAAGAAACCCGATCGCCGCGGTCGATATACCCATCATCGCAAGCGAGGCACCGAGAGTGGTCTTTCGGCCTATCTTGTCGCCGAAATGACCAAAGATCGCACCGCCAAAGGGTCTCGCAACAAAAGCGATACCGAAACTCGCGTAGGCCGCGATCAGTTCCGAGGTGGGCATAGAGCGCGGAAAAAAAAGGTGACCAAATATGATGCTTGCAGCCGTCGCATATATATAAAAGTCGTAGAATTCGACAGAAGTGCCGACGATACTGGCAATCAGAATACGAGAGTGTGAAGTCGCTCTGTTGATACTCACTGTGTTGCTCTGTCGATCATGGATTGCTCGCTGCGGGAATAATGGTCATCTCGGGCGCTTAACTGATGGCGCGCGTATACACGGCGGTTATGATCAGACCGCCCGTCGCTATTGCAAGACGTGGTCGACCCCGATAATCTAAAAAGACAGTTATTCACAATACGATAATTAAGAAAATTGGTCGAGAAAAGTGTTAAGCGCGTTTTCTTTGACACTCTGGGAGGCAAGCAGAGATGAGCCCGATTAAAACACCCTTGGTTCTCATCGTCGACGATGATCCGGGTGTCTGCGACGGTCTGCAGGACCTTCTTTTGTCTGTTGGTATTGAATCTCGGACGTTTGTATCGACGGCTGAACTGCTTGCCGCACCGTTTCCCGCTCGCCCCGGTTGCCTTGTGCTCGATATCCGCCTTCCCGGGGCGAGCGGCCTTGATTTGCAGGAAAAGCTTGTGGCCTCGGGCAGCAGGATGCCGGTTATTTTTATGACAGGTCACGGCGATATTCCCATGACGGTCAAAGCTATGAAGGCGGGTGCGATTGAATTCCTGACCAAGCCCTTTCGTGACCAGGAGATGCTGGATGCTATTGCTAGCGCCATAAGTCAGGACGCAGCGCGTCGGGACGAAGACGATGGTGTTGCGCAGGTGGCAATACTGGCCTCGAGCCTCACCCCTCGGGAGAGAGAGGTTATGAGCGAGGTTGCTAAAGGGTTGCTCAACAAGCAGATTGCGCATGTCCTGGGGATCAGTGAAATGACGGTCAAGATTCATAGGGGCAATATGATGCGCAAAATGAATGCTGCGTCATTAGCGGATCTTGTGCGTAAGGCAGACCTTTTGAAGACACTCACGGCCTAAGCCGTTACAACAGCTAAAGACTGGAGAATCCAAATGCATTTTCCAGTTCCGTCATCAGTTCTGCGCCGTTAACCGGCTTACGAAACACTGCACGTGCTCCGAGAGCTAGGGCACGTTCAATAACCTCCCGATCCTTCAGCGCCGTCATTACTGCGGCTGGTGGGGCGGATGTCTGCGCACCGAGATTTCTCAGCAATTCGAGTCCGCTCATACCTGGCATATGGAGGTCGGTAAGCAAGTAGTTGGTGCGTATGCGGTGTTCGGATCCCAGGAACGCTTCGGCAGACTCAAAGCAGAGTGTCTCAAAGCCATACGCTTCGAGAAAGCCGGCTGTCGTTTCAAGGACGGCACGGTCATCATCCACAATGGCAACTATTTTGGCCGAAACAGTCACTTAGCGTCCTCGCGCAGCTTTGAAAGAACATGAGTAGCCAATTAGCCATACTGCAGCGTTCGGCGTCCAGTAACACGAAGGTAGTAACTCTCTAACCCTTGACAGCACGCAGTTGCGAGGGTTTCACAGAGCACTCAAAAAAATTCGCGGATGCCACATGCTCGAGAAAGTCTTAACCGATCGGGCGCTTCCTGTTCGGAATTCAAGTCAAAACTCCGTTGCGCCGCTCCCTTGGATTTTGGGTCATCGCTTTTCGGAACAAAAAGAAAGAGAGTTATGCGAAAAGTTAGACTGCTCGTATCGCCTGGCTTTGCGATCATGACTCTCGCCGCACTCTCGGTATTTGAGGTGGCCAACAAACGCGCGAGCCGCGTCCTCTACGAGGTGCTGTTATTATCGGAGTTGGGTGGTTCAGTTCAAAGCTCCTTGGGCATGGACGTCACCACACATAAGATAGAGCCTGGGGATGGTATCGACACGCTGTTGGTAAGCGGTGCCATGGACGTCACTGCCACACCTGAAGGCGTTGTCGCCTACCTAAAGCAGGTAGCACAACTTTGTAGGCGGGTTGCTGCAATCTGTCTTGGTGCCTTTGCGCTGGGAGACGCCGAATTACTGAACGGTAGACGCGTTACGACCCACTGGCGCTATACCGATGCTCTGCAAGCCAGCTTTCCCCAAAGTATTGTACAGGCGGACAAGATATTTATCGTCGATAATGGTTTGTGGACATCAGCGGGAATGTCAGCGGGTATCGACCTTGCACTGGGTCTTGTTGAACAGGATCATGGTCGCGAATTTGCACGCACTGTCGCAGCCGGTATCGTCGTCCCTTTTCGTCGGACAGGTGGCCACTCGCAATTATCAGTTTCCCTGCAAATGGACGCACCAAGTGATCGCGTCCAGAAGGTACTGGAGTATATGCGGCAAAACCTTCGATCTGAACTAGGCTTAGAAGAGCTGGCGCGCGTTGCCTGTCTCAGCACGCGGCAATTTACACGGGTGTTCCGAGAGGAAACGGGGACGACTGCGGCTCAGGTCGTCGTTAAACTTAGACTCGAGGCAGCGCGTCAAATGATCGGAGAAACGCGACTACCACTTGAGGCTATCGCTACAATCACAGGCTTTGCCGATCCGGAGCGTATGCGTCGTGCCTTCAAACGCGTTTACGACGTTTCACCGCAAATGTTACGAAATCAGGCTGGAGCAGTGTCTATAATTTGAGTTAGCAGATTGGTGTTGGAAAATTCGTAACGCTTAGGACGTGTGCCTGGATGGCTCAAAACGAGGGAAACATGGCCTGGTCCGAATTGTAATGTCGCAGTACGTTTACTTGTATGCGAAACAGTCCAAACAGTATCGTAAGGTGGTCACACCCAGATATCGACATGCCGTGTTCAAGGGTTAGCTCACATTTTCAGTTCGAAATCGAGCGCAGCCGATTTGACCACAATAAACTTACCTTCGATCCGCCATGGTGAAACTACTTGCCAGCATCGTCGAGGCGCATGGTGGTATGGCGCGTTGGAAAAAATATGAGAAAGTCGAGGCGACCATTATCGGGGGCGGTGGCTTCTTTCGGTTCAAAGGCCTGCCGCAGGACGATTTACCACGGCGGTTGACCGTCTGGCTGCATCAAGCTCGTGCTACCATCACGCATTTCGGGGCTCTCGATCAAAAAGCTTTTTTTTCGCCGGATCGCGTCTGGATCGAGGACTTTGACAAGTCCGTAATTGCAGAGCGTAGCATGCCTCGAGAGGCATTCTCCGGCCATCAAATGACCACCCTTTGGGATCCTCTTCATCTTGCCTACTTCAATGGTGAGTCCTTCTGGACCTACTTTACCGTTCCCTTTCTTTTGGCGGCAGAAAATCTTCACGTGGAGGAATTAAGCGACTGGTATGAAGCAGAAGAAAGATGGAAAGTTTTGCGAGTGCATTTTCCACCCTCTATCAAGACTCATAGTGCGGTGCAGGAGTTTTATTTTGACTCAGACCTGATGTTGAGACGGCACGATTACAGCTTGAACATTTCTGGTGGTTTTGGAGTAGCCCAAATGTTGAGCGATTATATCGAGATTGACGGTATCAAGATTCCGACTAGGCGTCATGCCTATCCACGTGATCAGAGCTGTATACCAGTCGCTGAGATGCTCCTGTTGTCGATCGATATCAGGGATGTTCGGTTTGTCTAAAAATATTTATATCATCAATATCGTCATATTTATAAACATACGATATTTAAGGTCATAAACTAAATTGGGCATGCTAGAGCGTAATCCGACCTGACGGAGTCGTTCTGGGATTCCCGTTGTGCTGGAAATCTGATTCATGCTTCCTGCCGGACGGGAGGCTGGCATGCATGACCCGAAGCCCTGTCCATCGACCTTCGCCAGCGCACGCTTGCCGCTGTGGCGTCCGGGATGAGCCGTCGTGCGGCCGCGTCGCGCTTCGGCATTTCTCCGTCGAGCGTCATCCGGTGGGCGGCGGAGTGGCGCGCCAGGGGCCGCGACCATGCGCTGACACCAGGGGGGCGATCGTCGCTCGCACCGGGTCGAGGCCTGGTCGGAGGTCCTGCTGGCTGAAGTCGAGGCCCAGGGCGATATCTCGCTGGTGGAACTGGCGGACAGGGTCTCGACAGAGCATGGTGTCCGCTTCGTGCCGAGCACGATCTGGCGCTGCCTCGACTGCCACGCCATGGCCGTCAAAAAAACAGCGCACGGCACGAGGCGTGGTTCGAGGGCCAGCCTGACCTTGATCCGGCACGCCTGGTCTTCATCGATGAGACCGCCGTCTCCACGAATATGGCCCGGCTGCACGGACGGTCGAAACGCAGCACGCGCTGCCGGATGCCGGTGCCGCACGGGCATCGGAACACGACGACCTTCATCGGCGGCCTGTGCCTTTCGGGCATAACGGCGCCGATGACTGGGGAATGGTTCGCGGCCTACACCCGACAGATACTGGCGCCGAGCCTGACGGCAGGGGACATCGTGATCCTCGATAACCTCCCTGCCCACAAGAGCGCCGCAGTTCGCGACGGAGTCGAGGCCGTCCTATAGCCCCGACTTCAATCCGATCGAAAACATCTTCTCCAAGATGAAAGCATGGATCAGGCGAGTAGCCCCGCGCAACGTCGAGACCCTGCAGGATGCCGTATGCACCGCCATCGATGACGTCTGTCACAGACGTGCCACCGCGTGCTTCACCGCCGTAAGATATGAGCCAGACTGATCAGATTATGCTCTAGTCTTGCCCGCACAGGTGCTGGGCGTGCCCTAATTCGCGACAATCAAGAGAGTGCGATAAATGGCATGCTCTCGAGTAGCATAGACAGCTCGATGACACCGCACAGTCATCAAATTTCTCCCGCCGACGGAAAGGGTGCTCAATAGCCAGTTTCAACCAGTCGTCGGGATATCTGTCGAGATTGCCAGTGTTTTCTGGGCTTCGAGCTCAGCAAGGCGTTCGCTCAATGTCTTATGGATCATCCGGTAGGCGTCGCTGCCCAGAGCGATCCGGCTCGGCGCAGGCGATTGGTCCAAACTCTCGATGATAATCCTCACCATTTTGCCTGCGTCTCCGGGTGACGGCCGCGTAAGATCCTTGATGCCGCGTGTCATACTTGCGGGGCTGCCATCATAGGCTGCCATGGGCGCGCCTATTACCGAACTACTGGACCGAAAATTCGTCCGGGCACCGCCGGGCGCAACGATTGTTGCTTCGATATTGAAGGGGGCGACCTCCTTCGCCACTGACTCGATGAACCCTTCAATGCCCCATTTCGACGCATGGTAGAGCGAAGCACCCGGGTGGGTCGCCTGGCCGCCATAGCTTGAAATCTGGATGATGCGTCCGCCGCCTTGCTTGCGGAGATGGGGAAGTGCTGCGCGAACGACTTGGATTGAGCCAACCAGATTGGTGGCGATCTGATGGTTGATTTGTTCGTCTGTCAACTCTTCGGCCGCGCCAAACAATCCATATCCGGCGTTGTTGACCACGACATCGATAGTGCCGAACCGGGCAAAGGCCCTGTCCACGACTGTGTGGATGGCAGCCGTATCGGTAAGGTCCAATTCGGTGATCCAGAGTTGGTCGCCATACCGGGCCTGGAGGTCAGTGACCGATCCCACTTGGCGGATCGTGCCTGCAATGCGGTCGCCACGCTCCAGAAGTTGCTCGGTCATCTCTCGGCCGAAGCCGCTGTTGACGCCTGTGATGAACCATGTTCGGGCCATTGGGTAATTCCTGTGTTCGAGGTCTTATGGCCGGGAACGTAGGCAATCGGATTGCTTGTGATAATCACGCTAATCAGGCATAGCTTGATGGCAAATGGCCACGAATGATCGTCCTACCCTGACCGAACTGAGAGCTTTGTCTGCCATTGCCACGCATCGGAGCTTTCGCAAGGCAGCCGACGCATTGGAGATGGCACCGTCTACGCTCAGTCATCTGATGACAGGATTGGAGAGGCGGCTTTGCACGCGCCTCTTGAACCGGACCACGCGTAGCGTCTCGACCACCGAAGCTGGCACACGTCTCGTGACCCGGCTTAGGCCGATCCTGGACGACCTTGATGGCGTACTCGGAGAGGTCAATGCAGCGCGGGACCTGCCAAGCGGTAGACTGAGGATTACTGCGTCGGAAACTGTATCGATGATGTTAGTACAGATGGTGGTGCCGATTTTTCTGGAACACTATCCCGAGATGGAGCTGGATCTCGTGGCCGAACCCGCCTTCGTGGACATAGTCGCAGAAGGCTACGACGCGGGATTCAGGCTCGGGGAGTCGGTCCCGCTGGATATGGTGGCGGTGCGCTTCGGCAGTCCATCCCGAATGCTCGCGGTTGCTGCGCCGTCTTACCTGCAAGGGCGCGAGCCGCCTAGGACACCGGACGATCTGAAGCGCCATCGCTGCATTCGATCCAGGACCCCGAACGGCCGACCCTACAGGTGGGAATTCGAACAACATGGCCAAGCTTCTATGACTGTTGAGGTTTCAGGACCTTTGACACTCAATCGTACGGAAATAATGGCGGAGGCGGCGTTGCGTGGGCTCGGGATTGCATTCATCCCGGAGCAGGTGGCGAAGCCGTATCTGATGAGCGGCTCTTTGTGCGCGCTGTTGGAAGACTGGTGCCCCCGCTATCCAGGTATGTTTCTCTACTACCCTGGCCACCGCCATGTGCCAGCGGGATTGCGTGCCTTCATTGAGGTGGTGAAGGTGGCTTTTGTCGATCACTGATGTGCTTTGGCTAATCGTGCCCGGAGGTAGGCACCATCTTCGTAAACGGCCAGCATACTGGCTAGTGAGGCACAAATGGCTGCTTGAGTCGGTTCGCACTCCATAGATGCCGTTTCGCTCTCCCCTACTACCCGACCAAGAGACGAACCCGCTCGCGCACGGTTTCAAGCACGATCTCTGTAACCTTGCCCTTCATTTTTGCGCGCCGTGCTCGCCAGTCGAGACTGCGCACGCGATCTGATAATACAACGCTCGCAGGCTGTCCCTGGAGTGCAACTTCGAACGGGTAGCCTTTTATGCGTGTGGTCGTGGGACAGCAGACAATCATTCCGGATTTGGCGTTGTAGGAAGCAGGGGATAGCACCACGGCTGGCCGGTGCCCGGCCTGCTCACGACCTGCCTGAGGATCAAATTCCAGCCACACGATATCTCCGCAGTCCGGCACCCATTCTGGCATCACCAGATCTCGCCGCCAGTCGAAGGACCAAGATCCATCTCTGGGTGACGGTTTTCGTCTGTGATCGCTGCCGTTAGGCTTTCAAGAGAAAGGCTTTCCCGGCGAAGAGGCTGGATGATAACGCGAACGCCATGCCAGGCTTTTCCGGGACAGCCTCGGCAAGTGCATGGCCAGGCACGGCGAGAAAGATGATGTCAAAGGACGAGCGGATGTCGGATGCGGCGATAACCTGCGGCCGGATCCGCACTTCCCTGCCTTCCAGCACAAGGGTCAGACCGGATTGGACGATCGTATCCCGTCGCGCAGTGTCAAAAGCAGCACACCGGCGGCGATAACGCCCATGGCGCCGGCTGCCAGAAAGGCGGGCAAATAGGTGCCACTCTGCTCGCGGATCACGCCAGCACCGAAGGCGGCGAAAGCCGCGCCAAGCTGATGTCCGGTCTGGATCCAACCGAAGACGATGGGCGCTTCCTGTTCCCCAAACGCCTCATTCGTCAGCTTCATCGTGGGCGGCACCGTGGCGATCCAGTCGAGCCCGTAGAAGATGGCAAACATTCCCAAGCTCATCGTGTCGAAGCTCAGGAAAGGCAGCGCCATTAGCGAGAGGCCGCGCAACCCATAATAGACGATCAACAATATGCGTGGATTGTAGCGGTCGGTCAGCCACCCCGACGCGGTGGTGCCGAACAGATCGAAGAAGCCCATTGTCGAGAGCAGGCCGGCGGCAGCCACAGGCGCGACACCATGATCCCCGCAAAAGGCGATCATGTGGGTGCCGACGAGGCCGTTGGTCGTCAGGCCACAAATGAAGAAAGTGCCGAACAGCAGCCAGAAGACAGGACGCCGTGCGGCGCTGAACAGCACACTGATGGCGAGACCGGCCGTGCGTGCCTGCTTTGGCGGTGGCGCCGGTGTGCTGTCCGGGCGCTCCCCGAATCTGCGCGTGCCGATATCGCCAGGATGCTCGGGCAGCACCAATGCGACGATCGGTACGAGGACGAGGCAGGCGACGCTCACGGCCATCACGACCGGCCGCCAAGCTCCCTGGTTGGACAGCCAGGCGAGGAACGGAAGGAAAATCAGCGACCCCGTCGCCGTGCTGGCGCTGAGCAGGCCCATGATCAGTCCCTGCCGCGTGGCGAACCAGCGATTGACGACGGCCGCGCCGAGCACGGAGGCAACCGCCCCGCTGCCGATGCCGGACATTACCCCCCAGCTCATCACATATTGCCAGGGAAGGCGCATCCAGAGACTGGCGAAGGTCGATACCGCCATCAGCATCAGGCCCGCCAGCATCGTCCGCTGAATGCCGAACGACATCATGAGCGCCGCAGCGAAGGGGCCGACGAGACCGTAGAGGAAGATGCCGATCGCAGCGGCGAATGAAATGGTTGCCCGGTCCCATCCGAAGTTGAGTTGGAGCGGCATCATCAGCACGCCCGGCGTGGCGCGTAAGCCCGCCGAAACCAGCAAGGCGAAGAAGGTGGTGGCGACGATCAGGAAGATGTGGGCGCGTGGCGATATCAGGCCAGTCCGGTGCAGCATGCGACTCATGGCATCGCCTCCTGCGAGATCGTCACCAGATCCTGGAGCGCGGATACAGTGGTTGCCCAGCGGACGTGGCCGAATTTTTTGATGAGCTGTCGCTGAGCGGCCTGCCACGCGTCTGTAGAGTTTTCCACTGCGTGACGGCCTTTGTCAGTCAGCCGGGCAATCTTGGCGCGGCCCTTCCCGTCCTCGAGCGCAACCCAGCCTTCCCGCTCGAGAGGCTTGAGCGCGCGATAGAGCGTGGTTCGATCCATCACGAGACTATGGGCGAGATTCATCAGGGGAAGTGGTTCGCCTCGCGCGATATTCCGGAGTAGCGCAAACTGCGCGAGCGAAAGGCCCGTGCATTCCATCACCTCGTCGTAGAAGCGAGTGACGGCGCGCGATGCCTTGCGCAGGGCGTTGCAGGCGCAATCTAGGTGATCAATGGCAAACGAATCATGATGCATATGCATCATGTATGATGGCCGATGACTGTAGGTCAACTCCAACTGTGTCATCTCTCGTCAGCGCATCGAGTGGAACTAAGAAACTGCGCACCGAATGGCCGCTCTCGAGACGAGGTGAAAATTGCAAAAGCAGAGCACTTGGGCGGGTGTGGCCCGCGTCGCGGCCTGACCTGGAACGGCCGCCATAGCTAAGCGGATCGCCAAGCGTCCGGGAAACTGCCGACCAGGCTGTTCGAGCGGATGATCCTGGCGCAAGCAGGTCCAGTTCCACCGGGCGAACCCTCACGCACTGACTGCCGGGTCACGATCAGCGCATGATGCCAAGCATGCGGCGGGTCGATTGCAGCGTGGTCTCAAAAGGATCGTGCGTACGGACGATCTTTACCATCACGCTGGCGCCCAGCCATTGATGATAGAGACTGGCGGCGACATCCTCGGGGGCATCCGGCAGGACCAGCGAACCGTCGGCGATTCCGACCTCGATCATCGTTGTCAGGCGGGCGATGATCCCATTCGTCCCCGCCTTGAGCGCAAGCCGCATGGGCTCGGAAAGATCGGAGACCTCCGCGCCAAGCTTCACCGCGAGGCAGCGGCCCTGGCAATCGAACGCCCCCTGTGACTCGCGCCAGTTCGCAAAATAGAGCATCAGGCGTTCGGCGCCAGTGAGACCGGGCTTGGCGAGAATGATATCCAGCTCGCCCAGATACTCTTCGAAGTAGGCCTCGAGCATGGCCTCGCCAAATGCGTCCTTAGACCCGAAATAATGGTAGAAGGAGCCTTTAGGTACGCCCGCACCCCCGAGGATCTCGGTGAGGCCCACTGCGGAGAAGCCTTTCCGGCTCATAATCTGCTGGCCAGTCGCGAGGATGGCAGAGCGGGTGTCTTTTTCGGGCGTCGTACTTCTCATAGCCGGACGATATAACACATTCATAGACCAGTCGTCTATTTATTTCGCCTCAACGCGCTTCTGCCTGGATGAAGCCGCACCGCAGATAATCCATAGGCGTCACACAAAATTGGCGAGCACTCAAAAAAAGATATAGACGACCGGTCTAGGTGGGTGTAACCAACATCTATCGGCGACGGACTGCTCCACCGCCGATCAAAATGCCAACCGGGCGATTTGCGGAATTTTGCAATACGACCGGTCTATTTATATGCACCTTTGCGGTGATGCGTGCACTCGAACACTCGAATGGAGATACGATATGAAAGTCCTGATGGTCCTCACCTCGCATGACGAACTCGGCGACACCGGCCGCAAGACCGGTTTCTGGCTCGAAGAGCTGGCGGCGCCTTATTACGCCTTCAAGGATGCGGGCGCCGAGATCACGCTCGCGTCGCCCAAGGGCGGCCGTCCGCCGCTCGATCCCAAGAGCAACGAGCCGAGTTTCCAGACCGATGCGACCCATCGCTTCGAGGCCGATGTGGCCGCGATGGCGCAACTCGCCAGCACGGTGACGCTCGCGGATGTCCGTCAGGACGATTTCGACACCGTCTTTTATCCGGGTGGTCACGGCCCCTTGTGGGATCTCGCCGAGGACAAGAACTCGATCGCCCTGATCGAGAGCTTCGTGTTGGAGAGCAAGCCCGTCGCCTTCGTTTGCCACGCGCCGGGCGTCTTGCGTCATGTAAAAGCCGCCGATGGTCGCCCGCTGGTCGAGGGCAAGAAGGTCACAGGTTTCACCAACACCGAGGAAGAGGGCGTCGGCCTTACCGATGTCGTGCCGTTCCTCGTCGAGGACGAACTCAAGGCCAAAGGGGGCCTTTATTCGAGCGGTCCGGACTGGTCGTCCTATGTCATTCAGGATGGCCTGCTCATCACCGGCCAGAATCCTGGCTCCTCGCCCGCAACCGCGCGCGCACTGTTGGACGCACTCAAGGTCGCCGCGTGACGGCCTATGCAGTCATCGTGCGCGAGCGGACAACTGATCCCGATGCCCTTCAGCGGTATCGGGATCGGGCTCCGATTGCCCGCAAAGCTCATCCACTGATTCCGCTCGCTTTCTACGGCCCGCACGACACGCTGGAAGGCGAGGACGCGGAAGGTGTCGCGATCCTCTGCTTCGACTCCATGGCTGCTGCGCGCAGTTGGTATGCGAGCCCGGAATATAAGGCCGCGCTGCCGCATCGCCAGGCCGGGAGCGTCTCCAGAGTCATCCTCGTGGCGGGGACCGACGAGACACCGATAGCCGACTGACCCCGTCGGGCCCCGGGCCACAAACCATCATCACAGGAGTTTTCTCATGGCTACCGCGGTCAAGGCCGATCCGTCGGCTGATTTCTTTACGCGCCCTTTTTACCTGAGCATCGCCGGTCGTCTCGTTGAAGCCGAAGCCAGCTTCGACGTAATGAACCCGACCACCGGCGAAGTGCTTGCCGAGGCTCCCGCCGCCTCCGCCGCGCAGATGGAAGAGGCCATCGCTGCCGCAAAGTCGGCGTTCAAGGGCTGGTCCGCGCTCAGCTACGACGAGCGCCAGGCCTATCTCGAAGCCTATGCCGACGCACTTCAGACGCACCGCGACGACCTCGCCCGCCTGTTGGTGCTGGAGCAGGGCAAGCCGCTCAAGACGATGGCCGAGCCCGAGATCGATCAGTCGATCGCCTGGATCCGGCAGATCGCCGCGCGGCGCATTCCCGTCGAGATCGTCGAGGAAACCGACGATCATGTTGTTGAACTGCACCACACCCCGCTCGGCGTCGTCGGTGCGATCACGCCGTGGAATTTCCCGGTGTTGCTGGCGCTGTGGAAGGTCGCGCCGGCGCTGATCACCGGCAACACGATGATCATCAAGCCGTCGCCGTTCACGCCACTGACCTCGCTCCGTTTCGGTGAAATCGCGCAGTCCGTACTGCCGGCCGGCGTCTTGTCGGTGGTGTCGGGCGGCAACGAACTTGGCCCGCAGATGACCGCGCATCCCGACATCGCCAAGATCAGCTTCACCGGCTCGACCGAGACAGGCAAGCATGTGATCCGCTCGGCTGCCGGCACGGTCAAGCGACTGACGCTCGAAATGGGCGGTAACGACGCCGCGATCGTGATGCCCGATGCTGACTGGCAGGCGATCATCCCGCAGCTCTTTTGGGGCGCGGTCGGCAATTCGGGCCAGTGGTGTGTCGGCATCAAGCGGCTCTATGTCCACCGTTCCTATCATGCCGATTTCGTCGAGGCCTTCGTCGCCTACGCAAAGGACCAGAAGATGGGCAACGGCCTTGATCCCGAGGTCACGGTCGGGCCGGTGCAGAACAGGATGCAGTTCGACAAGGTGAAGACCTTTCTCGAAGACATTCGCGCCAAAGGCCAGAAGGTCGTCCTCGGCGGCACCGTGGATGAGAGCAGGCCGGGCTATTTCATCCCGGTCACGATCGTCGACAATCCGCCAGAAGACTCGAAGATCGTGCAGGAGGAGCAGTTTGCCCCGATCGTGCCGATCCTCGCCTATGACGACATCGACGATGTGGTCGATCGCGCCAACAACACCACGATGGGCCTTGGCGGCTCGGTCTGGGGGCGCGACACCAAGGCGGCCGTCGCGGTCGCCAACCGGCTCGAGACCGGAATGGTCTGGGTCAACGAGATCCATACCCAGGGCGTCGACGTGCCATTCGGTGGTCACAAACAGTCAGGTCTCGGCACCGAGCACGGCGCCGAAGGTCGCATGCTCTTCACCAACCCCAAGACGGTGTTGATCCGCAAATAAGAGCCACATCTGCCCCGATCGGCGGGGCAGATGTCCATCTTGCCTTCTGTTCGTTCGTCCCGGTTCGGCGCGCTGCGCCGGGCCTTGGCCCTGAACCGCCTGCCAGCGCCCTGGAGTTTTCCGTATGAACCGCATCCTCCACATTATCGGCTCGCCGCGAGCCAATTCCGCCTCGCGCGAAATCGGCGAGACCCTCGTCGATCGTGTCCGGAAGCGTCATCCGAATGTGCAGGTGGACGTCCTGGATGTGTGGAGCGCGGATTTTCCGGCGTTCGACGAGGAGATCATGAACGCGAAATATGCCGATCTCCTGGGTGTGGAGCAGACCCTCGCGCAGAAAGAAGCGTGGGCCGCGATCGGTCTCCTGGCTGCTCGGGTGACATCAGCGGATCTGATCATAGTCAGCACGCCCATGTGGAATTTCGGCATTCCCTATCGTCTCAAAATGCTGATCGACACCGTCACGCAGAACGGACATCTCTTCCGCTTCGATCCCGCGACCGGTTTTACAGGAATGGCAACTGGCCGTGCTGTTCTGGTTTGCGCGCGAGGCATCAACTTCGCGACGGGCTCCCACACGCCAGAGGCGGAGTTCGATTTCCAGAAATCCTATATGCGCATGTGGCTGAAGATGATCGGCATCACCGATGTTGAGCCCATCATCCTTGAGCAGTTGCTGTTCGGATCCGAGGCGGACAGCAACGCGCGCCTGGCCGCCAAGGCACAAGCGCATGTCATTGCAGAGCGTCTGTGATCGCCGCGGATATCGCGCCGAGCAACCAGCGGATGTCGCCATCGATCCCATCATGATCTGCCAACCCATTCGGCCTTCCGATCCTGCTTCTCCTTTCCATGAGGTCATCATGACAAACCCAGGCAATGCCGCCGTGTCGCGCAATCCCGCGACCGGTGTCCTTATCGAAACATATCCTTTCCAGTCCGATGCAGACATCGAACTTACGCTCGACGCCAGCGAAGCGGCCTACCGGCGGTGGCGCGACGTGCCCATGGCGGACCGGGTCGTGGCCTATCACCGCCTTGCCTCGATTTTGCGGGATCGGTCAGAAGCATTCGCAGCAACGATCACCGCCGAGATGGGCAAGCCAATCATCGCCGCCCGTGCCGAGGTCGAGAAATGCGCCGCGACGATCGAGTGGGTGGCGGAGCATGGCCCCGCAATCCTTGCCGATGAGCCGGTCGCGGTCGATGGCGATGATGCTGTGCATGTCTCCTATCTTCCGGTCGGCACGATCCTCGGTGTCATGCCATGGAACTTCCCGCTCTGGCAGGTGATCCGCGCGGCCGCGCCGATCATGCTCTCGGGCAATGGTTTCCTGCTCAAGCACGCGCCCAACGTCATGGGGTCCGCCTATGCGCTGGAGAAGGCGTTCGCGGCCGCCGGCTTTCCGACAGGCCTGTTCGCCAACCTCAACACTGACAACGATGCGGTTGCGCAGGTGATCGAGGATGACCGGATCGCCGCCGTCACGCTCACCGGCAGCATGCGCGCGGGTGCCGCTGTCGCGGCGACCGCCGGCAAGGCGCTGAAGAAAAGCCTGCTGGAACTCGGCGGCAGTGACGCCTTCATCGTGCTGGCCGACGCCCATATCGATCTCGCTGTGCAGGCCGCGATCGAAGCGCGCTTCCAGAATACGGGGCAGGTCTGCCTCGCTGCCAAGCGCTTCATCCTCGAACGGCCGATCGCGGAAGAGTTCACCCGCAAGTTCGTCGAAGCGGCCAAGGCGCTGACCGTCGGCGACCCGACCGATCCGGCCAACGCGATCGGCCCGATGGCGCGTGACGATCTGCGTGAGGAACTGCATCGTCAGGTTCAGCAGACGATCGGGCAGGGCGCGACCGTGCTACTCGGCGGTGAAAAGATCGCCGGCCCCGGCAATTTCTACCAGCCGACCGTGCTGGCTGGCGTGAAGCCGGGGATGACCGCCTTCGTCGAGGAGACGTTCGGGCCGGTGGCGGCGATCACCATCGCCGAGGATGCCGAACATGCGATCGCGCTGGCCAACACCAGTGACTATGGCCTGGGCGGCAATTTGTGGACCAGCGACGTCGCGCGTGGTCAGCGCATCGCCCGCCGTCTCGAAACCGGCGGCGTATTCATCAACGGCTTCAGCGCAACCAATGCCCGCATCCCGGTCGGTGGCGTCAAGAAGAGCGGCTACGGCCGCGAGCTCTCGCACTTCGGCCTGCGGGAATTCACTAACGCACAGGCCGTCTGGGCCAAAACTGTCGGCTGATCGGGTAGATGGCGAACCGCTTGGTCGGGCGGTTCGCCATTTCTTGCGCGATACTAGGTGCCCAGTAGTCCCGGCACCCGAAAGGTCGCGATCAGCCCATCGAACAGGACGATGTCACCGCGGCTCCGCGCGAAGAGCTGTGCCCCGGCGACGGCGGCGAATATCGCTCTCGCCCGTGCGTCTTCATCGCTCGGCGCCGTACCGTTCAAAGACGCCAGCGTCCGCGCCAGCCATGCCACGTTGACGTCGGCGAACGCCTGCACCTCGGTCTTTACCGCGTCAGGAAGGTCGTCATATTCGGCAGACATGAAGCTACACAGGCACAACCGGTTGTCGCTTTCCAGTGACCGCCGAAAAATTCCAGGATAGCGCCGCAGCAGATCCTTGGGATCGTCGCCTTCCGCCATCATTGCTTCAAGCTCGGCGGCAGCATCCTGCCAATAGCGGCGGGCAACCGCCGCGCCGAGATCGGCCTTGCTCGGGAAGTGATGATAGAGGCTCGCATGCTTGATGCCGATCTCGTCGGCCAGCGTCCGAAAGTTGAGCCCGGCATAGCCATGTGCCTGCGCCGTCCTCTTCGCTGCAATTAGAATGGCTTCCTTCGAGCTGGTCGTGGCCACCATGAAACTCTCTTATTTTATCTACCAAGTGGAAGGTAGAGATTGACAACTCGAAACACAATCCTTTAACTCACCGCTTGCCCGACCAAGTGGTAGGTAGATTGCGGAGAAGAAGATGATGATGATGATGATTTACGATTGGTATAGCGGACCCTATCCTTCGCGTGTGCGCATCGCAGTCGCCGAACTCGGGTTGGCATCACATGTCCGCTTCGCCTCCGTCGATCTCTGGAAAGGCGAGCACAAGCGCTCCGACTTTCTGGCGAAGAATTATTCGGGCACGCTGCCCGTCCTCCAGATCGAGGACGGCACCTATCTCGCCGAATGCACCGCCATCACGCAATATCTCGACGCCCTTGGCGAAGCGCCGCGACTGACGGGCACGACACCGCGTGACAAGGGCATGATCCACATGATGAACAAGCGCGCCGAAATCGAGTTTCTCGACGCGATCAGCGTCTATTTTCATCATGCCACGACGGGGCTAGGACCGGACGTCGAACTGTATCAAAATCCTGAATGGGGTCTGCGCATGCGCGACAAGGCGCTACGCGGTGCCCGCTATTTCGACGATGTCCTCAAAACCCAGCCGTTCGTGGCGGGTGATGCCTTCTCGATGGCGGACATCACGGTGATTGCCGCTTTCGTTTTCGCCAAGATTGTCGAGCTGGAGATTCCCGCCGCGCTCGCCAGCCTTCACGCCTGGCATGGCCGGATGCTAGAGCGTCCGAGCGTGCAGCATTGGGAAAAGATGCACTTGGCCCACGAACCAGCATAAAGACGGCCGACCGACGCGCCACATTCGGGCGTGCTTCGCCCGTCACGCTGTTCCCTTCGTCGGATAGCCTCGCAGAAAATTGCCTGTCCTGGCTGTCGAAAATTTCGGCTTCTGGCAGAAGCCAATATCCTCCGGAGCGGCCAGGAATGACCGCAATGTCCCATTCAACGCCAAAAGGCGGGTTGGACAGCATGTAGTCGAATTTGCTGCCGCCATGCCCGTCATCCGACAGCGTGTTGCCGGGGATGATGTTGGCGACATTTTGCCCCTTAATGTGCATGTCCGCCTTGCAGATGGCATAGGACTCATCGTTGAGCTCCTGCCCATACATGGTCAGGCGCGCGGCCGGGTTGTGTTCTAGCAGATATTCCCCGGCGACGGAGAGCATGCCGCCGGTGCCAGTTGTGGGGTCGTAGATGGTGCGCACCACGGCGTTGCCGGAGCTCAGCACGTCGTCATCCTCGATGAAAAGCAGGTTCACCATCAGGCGGATGACTTCGCGCGGGGTGAAGTGTTCACCGGCCGTCTCGTTCGAGATTTCCGCGAACTTGCGGATCAGCTCCTCGAACACCAAGGCCCATCTGTGTGTTGTCCACCACATCCGGGTGCAGGTCGATATTGGCGAATTTGTCGCTCACCACATACAGCAGGTTGGCTTTGGCCAGCCGCTCGACCTGTGCATAAAAATCGAACCGCTCAAAAATGTTGCGCGCCGCAGGGGAGAAGGCCTGCACATAGGCATAGAGGTTCTGGCGGATATGGTCCTGGTCACCCAGCAGCTTCACCAGGTCCAGCGGCGAGGTGTTATAGAAGGACTGCCCGGCCTTGCGCAGCAGGAAGGGATCAGGGTTCAGGCGAGCCTTGGTCTTGGCCTCGAACTCGGCCAGCACGGCTGGCTTGGCGGCTTTCAGCACACAATCAAGGCGGCGCAGAACTGTGAAAGTCAGAATGACGCGCCCGTATTCGGATTGCTTGTAGTCCCCGCGCAGCAGGTCGGCGACAGACCATATGAAGGAGGATAATGCTTGGTGGTTCATGGGTGAGGCCTTGTACGCGCGTATCGGATGTATCGGTTGGCTGAAGCGGCCCCGCTGCCGCAATGGTTTCGGTCAATGCGGAGACACAGACTTTTCCTTCGGCTTGATCACGCCGACATGCTTGTAAAGCGTCGTACGCGACACCCCATAGCGCCGCGCCACGTCTGCCACCTGGATGTCCGGATCGCGCAGGAGGGCCTTAATCTCTCGCACCTGCTTCTCCCCCAGCTTGGGCTTGCAACCGCCTGAGCGGCCCCTTGCACGCGCTGCGGCAAGCCCGGCATGGGTACGCTCTCGGATCAGGCTACGCTCAAACTCCGAAAGAACCGCAAATACGTGGAATACCAACTTCCCGGCGGCGCTGCCCGTCTCGATTCTTTCGGTAATGCTTTCAAAGCTGATGCCGCTACGTTCGAGGTTGGCCACGATCTGCACAAGGTCAGGCAAGCTGCGACCAAGCCTATCCAGGCGCCAAACCACCAGCGTGTCGCCTCTACGCGGGCCTTGCGGCATTGCTCCAGTTCGGGACGGACGGCGGTCTTACCGCTCGCAGCCTCTTCGTAGATGACACCGCACCCAGCCTGCTGAAGCGCAGCGCGCTGCAGGTCGAGATGCTGGTCCTCCGTGGAGACCCGCGCATAGCCGATGCGTTGATTCATTGACACAACGGGGACCTTGAAAACTCGCCGGGAATCTTCACCTGCCGTGCCGGGTTGGGCTAGCCTAGTGTGCGTTTTCTCTGTGTCTAGAAAACCACCGTTTCTGGACATTGCGAATAACTTATAAAGCAATCAACCAACAGTTATGAGCAGGAGATCCTCTCGATTGGGTAATGGTCCATCTGACTGTCACTGGACAGAAATGACGCCTGCTCACTCAGTCCCTGCGCCATGAGAAGATGATCAAAGGGGTCACGGTGATGCACGGGCAGCCCCATCAAGACTTTCAAGTGCTTGGGAGTAATCGGCAGAAGCGTGAAACCTTCTGCTGGAATAGCGTCCGTGATCTCGTTGAGATCTGCATCCAGTTTTCCAATCCGGATTTTGATCGCGATCTCCCAGAGCGAGACAACACTAACCAGGATGTCGTGGGCCGGATCGGCAATGATCTCACGTGCCGCAGGTCCCAGTTTCTCAGAATCTGACAACCACCATAGCAACGCATGTGTATCG
>Ga0157365_10000123_pt1 | contig 35595 bp, 32 predicted proteins | sample AttsexASBM3_FD_111478 | JGI IMG/M metagenome (GOLD analysis project Ga0157365, IMG submission 111478) | Fungus gardens microbial communities from leaf cutter ant in Ribeirão Preto, State of São Paulo, Brazil - Atta sexdens ASBM3 | ecosystem: Host-associated > Fungi > Mycelium > Unclassified ...
CCAGAAGATGGCGTGCCAGCTCCAGAGCACCAGCAGCCAGCCGCCGATAATCGGCGCCAGCAGCGGCGCAATGGTGGTGATCAGCATCACGAAGGACATCATGCGCGAAAAGTCCTCTTTCGAGTAACTGTCACGCATCAGGGCGTTGATCACCACGCTGGCGGCCGCAGCCGACAGCCCATGCAGAAAGCGCATCGTAATCAGCTGATCAATGCTTTGTGACAACGCACAGGCCGCGGCGGCGCAGGCAAAGATCAGCGTGCCAAGCGCAATCACCGGCTTGCGGCCGTAGCTGTCCGCCAGCGGCCCATAGATGAGCTGCCCGATCGCGAACCCCAGAATGTAGAGATTCAGCGACATCTGCACGCTACCCGCCGACACGCCAAACTCACGCGCAATCTGCGGCATGGCAGGCAGATACATGTCGATCGACAACGGCATCAGCATGGCTAACAGACCGAGAATGACGACCAGACCTGTTGGCGAATTCTTTTCCTTACGCACACCTTCTCCTGCCCTGTGGGACTGGCACGGGCTGCTGGCAGCCCGTCCGCTTATTTAGCCTGTAACTCTTTTGGCAGACCAATACTGGCAATCTCTTCTGCCGTCAGCGGCCGGTATTCGCCCGGTTCCAGATCGGCATCCAGCACGATGTCGCCAATGCGCTCACGATGCAGCTCAACCACCCGATTGCCGACTGCCGCAAACATCCGTTTCACCTGGTGATAACGCCCTTCGCTCAGGGTCAGCAGCACTTCGGTCGGCGTGATCACCTCCAGCTGTGCCGGTTTGGTCAGGCTCTTCTCATTGTGCAGCTGTACGCCCGCCGTAAACTGTGCGGCCGTATCGTCACTGACCGGCGATTCCAGTGTGACGCGATAGGTTTTCTCGCAGTGATGACGCGGCGAGGTAATCCGATGTGACCACTGACCATCATCCGTCATCAGCACCAGTCCGGTGGTGTCAATATCGAGACGCCCTGCTGCGTGCAGTTTGAAAGACATCGGCTCTTCGAGGAAATAGAGGATGGTGGGATGATCGGGATCGTCGGTTGAGCAGACGTAACCCTGTGGTTTGTTCAGCATAAAGTAGCGTGGACCGGTGAGCATCTGCAGCACGTTGCCGTCATAGGCGACCTCGTGGTCGGGCAGCAGTTTAAACGCGGTATCGCGCACGATCTCCCCGTTCACGGTGACACGCTGGCCGCGGATTTCGCGATGAGCGATGGCGCGGCTGATTTCCAGTTGCTGAGAGATGAATTTGTCGAGTCGCATGAATTCGTTTTGCCTGTTACTGCGGAGAGAATCTGAAACGGCCTGGTTAACCGTTGAAAATGTGCGGGAAGTATAACGTGATCTGCGTCCGCCTGACAGCGCGTTTACCGGACTTTCATGGCATAATTGCCGCCAGTTTTGCAAAAGTGAGCGCCATGTCTTTTACCTTACGCCCCTATCAGCAGGATGCGGTTAATGCCACCGTTGCGCATTTCCGTCGTCATCAGGAACCTGCAGTGATCGTACTGCCCACCGGCGCCGGGAAGAGCCTGGTGATCGCCGAGCTGGCACGGCTGGCACGTGGCCGGGTGCTGGTGCTGGCGCACGTCAAAGAGCTGGTGGCACAGAACCATAGCAAATATGAAGCGTACGGGCTGGAGGCGGACATCTTTGCCGCCGGGCTGCAGCGCAAAGAGAGTCAGCGCAAAGTGGTGTTTGGCAGCGTGCAGTCCATCGCGCGTAACCTCGAACAGTTCGACAGCGCCTTTTCACTGGTGATTGTCGACGAGTGCCATCGCATCGGCGATGACAAAGAGAGCCAGTATCAGCAGATCTTCAGTCATCTGCGCCAGCACAATCCTCAGCTCCGTTTACTCGGCCTGACCGCCACGCCGTTCCGGCTGGGCAAAGGCTGGATCTATCAGTTCCACTATCACGGCATGGTGCGGGGCGACGAGAAATCGCTGTTCCGCGACTGCATCTATGAACTGCCGCTGCGTTACATGATCAAGCATCAGTTCCTGGTGCCGCCGGAGCGGCTGGATATGCCGGTGGTACAGTATGACTTCAGTCGTCTCACGGCGCAGTCGAATGGCCTGTTCAGCGAAGCCGATCTGAATCGCGAACTGAAACAGCAGCAGCGCGTGACGCCCCATATCATTCGTCAGATTGTGGAGTTCGCTGAGGATCGGCTGGGGGTGATGATCTTCGCTTCCACCGTGGATCATGCGCGTGAAATCCTGCAACTGCTGCCCGAAAACAGCGCGCTGGTCTCCGCCGAAACGCCCGCCCGCGAGCGTGATGCCCTGATCCTGGCATTTAAAGCACAGCAGCTGAAATTCCTGGTGAACGTAGCGGTACTGACCACCGGCTTTGATGCGCCGCACGTAGACCTGATTGCGATACTGCGCCCGACCGAGTCGGTCAGCCTCTATCAGCAAATCGTCGGCCGCGGCCTGCGGCTCTCGCCCGGTAAGCGCGACTGCCTGATCCTGGATTATGCCGGTAATCCCCACGACCTCTTCACGCCGGAAGTCGGCGCGCCGAAAGGGGCCAGCGACAATCAGCCGGTGCAGGTTTTCTGCCCCGCCTGCGGCTTTGCTAACACCTTCTGGGGCAAGGCGACCGAAGATGGCATGGTCATCGAACACTTTGGCCGGCGCTGCCAGGGGGTGCTGGAAGATGATGAGGGAGAACGCGAACAGTGCGACTATCGCTTCCGCTTTAAAAGCTGTCCCGACTGCGGCGCGGAAAATGATATCGCCGCCCGGCGCTGTCACCAGTGCGATAAAGTGCTGGTCGATCCCGACGATATGCTCAAAGCGGCACTGAAACTCAAGGATGCACTGGTGCTGCGCTGTGCCGGCATGACGCTGGAACAGGGATCGGATGCCAAAGGTGAGTGGCTCAAAGCGACCTACCATGACGAGGATGGCACCAGCGTCAGCGAGCGTTTCCGGCTGCAGACGCCCGCGCAGCGGAAAGCGTTTGAGCAGCTCTTTATGCGCCCGCATCAGCGCGCACCCGGCGTACCGCTTGGCTGGCAGACCGCCGCCGACGTGCTGGCGCTGCAGCCGCTGTTGCGTCATCCCGATTTTGTGGTGGCCAGGGCCAAAGGCCAGTTCTGGCAGATCCGTGAAAAGATGTTTGATTATCAGGGCCGCTACCGCCGCGCGAATGAGCTGCGCTGACGCGGATGCGCCGCTGGCAGGCGGCTATATCGTTTGCTCCCGGCAGGGATAACCGCTATACTGCCGCCCGCTTTTGCATGTGCATCAGCGGAATTGAATAACCTGCCTGTTACTGGGTCGCCTGTAGCAGGAATTAAATAAAGAGACGTATTAATGTTCACTATCAATGCAGTAGAACGTAAAGAGCAGGGTAAGGGTGCGAGCCGCCGCCTGCGTACAGCAAACCGTTTCCCGGCCATCATCTACGGTGGTTCTGAAGCGGCTGTTGCCATCGACCTGGATCACGACTCCGTAATGAACCTGCAGGCAAAACCAGGTTTCTACGAAGAAGTGCTGACCCTGGTTGTTGACGGTAAAGAAACCAAAGTGAAAGTTCAGGCTGTTCAGCGTCACCCGTTCAAGCCAAAACTGTTTCACATCGACTTCGTTCGCGCGTAATCGCGAGCCTTGTTGAACGTAGAAGGGCCGGTTGCGAAACCGGCCCTTTTATTTTGTCTGTCGCTGCCAAAGGTTATTGCCGCGCAGCGTCAAAAAAGCCGGGCTGAGCCCGGCTTTTTTATTTGCTGCTGGTGCGGCGCTGTAGCTGGTCACGCAGATTGGGTGGCGTGCCTTTGATTGTCAGGGTGTCCGTTGCCGGGTCCCAGAAAATACGCTCGCCCAGTAACATGGCGTCGAAGTTTAGGGTCAGTCCCCCGCCGCTGCCGGCAAACTTCGTCAGCTGGCGCAGCGTGCTGCGATCCGCCGGGAAGCTCTCCTCAAGTTCGTAGCCCTGCTCCTGGGTAAAGGCCTGAAAGGTTTTTTCACCCACCGGTGGCAGTTCGCCTGACAGATCTTCCAGCGCAATCTCTTCGCCCGCCTGCAGCTGCTCATTGCAGTAGCTGTAGACCTGCTGGCGATAATTCTGCCGCTCCTGCTTATCCAGCCCGGATTCGTTGCAGTAGTCATCCACCGCCTGCAACAGTCCCCGGTTCTGCGCCTTGGTGTCTAATCCCACTTCGGCACCGAGGAAGTCCATGAAGAAGTCAGCCACTTTACGTCCGACGCGGCCGCGCAGGAAGGTCAGATAGCGGGTCGATTCCGGGTTGGTTTCCCATTCGGTTAAATCGATGCGCGCGACGATATCCGCATGATTGATGTCGAGATAGTGGGTGCTGCTGATATCCATCTGCTCGTTGACGCGCATGCTCGACTGGCTGTTCAGCACGGCGATCAGCAGATAGTCTACGGCCAGATAGCGGTAGTGAATAAACAGCACCACGCCGCTTTCGGCGAACGGATATTTCGCCAGTTCGTCACGCAGACGGCCGGTGGCGGCACGGCTAAAGGCGAGAAAATCATCGTTGCCCTTACGACAATTACGCAGCGCTTCTGCCAGTTCACTTTCTGCATTAAACAGGCCGTAGGCTTTGCTTTTTGCGCTGTAAACCCGGTGTAACTCCTCCACCATCGCGTTGACCGTGTTGGTGGCAGGCAGCAGCGAATCGCGCAGCGCCAGCTCAAGCTGGTTTTCATCGCGTTTGATTAACTGATGCAGGGCAATCTGGTCGATATCCAGACTCATGGTAGACTCTCCTTTTAGCTCAGGCGCGTATTCAAACACCGCCGGCATCGGCTTTCAACTCCATACGTAAAGCGGACGCGGTACTTTCGATAAAATTGCGGAAAAAAGTACGCTGTTCCGGTACTATATCGCCTTTTGAAATGAGCTCAGACGACCTTATGCCACAATCATCCCGTTACAGCGACGAACGCGTGGAACAACTCCTCGCGGAAATGGCCCAAATCCTGCAGAAGGATAAGGCCCCCACCGACCTCTCCCTGATGGTCCTGGGCAATATGGTGACTAACCTGATTAACAGCGATGTTGCCCCGGCGCAGCGTCGCTCTCTGGCCCGATCTTTCGCCGATGCCCTGCAGGCGTCAGTGCGTGACGACAACGCTCACTAATTGGCTGATTTGATTTCATAATATGGTAACCAACCGGCAGCGCTACCGCGAAAAAGTCTCCCAGATGATTAGCTGGGGGCACTGGTTTGCTCTGTTTAATATCTTATTCGCGCTGATTTTAGGCAGTCGCTACCTGTTGGTCGCCGACTGGCCTTCTTCACTGGCGGGGCGTATCTACGCCTATACCAGCTGGGTTGGCCACTTCAGTTTTATCGTTTTTGCCGCCTATCTGCTGATCATCTTCCCGCTGACGTTTGTGGTGATGTCGCAACGGCTGATGCGGGTAGTGTCCGCGGTGGTCGCCACCGCAGGTCTGACGCTGGTCATGGTCGACAGCGCGGTGTTCAGCCGCTTCCACCTTCACCTGAACCCGGTGGTGTGGGAGCTGGTGATTAACCCCGATCAGAGCGAGATGGCGCGCGACTGGCAGCTGATGTTTATCAGCGTGCCGCTGATTTTCCTGGTCGAGATGCTGTTTGCGACCTGGAGCTGGCAGAAACTGCGCAGCCTGAATCGCCGGTCGTTTGGTAAGCCGCTCGCGGCCCTGTTTATCAGCGCCTTCTTTGCCAGCCACCTGATGTATATCTGGGCTGATGCCAACTTCTATCGTCCGATAACCATGCAGCGCGCTAACCTGCCGCTCTCCTATCCGATGACCGCCCGCCGTTTCCTGGAGCGTCACGGTCTGCTGGATGCGCAGGAGTATCAGCGTCGCCTGGTTCAGCAGGGCGACCCGGAAGCGCTGGCGGTGGAATATCCGCTGAGCGACATTACCTTCCGCGATGGCGGTACACGCAATAACCTGCTGGTGCTGACCGTGGATGGCCTGAATAACGCCACGATGGCCAGTGCGCTGCCGCAACTCAACCAGTTTGCCAGCGAAAACGTGCGTTTCACGCAGCACTACAGCGCCGGAGATACCCCGGAGAAAGGGTTGTTTGGCCTCTTCTACGGCATCTCCTCCAGCTACATGAACGGTATTCTGGCATCCCGTACGCCGTCTGCCCTGCTGGGCGCGCTGAGCACGCAGGGTTATCAGTTTGGCCTGTTCTCCTCTGAGGGCTTCAATCCGCCGCTCTACCGACAGGCGCTGCTGACCGACTATTCACTGCCGGCGATGACCAGCCAGCCGAACGCCAGCACCGTCGCGCAATGGCAGAACTGGCTGGAGAAGCAGACAGGTTCCCAGGCGCCCTGGTTCTCCTGGATCGCGCTGAACGGCCCTGACGTCACCGGCGACAGCGCCAAAGCCCGTCAGCGCAGTTATCTGCGTCAGGCACCCGCCGTCGATCAGCAGATTCATGCCGTTCTGAGCAGCCTGCAGGCGCGTGATTTGCTGAAGAACACAGTGGTGGTGATCACCGCGCAGCGCGGTCTGGCGCTGGAGGGTAACCCTGACAGCGCAGGCAATCGCCAGACATTGCAGGTGCCATTAGTGATTCACTGGCCTGATACGCCCGCGCAGACCGTTGATCGTCTCTCCGATCATCAGGATGTGATGACGACGCTGATGCAGCGCCTGCTGCATGTGCGAACCAATCCGGTGAACTATTCGCAGGGTGAAGATCTGTTTGCCGCACGTCGTCGCCATGACTGGGTGGTCAGCAGCGAAGAGAACAAGCTGGTGATCACCACGCCGCAGGTGACGCTGGTGCTCAACAACAACGGCAGCTATCGCGCTTATGATGCCGGGGGCAATGCGCTGAAAGATCACAAGCCGGAACTGACGTTGCTGTTGCAGGTATTAACTGAGGAGAAGCGATTTATCGCTAACTGATTAATTATCAGGCAAATAGTCAGCTGGTGTCTTGCATTCATGCCGATAACCAGTAGACTAATCCTCCAGTGTTCGGCACGTAGCGCAGCCTGGTAGCGCACGGTCATGGGGTGTCCGGGGTCGGAGGTTCAAATCCTCTCGTGCCGACCAAATTATCCCAATGTTTTGTCTGGTAAAGTCCAGAGAGAACCATAAAAAACAGTTTAAACAGTAGGTTGTTGAAACCTGCTGTTTTTCTGTTGTCTAGTGAAATCCTGATTGATACAGTGGAATCCACCTGATTTAGGCATACCCATGGGCATACGTTTTTAAGACTGCCTTTTGATATGCCTAAGCCTTCCGAGGAACAGAATGGAGACTGCCCATGGCAAGACAGACCAAGCCCTTAAACAATACCGAAGTGAAGAACGCCAAAGCTGCTGAACGAGCATTGGTTCTTTATGATGGGGACGGTCTGGAACTGCAGGTAACTCCCGGAGGTTCAAAACTCTGGCGGTTTCGTTATTACAAACCCTTTACTCGTAAACGGGCCATGATCAGCTTTGGTTCATACCCTTCCGTTTCGCTTTCTGAAGCCCGCCAAAATCGTGAATCAGCCCGCGCTCTTCTCAGCAAAGACGTCGACCCTCAAGAGCACAAAAAAGCAGAGCAACTTCGTCAGAAGAGTGTGAGTGAAAGTACGTTTGAAAAAGTTGCAGCTGAGTGGTTTAAGACCAAAGAGGCAGCAGGATTAACAACTCACACTCTTAACGATATCTGGCGTTCAATGAGTAAATATGTGTTCCCACATATTGGCTCCATGCCTATTTCCAGCATTACAGCCCAACAATTCATTGGATCACTTAGCCCAACTCATGCGGCAGGCAGACTCGAAACGGTTAAAAGGTTGAGTCAGCGTATCAATGAGGTTATGGATTACGCTTTGAATTCTGGCTTAGTCACTTCAAACCCAGCGGCAAAAATCGGTAAGACGTTCCATAAGCCAAAAGTAAAGCATCGCCCCGCCCTCTTACCTGAACAGCTACCTCTGCTTATGAAGAATCTCGCATTTGCGAGTATTGGCAGACAGACGCGCTGTCTTATCGAATGGCAACTCCTTACAATGACACGACCGGCAGAAGCGGCGATGACACGCTGGGATGAAATCAACTTCGAGACAAAGGAATGGCACATTCCTGCTGGGCGCATGAAAATGAAACGTATGCATATTGTACCGCTGTCTGAACAGGCACTTGCTGTGCTAGAAGTTATGAAGCCAATCAGCCAGCATAGACCACACGTTTTTCCCGGTTACCGCAATCCCCTGGAACCAATGAACAGTCAGACTGCAAACATGGCGCTGAAACGTATGGGCTTCAAAGATATCCTTGTCGCGCATGGTATGAGATCCATAGCCTCAACTATTCTCAACGAGAAGGGATTTCAACCTGACGTCATTGAAGCAGCACTGGCTCACATTGATACCAATGAGGTCAGGAGAGCTTACAACCGTTCTCAGTATCTTGATCAACGAAGAGAAATGATGGCTTGGTGGGGGGGATATGTTGAACTGTCAGCAAGCGGTAATTATAGCATTCACTCTGGCTTAGATTGGCATTGAAGGTTTTTTTATTGGTCTTTTATGTAGATAAAAAAAGCCCCAAAAGGCTTTTTTTATTATGTACTAATTAGAAATATCACTATGGTTTGGAATTTTTACTAGGCTTTACCTTTGGATTATTTCCCGGAGTTTTCTTGTTATCACGCTGACGCTGGTCAGGTTGACCTGTTGAGTCAGCAATACGTTTCGGACCAGGCTTGAGTGCCATAGAAATTCTCCTGTGAACTTTTAAGAGGGAACCCTTCTGTCCAAAATATGAGCAATAGTTGGCTATATCAAGAGATCTTTTGACAAACTGATGGGGATTTGATCAAGGTCTAATTTTTAAGAGTTCATAGCAAGATGAATATAGATACAACTAATGCTAAATCCCGTTCTGACCGAGATACTATCTGAATATCGTATTACTTGGCTGGAGGGTTACACTCGAATCCAGCTGGATTTAGACACATAATCTGAGTAGTGAACAAACATAACTGGAGTCTTATCTGACTCGCTTCAAGCACTATTACCAGTATTTGAAAGTCACTCCTCAAAATTTTATAATAAAAACAGATGCTTGTGCAGATTTACTTTAGTAATATCTGGAAACTAGTTCCTGGTAGCCACTTAAAGCATTCAATAGATTACCTAATAATGTATCTGTATCTACGTTAGGAATAAAATTTTCTAAGCCCAACCAAAACTTTTTCATAACGTTATGCTGTGTGGGTATAAATTACCTGCACCTTAGCTACCTATTTTCTGACCTTTAAAACACCAAAGCATCAATCTTACTTATACCAAACCACTTTCACCCTAGCTATGGCTTTAACGCCATTATTTAACCTCATGATTTTTAAGAAGTAAAAAACAATAATCAATATTTATTAGAAAATTCTTAATTTTCATATCAAAACATTCTAATATGTATAGAAAAATTTTAGCTACCTAGCTATAAAGTGATAATGCACTGATATGCAAGGTAAAATCTTCAATTCAAAGGTTATGCGTAATGGACGAAATAGAAGGCTCACTTTACAAGAACTCCAATCTGTCACTCAGCCAGAAACTTGAAAAGTCGCGAGCAGAGTTACTCGATCTGACAGCTAGAAATCGTTTACTTAACATACCAAAATCAAAAACTACAAAATTTTTAGAAGTAGTTAATGAAAGGTCTGACATTCTGTTCAAGATGCTTTTTGAAGAAGGCAAGCCGTTCACTTTTCTTCATGGTCGAGAAGATAAAAAGACAGATGAAAGCAATGAGAACAGTGAGACAGACTCAGAGTCTGAAGATATTATTTTCTTAGATGACTCCGAAACCAACCACAATGATACAAAACTCCAGACCAAGCTCACGCCAAAAACATTACAAAAAAAATTATTAGATTTATATTATGACTCAAAGACCCTTGAAGAAGAGCAAGGCGTAAATATCCTGTTTCTATCGTTAGGATCGCTTAAATGGATAGATCCTAATAACAAAGCAAACATACGGCATGCCCCTATTTTATTGTTGCCAGTTGAATTAATGCGAGCTAAAGCAGGAGAACGCTTTAAAATTAAAGTCAGGGATGAGGACATCATTAGCAACCTGTCGCTTGAGACATTCCTCAGCCGTGTTCACCAAATCACCCTACCTCCCTTGAGTATCGATGAGGATTTTTCTTTAACGAATTATTTCGCAGAGATAAAACAAGCTATATCATTGAAAGAAAGCTGGGAAGTATTAGAAAATGAAGTCAATCTAGGTCTGTTTTCCTACGCTAAATTTATGATGTATACAGATTTAGATCCTGATAACTGGCCTTCGGATTCAAAAATCACAGATCAGGAATCAATAAAATGTCTTTTAGAAACAGGCTTCTCTGGTGGAGAATTAATCTCTGACGACATTGTAATTGACTCAGTCATTCCCCCCCGAGAAATGCTTCATATTTTGGACAGTGATAGCTCACAGACTCTTGCCATTCACGAAGTACGTAATGGTAAAAGCTTGGTTATTCAGGGTCCTCCAGGAACTGGTAAATCTCAGACAATCGCAAACATCATAGCTTCAGCTGTAGCAGACGGTAAAAAAGTATTGTTTGTAGCTGAAAAGATGGCGGCGCTTGAAGTAGTTAAACGCAGACTTGATCAGGCGGGTGTTGGAGATGCTTGTTTAGAACTACATAGCAATAAAACTAACAAAAGAGCATTTCTTGAAGAACTGAAGCGAGTCTGGGAACTCGGTTCACCTCGGGGAGAATTTCCAGATACATTAGTCAATAATCTCACAGAAAGCCGAGATATCCTCAACAATCACCCCGCAAGGATTCATAAAAAGTACATGCCATCAGGCTTAACGCCATATAAGGTTATGGCGCAACTGATACGTCTCAGACAATCAGGTTTTGATCCTAACGATTATAAGCTTAGCGGATATGAATCATGGAGTAACGACGATTTCTCCAAAAGACATGCACTTATTGATGAATTAATTGAGAGGATAAGTGATATTGGCATTCCTGATTTGCACCCATGGAATGGTATCGATAGAACTGAGATACTTCCTAGTGAAGTTGAAAGACTCATTGCTTCATTAACGAATCTGAAGTCTGAACTTTCAGATTCTATTGAAGAGTCTATCAATCTTTCTAAACTTACCAATGAAGCCTATCATATAGGCTCATTTAAAGAGTTACAGGAATTCATTCTAATAGCTGAGTTAATTAACTCAGCGCCTAATTTATCACCTGAATCATTAAGTTCGCCATTATGGGCCACTTCTAAAGATGAGACAAAGACGTTAATTGAAACAGGATTCTCATTTAAAGAGCTATATAGCAAGCTTGAAAAAGAATTACATGCAGATAAATTCAACACCGAGGTCGCCAGCCTTTCAGAAGATTATCGTAATTTACCTGTAGATATTAATATTAATGCTTTTACTATTGCCCATAGACTGAAGACACTTACACCTAGAATCTTAAAAGAGTCTTCAAGATTGCAGCAGGAGTTGGGTTCTAAAATCGGATTCTCGAATTTAAGTGAGATTGAAAGTCTTATCGAGTTGGGTGAAAGTATTACTCAAGCTCCAAATGTGAGTCCAGAAGCATTCATTGCCACTGTCTGGGAAGGTGGTATTGAAAAAGCGGCAAGTCTGGTTGCAGATATTAAAAAACTTAGTATTTATAAAGAAAAAATCAATCTCATTTTTGTTGAAAAGGCGTGGGAAACAGATGTAGAAAGCACACGAAACAGCCTTGAAAACAACACTGGCGCTTTTAAATTCCTTAATAGCGAATGGCGAAAGTCGAAAAAGCTTACCCTTTCATTGATAAATGATAAAGGTTTAACGATCCCTCAGCAGATTGAGTACCTCGATCTGTTGATAAAAGCACAGAAATTGAGAAAATCCATCATTGATTTGAATGAGTTCGGACAGTCTGCATTTGGTTCAGACTGGCGAGGTGAGAATAGCGATAGTGAATTGCTGAAATCACTTGTCGAATGGATGCGTACCTTACGTGGTATCAACTCTGAAGCCCGAATAATTGCAAGTCGCCTCTCCAACAAAGACGCCTTAGCATATCAAGTGAGTCAGCTTAAAAAACTCACCCATGAAGTTTTAGATGAAAGTCGTATTCTTTGGGATTCATTGGGAGCCACGCCAGAAGAGTATTTTGATAACTATTATTCCGTTAAAAGCATTCCACTGGAATCACTTCTTGTAAAGTCTGATATGCTAAGCACTATGGACTCCGCGTATAAAAATGTTTTCGTCAAAAATGAATCCTCTATTTCTGAACGTATTGAATTGTTGAGTTTGTTATCAAGCGCCCAGCAAAAAATGAATATCATTCATACTTTCGATAATTTGGCTCAGTCAACCATGTATCCATTATGGTTGAAAGAAAACAGTGACTGGGATCTGTTACTTCAATCTCATTCCTGGATTGAATCAAATGACGACTTAAGAATCTTAGCGTCTAAAATAGATGACAGACAGGGTTTAGTTCATAAATCAAGAAGTTTGAGTGAGTCTATTCAAGCGCAGTTTGCCAAACTCACATCAGTGATTACTTCTCTTAAATCTTCCTATGAATCAATTTTCAAAAATGAAAATATTCATGAAATACCATTTAATCTAGTCTATGACAAGATTACTCTTTGGATAGATAATTCTGAACAACTTTCAAAATGGGTTTCCTGGCAAAACCGTGTAGAGCTGGCGAAAAAATTTGGTATTTATCCATTAATCTCCGATTTGAGTAGTGGAGTTCTTTCCTCCGAACGTTTACTAGGTACTTTTGACAGAACTTATTTCGACTCAATTCTGTCTTTAATGGTCGAAGATGAGCCAGAACTGGCTCGTTTTGATGGTGATTTGCATTCAAGAAGAGTAGCAAGCTTCGCTGAGATGGATCTGCGAAGAATTAAAGCTTCGAGTTTTGAAGTCGTAAGAGCTCACCACAGAGCAATTCCCTCTAAAGTTGGCGTAGGCCCTGTGGGTGTACTGCGGGGTGAGATGGCACGCAAACGCGGTCATATGGCGATTCGACAGCTCATGACAAAAGCTGGTGCAGCTATTCAGGCCTTAAAGCCAGTTATGATGATGAGCCCTCTGTCAGTTGCCCAGTTTTTAGTACCAGGTAAGCAGTCGTTTGATTTACTGGTAATGGATGAAGCCAGTCAAATCCAACCTGTAGATGCATTAGGAGCTATTGCACGAAGTAAGCAGATGGTCGTTGTAGGAGACGAACGTCAGTTACCTCCAACTTCTTTCTTCGCCAAAATGACAGGTTCCGCAGATGAGCAGGATGATGACGAGTCAGCACAAGTGGCGGACATTGAGAGCATACTTGGACTTTTTGTTGCCAGAGGGTTGCCTCAAAAAATGCTTCGCTGGCATTACAGAAGCCGCCACCAGTCATTGATTGCTGTGTCAAATAGCCAGTTTTATGAAAACAAACTTTTTATTGTTCCCAGCCCCTATACACAAGAAGCAGGTATGGGCTTACGTTTCCATAAAGTTGAAGATGGTGTATTCGAATCTGGAAGCAATGCAAACGAAGCAAAACGTGTAGCAACAGCCATTCTTGAACATGCAAGAAGCCACCCTCATTTATCTTTAGGTGTTGCTACCTTTTCTGTTACCCAGAGAAAGCGTATTCAGGACGAGCTTGAAGTGCTTCGCAGGTTGAACCCTGAGTTCGAGGACTTTTTCAATGCACACCCAAGCGAACCGTTTTTTGTAAAAAACCTTGAAAACATTCAGGGTGACGAACGCGACGTCATTATCATTTCTGTCGGATATGCCAGAAATCCACAAAACTACATGGCAATGAGATTTGGTCCTCTTGGAGCAGAGGGTGGTGAAAGACGCCTGAACGTTCTTATCAGTCGAGCCAAAAGGCGTTGCGAAGTTTATGCCTCAATCACTGACGAAGATATCGATCTTGAAAGAGCTAAAGGCAGAGGTGTATTCGCTTTTAAACTTTTCCTGCAATATGCAAGAACAGGACGCTTGTCAGTTGCAGAACAAAGTGGCCGTGCAATGGACAGTGTGTTCGAAGAACAGGTTGCAAATGCTCTGCAAAAAGAAGGCTTCCAGGTCCACCCTCAAGTTGGTATAGCAGGCTTCTTTATTGATTTAGCTATTGCCAACCCTGATATGCCGGGCCGCTACCTTATCGGGATTGAATGCGATGGTATGACTTACCACTCTTCCCGCTCTTCAAGAGAAAGAGATCGCCTACGTCAGGCAGTGCTTGAGGACCATGGTTGGATCATTCACAGGATTTGGAGCACAGATTGGTTCCAGCGCCCCGAAGAGCAACTAAAGAAAACTCTTTCTGCTATTCAGGCGGCTAAGAAAGAGCTCGAAAATCGTTCTGAATCTTCTCTATCTCGGTCAAGAGCTGTACCTGTCGAGATAGTGACAGTAGAAAGAGAGACCGTCACAGAGATTGGTCTTGAGACGATTCAAGGCAGTTTTAATGAAGCTGTGGCATATGTTGAGGCGGTTCCTGACGTTGACACAAGGTACCAGATTCATGAGACCCCTGTTGGCGTGCTCGCCAAGATAGTTGAGCAAATTGTTCTTGTGGAAGCCCCAATACATGTGAATGAAGTGATTACACGTGTCAGGTCAGCATGGGGTCTACAACGTGCAGGGGCCCGTATTGAAGCCATTGTTAAAGATGCAATAAAAATTACAACCTCAAATTCCTCATTTTGCCTGGAAGATGACTTTTTATACAATGATAGTCTTTCAATCACATTGAGAGACAGAACGAATGTTAAATCAGCAGGATTAAGAAAGTCGGAAAACATATCTAATAAGGAAATGGAGGCAGGAATCATTGAGATTATCAATAAAAGCTTCGGTGCTACCCAGGACGAGTTGGTCAATTCTGTATCAAGGGCCATGGGCTTCAAGGCTACAAGTGGTACTTTAAAAGGAATTATCACATCCGTTATTCAAAAAATGGAAAGTGATAATAAAATCATTTATAAATCACCAATGTATTATATCATATAATACTTATTTAGTGGCTTGCACTCTAAGCGCCGCTAAATGCATAGAGAGTTGAGACACAAGAGTATTATTCTCGTGTCTCACTTAATAAAAAGACTCAGTTAACTCACGGTTTTTACGAATAATATGGACAACCCTTTATGATTTATCAATGTTATTCATGTAGTAAGACATCTTTTGAAATTATTTGCCCATGGTGCTCTGGCGAAGTTCCAACGGCTACAAAATCATGGGGTACAAAAACACACATCCCCATAACCTCAGAAGAAATGATACCTCTTAACCCTTCTTTTTATCCAGAATTTCAATATCAGTCAAAAGGAGTTATAAAAGACCTGTTCGGGAAAAAGAAAGAGCAATCCCAACTCAATAGTCTCCTTCAAAATGTTTTAGATAAATATGCAACGTTTAAGTATCCTTACTTCACAAACTTCATTTACACGACAAAATTTTCATATCATAAGAGTTCAGAGAATAATCTGACTGAAGACAAAAGTACCTACTCTGATTTTGTTTTGTTTCGCGAAGTACTTGTTCGGAAGGGCTTTGATGAGTTAGAAGAGCTGCCAATGCTTTTGGACAAGCTTTTACTTACCACATCATTCAATGCTTTATATAGTGGATTTTCGAATGAGATCAAAAGGCATATCAAACCTACTTTAACGGAATCTTTAAAATCATGGATTGAAGAAGCAGGAACAACCTTTAGAGCGGACCTATCTTTATTTCTATATTTTGTCTGGAACAATAAAATAACCTTCCCTGCATTAGATTTCAATGAGAATGCTCAAAACACTCCAGGCACACCATTAATATCGATTGATAATGTTATAAAATATATATCAATCTGTGAAACTTTATACTTTGACATTTTAGTCGAAAGATTGGCTACACGCCTTGAGCACTTCAATCCCGATAAATATGTTAATATGTACTCAGTGGATTCAATGAATGGTTTTGAATTTGAAGACTTCTTAGTCAAAATTTTCCAGACTCTTGGGTATGATGTTAAAGAAACCAAAAGAACCCAAGATCAAGGTGCAGATCTGTTTGTCACTCGTTTCGATAAAAACATTGTTATACAGGCAAAAAACTACTCTGGTTCAGTTGGTAATTCAGCAGTACAACAAGCGATCTCCGCTAAAGCATTTTACTCATGTGACGAAGCAATGGTTATTACAAATTCATATTTCACTAATTCGGCTAAAGAACTTGCTGAATCAGCAAAAGTACGCTTGATTGACAGAAATGAATTACAAAAATACTTAGAAGACTACAATCAAAAAATAATAGAAGAATTTAAATGATTTTAAATCTTCAAATATTAAAAAAATCGTTACTATCAATTATGACTTGTGTTCTGATTTAAATCACGAGGATAGATTGCCTAAAACAATAACATTTAAATTTAGAAGTGCGAGAACAAAATGAATAGAGTTAATCAGATAGTTAGCATTCTTAGTAAAATGGAATCACATACTTCGTTTGCGTTGATAAAATCCAAGAAAAAAACCTCAATAAAAATACAAAACTACTCTTTGCTTGGATGCCTTCTATGTCTTCTGCTATTGGGGGTACTAATTATTCTATGCATAACTTTTAATATTGATAAAAAGAGCGTAGAAATTTACGCTTTATTGCTACTTATAATGAATCATATATTTGGAATTATATGCTTATCAACACCTATAGTCGCTGATATGAAATTCTTCTTTAATATGAGAAAGGAAGTATTAAACGACTTTCAAATAGAAATCAATCACGATGAGAAGAATGTTGAACAACTCGATCACTATTCTATTCTCGAGTTGGAATATGCAACATATTGGTTAAATCTTAAAATTGAACGATTTAAAGCACGTATATCAGATTTCTTTGGTACTAAAACAGCCATTATATCTATTTTAGGATTATCATACTCTGCTGTACAATCTCTGGGTGGATTTGAAAAAATAGGCAGCATTTTATTTAAAGGATTATTCAACTCTGACGTTGCTAATATAATTTCGATATTAGGTTTGTTTTTTCTTCTTGGGATTTCCCTTGGAGCCATTATAATGAAAAATATTATCAATCATTTTGAATATCTAAAAAACATTCTAGCACTGGCAAAACAGCGAAAAAAAGAGTTCTCCTAAAAAATACACCGGTCAGAATAATGAAATATTATATCTTTAAGCCTCAATTAAAATTTAATACTAGGCGAGAATCTAAGATAACTTTAACAAACTCTCAATCATTTGCATGAACAAACAGCCAATTCAAATGCCGCTATCATTCGAATGGGATTCGGAGGTGAGCTTGTAGCCCACGGTATGCGCTCAATAGCGAGGACAGCCGCAGAGGAATTCGGAAAGTTCAGAACTGAAGTTCTCGAAGCAGCACTTGCCCACTCAAAGAAGGACGAGATCGTAGCAGCATACAACCGCGCTGAATACCTTGCCGAACGAGTGGCACTAATGCAATGGTGGGGTGATTATGTACAAGCTCAAAAGTATAAAGCGATAGCTGCATGAATATTGGCAGACAGACGCGTTGCCTTATCTAAGGGCAACGTCTTACTACGACGCGGCAATTTGAAACAGCAATAATTCGTTGGAACAAGATCAATTTTAAAAACCAGGAATGGCACATTCCTGTTGGGCGCATGATAATGAAGTGGCAGCACATTTTTACTTTGTCAGAGTGGGCACTTGAAGCATTGGAAGTAATGAAGCTTACATAGAACACATATTTTTCCAAGTTACCACAATCTAATGGAAACAATGAGCAGTCAGGCGGCAAATATTGTCCTGAAACGTTTGAGCTTCAAATAGAGCCTCTTTAAATATTAATGATACAATACCCACGAGGCTAAAACGACAATTAAATAAATTTTAAATAAGTTTGTTACGCCATCTTTCTTTAAGTTTATTTGAATCTATCACCCCGTTAGCAATGGCATTCTTCATGATATCTATAACTTTTTTCTCATTGAATCTAATAATGGGCCAATTATCTGGCTTTGAAGGTTTATTTGTAGGGGTTTTTTTTATATTTTCATCAAACTCAATATCTTTAGCCATTATTTTTGCGATATGACATGCTACATCACCTACTGTTTTATAATTCAAATTTACAATGTCATAATGAAGGGCATTCATTGAATCCTCAGCAGGAGTTTTTCCTGGACAATTTTCTAATGCCATATCTATTTCGTCAGTATCAAGAATAACAATATCAGTTTTACAAGGTCCATCCAAAACTGAAACCATTGTGGCAATTACATCATGAAATTGCTCCCAATTTTCTCCTTCGGCTTTCCATATTGATAATTTATTCTCGTCGGTGCATAAACAGATCGAAAAAACATCTGCTGGGATTTGTGATAAAATTAGACTATCTTCATCTTTTTCAGACAGAGGAATGCTTTCTTTTTTCCAAGCCGAAACACGTGTTATACGTCTTAAATACTTAGCCATTTAACTTTCCTTGTAAGCTCTTAGTCAAGTCATTGATTATTTCTACTTTGTAATCATCCAGCCATTGATAACTTGTCGTATCAGTGTTATTTAAAATAGCTATTGCTTCATAAATTTCACTTGAATTTGAAAAAATGAAACTTTCAAATATTGATAGACCAGCATCTTTTACTTCACAATCTTTATGTGATAATGCACAAACAGCATATGTTTGTAAATTAAAGTATTTTATATTATAAGAAGCATTTTTTATAATATTTAAAAATGCAAATAACATGTATTTTTTTTCAAGCCATAGGACTTTGCTCCAACAGCGTTAAGAAGCAGCGTTGCATAACTCAAGCTTTTATCATGCAATATCTTTTCGAAAAACTTATCAGCTGGTGATAATGTTCCTAATTCAAATCGACTATTAATTAAAAGATCAATTAGATTTTCTGTATCCTCCTCCAAATCAGGATAATGAGCCTCATTATTAAAGACTATTTCCTGATTTTTATAGTCAAAGTCTTTTGAAGAAACTTCATTTGTTTTTTTGATAGTTTTAAAGTCACTTTCTAAATTGACTGTGCTTTTAGAATGACTGTCATAGTGATAATCTTTATGAGATTCCTTAAAGTTATAAACCACATTGGAAATTTCACTTTTTACTCGTGTTGAAGTGGAAATTAATTCACTAACCGATGTAAAATAATCTTTTGCTAAAGACGAAGTAATAGTATCTTTTAAAAAGCTTAGTTTAATCATAACAACCCCATTCAATTTCCAATCATTTAGAAAGATTAAATTTATTAATATTTTGATTTGCTAAATCTTTCATTGATGAAATTAATGCCAAAGCATCATTTAATTCTAATCTATTTTTACCATTTTCTTTCAAAGTATTAATTTCGATAAAACTCATTATACAACTTTTTTTCATTCGAGATCCTGAAGTAACTTCTTCCATTTCAGCAGCACCTGAGTTCATTATTAAATTAACATGTTCATTATTTATTTCAGTTACAAACCCAAGATTTAATGAAAACTCGTTTAATGGCGCTTCATGACTGGCCCACTCTACCGAATTCATAAGCTTCTGTTTAAAAAACTCCATGTTTTCTTTATAGTTATCATAATCTAAAAGTCTTATAGTAAATGATAACCTGTTATATAAAGTGTTTTTACTTTTAATTTCTTGTATGACGGTCAATAAATTGTTTATCATTCTCAAAAAGGAAGAAAATTCTTCTTCAAAATTAAGCGAATCTAAATCGACACCTGGAACATACGTTTGGACAAATGATATTTTATCATCTAAAAATATAGCTTGCTTTTGCTCATTTGGATTTACAAACATGAATTGTTGAATATTTTTATCACCCTTAGGTTGAGAGAAAACCTGAGGATAAAAATTATCGTTTAAGACCTTTGCCATAATACTTGGAACTTCGATACTTTTGAGTGAAAGCTCATCAGTTGAAAAAAAATTGCTTTCAATAGCTAATAATTTCATAAAAAACCTCTTAAGTTTGAACATCCTTATAAATAACACGTTTATTACCATAAAAATCTAAAAATGTCAATTTATTATTAAATGTTCAATGTCAGAATTAATAAAGCAAGGGCTAACTCAGCGAAGCTGAGTTGCCTTGCTTTTCGCCTTGCAGTTGAAAAGAACTGCTTAGAAGAGATCATAACCTTTGAAATTCACTGTCCTTTACAAATAGCAAACCTATAAGCTGCATGCAAATCATGAAAATAATTGCAGAGGTATGTTAAATTCTTTTGTAAATCAGGAAGAACATCAGTATCAATATCGAATGATTGTATAAGCATGTCATTCTCATCATAAAGCAGCATCGCTTTCACATACGAGGTTGGTTTCCTTTGCATTTTCTCTTGTATTTTATCTATGTCTAAAGCTTTTACTCTTGATTTTTTTTCATCCTGCTTATTATCTCCTCCCTTAGGATACCTAAAAAAGGTACTTTTTGAGTCGATTCCATTTATTAAATTTATTTTTCTATCAATTCCCTCCTCAATTAGCCAATCAGTATCATTAGGGAATTTATCTATAAAACCCTGATGTAGCCCAATGAAGTAGTCATAAAGCTCGCCAATATTATGTGAGTCTGTCAATAACTTCTGCTTTTTGTTTATTTGAATAAAAGGTTTTTCCATGCTGCCATTATTGAAAAAAGGGATATCAAATTTCCTATGAAGGATATATATTAATGATTTCAAGTATAATTCTAAAGCATGCCTTTTTAAAAAATTTATTGGCATTAACAAATCCTTTGAAGAATCACTCTCCATTAATTCATCAGCAGATTCTTTAAATTGATCTGCTGTCATGCCGAATCCATGATCATAATGCATATGTAAAGGCATCAATAAATACATACGTTCTCCTAAATGAATAAATCATTCTCTATTGACTTTAAGATTATATGCGTTAAATGTTAACTTAGCATGTTAATTCTATGGAAAGGAGTTCATATGAATAAGTTATACCGCCCTCCCCTTGCAGAAAATCTACGTATTCATTGCGTCAGCGTCAGACTCAATAACTCAGAGCTAAATATTTTAGATCAAGAACGTAAGCAACACGCTAAGGGCGAGTGGCTTCGCATGTGCCTTTTAAAAACTCAACCTCCTGTCGTTCCAGAGATCAACAGAGCGGCATGGAAAATATTTGGCGAGATAAATCACAGGCTCAATGAGATTGTTAACCACCTAAACGCAAAGCAGTCATGTAATCCTCTTACCAAGACTGAACTGTTCGCCGTAAAGCGGCAAATTAGTGAGCTTCGCTCTCGCCTCCTTACCGCTGATCTATGGAGTATCCCCTCTGATGAAGGGCATGCAGAAGATCAAACGAGGTAAGAGCTTCGCAGGTGTTGTCCTATACGCATTGAAACCTGGAACGCACCATAAAACCGATCCGGTAGTTATTGACGGGAACATGTTGGGCGCTTCAGCTGCTGAGTTGATAACTGAGTTCAGCGCTTCTGCTTCACTTCGCCCTGACGTTGTCAAACCGGTGTGGCACAACTCGCTTCGCCTTCCACAGGGTGAATCCCTCACAGTGGAGCAATGGGTTTCATTTGCTGACGACTATATGAATCAAATGGGGTTCAGTGAGACGCACCTGCGCTGCTATGTCATACATGACGACGAAGCAGGTCAGCACATTCATATCATTGCCAGCAGAGTAGACCTCATTGGTGGAAAGCTTTATCTGGGAAGGAATGAAAACTTGATCAGTACACGTCTAATCCATGAACTTGAAAAAGATTATTGCCTGACAAGAACTAAAGGCCCCTCTCCTTCGCATAGCTCTTCCCCTAACAGAATGCGCAAGAAGCTGTCTCGCAACGAGGAACAGAAAGAGAAACGCGAAGGTCAGCCAACGTCCAAGACGTTCCTGCAGAACACTATCGATGAGCTTCTTGTAACTGCCAATGATATTCCTCGCTTCATTGAAGCACTTCGCGAGCACGACATAACGCCCTTACCAAACATTTCCTCCACGGGCCGTATGAATGGTTTCTCCTTCGAATACTCAGGAATAGCTTTCAAAGCTTCGCAACTCGGTAAAGGGTATTCGTGGGCAACACTGCAAGAGAAGCTTAGCTACGAACCCGAACGTGACAATCCTCTGCTCTTCGCTTTGAAAGCTTCGTTCATAGGAGATAATGAGACGAGTGCTTCAGAGTTAAAAGCTACTAAGGTAGCTATTACACCGACATTACCATCTGCTTTAGAATCCGAACATACGTCTCCTCCTATGTATGAACATGGAGTTGTAGCGTCAGAGATAACCGAAGCGCAGACACTGCTCGACATGACGCGTATGACAAGCGAGCAAACCAGAAGCGCTGACTTTTTCATGACAAGGGTATTGAGATGGCTGCTGAGCATTCCTTACCTGGCCGCTTTCACAGACATGCTTAAGAAGACAGGCAAAACACTTCTCCACAGAAAATCCTCATTTTCGACAATTCATGCAGTCCTCTCAGCTGAACCTGCGTTATCTGAACTACCAGGTAACAGCGAAATACTGGCTGAGCGCATAACAATGCCCTTTCGTTAACCTCCTGACTCAACACAATTTTCCAGCTTAAGTTCTTATTTGCACAAACAATTGATCGTTTTTACAGATCGATAAACTATATATGATAGTCAATACCTATCAAAATAGGATCATCGATCGGTACAAGTGATTTGCTTAAGTTTTGAACTCGTTCAAAAATGCGTCGTAAAAGCAGTTACCGATCAGCTAGTTATGAGCGACTTTAAATTAAAGGTGCAAAAAATGGACACAGCGGCTTTGAGCGGTCAGAAAGTGCGTAAACCATCGTTCTTTCGTTCGATTAGATTCTGGATTGTTATGGTAGTGATTTTCTGGATACTGACTGATTCAAATCCCAAGGACACTGCAGGGTTCCTGTTCATGTGGGCATTACCTGCCTTCTTCTTACTCCTTACGGCATATGTGTCGTACACACACAAAAGAGCAAACGCCTCGACTATCGACCTGCTGAACGTCAATGACAACGGTCTGTGGAGCCATGAGTTCCAGGACAGCAAAATGACCATTGATACGAATCGTGAGTTGCTAACTCTCGAGACTGGTAAGCGCAAGAAAGCTTACAAGTTCAGTGACGTCAAGGGCTGGAGATACCACCTAGCTAATGGAGGGGAAATCGTCGCTTTTGACTTAGTCGGTATGGCAGGGGCTAAAGGTCACAACAACCTTACCCGCCTTAGAAACTTCGAGAACTCAGGGTTCTTTATCCAGGTTAGAGACATTGAATGCCCGGAGTGGCAGATCAAATTTCACCCCCGTAAAGGCCGCTTCCACCATGAACGCGGGATCCGCGATACAGAAATTCAGTTGAAGCAGTGGTGTGAAATTTTTGACCAGACACTCAACAAAACGACAGCAACACAATAATTATCATTATCAAATAAGGGATTAAGAAATGAATAAATTTTCAACAGTTGCAGTCCTGTCCTTGGCGGCTTTACTTACAGGCTGCGATAGCGAACCCTCGTCTTCAGAGATCCAAAAGGCTATGCAGGAAAACATTGACCATACAAACCAGCAAGCCAAGCAACGCTTCGGTGAGAACAGCAAAGACATGCTCACGACTCTAAACAAAGCTGAAAAGGTTTCCTGTAAGGATTCAGAGGCAAAAGGGACATACCTTTGTAAAGTGGATACTGATATAACACTACCAATGAGGGCGAGAAGAAAACCGTAGCTGAATTCAAATTTACGAAGAGTGATGGAAACTGGAAAGTGTCACCTTAATTAAATCCAAAAAATGCTGAATGAGGCTACATAGTTTGAGTTAAGTAGCCATCATTATCTTTTTTCTAATGACCTAAAATCCCCTGTATCCCCCTACCTCACCTTAAAAATACATAATACTCAACAATGTGGACCTAGCACTCATACTAAACTTTAGCTCCAGCAGAAAACCGATATCTTTTGCCTAAATCATTAGGTTTATTTACAATACATGGCAAGATTGGTTTAGGTATCAGTGGAGAAATAATTTTATTTAGCTAAGTACTTGTTACATTTGATAAAATCAAATACTACAGAATGTGGAATTCGAAGGGATACCTGGCCATTCAAGTTATAAATGTAATGCAGAGAAATCTGTAAAATTTTGAAATTAGATAGATACTTATGTTTATGATTTTCTTATCAAATAATGTTAAAGATAACAATAACTTGCATGACGTAGCTTAACATTAAAAAATAGAGAGAACACAATGTCTACTAGTAAAGCTTTCACAGCATTCCTCAATAATATTAAAGTTGTTAATTCTGGTCAAATCAACAAAAGATTTGGACGAATAACTCGTCAACTTAATAACTTTTTTTATGATTTAGACTCCAAAAACTCTAACTCCCTACAGGTCGGATCTTATGGTAGATATACAGGCATAAAGGATATTTCAGACCTTGATATGCTATTTATTCTGCCTAATGAATGCTGGGACACATACAAAGAAAATCAATCGTATCTACTTCAAAGGGTTAAAGATAAGTTAAAAGAAAATTTCAAATCAACAAATATCAGAGGTGATGGGCAAGTTGTTGTCATTAGTTTTGGCAACCAAGATTTTGAAGTCTGCCCTGTGTTCCAAAAAGAAGATGGCACTTTCAAATACCCAGACACAAACAATGGTGGCAAATGGAAAAAATGTAATCCAAGAGATGAAATCGAGTCTTTCCGGGAATTAAACGCCACACGAAAGGGGCATTTGAGGAGACTTGCTAAGATGATGAGAGTCTGGAGGACACATAATGAAATTGAAATGAGCGGATTTTTAGTAGATACATTGTGTTATAATTTTTTTCTAGAAAATGATGACTATGATGATAAAAGCTATCGCAGCTATGATGAGTTGATTAGAGACTTTTTCCGCTTCCTTGAAAATGAAGGAGAGAGAGAGTTTTATTATGCCTTTGGTAGTAATTCCAAAATACCCGTAAAAGCACAATTTTACAAAAAGGTAAGAAAATCAAGAGAAGCATCCGAAAATGCAGTTGATGAAGAAAGCTTCAATGCAAAAATGAAGGAGTGGAAGAAAATATTCGGTCGTAAGTTCCCTAACAGTGATTTCTCAAAAGAGTCAGCGTCAACTTCTGAAATGCATATTGAAAACCTTTATGAGGTTAAAGAGAAATATCAAATAACTATCGATTGCAAATTAAAAGATGAAAATTTATTTGAAAAAATGCTTTCTAAAATAATAGGAAACTCTGAGAAAATAAATAAAAACGTCCAGTTAGAATTTTATTTAGAAGAATCTAATGTACCACACCCCTTTGTCCTTAAGTGGAAAGTAAAAAATTCGGGAAGTGAGGCACTAAAAAGGAACTGCATTCGTGGTCAGATTATTGATGATGATGGTAGCCATAAAATTCTCGAGAGGGCAGATTTTACAGGTGAACATTATGTTGAATGCTATGCAATATATCAAAATGAGGTAGTGGCGAGAGATAGGATTCAGGTTCCAATTGATATAAAAAATGCATAAGGAGGACATGATGATTGATAAATACGAATACTTAGAAGCTCAAATAAGAGAGTGTTTCGGCAGAGTGGTTTATACTCATAAAACTCATGAGAAACTAGCTGAAATATTTCTTGATAGACTTAACTTATTCAAAAATGCACAGATAATTTTATTGACAATATCCACCGGTTCTTTTCTAACTTCTATTTTTGGAAACTCAAAGTGGGGTGCTATTGTAGGCTCTTTAATTTCAGCCATTCTTCTATTCATAAATACATACCTTAAAAATTATGATCTTGGCTCATTAACTCAGAAGCATAAACAAGCAGCTAATGAAATTTGGTGCGTCAGAGAAAAGTATTTATCTTTACTTACTGATATTAAAATAAAAGATAAAAGCATCGACGATTTACAAAAAGTGAGAGATGAACTTTTGGCAGAGTTATCTTCTATATATTCAAAAGCGCCTCCAACTAATAGTAAAGCATACACGCTTGCTAGTCGGGCTTTAAAGGAACTTGAAGAAATGACTTTTAATGATAGTGAAATAAATGCTTTCCTACCAGAGTCCCTTAAGAAAAAACAAAAAACTTAAATCAATCAAGGTCTAGTTATCATTTCCTCGGGTCACTTGGTAACTAAGCCTAAAAAAAATTATTCAAGATTAATTATTGGCAATTTGAATTAAATTCTCCTTTTTTTACTCTTTCTTCTGGCAGCAACAACCTGATTCAGGAGTACAGCTTTCTCATATTTTACCCTTTCCTCACGATAAATATTTTCCGCCTCTTCTTCATTATCAATGGCATAATGAATCATAAAGCGAAAGAAAAACGTAATCTCATGTTCATAGCCAAGGTGCTGAATGATTCTTGGAGAACTTGATTTTAGAGCGTTTGATAGCATAGATATGATAGTAAAACGATCAGCGAGATCTGTTTTAGATTTTGGAAGGTAGTACTTAATGTAGTAGCCGACACAGAATAGCCAGATATATCTAATTATCTTGTCCTGAGAAAATCCTGATTTTTTTAATCTCTCAATGAACATTTGTAAGAGCAAAAGTAACTTTTCTTCCCTTGAAAGAGCGTCTGTATTTTTCATAGATTGCGTCCTTGCAAAATTGATCAACCACTCCCTGGTTGTATATACAAGATAACATATAATTTAAATTGCGCAATATCTGCGCAACTAAATATTTAATCAGTATTCGTTTCCCTGTCTATCTTGGGCAACCCATTATTAAGTTGTTCAAAACTGATTCCGTGATTTATAGCATTAAACTGCCATACGACAAACCTCTCTTCCAGACTCCTGAGCTCTTCTGCCAGTACTTTATTTTTGAATTCGAGATTACTGATACGCTGTGAGGCCATTTTTAAATTAGCTGGCCGTTTTTCTTCATCGTTTCCAGACTTAATAATTTTCTTCTTAATATTGAAAGCCATGACAATATCTTTGTGAAGCCCCAGTGACTGACGGGTTGGTCGCTTACCAATCAGAGGTTTAAGCCTGTCACAAAGATATTCCCATGAAAGCTTACCTGACTTCTCACTGTCCCAACCTGCTATTGTGTTTTTAATTATGCTGATATCTTTATCATCTAGATGTTTAGCCATATGACTCTCCTTTTAATTATGATTTATCCTTTCATTTCCAATCAGTTCATTTCTGCTCGCGCCTGTGAGATTTTTCATATGTGTAAAATCATCACCCTGCAGTCTTACCAGCGCCCCGTCCTCAAGATTTTTGCTTTTGAGTAACGCTATCAAATCCAGAAGTCTTGCTTGAGTTTTTTCGTGATAGGCCGCCCACTTGTCAGCCCCGTACTCCTCTTCCATATCAACCTTTGCCTTTTCAAGAAGCTGCGCTGTGTAGGCCGCAGTAGCTTCAAGCCTGCCTAGCGAGGCCTTGTCCCCTTTCACGCACACATGATTGCTGCAATTGATACAGTCCCTGAACTTCGTACACGGAGAGATTACGTAGTCATGAGTGCAGTAGCCGAACTCTGTCAAGTGAATGGCTGCGTGGCCTGTGTCTTTGACATCAATACGCCATGAAGGATTTGCTATAGCTCTTGGGGTGGTGTTTTCTGGTTTAATGCCAATATTCTGCACACCATGCTTAACTGACTCTTGGAGCTTCTCTTCCTGGCTGACATGGTTATAGGTCCTGTTTTGTGTCTCCCTCACTCGTCCTGACCACTTGGCTAGTTCAAAATCTCCAAGCCCACCACGTTGTGCAATCGTATTAAGTAAGTGTCTTGCCTGATGACTTCTGAGTGAAAGGTTATTCCCCATTGACCCTTTGTAGCCGTGCCTGTCAAAAATCGTAGAAATGGAGTGCGTCCTGCGATACTCAGTGCTTCCCAGATTGGCGCTGACAAGTGTGGCAGTTGGTCTGAAAAGACTTCTTTGTGTTTTTATACTTGTGCTAAGTTGATAACGGAACAGCAGGCAGAGTGCGTTGCTGTATCGGACGTTCTTTTCTTTATCGTACCAGGGGAAGTCTGGGTAAAGCCCACGGCCCTCACCAGAAATCTCAATCTCTCTGGCATATGTCCGGGCGTTTTCTGAAAGAGTCCTCAGCCTCCTGATAGCTATCTCAGCAACCGGAACCATGACTTCTGGTATCCACTTCACATTTCCACCAAAGCCTTTTTCTGAATAGAATATCAGCCCGTACCTCAGCTTTCCTTCCCTGTCCGCCTCACGGATTTCACAATCCGCAGGGAGCGTCAGGATTTCGGTTACTCTGGAAGGCGCACACATAAGCAACGCAAAGACAGAGCTTATGAACACGTCCATTTCTGAAAGCTGATCGTCTGGAAGTGCGAAGATTTCAGCGATAGCATTCAATGACTCTTCGTCAGGTAACTTTGCCTCACGGGCCTCTTGTGCAGTTTTAGTGAGCCTGTGGCTTGCTTCCTGCGCTCTGAGTGGGCTCTTCCAGAGCAGTGACTGCATGATCAGGAATTCTTTTTCTCTAAGAAATGAAACCAGTCCTTCCAGTACCTTGCCGCAAGCGTGCGCTACTGCTTTGGTGTATGCACTTTTTAAGGTGACAACGCACTGGTCCAGAACAGCGAGATTTACGTACTGAATATGACTCCGCCCATTGACCTGCAAGAGGGCTGCCTCAAGTGTTCTGAAAACGATATTAAGACGCTGATTGATTTTCTTGCCCCCATTCATGTAGTGGTAAAGGACATAGCTTTTAGCGAACTCAATAAAATTCTTGTCTAATGACTCATTTACAATAACAGAGCTTTTTTTAACGCCTTTGACAGGGGTTTTAGTGAAAAGGAAAACTTTTGACCAGTTTACCTCCTCCCAGCTCACAAGGTCGTTTTTATTAAGAGTGAACCGACAGTAGCTCACAAAATCATCTATTTTCTGCGCGCAATATTTTTCCCTGCGCGTTTCGAGTACTCTAATCTTGTCATTTTTAATATTATCCATTTAACACCTCCGGGTTTGATTTAAATTCTTTGCACTTATTTATCACCTCTGAAACTGCAATAATTGTCCTGTCCAGTATTTGTGTAGTCATGGGATCAGCCACTATGCACTGAATCCTGTTACGCTCATTAAGTAAGTATTCAAGTAGTTTTTCATGCGGTCCTTCAACAAAAGGTCTGAAATGCATGCAGGTGTAACAAGGTATGGGGACACATGCTGTGCAGGATTTGCAACTGGCGCATTGCCCTGATTTTTCACCAGTATTGATTCTGATGTTGCCGCCGGGATATTTATCCTCACTTTTGTTAATCAGTACTCCCTGAAACATCTTTGCGTAGTAGCTAAGCTCAACGGAAACGGCATCTTCGATTTTATTTAAACTATCTGGGCCTGACTGAACATAAACACCTGTATACATTAAAGTGGAATGATCCAGTAATTCTCCTATAACGACTTCTCCATAACCTTCTCTGGCAAGCCGGGTACCTAACGTATAGCGAAACCGCCTGGCATTCATATTTATTACTTCACCCGTCCTTTCCGAAATCACGTCCTCTGTTATAGCTATTCTTTTGAGCGTTTGAGTACACTTCATCGCATAGGCATGAAGTCTGTCTGAAGAAAGAATCTCATGTAAATTCTCACCCTCAACAACCCCCTCAAGTCTTTCCTGACAGACAAACAATGGTAATTCTAATATCTCCTTCTCAGATAGTTTTCTATTGAGCTGCTTGCTAAAACTCTCAGAAACAATACGTGCCTGCTCTTTAAATATGTTGAATAATTCATCTGTAATTCTGAATCGCCTGAATGAAGCTCTATACTTCTCACCTTGCTTTATTCTGGGGATATTTATATAGCATTCGTTTATGGCTCTTTCTTTTATGATATCTTTCGTTTTTATCTGTGTGATTTGTAAACTTCTTCTGCCCGTGTGAATAGTGATTAAAGCCATTGCCAGATCAGAATAGGATATTGTACCCTTCTGGTATGCACGTGAGACGGCATCGTAAAAGTTATCAAACTCCATGTCTGTCAGAGGCCCCTGGTAAGGGTCTCGTCTTTTAACAACCTCACCTTTTTTATTGTCTTTAATAGTCCAGTTATCAACGAGGTCTACACAGCTTTTGGTAACCCCCTTAAAACCTAATTCATACCATTTTTTAATCAGGATCCTTAAACAAATGATATCCTGGTTTGAGAACTTATCATTTGATTTTGTTGTTAACATTACGGCTTCATCTAATGTATCAAAGCTCATAACTGAAATTAACTTCATAAAAACCCGGTTAATTTGCTTAACAGAGCCGGGGCTGATTTCTTCTGCGAAATATTTTAGTGTATTCACATAACCGTACCTGAGATTTTCTGATAACTTCTCAGTGGCCTCACCTACATTCAATTTTATATTTCTACTTAGCTCCCAGAATTCATCATCCAACCCGAATGTGTAACTTTCGTTTTTTGCATATAAGATATCTCTATGCGCGTTCAGAACCTTTAATTTATTCATAAGACACCCCACTGCGCTTTTTAAAAATATTATCCTGGAGTTGCAATGCTGCTTTTACTGATTCCTTAACAATAAATCGTCTGTTGTAGGTTTGTGCTGTTCCAGAACCCGGCTCCCACCCCATATGGTTTGAACGCATTTTCTCTTGCATCTCCTCACTCACATGCTCGGTGCTTTCATCCATCAGTTTCGAAAATAGATAGTTCCAGGTATGTCTGAACTTATGTCCAGTCAACTGGCTTAAACCTGAGTCAATGCTTCTCAGTCTGTAAATGATCTTATGGTAGGAAGGAACGGACAGAGGATCGCCACGTGTCTCTCCTTCTTTGTGAGTAATGAAAAGGTATCCGTGCTTTTTCTTTCTGATATTGGCTTTTCTTTCGCCTGTAATATATGAATGGAGAAGTCTGGTAAGTTCGTCAGACATGGGTAAATTTCTTTCAAGCGTTTTTACGAGGGGCTGATTGACTCTTGTGTCCTCAATACTGTCAGCCCTTCGTCTTATGAAAAGCATTTGCGCCGCAAAATCAATATCTTCTACTCTTAGGTTCAATAACTCTCCACACCTTATCCCTAATGAATGTAATATCGTGACTATAAGCTGATTTCTCTGCCGAACCTTTTTGTCGAATGGATTGAATTCACATTGCGGATCAATAACAGAAAGAAGGATTTCCAGGTCTTCTTCTTCAATTGTTTTATAAACGTTGCCTTCTGAATTTCTGTATTTTATCTTCGGCCTTCTGGCTTTTATCTTGTTCACAAAGTAGAAAATTTTCCTGTAGCCGTCGCCAATATTTTTGATAGTTAGCTGACACAACCATTCGAGATATTTTGCTATTGTTGTAAGACGTATGTACTTTGTCGCACTGCATACTCCAGGATGATGATCTTTGATATTAGTCACTTTCGCAGTTCTCATCCTCTTCCCGACAAAATCGCGCAGAAGATCAATTTCGTTGTTATCCAGGAATCTGGCTGTTTGAATTCGCTCTTCAATGTCTATATTGCGTATAAAAAGAAACCGATAAAAAAGTGCAATACACCCTGCCTGAGTCTCAATTGTTTTTATCGATTCATTGCTATTTCTAAGTTGTGTTGTAATAAATAAACATGGATAAAATAACGGGATGCCTGTTTTCTTGTTTTTTATAATGCAATAGCGCTCACCATTTTTCATTTTAAACGTTTTAATACCAAATCTTTCCATAAACTCTCCTTTTATTTCAGTTAAATTCTTTGCAAAACAGGTATAGGTTAAATATTCAAAAACAATGACCTACAATAATTTTGCAAGAATATTTTATTAATATACCGCTTAATAACTGTCAATAAAGGATGGTACTAAATATTCTTTCCAAATGTTAATAAGGTATATATTAGGTGCTTTCTATTTACCTGATACCTTAAAAACACTCTGCGTAGCTTGATATAACTGACTTCGCATTATCTCTGTAAAGAATTTTGCAAAATTTAAGCTATTTTGGCTTTTAATTCTTTCCATTTTTATCGACAACTTCCACGGCATTAACTTTAAATAACATAACTTTTTAACTAGTCAATAGTTGCTTTTATTTCATAATTGGATATACATGAATAAAAACTTGGGGAGAGCCTATGATTGACATTAAAAACAACCTGGAAATTATGTGGATATATTTTCCTGAAAATGAAAACGAGATCCTGCAAGAATTAAATGAATCCTCCGCCTTCGAGTTCTACGAACGCTACCTGTTAGAGTTATCAGCAAGAGAGTTCCTTGATTTCTTCCAATATTTATCAGACTACAAAGTCGACAATAATCTTGATGATAAACATTCAATATCTCAACTCATCAGCTATGGCTTTGGTCAGAAATTTACTCTCGACGGAGAACCACAATTCGAAAACTTTCAGTCTATTCAATCACGTGTTGCCGATCTTAGAAGCGAACATTTAACTCAAAGAATTAAAAATGAACAGGAAGTGTTGGATTCGAAGATTGAACCATTATCAGAAACCATAAAAAAGCCAGATAGATTGTGATTCATATATATGAAGGGCCATGCATATGATACATGGCCCATTCCTATTACTGCCATATTAACCCTATGCCAATAAGGTCTTTTTAATGAAAATTTTACAACTTAAAATTCTTAAATTCATGTTCAGATTTAAACAAAAGGATCATTTTGGCCAAATTTTCAACATCTATTTTCTGTTTAAATAAAGTCATCCATATTGAAAATACCGCGTACTGTATTTTAAACTCAAGTTCAAAAATAGCAGATACGGCCCCCTTTATATTCCCTGAGAGATATTCTCCTAACCAGAAAGCAATGCTTTTAGAAAATTCATCATTACACATGGCTACAACTTCGTCATGTTCGAATTTTTCATCAAATGCTTGTTTATTCATGTCCGCGAAATATTTATTAGTGCTGATAAAATCGTTCAGTTTCATAATAAAGCCCTCTTAAAAAGTTTCGCTTCGTGATTTAGAAATTAACATTTCAATCCATTCATCAATTTCACCCTCAATAAATGCCACCGCACGAGAGCCAATCTTGATAGGTTGAGGAAACTGCTTTTGATTGATCAACTCGTAGATCCAGGAACGGCTAAAACCAGTCCTCTCAATCACAGCAGGTAAACGCATTAGTTTCGTATTTTGTGTTTTCATGTTGCTCTCCTCGGTGCAGTTTCGACGAGAGCAAATGTAAGGGAGATATGGAGAGGAGGGTTAGTGCGACTCAAGACAACAGAACCGCTGAAGGATAGGTCAGTTAGAATCCGAGAGTTTCATAACCTCCGAAACTCTCATGTTTTTCAGGTGTAGGTTTCGATTTATGAAGAAGTTGAACTGCCTAATAAAATCTATGGTCGCAGCTTTCATCGCAAGGGGTCTGTCTGTGTCTTTGATATGGTAGTGCAGACGAATAACTGCCTCATCATCTTCGTCTGTGTACAAAAGTCTCGACAGCCTGTCGTCTGAAAGGCGTAGGTCATTCATTTTTGCCCACAGAAGCACGTCGAGCATTGCTATGAGCCGGTAAGAGATAACCTTCTTGATTGTGCCGTAGCCGAAGCGCACAGCTCTTGACTCGTCAGCTTCAATCCCCTTCACGCGTCTCCATTGCGGAAGAGCTGATTTGATAGACTCTGCAATTTCATCGTCTGTACCACTGGCAAGGTCGATTTCTAAAAGGACGGTGCTTTCACATATCGCTGACATAACCGTAGATACATATGCTTCATGGTGGGGAAGGTTTACGCAGTACTCGTCACTACCTTGCTCCCAGGAGAACAGATTGACCCGGAGACCAGTTACACTAAGTTGAGCAAGTCTGGTTATATCAGTAATGAAGACGTGAGGAACGCTTTGAAGAGTTTGATCATCTTGCATGTAGTTAAGCTGTTCGGGCTCGAAGAGGAAAGGCTTCCCATTGAAGATCTGTCTCATGTATCCACCAAGACCGACCTTTTCCTCTTCAGTCGGCCATGGCTTAAAAAGAAGGGCTCTTGCCCATAACTCGTGGTATAGCACATTGAGCGTTGTATCTTCAAAACTTTTATAGTTTTCTATGTTCAACCAAGCTTTAACTGCTCTTGTATCCTCAGCAGACCAATTTTTCATAATTTTCCTATTTGGTAATAAAGGTCGACTCACGATTAATGCCTATACTTATTAATAACCTGTCTGCTGAGAATTCATATGAATATTTTCATAAGTTCGTTGATATCGGGTTTTGAAGATAAAAGAAAAGCTGTCAAGGATGCCGTTTGTGTTCTTGGGCATAAACCACTTATGGCAGAGGATTTTGGGGCTAGAGCAAATTCGCCACAAATAACTTGTCTTAACGGTGTTCGTGAATCTGACGCTGTAATTTTGATTTTAGGCTCTCGATATGGAGTGATACAACAGTCAGGCCTATCAGCAACCCACGAGGAAGTCATCGAAGCTCGTAACACCAAGCCCTTGATTATCTTCATCGAAAGTGAAATCAGCGAAGCGGAACCTGAACAGGATAAACTGATAAAGGAAGTAAGTACTTGGGAAAAAGGCCTTTTTAGAGGGGAATTTTCTTCAGCTGAAGATCTAAAAGCTAAAGCTATTAAAGCAATTCATGACCTTGTACTTGCCCGTGCAGTAGCACCTCTTGACCCTGTGGGCCTTAAAACTTGAGCAGTTGAGAATCTGCCGCGCAGTAACCAAACTTTTTCACAAAGCGCAATCAATCTGGATATCTCAATTGCTGCCGGCCCTGATTCAACCATTATCCGTCCTGCTCAGATGGATTCTAAAGAGCTTGAGGATAGGTTATCAAAAGAAGCTCTTTTCGGCAGGCATGCTATCTTCGATAAGCAATTTGGCACAAATGTATCGCTTGAAAATGGAGCGCTGTGTATATGTCAGACCCTAAACCGGGATCTTAAGAATCTTGTAAAGCTGCATTCTAATGGCGATCTACTGATCTCACTACCTTTGGCTTCACCTTCAGGAGGCCTTCCCGCCATCATCGAAGAACAGGTAACTGAGCAGCTCTCAAAAGCTTTAGATTATGCTTTATGGATCTACTCTGACATCGATCCTACACAACGATTAACTCATCTCGTGCCTGCGCTAAGCATATCAGGTGGCTCCTCAGCCTCATGGAAAACTCAGGCTGAGTACCTGGCTAGTCCCAATACTATGTATTCATCATTCTCTATGGGACAAGATAAAGCTCCGGTCTTCTTGAACCCAGCTCATGTTGGAAGACAGGCATTTACCTTAGATAAGCTTTTATATGTCGAAGATTTCATAGCCCTCTTACGTCGACAATGGAAAAGTAAGTAATTTTCATAAGCACATGTTTTAGGCATATGCATAGGCATATTTAACATATATATCAGTTATAAATACTTTTAAATTCATAATCTTAGCTTAACTTTTCAAATCCTCTCGTGCCGACCAAATTACTCTAAAAGCAGCCTCATCGGCTGCTTTTTTCGTTTCTGCTGTCAAATCCCCCTTTCCTCGCGTCCCCGCCAATCCGATCTATACTTAACAGCCTGTGGGTAACAAGAGGAGAGTTTATGACCTTTATTGAAAAAGACGATCCAACAGAAGCACCTGAGTCAGGCGATAAGCAACCTTCC
>Ga0157365_10000126_pt1 | contig 35085 bp, 23 predicted proteins | sample AttsexASBM3_FD_111478 | JGI IMG/M metagenome (GOLD analysis project Ga0157365, IMG submission 111478) | Fungus gardens microbial communities from leaf cutter ant in Ribeirão Preto, State of São Paulo, Brazil - Atta sexdens ASBM3 | ecosystem: Host-associated > Fungi > Mycelium > Unclassified ...
GAGGGGACGCAGCCAGCCATTCCTCCAATGTCGCCCACCCGGGTCCGGATGCGCTCGGGCGGGTACGTCCACATCCGTGCACCGCGGTTTCCTGGCCGATGGGGCGCGCTGATCCAGGCGCAGTATCGCGAAGAGGAGATCCTGCAGTTCGTCGGGCGGCTGCGCCCAGTCTACCGCACTGGGAGGACGCCGGTGTGGTTCGCGATATCGTCCATCATTCCCGAGAGTCTGATTGTCGACGAGGTTATCTCCCTCAAGGAGCTGGCCGATAACGATGAGGGGCGTCTGTGGGACGGAATGGCCTTCACGGGTGGGGTCATCTCAGACGAGATCATCTCCAGCGCCAGACCGGCGACGTTTACGACCGGGGCCCGTGTCCGCAGGGTGATGAATGCTGTCGGACTGAACCAGAAGGATGGTGTCGTGGAAACCAGAAGCGGGCGTGGCATGACACCTGTTCGCTGGAGGCCCAGGCATGGTGACTGGCGTCATGCCTTCGTCGCGTCATACCTGCCGGATCCGGTAGAGCGGGTTCGTGAGGTCGTCCGCCGTCATGTCGGATACCGCAATGTCGAGGTCGAACTCATGGAAAGGGGGCACCGCTTGCCGGCCATGACGCGGGCGCCCGACAGTGTGGATGAAAGCCTGGGGATCCTGACGCGGGATGATGTCTATCGGCAGGCCGAAGCCCACAGCGCGGACATAGGACGCTTCTACGTCATGGGGGAGGCGAGCACTCCGGGAGAAGGCGGCCGCACCATTGAAGGCGCTCTCCCCAGCTTCGTCGTCCCCGGAAACACTTCTTTCCGCAAGTTCAGGGACGAACTTTCAGCCTACTGGGCCCTACGAGAGGAGCACGGCTCCCGGCCGGTCCCCGTCGGCGGGACCGAACCTTTCAGCCCTCTTCTCTAGCCTCCAGCAGGGGCGTCCGTGCGGCCGCCCCCCGCCCTGTGGCCGTGCCGCGGCCGCGCAGCCCCCGGAACGGAATGTCGACCCCTCCGACCAGCTGAAGCACGCCACGAAGACTCGAAAGGAATACCTCGATTGCCGTGAACCCGGCGACGAGGCCGGCCACCAGGACGGTTGCCGCAAAATAAAAGACGCCAGTTTCCCAGAGCAGATGGCCGTAGTCGACCTGATGAAGGGCAGAGCTGGTCGTGAGCGTCCGCCACAGCAGATCCCGCGGGATCCCTGCCAGATATCTCAACAGGGAAAGCCCGTAGGTCACGCTGGGCCATGTCTCATGCGTCGTCAGCAAACCCCATACCGTCGCCTTGGCCGACAGGACCAGAGCTACAGACGATACAATCAGGGACAGAATCTCGACCGAACCGCCGACGACCTTCTCGAGATTGCGAAATACGTTTCTCACCCGTGTGCTCCTGCTATGTTCAAGGAGTATATCTTCCGATGACTCCTGCACAAAGACATTATCTATGAACGGTTTTTGGAATGTGGTCGCTCGACCTGAAAGCCGGTTCGCCCAAAAATCGTGCCCTTACAAAGATTTGGAAGGAATTTCTTGGATGTTGATACAATGGAGGGGATATCCTTCGAGGGTGAGATGAACAAGAGCAAGACCATCACGTATGGCAAGGGCGCGGAGCCTGCGTCTCTCTGGCTGAAGTGGGTCATCGAGCGTGACCGGCGGATGGCTGAGATGACGAATTCCCTTCGTGGGTCTCTGGGGCTCACGGCCCTGGAGGAAAGCTCTTCCCTGTAGGAGAACAGAAAGATGATGAAGCCCTCCTGCGGAAGAAAGGTTTTGTCTGCCTTGGGGTTTGCGCTGCTTCTGATGGCAGTGCCTGATGTTGCCCATGCCACCACGTCGACCATTGGTGGGGTGCTCTACGGGACGTCGACAGACATCGTCTCTCCGCTGTCGAAGATCATCGTGCAGGTCTCGTTCTTCGCGGGGCTCTGTCTGACGGCTGCCGGCCTTTACCACCTCGCCAATCATGGGGACAGTCGACACCCTGTCACCCGTAACGGGGCCTTGCTGAGGATCCTGTGTGGAGGCGCTCTCGCCTCCCTGCCTGATGTCATGGGGTCTGGCGTCGCAACGCTGTGGGCCGGAAACTATTCCTACTCGCATGCAATGGACTCGCCCGGCACAGTGTCGAACTGCGTGGCTGAGACATCATCGAACAGCAATGCCCTGACCTGCGTGGCCCAGAACTTTGGCGTCAACGTCGTTCCGGTTGCCCTGGATCTGATATTCATCATCTCCTACCTGTCGGGCCTGATTTATGGCGCGCATTGCCTCTACAAGATGATGGTTGCAACGAACCATGGGCACAAGACAGAAACGGGGAAGACTCTATGGGGCTTCTTTATCGCGACAGTCCTCACCTTCTTTCCCAGGCTCATCGAAGACATCATGGGAACGCTGAATTTTGGTGAATCCGCGGTCTCCGATAGCAATGGCTCCATCCTCAGCACGTCGTCGGTGCCCAGCATTCTTGCCTACTCGGGCGATGGTTCCGGGACATCTGTGCTGACGGAGTTCTCGAGTCTTCTCTCATGGCTTTTCGTTGCCTGTGTCCTGTTCGGCGTCATCTCCGTTCTCAGGGGCATCATCATGCTCAAGCATTCCCTGGAGGGAGGCGGCAGAAACGAGGGGATGACTGGTGGCATCGTCCACATTATCGGTGGGGCATGCATGACAAACGCCAAGGCCTTTGTCTGCCTTATCCTCTCAACATTCATCGGGAATGGAATGGGTTTCTGCTAGTCCTTTCACAAAAAGAGAAATTCGACATTGACATTTAATCTTGGATGTCTTGTATTTCTCTTGCAGGTCATAACCGCCAAGCAGCAGGGACGGGCGTTTTTATGGACGATATGGATATTGCACAGGAACAGACTGTGCTCGGCATGGAGCGTGTGCTGAGGGACCGCCGCGCGCGCACCACTGTGGTGCAGGGGCCGATTGTCGCGCGCGACTGCGCCTCCTGCGGCGAGCCCATCCCGATGCGAAGGCTCCAGGCGAGCCCAGGCTGCACGCGGTGCGTGGATTGCATGCGTGAGCTGGAGCGCGCCTGACACCGAAATCCGGACGGTCTTTGACCTCGTAGAGGCGCCTTCTGGGCGCCTTTTTCGTCTCCGGGCCTTTTGGCCGCCATGGTATCCTTGGGTACTGGGACTGGGAGGAAGTCATGGGTATTGCCATCGTAGAGACCGGGAACGGAGAAGATGACAGCCTCCGAATGAGGTGTCTGGCTGTCATGTCATCGGGACCGCAATCACCGGAGACGGATCTCATACGCCTCGAGCTAAGCACTGCCGCTGCCATCGCCCTGGAGCGTGGAGATGTCCATGCGGCCATGGAGGCGACGACAAAGCCTGATTTCGAGGCGAGCCTGCGCCATCTCGACTTTGCCCTGTCGCCCGATGCGCCGCGTCAGGCCCTGTGGCTCGAATACGAGATGGCAGACCGGCTGGACGCCATGGAAGTGGCCAGGACGCCCGGTCTGCGCGACATCGGCCGTATGGGCGTTCTGGTGTGCCCTCCGGACGGCATCGAGAACACTGACCGGTTCATCGTCACGCTTTTCATCGACCACAAGGGGGTGGTGACCTACCTCGCTGCCATGCTGGTCTGGTCCATGGCAGCGATGGTTGAGGACGCAAGGCGTCTGTCGAACGCCACGTCACTTCCCGGCAGGATGCTGTCGCGTATCGGGCTCCTGAAGGAGGTCGTCTCCAATCCGTCCGTGGAACACACCAGTGTCGTTGTGCCGGCGGGGCTGAAGACCGACATGAGCATCATGATGGGCTACGCTGCCGTCAACGCGCCTGAGGCGGCTGAGGCCGTGACGGACTTGTGCAAGAAGGCCATGGGTGAAAACAGTTTCGTCCTGGCCCTCCTCTTGGTCACGTCGGGGCGTCGGCGCGACCAGCCCCTTACATCCTCATTGACGCCACACCAACTTCGTCAGCCTCAGCCTGAATGCGCTCCGCCTTCATTCGGTCGAAAGCCGGATTGAAGAGCCGGGCGAGCGTTTCAATCTCCGGAAGCTGCTCCAGTTCAGGAACGCTCAGTTTGCGAAGCTTCTTGGGGAGATACCTCTGTCGCCAGGGGCTGACAGCCATCTCGACCGAGGACAGTGATGTCCAGTCATACCCGCACATCACCTGGAGTGATGTCGCCAGGCCGGCCTGCTGGCTCAGGAACTTCTTCTGCCCGTCGTAATTGATGAAGTTCGGATTGTGGAGCGACTGGGTCAGGAACCATTCCAGGGCGTCGGCCGCAGCAGTATCGGGCTTTTTGTTCTGACGGGCACGATGCTGACGAACGTCAAGCGGTTTCCCCCGAACAGCTGGGCCAATCTGAACCGTACTGAGACTTATCGGGAAAATGTCGCCGGAAGTGGGCAGGATCCTGAACGAGACGATGCTATCCCCTTTCATGCAAGTTCCTGAGTAGCCTCCAACACAGTGGCTGAGGTATTTTCCCTCGTCGGAGAGGTGCGCCTTGGTCGTAAGGGGCACACAGAAGACGCCGTTAGGAGCCTGGACGATACTGGATATGGCGGGCCACTCCTCGAGCTTATTATGGAGCTCGCTCCCGTCCCTCAGCCTCAACAAAGAGGATTCGAGGGTCGCCTGCCGCAATTTCTCGTTCAGCTCTGCTCTGGCCTTCTCCCCTGCCAGAATATCCTCTGGTGGATTTCCGGCCTCCTGCAGTGCTGCAATCTGGGAATGGATGTGCCTCGATGTCTCAAGAATGCTGACCGCGGACTGACCGGAGAACAGGATGTTGGAGGAGACGCCCTGGAGTATCATAGACCGGTCAGGCGACATGATGATGTCAGCCATCATCGAGGCACGGGCGGCAAGTGGCGCCACAACCTTCGCTCCGAAGACGGCGATGGTGTCCCTGACATCCGCGCAAGCGGCCACAAGAGCTTCTCGGTCGCAGGCCGGTGCGTAAAGTCCCGTCAACCATGCGCGTACGTCATCAGCAAGGATGCCCTCGGGCACGGTCATATCCGAGACCGTCCGGTCGATCAGCACGCAAACCTTGTCAGGGTCGCGCTCCCTATCCAGAAGTTTCCACGGGATGACAGACTTGAAATACGCGAACGACTCTTCGGTTGTTCCCTCGGGAGGCCTGGTCTCGGCATAGGCCCTGCCAAGGCGGAAGCGCAGATCCTCCCAGTTGCCGCCGCATCCGGCGAGAAGTGTGTCCAGAGAATTGTCGGTCACGGCCGTCATGACGGTCAAGACGCTGGCCGACACATCACAGAACGCATTCCAGCTCTCCGGGGTCTTCGGGAACCAGTCCGGAGATATCTGGGCCAGGTGCCTGACGACCCCGAGAGACGGCAGGCCTCCCGTCGGCCATGAGAGACCGACAAGGCGCTTCAGAAGGCCCTTGCCAATGAGAGGTTCCTCGGTGCCGGGCTTCACGCCACAGGCAAGGCGTAGACCGGCCTGCAGGGATTCCTTTCTGTCGACGGCCCGGCGAAGGCTAAGCCGCTGTGCGATTACCGTGGACAGCATCGGATAGCTGTCAGCCGCCTGCCTGCGGATTTCACCCTTCTCTCCGGGTTCGGCATAGAACGCATATGTGCCCCACGTTGCTTCGGGGCAGTAGGACACTATCCGGACCGCGTCTTTGTTGAGGCCGTCGTAGACCGCGTCCAGCCCTCGATTGTGAAAGAGAGCCTCAAGCTCGCCACGCAGGCCAGAGAGCGGCAGAAGGAGACGAAGACGCGGGTCGTCAAGCTTTCTCAGATACGCGTCAAGAAAGCCTTGGATGAACGATCCCTCCCCATTTCCGAGAAGCCGGACGGTGTCATAAGCGTTCAGCGTTCTCTTTGCTTCTTCCTGAACGAGCCCAGATGCATTGGGAGCAAAATTTTCAGGGTTCAGCTTTTCGAACGGGACTGCATTCTCGCCACGTTCGAGAGAAAATGTCTGGACTTCGGGGTGTGTGCCCTTCCCTATCCGGACAAGAACGTAGTCGCTTGTCATCTCCCGTTCTGTGCAGAAAACGATGACCTGGTCATGCCCGCTTTCGGAAGGGGTGACACGGAAGCGAGCAGACTTCAGGCTTGCGACATGGGTGCGCCACACTGACACAGCGCGGGCGAGAAGCTCTTTCTTCTGTTCAACCGACAAGGTGGGGATCATGACCTGAAGTCCATTCAACCTATATCCATGCACATAATCACATATTGCTTTGCAAATCCCCAAGACGCCCGGAGAATGAGATCCTCACCTTCCGGGCGTCTTCATATCTCATACGGGGGCTGGACTTCAGAGCGTCATCGTCTCCTGAGGTTCATCCCGCATCTCTCTGGTGCTTCCCGTCAGTTCACGAGCCTCCTTCTTGAAATCCTCGAACTGGCAATCCAGTACAAAGTTCCGGTATTGCGCGGGGGCGTGGAAATTGACACCCGCGTCAGCCAGAATACCGATGTATCGCTCGAGGTTTTCAGCCCGGCACTTTACCCGAGGCCGCGTCTCGGCAAAGTTGGGAACAGGCTCGTCACGAGACCGATAGTGCTCTTCCAGCCGATTCAGAATACCCACAACCTCTTTGTTCTCGTAGATAAACTTGAATTTCGGCGACCTGGTCGTAGGAAGACTGATGGTAAAGGTTTGGGGTTCGCCCTCTACCTCCTTGTCCCTACGGATTGTGGGGCCCATTGGGTTAAGGCTGCTGTCACAGTAGAGAGCGAGCTTGCTGACCGTCTCCTCGCCTTCCACCGACGCCTGCCCCGAGATGAGGAGGGCAGCTGCAATTTTTGGCGACGCAACGGAAACCGGCACAAACCGGACGACGTCCGCGTTTTTGGAAACCAGAATTCCGCGGCACCGCATGCCATTCTGGTCCGTGTAGGCCGTCATGGATCCCAGCTTATGCTGGATGGCGAGATTCATGGCAGTCCACTCGTTTCCGGTAAGGATGACACGAGGGACCGTCATGGCCGCCATGGTGGCGGTGTCGAACCTTTCCAGAACCTCCTCGGGATTTTCGCCCATCAGACCATCGGAAATCGTGTAATTCTTGTCGGTGACGAGTGTCTCCAGATTGAGGACATGCGGCATGGTGTCGCCCGGGATTGCAAACCGGACGTCATACATCGTGGAATGCATGCGTTTGTTGGGCGAAGGGATGTCGAGATCCGTGATGATTGCCCTCTCGGTGCTGCCATTCCAGGAAAGGGTGATCTCCTTGCCGGGGTAGATCTCACGAAGTGAACGGACCAGACGGTCGTATTTGTCGGAAACACTCTTCGCGACGATGCTGCCACCAGCCGCGGCATCTTCGATGGTATGGAAGCCGGCAGGAATGAAGACGCCGAGATAGCTGTTCTTCCACCTTACGAGGGTGTCAGCGAGGTCAACAGGCGAGGTGTCGCTGAGCTTGAGGATGCCTTTCTCCTGAAGATGCAGGAGGTCTTCAGAGCGCAGAGGCTCCACCGAGTCACGAATCTGGACGTAATCGGCGTAGACCGGGGCATTGAAGGCGTTCACAGAGTCCCCTTCCACACCGGAAATAAGCACCCGCTTAACCACCGTCACGTCCCCGCGGATTTCCCGTGTCCGGAGAGGGTTTTCATTCCTGGCATCAAGCTCGGCAATGCGAGCCTTGTATTCGGACTCCAGCTCCTCGAGTACCTGAACCTGCTCCTCATACGACAGAAGGAAAGACAGACGCGTGAGGACCTGGTTCGCACTGCGGGCGTTCTCGGTCGTCATCTCGTTGTCGTCCATCACCACGTCGATCTGTGTGCTTTCAGGAAGACCAAGGCGCCGTACGAGGTCAGGACGCGTCTGCAGATAGTTGGTGACAACCCTGTCACCAACTGAATTGATGAGGTCAGGGATGTCCTTTGCCAGCTTGGCATTGTCCCGGTTTGCCGTCGTCGCCGCGCTCATGCGCCTCAACTTGGTGTTCTGGTTAGCCTTCAGGCGCATCTCCATCGGCGTGCCATTCGAGATGTCGTAAACAACCGGTCCGATGACCTGGTCGAAACGATTGACGCGCCCCAGTGCCTGGATGAACTTCTGCGGATCGGTCGGTGGCTGAAGGACGATGAGTGCGCGCTGCTTCTGGTTTCTGAAACGGCGGCCGGCATGGTATCCCGCCGCCGTCGCCCCGCGGCGATTGAACCCGATGGCATCCAGGTCGCCTCGATTGAATGCGTCCTTCACTACATTCTTGTTTGAGCGGGGTTTTGCCTGCACCACGCCGTTCCGGCCACCAACAATCTGACGGGTGCGCCCGGTGATTTCATCGAAGGTGTAGCCAGCGTCGTTAAGCCCGTCACGGATGTAATCGAAGGGGCTGATGGGGAGGTAAGGCAGTTTTTCGATACTGCTCCTGAGCGCCTTCACCACACGTGCCGGATTGATGGGCATCAGCCTTTCAAAGTGAAGGAACTTCTTGGCCGCCTCGACCGGGTCCGTACTCACGTCCCTGGCAATGTTCTGCAGGGTCTCATGAGCCATCTCGAGCATGGCATTATTCTGCCTTGCCTCGGGGCCCTCACCTTCATCCCACATCTCAGTCATGGCGCCTCTGATGATGCTCTGGACCATCGTCGCTGTGTCTGTGACGTCCCCGCGGGCATATTCCGGTAGCGTTGCCAGGTAGGCATTGAGCATCGCGTCCGTGTCCGCAATGGCTGCCCTTCTTGCTTCAGAGCGCCCGTCGAGCGTGTAGGGCAGCTCCGGATAGTCACTGGCGATACGCTCAAGATCAGCCGGCATTGCAGCTGCGACCTTGGCCGCCAGGAGGTCGACCATTTCCAGGTGCGGGTCATGCATCGCCAGATCGACGTCCTTGCCACGGTCACGCCCCACCATCAGGCGGTTAAGCGTCCGAATCAGGGCGTCCCGGAAATCTGGCGCACGGCCTGGCTCGCCCTTCTCCCTGCTGGCCTCGAAAATTTCGTCGAGCATGGTATTCGCCGTGCTGTCGAGCAGAATAAGAGGAGACTGCCCCTCCTTGAGCGCCTTGATGGCGAGGTTGGTTGCCGTGTCCACCTTCATGGCGAGGTCGAGCAGTGTCCCGATGCGCGCAAGAGCACCACCGAACGGCATGCTGGTCACGACAACCTTTTCGGCGGCCCTTGCGAAAGAATCTGCGCTTAGCGCGATATTTCTCTCGGCAAGGTCGCGCTCCAGGTCATTTACCCGCTCGTCATTGGTCTTGATGAGGGTTGCGGAAATGTCACCCGAGAGGACAGACATCCGCGAAAGCACCGGGGCAACGCTGTTGATGATGGCGACATTCCTTTCGTCAGCATCCGGATCTTCGTAACTGCGGAATTCGCAGTTCGAAAGGTCATGCTCACGGCGCAGCAGGACGCCGTCCTGCGCCAGCATCGAGGACAGGGTCTCCTGGAGAGTTTCTCCGCCCTTCTGCAGGGTCTCGCCAAGGCTGGTCACATTCATGCCTGGAGGCAGGACACGGCGATAAATGTTCATGTTTTTCGCCATTTTCGCCCACGTCGCGGACGAGTAGCCAACGAACCAGCTTGTCCCGATAATCTTGTCGAAGTTTCGGCTCATGTTCGACACGTTCGACGCGACGTTATGCGATTCATCAAGGATGGCGAGGGTGTTGCCGTCGCACATCTGCTGCATCCACGCGGACTTGTCGTGCGGGACGAAATTTTTATCTCGCCTGCGCCCGTGGGCCTGCTCCGCCGGCCTGTTGTACTGACTGAACGTCGTCATGATGAAGTTGCTGTGGGGGTTCCAGCGGTCACCCTTCGTCACAGCATCCTCGTTGATGACTCCGGGCAGATCGCCATCGCCCAGCATGAAGAATATGTTGCCGCGGATGTTCTTCACAACATCATCGACATCGGGATCCACGCTTGTCATGGAGCGAAGCCGGATGACTTCCTCAGGTGTCAGTGTGTAGGCCCGGACAGATGTGCCGTCCGGCCAGTGGCGCAGGACAGCCAAAGCCTGCTGGAGAGCACCTGGGGTTCCTGGGAGAATGATTTCGTCAGTCTCCGCGTTCTTGATGACGGATGCCGAGGCGGCGCCCATCGTCATGATTGAGAACTGCTCCTGAATCCCCATCTGGACCATCTCGTCGTAGAGGTCCGTGAAGCTATCGGGGCTTTCCGTGAAGTAGATGGCCCTCTTTCCCTGCATCAGCGCATAGAGGCAGATGCCAAGAAGGGTGCGGCCCTTGCCGATGCCGGTTTCATCGGAGAGGAGGAATGCTCCACGCCCACGCAGATCCGATGCGATGGCCAAGGCGATGGCGTCGACCTGCTCTGGTGACCAGCCGGCCTTCAGCTGTTCACGGGTCAGCCCAAGATTGTTGCACACGAAGACGTCCGGGTCGCCGAACTCCTGGATGAAATTTTTCTGCGCGATGCGGACGGACCGCTGCATATTGGCAGGAACCATCGTCCTCGGTGACCCAATGGACGAAATCGACTGATAGGGTTTCTGGAAAACATTCGCCTCGGCGTCAGAGATGTTCCCTGCGCCACCATCGACATCTGGCCCCAGTGCCTCGTGGTGGTTGGTGATTTTCGCACGTGCGGCTGTCAGCGTCGTCGCCCAGGCCCAGCCCGCATGGAAGCTTTCGACATCCCTCTTCATGCGCATCGCAGGGTGCACCGTACCGTCCTCGGACGTCAGGACGCTCACCGGGTTCGGCCGGCGCATGCCGACGGAATAGATCAGCAGATTGTCCTGTCCGACACGGCCGGCAACCAGACTGGAAGGCATCAGCAAAGCGCCATCCACCGCATAGTGGCTGCCAACCCAGGATCTGAACTGCTCGAGCAGATCCTCCTCTGCATCGGAAAAGCGCAGAACCGACACTGTCCTGCCGTCCGCCGGTCGACGTTCGATGTCCTCAATGAACGAAACCAGGTCTGCCCGCATCAGGACAAGATCGTTGCCCCCGGGCGCTCTGTTGCGGATCGTCCTGGGGGCCTCAAGAATATCCTTCTGCGGCACAGAGATGCAGTAATCAGTCGGGGCCACCGAGCCTGTATCGACCGTGATGTCCTCAAGATGCGCCTGCCGCCCCATCGAACGGATGACGGCCACATCATACGGGGTCGGAGCTGACACGGCGATGTGGGCAGTCTTGGGAAGGCGCGTGAAAAATGCACCAAACGTCAGGCCGGATACAGCGATGTTCGCACCAGAGAGCTCCGCCTCGGTGCCAGAAATCCGGTTCAGAAGGATCCCGACGGCGGGCGGAACATACCCGTTGGATACGACAGAATGGAATTCTTCCATCTCTCGAAGGACGGAAAAATTCTCTGAAAGACGTGAGGCCGTGATGAAGACGTCCGACAGCGGCGCTTCCATGTCGTTCGCAATGCGGCGGGAAATTGCCGTGTTGAAGGCCTCGAACGTTTGAAGGACCTGGGGATCCTGTGGCTTGATTTCATCTTCAGGGATCCGGAATACGATGGCCGCAATACGCTGCAGGCTGTCGAACCTGAAGACGCCGCCGGCAACCATGCCTTCCACGAAGCCAGAGAGCGACAGGACCCGCTGTTCGAGGCTCTTCGAGCCGTCCAGGAACGCAGAAGGCATGAGACCGGATGCCTGCGGCGTCCCCTCGAAAACCGCCCTTCCTCCCGTGTTGGCGATGAAACGCCGCCCGTCAGGCAGGGCATACACCGGTGTGTCGCTGCGGTTCTTTCCAAGAAAAACGCGGGTATTCAGAATTTCTGCTTCACTGACCTCAACCGTTGCCGGTCCTGTCGTTGGTGCATTCGACGGACCCTGCGGCGAAGCCGACTCCGCGCCCCTGATGAACATGTCCCGTGAGACGACGCTGCCATCTTCGAGACGGTCCCCCTCCCGGACCCAGCGAGCCAGCGGGAAGTTATCCGCCAGGCGCTGAAGCAGCTCGGGTTGATACGCTGCCAGATAACGACCGATTTGCTTGTTCAGGGTGATGCCAGAGCGAGCAAGGGCATCTACGTTCGTTCCAACATCACCGCTGATGACGAGGATGGAGCGTGCATTGTTTGTCCGCACCTCGGTTGCTCGGAGGCGGTGGGCTCCCAGGTCAAGCCAGCGGAATGTCGTCTCGCTCATGATATCTCTCAGTCTGTGTCTCGTGGTCTGGTTTATATTCTACCGTCTGGTCTTGCAATCCCAGACCTCAATGTGGAAATCAATGATTTACGATAGCCTTACAAGGCTTTCGGTGCGCAAGGTTGACGCCAATCCAAGACACCGCACTTCGGACGAAGCTCTTGGTGGCATCGCGTCCATTCCAGGATAGGGTGGCCATACCAGCCTCCCTCTGACGGCTTCCTCCAGCCTCTCCTCGGAGCAGGCGCACCATCGGCCGGGCCCATAGTGCGAGGCTTCCATGCATATCCACGTACCCTCCGGGATCACCGGGTTGATACGACGCAGGGCCTGGGGAGGTATCATGAGACATATCTCGCGCCCGGACGCCTTCAGAACTCTCTCTCTTTCTGCCCTGTAGCCGCGCCTGGCGCGAAGCATCTCATCGCGGACACGGTGCGAGACGCTTTCTACCAGCAGGCGCTCCAGCCCCTGGTCTTCAGACTCACGCGCCTCGAGCAGCTTCCAGAAGATGAGCCTCGCTGAATACGGTGCGCAGAATTCATCCCCGACCGGTCGACCGCTGGAATAGGATAGATATCGCGTGAAGAGGTCATGTTCCTGTTTGAAGCCGAAAGTGTCAGCGGATCTCTTGTCGCCGGCCTCTGCTAGAACGGCACGCCGGATTTCGGCCAGGTCCGGAAGTGCGTCCACGCACTCGACGTCTCCCAGAGCGTCCCGTGACACCTCAACGTCGAGTCCGCAAACCAGGTGATCTGCCGCCATCTCGCGCTCGCCCGCTGTCAGGATGCGTTCCGGCGCGAAGGGAAGACACAGATGGCGTGGAATGTCCTCCGGTGCTTCGTATTCCAGCAGCGCAGAAATGACGACCGAGGCCGAGGATATCCCATCGTCCGTGTCCAGAAGACTCGAAACCGCCAGCGCCTTGTTGACCGCCTTGCATGAACGGATGAATTCCGGGACAGCGCCTTGCATTATGAACACCAGGTCTTTTTTGAATATGCTATTGTAGCATCCCGAACCGGCGAACAGGTGGAGATTTGGCGTGGACAGGCGTGCTGTGCTCAGGCTGACACTCGGAAGTGCTGCAGCTGCCGGAATTCCTGGTCGAACCTTCGCAGCACCTGTTGACCTGCAGAGTCTTTCGCTCTCTCACCCTGATTCCCAGGCCCAGGTTTCGGACAACCCCCTTGCACCTATCGGCGGAAACCTTGCCCGGTATGCGCAGATAGGGCCCTACGGCCTGGCTGATGAGCCGACCTATTTCGCGACCACGCTGGGGGGAAAGCCAAGGAGGGTTTTCTACTACCTCCCTGCCCGGCTGTCCTCGGACCTGCCTGCGCTGTACTTCTCTCACGACATTGGCCTGTCCCCCCAGCTACACAAGCGGCTTCTCATGCGGATAGCCTCGCACGGCTTTGTGGTGATTGCCCCGGTACATGAGGACAGCTCGTTCTTCGATGGCCCATTGGCTAACTCTGCGGACGTCATGAATCCGACCCTCTGGGACAACCGTGTCGATGACATGGAAGAGCTCCTCAGGAACGCCAGGACTTTTTCCAGCCAGACCCACGTGGACATCTCCCGCCGGCCGGTCGGCATTATGGGAGTCGGGTATGGCGCCATGATTGCCGCATACATGGCCGGCGGGGCTCTCGCGGGAGGGAAAAGGTGGGGATACGACGTCTTTTCCTATCTCGTCGCCGTCGCACCTCTTACAGTGCCAATCAGCTACGCGTACACGCCGGCCGACCTTTTCGGCAGCCAGAAGCCCATGCTTGTGTCTACAGGGAGCGGGCTGCGTGACAGATTCGGTGACGATCCCGCACGGCAGGTCGGAATGATACCCGGGTCGAAAGGCAGTCTCCACACGCTGTCGTGGTTTCAGTCCGTCACTGAAGGGACGTTCTCGCTTGCCCCACGTGATACGGATGATCTGACACCCTATCTCTATCTGTCGCTTCTGGCGGAATTCTGCTCCATCTGCGCGCGCATTGACACGAGCGCCCGCGGCGACCTGCTTTCGGATTATTACCAGAAAGCCACGAACGGCCAGCTTACCATCAACACTATCTAGGATTTCGCGGCCGACCGTTGTCTGGCATCATACAGAGGGCCGGTCGGGGTTTATCGCTCGCCTGGCACTTTCGGCGTGAGCCGCGGGCTCAACGTTTCTACCAACAAACCTACCCTCCGTTGGTAGAAACGTCTTTGTGTGAGCTACACGAGAGGCGCCAGCCGTGCCAGGGCGGGGCTCGTTAAGGCGCGTTTAGTCCACCAGGCAGTCGAAGATACCCAGACTGCGCTTCTGCTCGGCGAGGTCCATCAGATAAGACCTCATATTGACTGCGTCGATGGCGAGCTGGACGTTCAGGATCTCAGCCCCAAAATCGCGGAACGATTCGAGTGTGGGAAGTCTCCCATCTTCAATCGCGACTTTCATGGGCTGGGCAGCACCGTCGTTGATGAGAAATGCCCAACATGCCATCGAGCCGCTGATCGCCCCGGGTGAGACTGACACGAAAACGCCCGACTGCTGATCTTCATCAGGAGCGCCGTTGCGGGACACCCTGATGTCCAGCGAGGTCTTCTCCTGGAGAAAATCCAGCACACGGCGCAGATGGGACACCGACTGCTGCAGATGACTCTCTCTCACCATGGTGGTGATGGAGGTTTGCGTGCGAGCCTTCACGTCTGCACCAGCCCTGTCTTTTCCATCGTTGGTGGTCATGCCGTCTGCCTCCCCGGGGTTGATCTGCCTACCGCTCAGGCTGCCGCCGCACCGCGACGGAAAGAACTGAACGAACGACCGGCGAATACGACAGGGGCATCCGACTGCTCGATGCCTTCCTTCCCGGCCTCAGTGACCACATGGTCCTGAACCTTGACCGGCTCCGATGAAGCCGTCCCTACGGGGGATTCAGCCGGCGCCACGAGATCTTCCTCTTCCAGGTCCGCAAGCGTGCGAACTTCTCCCTCGGCGAGGTCGAGACTCTCGTGTTGCGGCGCGTCTTCTGCGTCGAGAGACGTCTGGACGCTCTCTGTCGCCGAAACCGCATCGGCCGTCTCTGCCTCGCCGGCGGAAACGTCCGGACCCGGTCCTGACGGCGTATCGGCCACGCCACCCTCTGCAGAAGACAGCGCGGCAGGTTCGTCCTGAACCGGCGCAGATTCGACCTCGGCGACCGGTGCGCTGGCGACCGGTGCGCTGGGGGCCGGTGCGGCCTCCTTGTCGTCAATCCGCGGTGCGCTGCGGCGGCGCCGTGTCGTGGCAGCGTGCGCCTTATGCGCCGGTGCAGCCGCCGTCAGTTCGTCCACACCGTTCCCCGCGCTGAAGTCGAGGAGACCGGCCGAAACCAGACCTTCGATACGCTCCAGGGCGACACTCTCGAGAAGCTCGATGTCATCAATCCCCTTCTCGATGATGCGTCCCCGGGCCGCCGCGACATCGGCTGTCGCCTTGTCCAGGCCGGCCGTCGACGTTTCAAGGGCCTTGCTGAGTTTCTCGATGGCGGACTCAATGGCCGTCTTCGTCGCGAAGTGGCGCGCCTTTTCGGTCAGGGTCTTCTCGAGCAGGGCGACTGCATCAATCTTGTTCATACTGGACCTCAGGAACTATCATTTATCTCCCATGACCATATCGCGATATGACCTTCATGTCAAAAGGTGATCCGGGATATGGTCTGGAGTTGTGGGCTATTCAGAAACCACGTCTTGTTCGCCGTTATCCGGCACGATTGATACGTCGACGACTTGAACATTCTTGTCCAGGTCGACAAGCTTGACTCCCCGTGCCTGGCGGGCCTTCGTGACGCGGATTTCCGAGGCCTTGAAACGAATGACCTGATTGGCGCTGGTCATGATGGTCACGTTGTCGGTGTCGTTGACGATGGCCATCCGCACCAGCGCGCCTGTGCCGGAGGTTGCACGACCGACTTCGATACCTCCACCGCCTCGGGCCGTATTGCGGATGGCGTGACCCGAGAACCGCTTTCCGAAACCCGTTGCGGTTACTGTCATGACCATCTGCTCGCAGGCCAGCAGTTCGTCGATGCGCGCCGGCGGCATCTTGTAGAGCTGCTCGTCGTCAGTGTGGGCCTGATAGGCGTCATCCGCCCATGCCCGCCTCTCAATCGGCTCGAGCTCATTGTGTGCCAGCCTGATGGCACCGACAACACGGACGTCGTCAGGCATACGGATGCCGGTCACACCCGTCGACTTGCGGTCCTTGAAGACCCGGAGCGAGGATACCTGGAATCGGATGGCTTTGTAGTTGTCCGTGTAGAGGACGATGTCCTCGTCGTCAGCGCAGGCAATGACAGAGACCAGGCGCGCAATTTCGCGGCCCTCGTCATCCTCCAGCTTCATCGCTATCTTGCCAGCGCGGTTAACATTGCCGAAATCACTCGCAAGGTTTCGCCGGACGTCGCCGCGGTCCGTCACGAATACCAGGGACTTGCCCTCGTCCTCGCGCGGCTGGACGACGATATTGGTGATGGTTTCACCTTCAGACGTCCGGATGTCGATGTAGTTCTGGATGGGCTTTCCGCGCGCGTTCGGCTCCGTTTCCAGGATTTCGTGAGCCCCGAGGGTATGGGCTACGCCGCGCGACGTGAACACGATAAGGGTGTCGTGGTTGGAGCAGACCATCGACTGGATGACGTAGTCGTCTTCCTTCGTCGCCATGCCGGTCTTTCCCTTGCCGCCCCGCGTCTGCGTGCGATAGGAATCAGTCGGTGTCGTCTTGACCCATCCCGTCGACGTAATGGTCAGGAGGACGGTCTTTTCCTCAATGAGGTCGAGGGTCCCGACCGACGACCGCGGTTCAGCGACAAGACGGGTGCGCCGCGGGCGGCCGAAGCGGTCCTTGATGCGCAGCATCTCGCTGGTGATTTTCTCATCGAGATAGGCCGGCTCGTTGAGGATCCGCTCGTATTCACTGATGGTGAGGCTGGTCGACCGGATATTCTCGTCGATGCTCTCGAGTTCCATGGCCGTCAAGGCTGCCAGGCGCATCTGGACGATGCTCCCCACCTGGACGCCATCAAGACGCATGGTCTCCCCCACTGCCTCGTCGGGTTCGGCCATCAGCAGAAGCTCACGCAGCCTCGGGGTTACGACAAAGTCGATCTGGGCCAGGGCAACCTTCGCCGCGGCCGAATCATGCGACGCACGGATGGTTCTGATGACGTCCTCGATGGCAGAACGTGCAACATAGTAGCCGATGCTCAGATGCATACGGTCACGTTCCTTGCCGAGCTGATACTCGGTCCGTTCGAAAACGGTCTTGCGACGGAAGTCGATGAACATCTGGAGCATCGCGATGACGCCCACACTGCGCGGACGGGCATGCTCGTCGACGCAGTTCGCGTTCATAGAGAAGTTGCAGTCAAGACCGGTAATCTTGCGAAGGGTATTGAGCACAAGACGTCCGTCGGCATCCCGCTTGATGTCGATGACGACACTCAGCCCCGCGTTGCTGGACTCGTCACGCACCTCGGAGATCCCGGTAATGCTGCCAGCCTTCGCCGCATTGTTGATGGCCACGACAAGCGAGGCCTTGTTCATGTTGTAGGGGATCTCACTGACGACGATGCGCTCATGAGAACCCTCCGTGACAACCTCCATCTTGCCTGACAGCGGGATGGCGCCACGGCCGGTGTTGTAGGCGTTGTAGATGGCCCTTCTGTCATAGACGACACCCCCCGTGGGAAAATCAGGGCCGGGGAGATAGGTCATGAGCTCATCCAGGCTCATGCCTGGATCCGACATCAGGGCAATGGTGGCGTCGATTACCTCGCCAAGGTTGTGCGTGGGGATCTCAGTGGCCAGACCGACAGCAATGCCCGACGCGCCATTGATGAGAAGGTTCGGAACGCGGACCGGCAGCACGGACGGAAGGCGCTCGCTTTCGTCGTAGTTGAGAACCATTTCCGGACGCTTGGGATCCAGGTCCATCAGGTCGTCTGTCAGTTCGTGCGCCATGCGGCTGAGCCGCGCCTCGGTATAGCGCATGGCCGCCGGTGCATCGCCGTCGATGGAGCCGAAATTACCCTGCCCATCAATAAGGGGTTCGCTCAGGGACCAGTCCTGCGCCATCCGGACCAGCGCGTCGTAAATCGAGCTGTCACCATGCGGATGATACTTACCCATGACGTCGCCGACGGCGCGGGCCGACTTGCGGTAGGGGCGGTCTGCCGTGAAGCCGCTTTCGCGCATTCCATAGAGGATGCGCCGGTGCACAGGCTTGAGTCCGTCACGGCCGTCCGGCAGAGCCCGGGCGATGATGACATGAGTGGCAAAGGCCAAATAGCAGTCAGCAATCTCACCCTGGAGAGCGCACGGAGAAGTTTCACCCGGTTTCAGCGTCAGGACTTCGGACATCAGGGCACCTTTATTATTATGGATCTTTTCTTAGTCCTTAATGGATAAATGGTCAACGCCGGATGGAACGCCGGATGACCATCAAAGAAAAATCGGCATTTGGCAATTATGTCTGTTGACGCGTTCATTCAACCTGACTAAAGTCATCCACAGAACGCAACACATACGCAGGGAGGATGTCATGCGTGCAAGTGCTCACAATGTTTCGATATTGACCCTCGCTGTGAAGCCGCGTCCGGCCCTCAGTGGCGTTCAGAGCGGACTAAGCGTTGCAGCTCCGTCGCATCTTCCATTGTATCCGGGAAACGGGTGTATTCACGCGCACGAGCTTGATTTCTGAATATCGGAACAAGCCCTGCCCTGAAGCACCCGCCTCCCTCCCCGGTAGGCGGGTTTTTTGTGTTCTGTTCCTTGATAATTGAATAGGTCTTCATCTCCCTGGTCGGGCCGTAGCGCAGCTTGGTAGCGCATCAGTCTGGGGGACTGGAGGTCGCGGGTTCGGATCCCGCCGGCCCGACCAGGGAGAGGTAAATGCTGTGGTGAATGTAGCTCAGTTGGTGAGAGCGCCGGTCTGTGGAACCGGAGGTCGCGGGTTCAACCCCCGCCATTCACCCCAAAGCCCGTCTGGTGGAACTGGTAGACACACTGTCCTCAGAAGGCAGCGCTTGTAAGGGCGTGCAGGTTCAAGTCCTGTGGCGGGCACCATTTTTTCCAAGGCTTTCATCGGGGCGTGGCGCAGTCTGGTAGCGCGCGTGTTTTGGGTACATGAGGTCGCAGGTTCGAACCCTGCCGCCCCGACCATATCGTTCAGGCGTCAGTCTTCCACCGCTATCTTCCAGCTTCATCGGCATTGTGTCCTCCGCTGGAACGATGTGCAGGACGCCCTTTTTCAGACGTGGGGATCCGCTGTCAGGGCAGCGTCTCTTAAACAACCGCCAAGTCGGCCCGATGCGTACACGCCGGGCCGCGCGTAACCCGGTGCCCCAGATATCCGCTCATGCCGGAGTGGTCGCAAGCCGCATGAGCATTTCGTCGACGCAAAAGAATTTCAGGCAGGGTCATAAGACCCGACGGGATGATCGGCAGCCCGTGTCGCCAGGAGGCCTTTCACGGGAGAGCTGAGCATTGGCTGAGCTTCGCAGACTGTAAATCTGCCGCCTTCGGGCTGTGGTGGTTCAATTCCGCCCTCTCCCACCAGGAATGCATGGGGAGCCGCTGTCAGGGCAGCGTCTCTTAAATGACCGCCCAGATATCAGATTGGTCATACTTCTCTGATATCCAGACCCGGTGCCCCAGCATAATGCGCCTCCGGCTTCAAGCCGAAGGCGCCAATCATAACCCGTCTGGCCCGTGCCAGACGGCCGTGGCCCGTCTGGCGGAATGGTAGACGCACCGGATTCAAAACCCGATGCTGAAAAGCGTGCAGGTTCAAGTCCTGTGGCGGGCACCAGAAAATGCGACCGTGGTGGAACGGCAGACACGCATGCTTGAGGTGCATGTGAGCGAAAGCTCGTGGGAGTTCAAGTCTCCCCGGTCGCACCAGAAAAACACATTGCGGACCGAAATCTTCCGTGTTTCGTCTGCATCAAAGCCCGTGTAGCTCAGCGGTAGAGCGACCGATTTATACTCGGTTCAGCGCCGGATTAGCGCGAGGTCGGGGGTTCGAATCCCTCCACGGGTACCAGTTATCCTGTCGTGGATTTTGGAAATGTTGCTCAGTCTGGAAGAGCTTCTGCTTCGGGAGCAGGCGTTCGTAGGGGCGGATCCTTTCATCGCATGCCCAATAGCTATGGAATGACGAAGCCCTTCGAGGCATAATTGCCAACAAGTGAAGACCTATCGGTGAAAAATGTCTCATGAATTCCATTCGGACGGTGTGATGATAGAAGGCCTGAGACGTCTGCTTGCGGTCGTCGATGTCGGGACAGACCTGATGTTCGGAATATTGTCCCTCAGCATGACTTGTTTCGTACTGCTCCATGTAATGGAAGCAGCTGCCCGGCGCCGTCTCACCCGGTGACGTCCGGAATACGTGAGATAGACTTTCTGGCCTGATATGATGGCCGCTTCAACTCATGGCGGTACGCATCATGTCTCTACAAAAAACCAGGCGGAGAGGACTGTCTCTCCTCGAAATTATTCTCGCGCTCGGTGTGACAGCCCTCATCCTTCTCGGGGTCATGCATCTCTATAGCGAGAGTGTCACGAAATCCCGGACGAATGACCTGGTTGAGGAGGTGGCCCTGATTTACAAGGCGGTCTACGAGCTCACCAACGGCGGCACGACGGGCGGGATGGGATTCTATGTCTATGAAACGAGCCTCATCCAGAGCAACCTCATGCCTGCCAAATACTATAATGCCGCCCACACGGATCTGGTGTCGCCGTTCGGCGGGGAAATCTTCATCCCGGGGCCGTCCGGGGACAACGGCGGGGAGCTTATCTGGCTATTTGAGGTTCCGTATGAGGCCTGCGTCACCCTGGCGACCACCGAGTGGGGCATGAACACCAACCTCAATATCAACTACGAGGCTGATGGCGGTACTGGGACTTTCAAAGGCTACCAGGGAGAAAGCCTGTGCAATTCAGGCTCCAGCAACACGATTGGGATCACCCTGTCGCCGCGGTGACCTTACTCAACCAGGGTGAAGCCTTTCACCTTGGTCCGCTTCACCGCCGGAGGAGATGGCTTCAGAAGAAGGCCGCCCGTGACAAGCTCGATGTTCGCGTGAGGGTAGGCCGCAAGGACGTCAGCGAGCATGGGGACGATTTTCTTGCGCAGGTCATAGGATCGGGAGAACTCCGAACCAATCTGGTTCTGCATGTTCTGCCAGCTCAGGAACAGCTCCTTCTCCAGCCTGGGCAGGCGATAGGCGAAGAGAGCATACAGATCCAGGGCAAGTGAGCTGCCGCTGAGATGGGCGATGGCCCTCTTGTCCAGTGGTACGGAGTGCTGCACCAGGTGCTCGTAGAAGCGGTCATTCAGGCGCACGCTCCCAGCCCAGGCACCATCAGCGTTGTTCCAGAACTCGAGCCCATCGGTGATACGAGCATCGACGACAGTCTGCTTGCTCCTGTGCTCGTCGACATCCTGCCACTGCAGCACGAAGTTGCAGCGGCTGATACGGAGTGTCTGCTCCTTAATCATTGCGATACTGCCGCGAGGGCCGCCATTGACGGGCAACCCCAGTGACCGGATGAAGGCGGTCTGTGAATCGCCTAGCTCCACCACCTGGGACTTCAGCCCCTCGGTCTGCAGATACAGCATGATGAGGCGGGCCTTGGACCCGTAGGGTATGCCAACATACTGCTCGGTCGACTGACCACTATGGATGACGTCCTTCCCGCCCCTGTTCAGAGCACCTGGCTGGACCATGAGGGTGAAGCGGCCGGAATTACGGACCCACATCGAATGGTTGTCGCTGAGCTTCGTGTGTGGAAGACACGTCTGGCATAGCCCGGAATGAAGGAACGACAGACCGTCATAGCCAGGCTCGCTCGACATGATGTCGTGTGCAGTCTCGATGCGTCGAAGCAGAAGCGAACGCTCCTTCTCGGACATCTGGCTCGAATTCGCAGCGTTCACGCTCTGCTCGAAACCCAGGAGCATCAGCTGTTCCTTGACTTTCGGAACGGAATTTCGCTTGGCAGACATCAACTATTCCTCAACCCGGCGACGGCAATGCTCCACACCCGCAACCGGATGTCACGCCCGAAGTCGTTTCAGTAGAACGTTATCCACAGTATCCACAGTCAGACAAGGTTATCCACGCTGAATCGGTCGTCGAAAATTATCAGTCACGCTGAATCGGTCGCGGTGCTACGCTGAATCGGTCCACCGAGCAGTCGAAGTCGCGCTGAATCGGTCCATAAACCGGCTGTTATCCACGCTGAATCGGTCATACCAACCTATATATATCTATACCCTTTTCTACTTATAAGTTGAGCAGTCAGATTTGACCGATTCAGCGTGGATAAAGGTCAGATGCGGCTGATTAGAAACCTTGCCACATCTTCGCAGGGATATTGCAATATCAGTCTGTTGATGGGGTTCATTGCCACCTGTGATACGACCGATTCAGCGTGAACTGTTGTAGTTGCTCAGGAAGAAGGCGGAAACCGAACGTCCGGTTCCAATCCCGGGCACTCATTACGACCGATTCAGCGTAATCAGGGTATGACTGGAAACGGGGTGTCGAGCAGATGGACCCGGCTTCAAGCGCATGAAATTATTATATTTTTCGCGGCTTGTTCCGACCATTACGACCGATTCAGCGTGGTGGGGCAGCAGTCCATTACGACCGATTCAGCGTGAAGATGCGAACCAACATCCGCCTGAGTGTTCAGAAGTCAGAAACTCGCCGGAAGCACCGGTGTTTGGGGGCTCTGGTTACCCGTCTAGCCGCAATTACGACCGATTCTGCGTAGCGTCGCGTTCTTTGAGACTCCAGAGTAGGCACACCACAATCTCCAGACCCGCTGGTCATGGATCGGCAGCATGCTAACGGCGCCACATTTTACGACCGATTCTGCGCGAGGAGTCCCGCTCGAGTCGGCGCTGCTGTTTCGCCACGCTGAATCGGTCGTAACCCACGACCGTCTGTTGGCGGACAAAGCCTTTCCAGGACGCCATCTGCCGGTGAATTCATCTCATTACGACCGATTCAGCGTGCATCAGCTCACCACCGAAATCAGGTCAGCCTCCCGGTTACGACCGATTCTGCGCGGAACGAGGCAGAACTGGCTTCCCTTACGCTGAATTGGTCGTAACCGGGGTCTCCAGATGGGCCTCCGCCCGCCACATTACGACCGATTCCACGCTGAATCGGTCGTAACCGGACCATTCTGTCTCGCTGCTGCTGCCTGATTGCGCCGACTTTACGACCGATTCAGCGTGACCCACGCAGGACGCGCAGGTGCTGACACCATCCCTACGCTGAATCGGTCGTAAACGGGCCACTTTGTCTCACTGCGAGCGCTGGATCGCCCCCGACTTTACGACCGATTCAGCGTGGCGCGCGCTCCGCATGCGGACGTTAAGAGCCTCATTACGCTGAATCGGTCGTAATCCAGCCTTCTGGCCGGGACCGCAGCGCTGAATTGGTCGTAATCAAGTCCTATGGGATCCTGACGAGCTGGGATCCCCCACACGGTTACGACCGATTCAGCGTGGAATCGGTCGTAATCGTGCTGGATAACCGTCAGGGCCGGCCGGCGGACGCCTCAGACGTCACCATCGTCTTCGATATCAGGCGCCGCCACCAGGACGTCCGGCTGGCCTGTCAGCGCACGGATGATATGCGCCTTGATTTCATGATGAAGGCTCTCGTGCTCTTTCAGGAATGCTGCCGCATTATCGCGACCCTGGCCTAGACGTTGGGAGTTGAAACTGAACCAGGCGCCCGATTTCTCGACGCATCCAGTCTTCACACCAAGGTCGATGGCCTCGCCGCAGCTGTTGATACCCTTGCCATAGAGGATATCGAACTCGGCCTGACGGAACGGCGGCGCCATCTTGTTCTTGATGACCTTCACGCGTGTCTGGTTGCCGATGACTTCGTCCCGGGCCTTGATTTGACCGATGCGGCGGACATCCAGGCGGACTGACGCGTAGAACTTGAGCGCGTTGCCACCGGTCGTGGTCTCCGGATTGCCGAACATGACGCCAATCTTCATGCGAACCTGATTGATGAAGATGATGAGCGTGTTCGACCGGGAAACCGTCCCCGTCAGCTTGCGAAGGCTTTGGCTCATGAGACGTGCGTGGAGGCCGACGTGACTGTCGCCCATGTCGCCTTCGAGCTCTGCACGTGGCACGAGGGCCGCGACGCTGTCGATGATGACCACGTCGACTGCACCCGACCGGACCAGCGTGTCGGCAATCTCCAGGGCCTGTTCGCCCGCGTCCGGCTGGCTCAGGAGGAGGTTGTCGACATCAACGCCGAGCTTGCGCGCATAACCCGGATCCAGGGCATGCTCCGCGTCGATGAAGGCGACCGTGCCGCCGGCTTTCTGTGCTTCCGCCAGGACATGCAGGGCCAGTGTCGTCTTCCCGGAACTCTCCGGACCGAAAATCTCCACGATGCGACCGCGCGGAAGTCCGCCGATGCCCAGGGCCGTGTCGAGCGTCAGGGACCCGGTGGAAATGGCGTCGACCGACTTCTGGGCGCCCTCACCCAGGCGCATGATGGACCCTTTCCCGAACGCGCGCTCAATCTGGGCAAGCGCGCTGTTGAGGGCATTGGAACGCATGTCAGGTGTATTGCCTGTGGGGAGGGGTGCCTTGGCCATATTTGACTCCTGTTGAGGTTAGAAAACAATAGACCAAAACAGGAAAAAGACAAGCCCGCACGACACGGGAAGACGATTGCCGGGAAGGCGTTGGCCCTTTCCTTTGCCGTCAGTTATCCCCCGGGATATCTCCCGGCAGCATACCATCCGTCGGCCCCGACATTGCGTGCGCCTGTGTTCCCGTTACCGGAGAGTGCGCGGCGACCGCACGTAGAATGGCAGCATCCGTATCTGCGCGGGACGCGTCCGGAGCAGCGGCCGGCTGGAGGGCGGGCGTCGCCACATGCCGATCCTGTGCCACAATGATTGTCGGGATGTCTTTTGCCGCGGTCACCGCGACGTCATGTGGTGAAGCATGCGCTGCAGCCGTCGTGTCGACCTCAGCAGACCGGGACGCCGGAATGTCTGGAAGCGGTTCGTATTCGATGATCTGCACCCTGTGCGGCACCGAGGGCTTCACAGGCCGGGTCGCGGCCGGTGTTGGCTGGATGACTTCCGGGCTGGCGCGGGCTGACCTGGCGAACTTGCGCGGCCCCTGCGTGGAATTGTCGATGTCGGTTTCCGACGGCGGCGGAGGCAGCGGCGAAGATACAACCTGCCGGCCTCGCTGGGCCGCGGCGAACCGGGATAGCAACGTGCCCTGCCCTGAACAGAATTCCTTCTCATTGGCCGGCTCGAAGTGACGCGCGGCGGATGACAGGTTCGCCGCGGCGATGCGAAGGTCCCCACCCAGTGCGTCGCAATCAGGGTTTGCTGCTGCACTGACGTAGCGCGCAAGAAACGCCGAGCGCGCCGCGCGGCCACCATTCTCCTGGAACCACCTTTCAACCAGCGGCAGGCTTTTCCCGGCTTGGGGCATCGCCACCTGGCTGAAGGTCCTGAACCCGAGATCGGCATTGCATGCACGGGACCTGGCCATGAGAGACGCCATCAAGGCTTGGACCGAGATTGCGGACCGCACACTGTCAGGCAGGCACCCGGCGTTCGCGGCCAAAGCCGGCCCTGGATGGGATGACAGTCCGACCACCATAGGCAGAAAGAGGATTGCTCTTTTCATTTCCATTAAGACCTGACGAAAGAAACCCATTGACACGAGTCGAGTGCGCGAAGACATAACACGGAAATCGAACACCGGACAACACAAGGTCTGTGCATGCTCAGAAAATGGCTGGACCGGCAATCCGTAGGTCAGATCCCGGACGACGACGGGTTGACCTTCTCCGACTTCAGAAAGCTTTTCGGTCCGGCCGGGAGGGGGCATCCGGGAGCCTGCCGCAGGCTGGGCATGGCCTATGTCCGGGGCGAACATGTTCCCAGACATCTGATGTCTGCCAGGATATGGCTTGCCAGGGCGGTCGAGCTTGGCGATGTCTCCGCCTGCGCGATGCTGGCGCGTGTCATGGTGCACGAGGCTCAGCACGGGCGTCAGCCGGGGCTTGTTCCGAACGATACCCTGCCGCCCCAGGCCACGATGGAAGATGCTGTGGCAGTCGCGCGTACGGGGGCTGACGCCGGGGACCATGAGAGTATCGTGCTTATGGCCCGGCTGTCTTTCGAAGTGGCCGATGACGACCTGACGCATCGACAGGCCCTTCTTCTGCGGGCGGCCTCCGATGACGTCGGTGATGCATGGGCCCAGTCCGTGGTGGCCCGGGCCGCCGAGGCTGGTGAGCCCTGGGCCCTGGTTGCGGGCCTGGGTTCCCGTGACAGCGCGCGGATATGGATTGAGAAGGCCCTGGGGCGACACACGGTGGATCCGGTGCCATTCCTCGCTGGCGCCTTCATGGCCATGGCCGGCGTTATCCACGGTGGTCTGCCGCGTGCGAAACGCCTCATGGCGCAGGCCGCCGATTATGGCAGTGCCGTAGGGTGTCTGAACCATGGCTGCCAGCTGCTGCGCGATGGGGACGAACTGCATGGCGTCAGCTACCTGATGAGGGCCAGCCGCCTCGGGCATGCTGACGCGGCCGCCGTCCTGGGCGACTGGCATAACCGGCCCGCGGAGAGGGATATCGGTCAGGCGGTCAAGTGGTATGTCCGCGCGTTCGAACTGGGCCACGCCGGGGCGCGCCGTATGCTCGAGCAGATGGCGCGGGCGAACGGGCTTCCCGCGGCGGAGGCCCACCTGGTGCAGGCCGCCCTCGCCTCACGGACGAAGACGGCCTAAGCAGTCAGGAAGTAATCTGGATCGCCGTGCTCGACAAATCCACGATGCCGACATGTGTGGTCCCGTTGAGCACCAGTGTTGCGCCGCCTCCGAAGGTGATGGTCGTATCGTCCGAGCCGTAAGCGACGCTGTAGTCATCGTTGCTGGCCATGCCAATCATGCGCAGGGTGTCGACCCCGCTGCGGAAATCATTGAGCGTGAGGGTCGTGGCCACCGATGCGTTGCCCTGGATGCTGACGTCTCCCGTCCCCGTTCCGAGGTTCAGGGTCGAGGAGCTCCCCCCGTAAGCGTAGAATGTGGCGTCCTGGTCGTTGGCGTTGAACGTCGTGGCGCCGCCCTGCTGGTCGATGACCAGGCTTCCGGCCGTGCTGGACGCCGCCGCGTTGACGGTGAAATCCTTGCTGCCGGTATAAATGCTCTGGTCGGCGGCGCCGCCGTTCACCGTGGTGGACACGCCGTCGTTGTTGAGCGTGTTCTGGGATCCGACAATGACCTGGGAGCCACCGGACGCCGTGCCGCCGTTCACCACCTGGTTGTCGGAATCGACGAAAAGGGTCTGCTGGCCGGAGCCTGCCGTGATGTCGTCCGGCGTGCTCTCCTTGGTGAATGCGACATACCACAGGTCCTCCGTGCCGCCGTTGATGGTGACGTGGCCGCCGTCACTGACGACGAGGGCGTCCGATGCCGTCGCGGCCGTCGAGCCGTTGATGGTGGCCTGGCCGCTGTAATCCCATGCCGTCACCATCTCGTCGTCCAGGTTCACGGTCGCGGTGCCGCCCTGTACGCCGGCGTAGATGTTCGTGGTCGACGAAGAGACGCCGGTGAAGACGGAAGAGACCGTACCGCCGTTCCCGTCCGCGTCGATGCTGTAGTCCTGCTGTCCGGTCCAGATCTGCTGCGCGCCGCCGCCATGGACAGTCATTACATTGGAGGCATCGGACGACGTTCTGTCGCTCGATACGATGACCTGTGTCGCGGCGGCGCTGTTGTGGATGACGCCCGTATCGTTGCTGGTCATCACCGTGACGGCTGTCGCGGTTTCCGTATCAAGCGAGAAGGACGCATCGGACCCGCTGGTGAACGTGACGGTCGATGCCTGCATGCTGTCGGTCACGATGCTGACCGAGCCGGCCATCATGTCGAGCGTGGCCGTCCCCTCGACGGTGGCCGAGACACTGTCCGCCGCGTTGTGGCCGGTCACGCTCAGGTCATCGAACGTGCCGGAAACCGTCAGGACTGTGGAGGCCCCGGCCGTTATGGTGACCGAGCCTGTCCCGGTGGTGTCTGAGGAACCCGCCTCCCCTGCCACGGTGAGCGAACTGCCGGTGCCGGCAATGGTGGCGAGGTCGGTCATGGTCGTCGTGAAGGTGTCACTGCCCAGGGACGATACGGTCTGCGACGTGCCATCCGCGTCGAGAAGGATGTTGTCGCTGCCATCGGCTGTGGTCGTGATGGTGGACAGCGTGGTCGCTGTGACGTTGTCGTCGATGGTCTGCACCTTTTGTGCATCGGCCGAATAGGTCACGGTCGAGGAATCGTCAGACGTGATGGTGGCATCCGCGACATCCATGGTCGCAGAGTTGTCGCTCACGCTGCCGTCCGGTCCGCTTTCCAGTCCTTCATAGCTGCCGCTCAGGGACCAGTCCGCGAGATTCTGGTATGCCGAAGCGTGTGTTGGATCCTGCTCCGACAGCTCCTTGATGAGCACGTCCAGCGCTGCGTTGATGTTGATGGTCACCTTATGGAGACCAGCCCCGATGGTCGTTAGGACGTCGGAGTCCCATGTGCCACGGTTGTCGGAGATGCTCAGGATCTTTCCGCTGCTCGAGGATCCATCGAGCGTGTCGTAGAACATCTCGACTTCGCCCTGGCCGCGAGAGTCCCACAGGTTGACCTGCAGGAAGATGCCAAGCGACTGCGAGCCGTCGGAGAAGTTGACGGTGAAATTGTTGCCGCCATAGACGATGCCCTGCCCGGTCGTTCCGGATGAGGCCTCGATGTCCTCGTAGGCCGTGTAGGTGAGCTGGTGGTTGAACGTAACGAGGCCTGAGTCCTCGATGGTCTTGGTCTGGAGCATGACGTCCGACTGGGCGCCACCTGCGTCCGTCATCGAATAGACGTAGCCATAGAGGTGATTGTAGGACGAAGACGTCGACACATCATCCCCGGCCTTCGAACTGGCGTCGGCCGTGGTGGAAAGGTCCTCCTGGATGGTCGAGGATCCGTTGAGCGTCGCGAGCTTCGTGCCCGCATTCACCGTGTAGAGGCTGAGACGTTCGTAGCCGGCCGCATCGGAGGTCGCCCCTTCCACGAACGAGACAACAGGAAGGCCGGAAAGCTCGCTGTCCGCGTAGTCGATATCCCCGTAGAGGCCCGCGTCCGGGTTGAAATAGCTGGTCACCAGCCACTGGGTGATGTCCCAGGTGTCGTCCTCGGAGCCGGTGCCGAGATACTGGTAGTAGTTCTGGTACGTTTCGACCCCGTTGGTCTGGCCGTTGTTGAAAGTGAGGTTGTCCCCAATCGAGGATGCATTGTCGTAGACGTATCTTACGGTCATGACGGGCCTCATCAATCTTGCCGGCGCCTACATGGATGGCCGGACGCTGAATGTCGCTGGTGCAAGACCATTAAGACATATTGCGGCCGGGTTTCTCCACACCTGAAAGACGAAGGAATTTGAATTTGGAGTGCCAGGACAGAACACAGGCAAATTGGCAACACATTAGGGGAATTCGTCTTCTGATTACCGCTGCATGTGAAATTAAATACCCTGGCCAGAAGATAGTCGAGAGCATGAACCATGATGTCACGCTCACCCACGGGATGACGAATGCCAATGGATTTAGGTCATGATATCGAGACGATAAAAACGTGTGGCGGACACAGACTTTGCGCAGGCGGGGTATTTCTAATTACCGTGTGGTTTGTCTGCCCATGTCGGAGGATTGACTCCCGCCAGGAGACAGTTCCCCTTTGGAATACTTTGCATTCGCGTGTCGACCAATGAGTTGGGGGTGAATTTCTGGATTGTGTGGAAAGACCATGCTGATTAAGTCTTCGGAGAGATGGTTGTGGGGACTTGTATGTCTGGAACGTCATATACCAGGAATAATCGGTATGAGTCCGAATTCACGGTGGCTTTGCTGAATTCCATGACGTCCATGCTGCATGAGCGAGGACTGGACTTCTGCAAGATGACGGCCGAGACCCCCTCGGAGCATGCCCTTGAAGTTCAGGCCTCCGTCCAGGAGAGAGGTGACTTCCTGATTTTCACAAAGAATGAGGGATGGCGCGGCTTCAAATCGAGTGTCGACCTTAAGGTCGAGCGCCGGTCGTCGCGCAACATCTTCTTCGAGACAGCGTCGAATGCCAAGCTTTTCGAAGGTGAAAACGGGTATCGGTCTGGCTGGGGCGTTACCGTGAAATCCCAATCCATCTGGTATGCGTTCTCGGATGCGATGGTGGTCGCTGTCATCAAGCTCAATGAACTGCGCGACTGGCTGTCCGAGAAGGTCGTGCACAGACAGCGGAAGCTGCTCCGCTACATGACGTTCACCGAGGTTCTCCAGGAGACCCACGAGCAGATGAACCGGACGACCGGTCGGCTTATCCCCTTCCAGGAGATCCCCGAAACCATCTGGAGGCACAGCTACAGGATTTCGACGTCGGGCCCGGCTGAAGCCATCACACGCGAAGAGTTTCTGACCGCCATCCTAAACACACCCACCAGTCGTGCCTCGCGTTCAAACGATGCCCGTCCGGAGACGCAGCCGAATGCACGTGCTTCGACATGGGGCGGGAGCGGTCCGAATGTCGTGCCCGCACGGTCGGGCGTTGCAACCGACTTTCTGGAGGAGCCCCCCTGCCCTGCCCCACAAGGGGTGCGAAAGGGGTTCGGAATCTTCGGTCGCGGCACGGCTTCCCGCGGGGTGCCGCGGCACTATGCCAGTGAGGGTGCCGCCGCTCACGCGTCCTGAAGGCTCATTCCAGTGAAATGGATTCGATACCCCGTCCGAGAGGGGTAAGGTCCGGGTTCACGCGCACGACCTTCACTTTCACCAGATGCGAGGAGCTGTTGACCGTCTGGCCAATGCTGTAGGTCGTCGTTATCGGGATCTCGAAATCCCATTCCATGTCGTTGCTGTGCAGGGTCGACAGGATAGCCGGTCCGGTCGCCACTGACTCCACCCTGAGTTTTTTCGTCAGGATCTGGTTGAGCATATCATCGCTCTTGAGGGCATTCATGAAACCCTCCCAACCCGATGCCGTGAAATTCGGACGGCTCTTGGCGAACTGCTCGGTGTAGGTTGAGAAATCTATGGTCAGCGCCTGTGCCACCGCAATCTTGGTCCAGGCGCTGACGACCGGAAGCGTGTTGAATGGTGCCGAGGTTGTCTGGACTGCAACCAGACTGTGTCCAGCATCGGTTTCGGTCAGAACCGCCTGGGGAACGGGCGGGTTGAGAACCTGATGAATGTTCAGCGCCAGGCTCAGCGTCATAAGAATGCCTGCAAGCATTTTCATGCGTTCGAGGGCAACGACCTTCTGCCTGGCGTTCGGATTTTCCGTCAGATAACCGGCGATGAGATGGGCCTCGTTCGCCGCTACAAAAGCGTCAAGCTGGCCGCTCAAGGGGATCGACCCGGCCATGAGGAGCTCCCTGGGGAGCTTTCTGGCTCTGATGTGGTCTTTCTTTTTCATGTCTGGTCTCCTCCGTCACATCATCCCAAAAGGGCTCGCTGACGCGCAACTGATACGGACAGAAACCTTGCGATTTTGGACGGGGCTCAGGCATCGTTAGAGAAAACATCGCGGGGATAGCAACTGCCATGCTGGAAATTGGCTTCATTGCCGCATCGGTGCTCATCACCGCCGGCGGCGCTTGCGCGTCACGTCTGTCCTACCTTCATAACCGGAAGCTGCATGTCAGGTTCGGGAACGAGGGAGAGGGCATTGCATACGACCTGCTCGACGCAATCATGGCTTCGGACCGCCTGGACGACATCACAATAGGCACCGGCCGTCTGAAATCCTCGGCACAGATCGACCATCTGCTACGCGGGAAGAAACGCCTGGTTCTTGTCGAGACCAAAAACTGGGGTGGCAAGTTCTCGGGTGGTGAGGACGATGAACACTGGCTTGTGGTTCACCGCGACAATGTTCCGAGATACCGCCGCAATCCGCTGCGGCAAGCTCGCCGGCAGTCCGATGTGCTGCGCTCACTCTTCCCTGGCGTCGAGGTCGAACCCCGCGTGCTGATGGTTGGTTCGGGGTTTCACGAGACCGCTTTTCCTTCCGGAGTCTATCGCAAGAGCCAGACAACGGAACTCCGGAAACTTATCGAGGAGCCGGGTACAGACGAACAGGTTAGGCAGACCGACGCCATCTGGGATCGGCTGGTTGAGCATGCATATTCGCCCGGACATGAGAAACGAAAGGCCAGATACGTGGCTGCCGTTGAGGATAAATTCATCGAGAAACCCTGGATGACATGGCTGTTCGCATCGTTCTCCTTTTCGGTCTTGATGTTCGCCATGGGCTACCTTCACCACGCTATGATTGTGCGTGACGTTCACCCGTTCTCCTGAAGGGTAGACCCGGGTGAGACGTGTTCGCCGTGTGAACACGTCTCTTGGACCCTGCCCTGCCGGTCCTGGATCGGCCCGGCCGCCGTGAACAGCCGGCGGGTGGTAGCGTCTCCCGTCGCCCGAGTGAGACGTGTTCGCCGTGTGAACACGTCTCTTGGACCCTGCCCTGCCGGTCCTGAACCGGCCCGGCCGCCGTGAACAGCCGGCAGGTGGTAGCGTCTCCCGTCGCCCGAGTGAGACGTGTTCGCCGTGTGAACACGTCTCGCGGTGTGGGCCCGGGCCGGTCCTGAATCGACCCGTCCGCCGGGTGTTTCCGGCGCGTGGTGGCGTCTCACGTCGTCCCGGGCGAGACGTGTTCCCCGTGAGAACACGTCTCTCGGTAATGCGCTGACTTAGTCGAGCTCTGCCCGCTGAGCCTTCAGTCTGCGGAGTTTGCGCTCAAGGCGGTCGATCTTTTCATCCAGGGCGATGCGAGGGTCTTCTTCCAGCCGTTTACCGCTGGCAGAACGTTCACCCAGACGGAAGCTTCTCAGTTCGGCACGGGTCAGCTGAGGTGTAAGCAGCCCTGTCTCCTCAGCCTCCTGCAGCTCGTCATGCGATAGCAGCGCGAGCTCATAGGCGACGGTGTAGGATTCAGGGATCTTGCTCAGAGGAATTCGTTGCTCAACAAGGAACGCCTCTGCCACAGCCATGAGCTTGACCGCATCCGTGCGCGACAGCTGCACGCGGTCAAGCACGTCGCCTCTGAATATCTGGGCCACCATCAGGTCCCGCTCGCGACCGATATACGGCTCGCCGTCCTCACGGCGCATCTGAGTGACCTGGTTTTTGACGTTCTCCCGCATCCGGTAAAGCAGCCGGCCGATGTAGAGGAACCTTCCCTGTATTTCTCGCCAGGTTCCTTCGAGAGACCGGATGATGAGCTCATTGTCATCAGACTCTGCGATGGCATCCAGGTTGTCGCGGTCACGCTGGTCACCTACTGCGACGCTGAGACTTCTGGGACCTCCCGCCTGAAAAGACAGATGCGGTTCCTGACGCACAAGTTCGGTCGCCTTCACAAGCTTCCCGGATCCTCGGGGCTTTCCGAATGAGCCCAGCTTGCCATAGTCCGTTTTCATCTGTCTCAGCCTGCCTTGCGCTTGCGGGGTGATTTCCGTGCAGTCTCGACCGGGAGTCCAACGTTGCCCTTCACTTCATTCCAGAGCCGCAACATGGATTCACGTCCGGCAAAGCGCGGGACCTCGACCGCACCAAGGCCGCTCGCATCTATGTCAATGAAGCTGACATAGTCCGCGATGTAGTTGGGCGAAATGGCGCTCAGCCCCTTCAGCTCGTCGATGCAGCGTGCCAGGGCATTCACTGCAGTCGTCTTGACCGCATTAATCACTACCAGAGGCTTAACTCTCAGAAGGTGCGTGGTGCTGAGAAGGGTTTTCGTCGACAGGATGTCTGTCCAACCATAGCGGGTGGGAATGACGGTCAGGTCGCATTTGATGAGGAGCGAATTGATGGATTTGTTGTGAGGGCCGATGTAGGGAGGCATGTCGATAATAACGACGTCGTAGCCTCGCAGGTTGAGTACTTCCCCCACTGCCTCGGGATCGTCCATTGCCGCTTCGAAAGAGTCAATCGTATTGTGGGCGCCAATATTGTTGATGCGCGTGTGCAGCCAGGGCTTGATGGATCTCTGCACGTCGAAATCGACGATAGCCACGCGGTATCCATCTTTTGAGGCACAGACCGCGAAGTTCTTGGCCATGAAGGATTTGCCGGTCCCGCCCTTGGGGCCAGCCACCAGAATGAAGACGGTTCTGCCAGAGATGGAAGACTGGAGATCTGCAGGGCCACTCACTGCACGTTTGCTCATTTTTGCATTGCTCCCGAAACTGAATTTTTTCTAACGCGACCATTTCTGGCTGTCATCCAAAATCAGCCAAAAAAAACTGATTACACCCACCAGGATTGTCCGGCGGGTGGTGGTTTTCCCCGACGCCCACACCGAGAGACGTGTTCGCCGTGAGAACACGTCTCTTGGACCCTGCCCTGCCGGTCCTGAATCGTCCCGTCCGCCGGTCACCCCCGGCGGGTGGTGGTGTCTCCCGTCGCCCTGGGTTAGACGTGTTCGCCGTGAGAACACGTCTCGTAGTGTGGGCCCGGTCCGGTCCTGAATCGACCTGTCCGCCAGTCAGACCCGGCGCGTTGTGGTATTCCTCTTCGCCGCAGGTGAGACGTGTTCGCCGTGTGAACACGTCTCGTGGTGTGAGTCCGGGCCGGTCCTGGAACGGATCGGCCGCCGGGTGTTTCCGACGCGTGGTGGCGTCTCCCGCCGCCCCGGGCGAGACGTGTTCCCCGTGAGAACACGTATCTTGGACCCTCCCCAGCCGGGTCTGACCGGCGCGGCCGCCGGTCAGACCCGGCGCGTTGTGGTGTTCCCCGTCGTCCGGGTGAGACGTGTTCGCCGTGTGAACACGTCTCGTGGTGTGAGTCCGGGCCGGTCCTGGAACGGATCGGCCGCCGGATGTTCCCGGCGGGTGGTAGCGTCTCCCGTCGTCCGGGTGAGACGTGTTCGCCGTGAGAACACGTCTCGTGGTGAGAGCC
>Ga0157365_10000127_pt1 | contig 35072 bp, 27 predicted proteins | sample AttsexASBM3_FD_111478 | JGI IMG/M metagenome (GOLD analysis project Ga0157365, IMG submission 111478) | Fungus gardens microbial communities from leaf cutter ant in Ribeirão Preto, State of São Paulo, Brazil - Atta sexdens ASBM3 | ecosystem: Host-associated > Fungi > Mycelium > Unclassified ...
CGTCGCCGAGATCATGCCGCCCATCACGCCGGTGCCGACCGCATGCTGGCTGGCGGAGCCCGCGCCGCTGCTGGTCACCATCGGCAGAACGCCGAAAATAAACGCCAGCGATGTCATCAGGATCGGGCGCAGACGCTGGCGGCACGCGTCGAGCGTGGCGGCGATAAGCTCGTGGCCTTTGCTGTTCATCTCGTTTGCGAATTCGACAATCAATATCGCGTTCTTGGCGGAAAGCCCAATCACGGTCAGCAGCCCCACCTGAAAATAGACGTCGTTTTCAAGCCCGCGCAGCCAGGTGGCGAGGAGCGCGCCGATAACGCCGAGCGGCACCACCAGCATCACCGAGAACGGCACCGTCCAGCTTTCATAGAGGGCGGCGAGGCACAGGAACACCACCAGCAGCGACAGCGCGTAAAGCGCGGGGGCCTGCGCGCCGGAGAGCCGCTCCTGATACGACATCGCGGTCCATTCAAGGCCAAAGCCGGTCGGCAGCTGGCTGACCAGTTTTTCCATCACGTCCATCGCGGTGCCGGTACTGACGCCAGGCGCTGCCTCGCCGACAATCTCCAGCGCCGAGTAACCGTTGTAGCGCTCAAGGCGCGGCGAACCAGTCTCCCAGCGCGACGTGGCGAAGGCCGAGAACGGCACCATCTCGCCCGCCTGATTACGCACATACCAGCGGTTGATATCGTCCGGCAGCATCCGGTATTTCGCGGCGGACTGCACATAGACCTTCTTCACGCGCCCGCGATCCATAAAGTCATTCACATAGCTTGAACCCCACGCCGTTTGCAGCGTGTCGTTAATATCGTCGATGGAAACGCCAAGCGCCTGCGCTTTGCGCTGGTCGATATCAATCTGCAACTGCGGGCTGTCATCGAGGCCGTTGTGGCGCACGCGGGTCAGCGCCGGATCTTTGCTCGCCATATCGAGCAGACGGTCGCGCGCCTGCATCAGCGCGTCATGACCGAGCCCGGCATGATCCTGCAGCTCCATATCAAACCCGGCGGAGCTGCCGAGGCCGCTGATGGCGGGCGGGCTGCTCGCAAACACGCGCGCCTCGTTAACGTGGCGAAAGGCGCGGGTGGCGCGCTCGATTATCGCGTCTGCGCTGCCCTGGTCTGCATCGCGCGCTTCCCACGGTTTCAGGCGGACAAACAGGCGCGCCACGTTCTGGCCGTTGCCGCCAGGGCCGGAGCCGACGGTGGCGAACACCGAGGCGACGTTGGCTTTTTCTTTCTCAAAGAAATAGCGCTCCACCTTCTGCACTACTTTCAGCGTCTGCTGCTGGGTGGCGCCCGGCGGCAGCTGTACCGAGGTGATAAACATCCCGCGATCTTCCTGCGGCAAAAACGAGGTCGGCAGGCGCAGAAACAGAAACACCATACCGCCCAGCAGCAGCGCGTAAATCACTATCCAGCGCAGGCTGCGGCGCACTATCTTCCCGACGGCCGATTCATAGCGCCGCGCGCTGCGCTCGAAGGTGCGGTTAAACCAGGCGAAAAAGCCGCGCGAGCCGTGATGCTCGCCTTTTTTTAGCGGCTTAAGCAGCGTGGCGCACAGGGCCGGGGTGAGGATCATCGCCACCAGCACCGACAGCACCATCGAGGAGACAATGGTGACAGAGAACTGGCGGTAAATCGCGCCGGTGGTGCCGCCGAAAAACGCCATCGGGATAAATACCGCCGACAGCACCATCGCGATGCCTACCAGCGCGCCCTGGATCTGGCCCATCGATTTGCGCGTGGCGGCGCGCGGCGACAGCCCCTCTTCGCTCATGATGCGCTCGACGTTCTCCACCACCACGATGGCGTCGTCCACCAGCAGCCCTATCGCCAGCACCATCGCGAACATCGTCAGCGTGTTGATGCTGTAACCGAAGCTGTAGAGCACCGCGAACGTGCCGAGCAGCACGACCGGCACCGCGATAGTCGGGATCAGCGTGGCGCGGAAATTCTGCAAGAAGAGATACATCACCAGAAACACCAGCGCGATGGCTTCGAGCAGGGTTTTGACGACGTCGGTAATGGAGGCTTTGACAAACGAGGTGGTCTCATAGGCCACCTTATATTCCAGCCCGTGCGGGAAATAGTGCGACAGCTCATCAAGCCGGTTCAGCACCAGCTGCGCGGTCGCCATCTCGTTGGCACCGGAGGCGAGCTTCACCCCGAGCCCCGAGGCCGCCTTGCCGTTGTAGCGGCTCAGATTGTCATACTTTTCCGCGCCCATCTCGATGGTCGCGACATCGCCGAGCGTCACGGTCGAGCCGTCCTGATTTACGCGAAGCGTAATAGCGCGAAACTGTTCGGGGGTCTGCAACAGCGACTGGGCATTAATGGTGGCGTTCAGCGCCTGGTTATCCACCGATGGCGTGCCGCCAAGCTGGCCGACCGCTATCTGGCTGTTCTGGGATTTAATCGCCGCCACCACGTCGGCGGTGGTGAGCTGAAAGCTCGTGAGCTTGTCGGGGTCGAGCCAGATGCGCATCGCGTACTGCGAGCCGTAGGCGTCGATATCGCCCACGCCGTTGATGCGGCTCAGCGGTTCCTGAATGTTGCTCGCCACATAGTCGGCGATATCCTGCTTATCCATGCTGCCGTCAGTGGAGACGAACGCGATGGTCAGGATATTGGTGTCGCCGGTTTTGCGCACCGTCACGCCCTGCGTCTGTACGGCCTGCGGCAGCTTACGCAGCGCCGACTGCAGCTGGTTTTGCACCTGCTGCACCGCTTCATCCGGGTCGGTGCCGGCTTTAAAGTTCAGCGTGACCGACGCCTGACCGGTGGCGCTGCTCTGCGAGGACATATACATCAGGTTGTCGAGGCCGGTCATGTTCTGCTCGATGACCTGGGTGACGGTGTTTTCCAGCGTCTGGGCGGAAGCGCCGGGATAGTTGGCGGTAATGCGCACGTTAGGCGGCGCGAGTTCGGGATATTGCTCAACGGGCAGTGAAAAAATCGCCATCGTGCCGGTCAGGCAGATGAGGATCGCCAGCACCCACGCAAAAATCGGGCGATCGATAAAAAAATTCGCCATGCGAGTCAGGACCTCTTAAATGCTTCGCGTCGTTATTATTGGTAGCCGCAATCACTGTAGCCCCAGGCGGCGGGGCAAACGTGGAGAAAAAAAGGAGATAATGTAAATTATCTTGCGAATCATGCGCCCGCCGGGGCTTATGCGCCACGGGATTCGAAAAACAGAACCGTCGCCGCGACGCGTGAGCGCACGTTAAGTTTGCGCAGTAAATTACGAATGTGCACTTTTACCGTTTCTTCCGAGATGTGCAGCGTGGAGGCTATCTGTTTATTCGACAGACCGCGCGCCACCTCCTGCAATACGTCAAGCTCACGCTCCGTCAGCAGGGCGAACGGCGAGTGGGGTTTTTCGCCGGGCAGGCGCTGGCGCAGATAGGTCTCTACCTGCGCGCTGAATACGCCGTCGCCCGCCGCGCCGTCGCGTATGGCGGCAAGCAACATCTCCGGCTCGCTGTCTTTTAGCAGATAACCGTCAGCGCCCGCGTCCATCACCGCGTAGACGTCGCTGCGCGCATCGGAGACCGTCAGCACGATAATCCGCGCGCTCACGCCGTCGCGGCGTAGCAGCGTCAGCGTATCCAGCCCGCTCAGGCCCCGCATATTCAGATCCAGCAGGATAATATCCGGCGTTAACTGCTTCGCCAGCGCGATCGCCTCAGCGCCGCCGCTTGCTTCGCCCACCACGTTAAACTGCGCGTCGGTCTCCAGCAGCTGCCGGATGCCGCGGCGCATCAGCGGGTGGTCGTCGACGATCACTACGTGCCAGGGGTCAGATTGCGACATGCTCACTCCGGTTGGGTTATTTTCTTCTGCGCGCCTGCATAAACCATAGCCTGCGCGTCGGCTTTTCCGCCACGCGGTGGCTTTAGCCGCGGTTCAGGTAAGCGTATCGCCGGGCAGGCGCGCGCAATCCGCAGAATATCGTCCATTACGCGCCTGTTCCTGCCTTTACGCCGTCCGCCGGGGGCGACAAATGGCGTCGCGGGTCGTACTATTCACCCAACACCAGGCGTTTATGGAGTCGCTATGTCGTTAAATGTCGAACTGATTAAAGATAAAATTCTCTCGGAAAACTATTTCGTTCTGCGCAACATCACCTACGATCTGACGCGAAAAGATGGCGAAGTCGTGCGCCACAAGCGGGAAGTCTACGATCGCGGCAACGGTGCCGCCGTGCTGCTGTACAATCGCGAGAAAAAGAGCGTGGTGCTCATCCGCCAGTTCCGCGTCGCGACCTGGGTGAACGGCAACCCGGACGGCATGCTGATTGAGGCCTGCGCCGGTCTTCTGGATGACGATGAGCCGGAAGTCTGCATTCGTAAAGAGGCTATCGAAGAGACGGGCTATCGCGTCAACGCGGCGGAAAAAGTGTTTGAGCTTTATACCTCGCCCGGCGGCGTGACCGAACTCATCCATCTGTTTATCGCCGAGTATGACGACGCCTCGCGTGCGAATGCGGGCGGCGGCGTGGAAGATGAAGAAATAGAGGTGCTGGAAATGCCGTTCCAGACGGCGCTTGAGCAGGTGAAGCAGGGCGTTATCCGCGATGCGAAAACGGTTCTGCTGCTTCAGCATCTGCAACTGCGCGGAATAATGGATTGATTTGCCACGTAAACCAGAAGTGGTATTTCAGATAAATCTATCCGATAAATCCGATTGAGCCGCCCGCGCAGGGCAACGAAGATAGGCGCGTTTCTTCTTTTCGCTGTTAACGCCCGGGATACGCGCCGTCCATGCTTTTTCGTCTGCTGTCACTGCTTAGCTGTTCTCTGCTGTTCGCCTCGCCGCTTTATGCCGCGCCCGCGCAGAAGATTTTCAGCGACTGGCAGGTGACCTGCAATAACCAGAATTTCTGCTCTGCCCGTAATGTAGGCAATCATCAGGATCTCGTGATGACGGTCTCACGCAGCGCGGGTGCGAAAACCGACGCCACGCTTCGCATCGAAGCGGGCAAACCGGAAGCCGCCGTCAGTAAAGCGCCGCCGCTGGCGCCGCGCCTGCTGCTGGATGGCAAAACGCTGACGCCGGCAGGCCATAAGTGGCGCGACGCGCCGCGTCGCCTGTTCACCGACGATCCGTCCACCATCATCGATTTCCTCGATCAGATCAAAGAGTCTTCGGTCATTACACTTAAAGACGGTCCGGGCCGCCTGTCGCTTGATGGGCTGAAAGCCGCGCTGCTGTTTATCGACGCCCAGCAAAAGCGCGTCGGCAGCGAAACCGCCTGGATTAAAAAGGGCAGCAATCCGCCGCTCAGCGTGCCGCCCGCGCCTGCGATAAAAGGCATTAAGATAACCAATCCGACCCCGACGCCGCTCTCCCACGATGAGCTCAACGAGCTGCTGGACTACGGCACCTGGCGTATGACCAACAGCCAGTGCTCGCTGGATCCGATGCGCCGCGAAGTGCGTATCTCAGCGCTCTCCGACGACACGGCGCTGATGATAATCAGCTGCGAAGCGGGCGCGTATAACACGGTCGACCTCGCCTGGCTGGTGTCGCGCGAGAAGCCCTTCGCCTCGCGCATGGTGCGACTGCGCCTGCCGTTTCTGCCTGCCGATAAAGAGCAGGAGCTGGAGCTGATGAACGCGAACTTCGATGAAAAAACGAAGGAACTGACCACGCTTTCCAAAGGGCGCGGCCTCGGTGACTGCGGCGTGGCGACGCGCTGGCGCTTTGACGGCCAGCGGTTTCGCCTGGTCCGCTACGCCGAAGAGCCGAGCTGCGACGCCTGGCACGGCCCCGACGCCTGGCCGACGCTCTGGGTGACCCAATAATCCCGCTTCTGGCGGCGCGTGTTTTTGCGTATATTCCTCTGGCTTATCAAAACCAACTATAACGGCAGGGAATTTATGGCATTAACACAGGGGCTGCGCGTGCTCTTCGGGCTGGCGCTGGCAGGGCTGACGTTGTCTGCGAGCGCCGCGATGACGCCGCAGGACGAACGCGACGCCAGCGCGCTCATCGCGCGCTGGAACGACTTTAAAAATCATCCCACCGCGCAGGCTGGCGCGTCGCTCTACGGCGAGCAGGTGAGCTGGTACGGCAAAGCGCTCGCGCCGACGGCGGTCATTGCGGAAAATACCGCTTTCCTGCAAAAACACCCGCACTATACCCAGCGCATCGTCAGCAATATTACGCTTACCGAACAGGACGGGCAGCCGCTCGCCGTGCAGGCTACGTTCGTCAAGCAGGCGGGGCTGGAGGCGCAGACGCCGCGCAACTATCCAGCGCAGCTCACCTTAACGAAACAGGCCGCAGGCTGGCGCATCAGCGAAGAAACCGACTGGATAACCGAAGCCAACCGGCAGAAAACGCGCGATTACCGTCTGGCGGGCGGGCGCTTTAACGGCACGGCGAAAAGCTACGCCTGGCTGACGGCGCACGATCCGAAAACCAACGGCGTATGCGATGAGAGCGGCGACTGCGAGTGCCAGCTCTGGAACAGCGATCCGACGGTGAAACCGGCCTCCATTGCCTCGTGCATCGGCGGCGGCGTGGAGGCGCTCTCAAACCTTGACGACAGCGGTCGCGATCGCGTGCTTATCTACCCGGAGTGGTGGAGCAGCGCCTGGCGGGCGACCTATCTCTATGACGTGCAGCAACAGCAGTGGGTGGAGGCGATCCCTTCGTTTTCGATGAACCTGAACGTGCAGGAAGATGTCGAGGGCAACACGCTGGTGGCGCGCGACCCGCAGCATCCGGGGCAGGTGATTGTCGCCGAGGCGAAATGGGATGAGAAAACGGAAGATATTGTTATCAGCAAAAGCGCGCAGCCGCTGAAAGTGTTGAAGTAAGCCGTACCGCGCGAAATAAAAAAGCCAGCCCATCGGGCTGGCTTTTTTGCAGGCTTATTTGCCGAGCACTTTACGCGCTTTTTCCACGATATTTTCGACCGTAAAGCCGAAGTACGGGAAGAGTTTCTCGGCAGGGGCCGATTCGCCATAGCCGGTCATACCGACGATAGCGCCTTTCAGGCCGACATATTTGTACCAGTAGTCGGCGATGCCGGCTTCCACCGCGACGCGCGCGCTAACGTCAGACGGCAGCACCGATTCACGGTACGCCTCATCCTGCGCGTCAAACACGTCGGTCGACGGCAGCGACACCACGCGTACCGCCACGCCGTCACCGCGCAGCTGTTCCGCCGCCTGCACGGCAATTTCCACTTCCGAACCGGTGGCAATCAGGATCAGGTCCGGTTTGCCGCCCGCGTCTTTCAGAATGTAGCCGCCGCGCGCGACATCTTTCAGCTGCTGCGGCGAGCGCTCAATCTGCGCCAGATTCTGACGGGAGAGGATCAGCGCCGTCGGGCCGTTATGGCGCTCGATAGCGGCTTTCCACGCCACCGCGGTCTCGACCTGGTCACACGGACGCCAGGTGCTGAAATTCGGCGTCAGGCGCAGGCTCGCGAGCTGCTCCACTGCCTGGTGGGTCGGGCCATCTTCGCCAAGGCCGATAGAGTCATGGGTATAGACCATGATCTGGCGCGCCTTCATCAGCGCCGCCATACGCGCCGCGTTACGGGCGTATTCGACAAACATCAGGAAGGTCGCGGTATACGGCACAAAGCCGCCGTGGTGGGCGATACCGTTGGCAATCGCCGTCATGCCGAATTCGCGCACGCCGTAGTGAATGTAGTTACCCGCCGGATCTTCTTTGAGCGAGGTGGAGCCCGACCAGATAGTCAGGTTGCTGGGCGCGAGATCCGCCGAGCCGCCGAGCAGCTCCGGCAGTACCGGGCCATAGACGTTAAGTGCGTTCTGGGAGGCTTTACGGGAGGCGATCTTCGCCGGTTCCGCCTGCAGTTTTTCAATGTACTGCTGGGTGGTCTGCTGCCAGTTTTCCGGCATCTCGCCGCCCATACGGCGATTAAACTCGGCCGCCAGCTCCGGGTGCGCCTGCTGATAAGCCGCGAACTTCTCTTTCCAGCTCGCCTCGGCCTGCTGGCCTTTCGCTTTCGCGTCCCAGCCTTTATAGACCTCGTCCGGAATTTCAAACGCCGGGTAGTTCCAGCCGAGCTGTTTGCGGGTCAGCGCCACTTCTTCTTCGCCGAGCGCCGCGCCGTGCGACTCCTCTTTACCCGCTTTGTTCGGCGAGCCGAAGCCAATCACGGTGCGACAGATAATCAGCGACGGTTTATCGGTGACCTGTTTCGCTTCTTCGATGGCGCGCTTGATGGCTTGCGGATCGTGGCCGTCAATTTCATGCACCACGTGCCAGTTATAGGCTTCGAAGCGTTTGGCGGTATCGTCGGTAAACCAGCCTTCGGTCTCGCCGTCAATGGAGATGCCGTTGTGATCGTAGAAACCGATTAGCTTGCCGAGCCCCAGCGTTCCCGCGAGCGAGCAGACCTCATGGGAGATACCTTCCATCAGGCAGCCGTCGCCCATAAACACATAGGTGTTGTGGTCGACGATCTCATGGCCCGGACGGTTAAACTGCGCCGCCAGGGTTTTCTCGGCGATGGCGAGGCCGACCGCGTTCGCGAGCCCCTGACCGAGCGGCCCGGTGGTGGTTTCCACGCCCGGTGTATAGCCGATCTCCGGGTGGCCCGGCGTTTTCGAGTGCAGCTGGCGGAAGTTTTTCAGCTCTTCCATCGGCAGATCGTAGCCTGACAGGTGCAGCAGGCTATAGAGCAGCATCGAGGCGTGGCCGTTAGACAGAATAAAGCGGTCGCGGTCATACCAGGTCGGGTTCGTCGGGTTGTGCTTGAGGAAATCGTTCCACAGCACTTCGGCGATGTCCGCCATGCCCATCGGGGCGCCGGGGTGGCCGGATTTGGCTTTCTGTACCGCGTCCATGCTGAGCGCGCGGATGGCGTTGGCTAAAAGCTGACGAGACATGTTTCTCTCCATGGCAAAAGTTAAAGTTTGGCGGCAAGCAGATCTTCAAGCGAACGCTGGTCGACGGCGAACTGGCGAATGCCCTCGGCCAGTTTCTCGACCGCCATCGCGTCCTGGTTATGCTCCCAGCGGAATTCCGCTTCGGTCATCGGGGCCGGGCGGTTAAAGCCCTGCGAGGCCGGGATCAGCTTACGGTCGACCGGCGCGTCGCTCTCCTGGAGCTCTTTTAGCAGATTCGGGGAGATGGTCAGGCGGTCGCAGCCCGCCAGCGCCAGGATCTGCTCGGTGCGGCGGAAGCTCGCGCCCATCACGATGGTCTGGTAGTTATGCTGCTTGTAGTAGTCGTAGATGTTACGCACGGACTTCACGCCCGGATCTTCGTCCACGACATACGGGTCCATCGGTTTGCGGGTGTTGTACCAGTCGTAGATACGCCCGACGAACGGCGAAATGAGATAGACGCCCGCTTCGGCGCAGGCGCGCGCCTGGGCAAACGAGAAGAGCAGCGTCAGGTTGCAGTGGATGCCTTCTTTTTCCAGCTCCTCCGCCGCGCGGATGCCTTCCCAGGTAGAGGCGAGCTTGATCAGAATACGTGATTTATCGATGCCCTGGTCCTGATAAAGTGCTACCAGGTGGCGGGCTTTGGCGATGCTTTTCTCTTTATCGAACGACAGGCGGGCGTCCACTTCGGTTGAGACGCGCCCCGGAATGCTTTTCAGAATTTCCGCACCCACATTGACCGCCAGTTTGTCGCTGGCCTGCGCCACGATTTCTTTCTGGGTGCTGCCGCGCTTCTTGCCGTATGCCAGCGCGTCCTCGAACAGATGCTGGTAATGCTCAAGGCTTGCGGCCTTCAGCAGCAGCGACGGGTTGGTGGTGGCGTCTTCCGGCTGATAGCTGCGAATCGATTCAATATCGCCGCTGTCGGCGACTACGGTGGTGAATTGTTTAATACCTTCGAGTTGGTTCATTTTGCTACTCCTTGAAAAGCAAAGATTTTGAGGGGCGCTGTCAGTGTCGCCCGCCGGGATCTCATCAGGGACATAACAAAAAAGCATAGCAGACGCACATAGCAATGCTTTCCCGAACCAGCAACATGGCTGCTATAAATTGATAACATCAAGGGGTTGCATGACGCAGAGTTTAACGGTCTTCAAAGTTTGCCCGTCTGTTAAGGGCGATACTGTCGGCCTGGTTAAGCGAGCGTGCGACCCGCCGCTTCGTACCCTGCAAAAAGAAAAAGGATCAGCACAATGGATGAACAACTCAAGCAAAGCGCCCTCGATTTTCACGAGTTTCCGGTTCCAGGCAAAATTCAGGTTTCCCCGACCAAACCGCTGGCGACCCAGCGCGACCTCGCGCTCGCCTATTCGCCAGGCGTCGCCGCGCCGTGTCTTGAAATCGCCGCCGACCCGCTGGCCGCCCACAAATACACCGCGCGCGGCAACCTGGTGGCGGTTATCTCCAATGGTACGGCGGTGCTGGGGCTTGGCAATATCGGCGCGTTGGCCGGCAAGCCGGTGATGGAAGGCAAGGGCGTGCTGTTTAAGAAATTCGCAGGCATCGACGTGTTCGATATCGAAATCGACGAGCACGATCCGGATAAAGTCATCGATGTGGTGGCGGCGCTGGAGCCAACCTTCGGCGGCATTAACCTTGAAGATATCAAAGCGCCGGAGTGTTTTTACATCGAGCAAAAGCTGCGCGAGCGCATGAATATTCCGGTGTTCCATGACGATCAGCATGGCACCGCCATTATCTGTACCGCCGCGGTGTTAAACGGCCTGCGCGTGGTGCAGAAAAATATCTCCGACGTGCGGCTGGTGGTATCGGGCGCGGGCGCGTCCGCCATCGCCTGTATGAACCTCCTGGTGGCGCTCGGTATGCAAAAACACAACATCGTGGTGTGCGACTCCAAAGGCGTTATCTACAAAGGGCGCGAAGAGAACATGGCGGAAACCAAAGCCGCCTACGCCATTGAGGATAACGGCAAGCGCACGCTCGGCGAGGTCATCGAAGGCGCGGATATTTTCCTCGGCTGCTCGGGCCCGAAAGTCATGACCCAGGAGATGGTCAAAAAGATGGCCGCCTCGCCGCTGATTCTGGCGCTCGCCAACCCTGAGCCGGAAATCATGCCGCCGCTCGCCAAAGAAGTACGCCCGGACGCAATTATCTGTACCGGCCGCTCGGATTTCCCGAACCAGGTCAACAACGTGCTCTGCTTCCCGTTTATCTTCCGCGGCGCGCTCGACGTGGGCGCGACCGCCATTAACGAAGAGATGAAGCTCGCGGCGGTCCACGCTATCGCCGAGCTGGCGCACGCCGAGCAGAGCGAGGTGGTCGCCTCGGCGTATGAGGACCAGGAGCTGTCGTTCGGCCCGGATTACATCATCCCGAAACCGTTCGACCCACGTCTTATCGTGACCATCGCGCCAGCGGTGGCGAAAGCGGCGATGGACTCCGGCGTGGCGACCCGTCCGATTACGGATTTCGACGCCTATAAAGACAAGCTCACCGAATTTGTCTACAAAACCAACCTGTTTATGAAGCCGGTGTTTAACCAGGCGCGTAAGGATCCCAAACGCGTCGTGCTGACCGAAGGCGAAGAGCCGCGCGTGCTGCACGCCACCCAGGAGCTGATCACGCTGGGGCTCGCGAAGCCGGTGCTGATTGGCCGTCCGGGCGTTATCGAGATGCGCCTGAAAAAACTCGGTCTGCAAATGGAAGCCGGGAAAGATTTCGAGATTGTGAATAACGAATCGGACCCGCGCTACAAAGAGTACTGGAACGAGTACTACGCCATTATGAAGCGTCGCGGCATTACGCAGGAGCAGGCGCAGCGCGCCGTGATCGGCAACAGCACGGTTATCGGGGCCATCATGGTGCATCGCGGTGAGGCGGACGCGATGATCTGCGGCACGATCGGCGATTATCACGAGCATTTCAGCGTGGTTCAGCAGATTTTCGGCTACCGCGACGGCGTGAAGGCCGCGGGCGCGATGAATGCGCTGCTGCTGCCGAGCGGCAACACCTTTATCGCCGATACCTACGTGAACGACGATCCGACCCCGGAACAGCTCGCGGAGATAACGGTGATGGCGGCGGAAACCGTGCGTCGTTTCGGCATCGAGCCGAAAGTGGCGCTGCTGTCGCACTCGAACTTCGGTTCATCGGATTCGCCCGCCGCCAGCAAAATGCGTGAGACGCTGGCCCTGGTGCGCGAGCGCGCGCCGGAGTTGATGATCGACGGCGAGATGCACGGCGACGCCGCGCTGGTGGAGAGCATCCGCAACGACCGTATGCCGGACAGCCCGCTGAAAGGCTCGGCGAATATCCTCATTATGCCGAACGTCGAGGCGGCGCGTATCAGTTACAACCTGCTGCGCGTTTCCAGCTCCGAAGGGGTGACCGTCGGGCCGGTGTTGATGGGCGTGGCGAAACCCGTGCATGTGTTAACGCCTATCGCCTCGGTGCGCCGTATCGTGAATATGGTCGCGCTCGCGGTGGTCGAGGCGCAAACCAACCCGCTGTAACCGGAAGATGGCGGGTGGCGCTTCGCTTACCCGCCCTACGACGCTACGGCGCGATAACGTTGTCATTTGTAGGGTGGGTAAGCGCAGCGCACCCACCATTGACGGCAAACCCGGCGGGTGCGCAGGCTTACCCGCCCTACGGCGCTGCGGCGTGATAACGTTGTCATTTGTAGGGTGGGTAAGCGTAGCGCACCCACCATTAACGGCAAACCCGGCGGGTGCGCAGGCTTACCCGCCCTACGACGCTACGGCGCGATGGCTTTGTCATTTGTAGGGTGGGTAAGCGCAGCGCACCCACCGTTTACCAACGCGCACCCACTCTCCACTTCACCGCCGCCCGAGCGGCACCACCAGCGGCGTTCCGGCCACCGGATCGTCAATAATCATGCAGCGCAGCCCGTAAATCGCCTCGATAAGCGCTGGCGTCACTATCTCCTGCGGCGCGCCTTCCGCCACGATTTTCCCGTCCCGCAGCGCAATCAGGTGACTGGCGTAACGACACGCCTGGTTCAGGTCGTGCAGCACCGCGGCAAGCGTATATCCCTGCTCGCGGTTCAGCGCGCTCAACAGCTCCAGCAAATCAATCTGATGGCTGATATCAAGCCAGGTGGTCGGCTCGTCGAGCAGCAGAATCGACGTCTCCTGCGCCAGCACCATCGCAATCCACGCGCGCTGGCGCTGCCCGCCGGAGAGCGTGTCGACGCTCTGATCGGCAAGCGCCGTCACGCCGGTCGCGGCCATCGCCCGCTGCACCGCGCGCTCGTCCTCGTCCCGCCAGCGGGTAAACAGCGGCTGATGCGGATAGCGCCCGCGCGCCACCAGTTCCTGGACGGTGATATCCCCCGGCGCGCTGGCGTTTTGCGACAGCAGGCCGATGCGTCTTGCCACCTCTTTCGTGGCGAAGCGCTGAATAGCCTCGCCGTCGAGGCGCACCTGCCCGGCGACGGGCTTCATCAGGCGGCTTAACGTGCGCAGCAGCGTCGACTTGCCGCAGCCGTTCGGACCGATAATCGCGGTGAATTTTCCGTCGGGAATGGCCACATTCAGCCCTTCCGCCACGCGGAAATCGCCATAGCCCAGCGTGAGCGCTTCACCGGTTAAGCGTGAGGTCGTGGTCATCTCTTGCGTGACTCCTGTAGCAACAAGGCGATGAGGTAAATCCCGCCCAGACAGACGGTGACGGTCCCTACCGGCAACTGGTAAGGCTTAAAGAGATACTGCGCGCAGAGATCGGCGCCCAGCAGCAGCAGCGCGCCGCACAGCGCCGCCTGGGTGAGCCCGAAGCGCGCGGTGCCGCTGACGCGACGGGCGATATGCGGGGCCACCAGCGCGATAAACGAAATCGGCCCGGCCATCGCCGTCGCGCCTGCGGTCAGGATAACGCCGGTCAGCATCAGCAGCAGGCGCGAGCGCTCCACCGACACCCCGAGCGCGCAGGCGCTGTCATCACCCATCTCTAAAAGCCGCATCCGGCGTACCAGCAGCGCGCTCGCGAAAAACGCCAGCAGCAACAGCGGGGCGGCGGGGAGGGTTTTCCCCCAGGTGATGCCGTTCAGCGAACCCGCGTTCCACAGGCCCGCCGAGAGCGCCGTCTCAAGCGACGCCTGCAGCAAAAGCCAGGTGTTGAAGGCCACCAGCATCGCGCGCACGCCGATGCCGATAATAATCAGGCGGAAGGTATCGATGCCGTTGCGCCAGGCGAGCAGCCAGACGATAAATGCGGTCGCCATGCCGCCTGCGACGGCGGCAAACGCGATGGCGGTCTGATGCTGGCCCGCCAGCACCATCGCCACCAGCACGCCGCTCCAGGCGCCGGTATTGAAGCCCATCACGTCCGGGCTACCCAGGGGGTTGCGCATCAGCGACTGGAAAATCGCGCCGCTCACGCCGAGCGCCGCGCCCAGCAGCAGCGCCATCGTCACGCGCGGCAGACGCCATTCGGTCACGATAAGCGAGACGTTGCGCGGCGCGTGGCCGCTGAGCGCCTCAACGACCTGCGAAGCGTCGAGCGTCACCGCGCCCTGCGTCAGCGCCCAGACGCCGAGCCCGGCGCACAGGGTTAATGTCAGCAGGCAAAACAGCCCCAGGCGAGGGGAAAGCGCCTTCATAACGCCACCCCACCGCGCCGCTGGCGCACCAGATAAATCAGCGCGGGCGCGCCGATAAACGCGCTCATCACCGACACCCGCAGCTCGCCCGGCACAATCAGGCGGCCGATGATGTCCGCCAGCAACAGCAGCGAGGGGGTGGCGAGCAGCGTCACCGGCAGCGACCAGCGGTGATCCGCGCCCACCAGCCAGCGCGCCAGATGCGGCATCATCAGCCCGATAAAGGCGATGGGGCCGACCACGGCGGTGGCGCTGGCGCACAGCAGCGTAATAGCGATAAGCCCGAGCGCCTGCGTGCGCGCCACCCGGCTGCCGAGCGCCGTGGCGGTGTCGCTGCCCATGCTCAGGCTATTGAGACTGCGGCTTAGCAGCAGCGCGATCATCGTCCCCAGCGCAACGACCGGCGCGATAGCCTTCAGCGTGACCAGCGTGCGGATATCAAGCGAGCCCGCCTGCCAGAAGCGCAACTGGTCATAAACCACCGGGTTTAACAGCGCAATACCGTTCGAGAGCCCTTCCAGCACCGCCGCCAGCGCGACGCCCGCGAGCGTCAGCCGGACCGGGCTCAGCTGGCCGCCGCCCGCGCTGCCGGTAAAGGCCACCACCAGCGTCGCCAGCAGCGCGCCGCACAGCGCCAGCATCAGGATCTCCAGCGGATCGCTCACGCCCCACAGCGCCGCGCCGAGCACAATGGCGAAACTGGCGCCGGAATTCACGCCGAGCAGGCCGGGGTCGGCCAGCGGGTTGCGGGTCAGGGTTTGCATCAGCGCGCCGGCGAGCCCGAGCGACAGCCCGGCGACGAGGCCCGCAAGGGTCCGCGGCAGACGGGCGTCAAGCACGATGGTGCAGTCCGCGCCGCGGCAGGTGCCGGTCAGCGCGTCGATGACGAGAGAAAAGGGCAGGGATTTGGCGCCCGCCAGCAGACTGAAGGCGACCATCAGCAGCAGCAATAAAAAGAGACACAGCAGGACAACCATCCTGGTGGAACAGCGCGAGGCCGACATAACGCACATCCTGGAACCGATAATGATAGTTATTATCACTCTTATCTGGCTATGTTAGCATGGCCGTCCCGTTATCCGGCAAGGAAAATTCGCGTTAAGGCCCTGTAATGAACCGACATTCGCTGCTGCTTAATCTCTCGTTATTGAAAACGCATCCCGCCTATCGCGCCGTCTTTCTGGCGCGGTTTATTTCCATTCTCGGCCTCGGCCTGCTCGGCGTGGCGGTGCCGGTACAGATCCAGACGCTCACTGGTTCGACCTTTCAGGTCGGTTTCGCGGTGACGCTCACCGGCGCTGCGATGTTTATCGGGCTGATGACGGGCGGCGTGCTGGCCGACCGCCACGAGCGCAAAAAGCTCATTCTGCTGGCGCGCTCCACCTGCGGCGTCGGGTTTATCGGGCTCTGGGTCAACGCCATGCTGCCCGCGCCGTCGGTGACCGCCATCTATCTGCTCGGGCTGTGGGACGGCTTTTTCGGGGCGATCGGCGTGACCGCGCTGCTGGCGGCGACGCCCGCCATCGTCGGACGGGAAAATCTGATGCAGGCGGGGGCTATCACCATGCTGACGGTGCGGCTCGGGTCGGTGATTTCGCCGCTGCTGGGCGGGATGCTGCTCGCCTGGGGCGGTGTGGCCTGGAACTACGCGCTGGCGGCGCTCGGCACGTTTCTGACGCTCCTGCCGCTGCTTACGCTCCCGGCGCTGCCCGCGCCGCAGATGCAGCGCCAGCACCCGCTGCGCGCGCTGGCGGACGGTCTGCGCTTTCTTGTCGCAAGTCCGATTGTCGGCGGCGTGGCGCTCATCGGCGCGCTGCTGACGATGGCGAGCGCGGTGCGCGTGCTCTATCCGGCGCTGGCCAGTCACTGGCAGATGGCGAGCGGTGAAATCGGCGTGCTTTACGCCGCCGTGCCGCTCGGCGCGGCGCTGGGCGCGCTTACCAGCGGCGGGCTGGCGCACTCCCTTCGTCCTGGCCGCACGATGCTTATCGCCTCGGCGCTGGCGCTGGCGGCGGTTGGCGTGTTCAGTCTGATGCCCTGGTGGCCGCTGGCGTTTGTCTGCCTGGCGCTGTTCGGCTACCTGAGCGGCATCAGCTCGCTGATTCAATATCAGCTTATTCAGCTTCAGACGCCGGATCACATGCTCGGGCGCATTAACGGACTGTGGACCGCGCAAAACGTCACGGGCGACGCCATCGGCGCGGCGCTGCTGGGCGGCATGGGCGCGCTGCTCTCGCCGGTCAGCTCCGCGAGCGCGGGCGGGCTGGGGCTCGCAGTTATCGCTGTCGTACTGACGCTGCTCTTTAGCGAGCTGCGTCGTCTGCGACAGGCCCCGCCGCCACCGGCGCAGGCGTAACAAAAAGGGGCCCGGCGGCCCCTTTTTTATGCTTTAAACAGCGTCTCAAGCCTTTTCAGCAGCAGGCTGGCGCTGTAATAGTCGAGGCGGAAGGTTTCGGTGCCGAGCGCGTAGACCCGTTTGTGCTGCACCGCCGGAAGATGCGCCAGCAGCGGATCGCGCATCAGCGCCGCCGCGTCGTTATCATCGCCCGCGAACAACAGCAGCGTCTCGCCGTTAAGCCCCGCCGCCAGCGTCTCCCCGCCGAGCTGAATGATATCGTGGCGTTTGCCCATGCTGGTCAGGCCGTGCGCGGCGGGCGGCGGCGCGAGCGTAAAGCCGAGCTGGCCGAGCAGTTTTCCCTGCGCCGAATCGGCGGTCCAGAGATTCGCGCCGTGCGCCGCCGGGTTATAGACCAGCGCGCTCACGGGCTGCGGCGGCAGCGCCATGTGCGTTTTCGCCTGCGCGAGCTGCTTATCAAACTGCGCGATGCGCGCGGCCGCCTGTTTCTCATGGCCGGTGATCTCGCCAAGCTGGGTTAACAACTGCTGCCAGCTTTTGTCGTCGTAATTAATCACAAGCGTCGGGGCGATGGCGGAAAACTGCTCATAGAGCGCCAGCGCGGAATCGCCGCCGGTGGCGCTGACCAGAATGAGATCCGGCATCTGCGCGGCCACGGCTTCGGCGTTCGGCTCGCCGATGTACAGCCGTTCTACGTGACGCGCTTTCGCCACTTCTCCCCACTGGCGCAGGAACCCCTGGCCGTCGGCGACGCGGTTGCCCGGCGAGGTGGCGCCGCTCGCCACGACCGGCGCGTCAATCGCCAGCAGCGATCCGGTCAGCGTGACGCTGGTCGAGACAATACGCTGCGGCGCTTTATCAAGCGTCTGCACGCCGCGGCTGTCGGTTATCTGGCGCGGCCAGTCCGCCGCCTGTGAAAGTGAGGAAATTCCTAAAACCAGCAGGCTGGCGGCGAGTATGGCGCGCAGGGCGGAAGTGAACGTCACGACAACATATCCTGTCAGAAGAGTTAATAATGCTTCTCATTTTCACCATTTGCCGACGGGATGCAAGCGGTGACGCCGCCCTGAATTCGCCTCTGCGGTTGACATGCCCGCCATTTCGCCTTAGGTTACGCCTCCAAATACAAATGATAACAATTATCAGTTCTCTTTTTTGGTACAGGAGGAGCGCATGGACACGTCACTGGCCGGGGAGTGCCGCAAGGCTACCGCATCCCTTTCATCTGACAGCTTTTTCTTCATGTCGCCTTATCGCAGTTTCACGACCCGCGGCTGTTTCGCGCGGATCGATACGCCAGCCGTAGACGGCGAAGCCCGCCATGGTCTGTTTCAGACCGCGCTGCGCGACGCCTTTGACCGTGCCCGGCGTAGCGGCATTGCGCGCCCGATGGTGGTCGGGGCGATCCCGTTCGACACCCGCCAGCCTTCCGCGCTGTTTATTCCCGAAAGCCGCAGCGACTTCACGCCCGCCGGTTATGCGCTGCCCGAACGCGCCGCCGCGCCGCGCGTGAAAAGCCGTACAGAACTCCCGGAGCAGGAGGCGTTTATGGCGATGGTGGCGCGCGCCGCCGCGCTCACCGACACGCCTGCGGTAAGCAAAATCGTACTCTCCCGGCTTATCGACCTTACCACCGACGCACCGCCGGACAGCCTCGCGCTGCTGGCGCGGCTGGTGGCGCAAAACCCCGCGAGCTTTAACTTCCATGTGCCGCTGCCGGATGGCGGCACGCTGCTTGGCGCGAGCCCGGAACTGCTGCTGCGCAAAGATGGCAATACGTTCAGCTCGCTGCCGCTGGCGGGCTCCGCGCGCCGCCACGCCGACGCGCGTGAGGATAAGGCGGCCGGGCAGGCGCTGCTTTGCTCCGCCAAAGACCAGCACGAGCATGCGCTGGTAACGCAGGCGATGCGCGACCTCCTCGTACCGCGCAGCCAGCGCCTGGCGATGCCGGGCGCGCCGGAGCTTATCACCACGCCGACGCTCTGGCATCTCGCGACGCCGGTCGAGGGCGAGACGCGCTTTGCGGACGATAACGCGCTGTCGCTCGCCTGCCTGTTGCACCCGACGCCCGCGCTAAGCGGCTTCCCGCACGAGGCGGCGAAAGCGTCTATCGCCGAACTGGAGCCGTTCGATCGCGAGCTGTTCGGCGGCATCGTCGGCTGGTGTGACGCCGAGGGCAACGGCGAGTGGGTGGTGACCATCCGCTGCGCGCGGCTTTGCGGCAATCAGGTCCGGCTGTTCGCGGGCGCGGGCATTGTCCCGGCGTCCGACCCGCTTTCGGAGTGGCGCGAAACTGGCACCAAACTCTCCACCATGCTTCACGTTTTAGGGCTTCACTGAGGGCTGCGCATGACTATTCCCTATACCCGCTGGCCGGATGATTTCGCCGCGCGCTACCGCGCCAAAGGCTACTGGCTTGACCTGCCGCTCACCGATATCCTGAGCCGCCACGCGCAGAGCGCCGCGACCGCGGTTATCGACGGCGAGCGCCGCTTCAGCTATCGCGAGCTGGACGCCGCCTCCACGCGGCTTGCGGGCGCGCTGTCGCGCCGTGGCCTCAAAACCGGCGACACCGCGCTGGTGCAGCTTGGCAACGTGGCGGAGTTTTACATTGTCTTCTTCGCGCTCCTGAAAATCGGCGTCGCGCCGGTCAATGCGCTCTTCAGCCATCAGCGTACCGAGCTTGACGCCTACGCGCGCCAGATTGCGCCCGCGCTGCTCATTGCCGACCGCGAGCACGCGCTCTTTGTCGATGACGCTTACGCCCACGCGCTGGCCGCGAAAACCCCAACGCTTCGCCTGACACTATTGCGCGGCGATACCCTGGAGGCGCTTATCGCCGAGCCGCAGGCCGGTTTCACACCCGCGCCATCCGCCGCCGATGAAGTGGCGTTTTTCCAGCTCTCCGGCGGCAGCACCGGCACGCCGAAGCTTATCCCGCGCACGCACAACGACTACTACTACAGCATTCGCCGCAGCACAGAGATCTGCGCCTTCAGCCGCGAGACGCGCTATCTCTGCGCGCTGCCCGCCGCCCATAACTACCCGTTAAGCTCGCCCGGCGCGCTCGGCGTGTTTTTCGCCGAAGGCTGCGTGGTGCTGGCGCGCGACCCAAGCGCGACGCTCTGCTTCCCGCTGATTGAACAGTACCAGATTAACGTCACCGCGCTGGTGCCGCCCGCCGTCAGCCTCTGGCTGCAGGCGATTAGCGAGTGGGGCACCAACCGGCCGCTGGCGTCGCTTAAGCTCCTGCAGGTCGGCGGCGCGCGACTCTCCGACACGCTCGCCGCGCGCATTCCGGCGGAGATCGGCTGCCAGCTTCAGCAGGTGTTCGGCATGGCCGAGGGGCTGGTGAACTACACCCGCCTTGACGACCCGGATGCGCGCATTTTCACGACCCAGGGGTGCCCGATGAGCCCGGACGATGAAGTCTGGGTGGCCGATGAAGACGGCAATCCGCTGCCGCGCGGCCAGGTGGGGCGCCTGATGACGCGCGGCCCGTACACCTTCCGGGGCTACTACAACAGCCCGGCGCACAACGCCGGCGCCTTTGACGACAACGGGTTTTACTGCTCCGGCGATCTGATAGCGATTGACGAACACGGCTACATCACCGTTCAGGGCCGCGAGAAAGATCAGATCAACCGCGGCGGCGAGAAGATCGCCGCCGAAGAGATAGAAAACCTGCTGCTTGGGCATGAGGCCGTCGTCCACGCGGGGCTGGTCTCGATGGAAGACAGCCTGCTTGGCGAGAAGAGCTGCGCGTATATCGTCACTAACCGGGCTGTTAAAGCGGTGGAGATCCGCCGTTATCTGCGCGAGCTGGGCGTCGCCGATTTCAAACTGCCGGACCGCGTGGAGCGCGTCGATGCGCTGCCGCTCACGCCGGTCGGCAAAGTGGATAAAAAACAACTGCGTCTCTGGCTGGCGGCGCGCCAGTCTGCAACCGAGTAAGGAAAGAAAATGGCTATCCCTAAACTGAACGCCTATGCGCTGCCGGGCGCAGCGGATCTCCCGCAAAACAAAGTCAGCTGGGCCTTTGAGCCGCAGCGCGCGGCGCTGCTTATCCACGACATGCAGGAGTATTTCCTTAATTTCTGGGGCGAGAACTGCCCGATGATTGAACAGGTGGTGGCGAATATCGCCGCGCTGCGCCAGTACTGCAAAGCGCAGGGCATTCCGGTGTATTACACCGCCCAGCCGAATCAGCAGAGCGACGCCGACCGCGCGCTGTTAAACGACATGTGGGGGCCGGGGCTTAATAACCATCCCGACAAGCAAAAAGTGGCGGCGGCGCTGGCGCCGGACGCCGACGACACCGTGCTGGTGAAATGGCGCTACAGCGCGTTTCATCGCTCCCCGCTGGAGCAGGCGCTGAAAGAGACGGGGCGCGATCAGCTGATCATTTGCGGCGTCTACGCGCATATTGGCTGCATGATCACCGCCACCGACGCGTTTATGCGCGATATCAAGCCGTTTATGGTGGCCGACGCGCTGGCCGATTTCAGCCGTGAAGACCATTTGATGGCGCTGACGTATGTCGCGGGCCGCGCCGGGCGCGTGGTGATGACCGCCGACCTGCTGCCCGGCGCTGAACCTGACGTGCCGGACAGCAAAGCGGCGCTGCGCGCGCGGGTATTGCCGCTGCTGGATGAATCCGACGAGCCGGAAGATGACGAGAACCTCATCGATTACGGGCTCGATTCCGTGCGCATGATGGCGCTCGCGGCGCGCTGGCGCAAAGTGCATGGCGATATCGACTTCGTGATGCTGGCGAAAAACCCGACCATCGACGCCTGGTGGGCGCTGCTTTCCAGGGAGCCGCAGGCATGACGCTGGATTTCAGCGGCCAGACGGTCTGGGTCACGGGCGCGGGCAAAGGCATCGGCTACGCCACCGCACGGGCGTTTGCGCAGGCCGGCGCGACGGTGACCGGCTTCGACCTCGCGTTCCCGCATGCCGATTATCCGTTCGCCTGTGAGACACTCGACGTGGCGGATGCCGCCGGAGTGGCGGCGGTCTGTCAGCGTTTGCTGCGAGACGACGCGCGCCTCGATGTGCTGGTGAACGCGGCGGGCATTCTGCGCATGGGGGCCACGGACGCGCTCGCGCTGGACGACTGGCAGCAGACGTTCGCAGTGAACGTCGGCGGCGCGTTTAATTTTTTCCAGCAGACAATGGCAACATTCCGCGCGCAGAAGCGCGGGGCTATCGTGACGGTCGCCTCGGATGCCGCGCACACGCCGCGTATCGGGATGTCGGCGTATGGCGCGTCGAAGGCGGCGCTCAAGAGCCTGGCGCTGACCGTGGGGCTGGAGCTGGCGTCCTGCGGGGTGCGCTGCAATCTGGTGTCGCCGGGCTCGACCGATACCGATATGCAACGCACGTTATGGCACAGTGACGATGCCGAACAGCAGCGCATTCGCGGGTTCGCGGAGCAGTTTAAGCTCGGTATTCCGCTTGGAAAAATCGCGCAGCCGCAGGAGGTGGCGAACACGATTTTGTTCCTGGCCTCCGATCTGGCCAGTCACATTACGCTGCAGGATCTCGTTATCGACGGCGGCTCAACGCTTGGGGCATAAATGATCTGGAAACGTCACATGACGCTTGAGGCGCTCAACGCGACCAGCGTCGGCACGCTGGTGGAGCATCTCGGCATTATCTATACCCGCATCGGCGACGATTTGCTGGAGGCGACCATGCCGGTGGATGCCCGCACCCATCAGCCGTTCGGTCTGTTGCACGGCGGGGCCTCGGCGGCGCTCGCCGAAACGCTCGGCTCGATGGCGGGTTACCTCACCACCCGCGACGGGCAGTGCGTGGTGGGCACCGAGGTCAGCGCGTCGCATCACCGCGCGGTATCGCAGGGCCAGGTGCGCGGCGTCTGCCAGCCGCTGCATCTCGGGCGACAAAGCCAGTGCTGGGAAATCGTAATTTTCGACGAGCAAGGACGGCGCTGCTGCACCAGCCGGTTGAGCACGGCAATTCTGGGATAGCGCTCATTGTCGGGTTTGCGGTTCAAATGTGTAGGGTGGGTAAGCGTCAGCGCACCCACCTTTTTTATGGCAGCGCGATGGCGGGTATGCGGGTTTGTCGGTGCTGTTGACGTTGTAGGGTGGGTAAGCGCCAGCGCACCCACCTTACGAAAATCACACCTTCCCCCCAGCCTTCAGCGCCGGACGCGGATGCGAGGGGTTATTGCGGCTGCCCTTTGGCCGCGAGCCGGGATTGTTAAGGGGGCGGCGGCGAGCCCCCTTAACACGTTCGCGAGAGGGAAGGTAACAGAGTCAGCGCGCGCCCTGGCGAACGGAACCGTTCACCGCGCTTACATAGTCGTCCTTCACGCAAGCCGTCTCCCCGACGGGCAGAGATAGAGACGGGCGCGGATGCCGGGCATGCCGATGGCGGGCGAAACGTTTCCTCTGCCTGTACGGTGGGTGCGCTTCGCTTACCCACCCTACGAAAATCACACCTTCCCCCCAGCCTTCAGCGCCGGACGCGGATGCGAGGGGGTTATTGCGGCTGCCCTTTGGCCGCGAGCCGGGATTGTTAAGGGGGCGGCGGCGAGCCCCCTTAACACGTTCGCGTGAGGGAAGGCGACAGCGTCAGCGTCAGCGCGCGCCCTGGCGAACGGAACCGTTCACCACGCTTACATAGTCGCCCTTCACGCAAGCCATCACCCGGCGGGCAGAGAGAGAAACCGGGCGCTGGTGCCACATTCGCCGATGGCGGGTGTGGCTTCGCTTACCCGCCCTACGGTTATGCGGGTTTTATAAGGCGGGTGCGTTCCCCTTAACCGCCCCCGCGGCGTTACACCCCGCGCATCATTATCCCGTGATCCCGCTAACAGACTGGCGTAAATCCTGGCGGCTGGCGCGCGTTTCTCTTCACCCTACATTGTTAAATTCTTTTTAGTGATATAGAAACAAAATGTAACACCTCTGTTTCACTCATTGTTTCACTGAATGGATAACTATTATGACGAACTCAGGGAAATACCTTATCTGGGCGGGGCTCTCCGTGTTGGGTGCCTTCGCGCTGAGCTACATCGCGCTTAACCGCGGCGAGCAGATCAACGCGCTGTGGATAGTTGTCGCCGCCGTCTGTATTTATCTCATCGCTTACCGGTTCTATGGCCTGTTTATCGCGAAAAGGGTGCTCGCCGTCGACGCGACACGCATGACGCCCGCGGTGCGCCATAACGACGGGCTCGACTACGTGCCTACCGATAAAAAAGTGCTGTTCGGTCACCATTTTGCGGCGATCGCAGGCGCCGGGCCGCTGGTAGGGCCGGTGCTGGCGGCGCAAATGGGCTATCTGCCCGGTATGATCTGGATCCTCGCGGGCGTGGTGCTGGCCGGCGCGGTACAGGATTTTATGGTGCTGTTTGTCTCCACCCGTCGCGACGGGCGCTCGCTCGGCGAACTGGTGAAAGAGGAGATGGGTAACACGGCGGGCGTCATCGCGCTCGTCGCCTGCTTTATGATAATGATCATCATCCTGGCAGTGCTGGCGATGATCGTCGTGAAAGCGCTGACCCACAGCCCGTGGGGCACCTACACCGTCGCCTTTACCATTCCACTCGCCATTTTTATGGGTATCTACATTCGCTATTTGCGGCCAGGACGTATCGGCGAGGTCTCGGTCATTGGCCTTGTTATGCTGGTTTTTGCGATTATCTCCGGCGGCTGGGTGGCCGAAAGCGAAACCTGGGCGCCGTGGTTTGACTTCACGGGCGTACAGCTGACCTGGATGCTGGTGGGCTACGGCTTTGTGGCGGCGGTGCTGCCGGTCTGGCTGCTGCTGGCTCCGCGCGACTACCTCTCTACCTTCCTGAAAATCGGCACGATTGTCGGTCTCGCCATCGGCATTCTGATCATGCGCCCGACGCTGACCATGCCCGCGATGACCAAATTTATCGACGGCACCGGCCCGGTCTGGACCGGCAACCTCTTCCCGTTCCTGTTTATTACTATCGCGTGCGGCGCGGTATCAGGCTTCCACGCGCTGATCGCCTCCGGCACCACGCCGAAAATGCTGGCCAATGAAAATCAGGCCTGTTTTATCGGTTACGGCGGGATGCTGATGGAATCGTTCGTGGCGATCATGGCGCTGGTGTCGGCCTGTGTGATTGACCCCGGTGTCTACTTCGCGATGAACAGCCCGATGGCGGTGCTGGCGCCTGCCGGTACGGCGGATGTGGTCGCCTCCGCCGCGCAGGTGGTCAGCGGCTGGGGCTTCCAGATAACGCCGCAGACCCTGAGCCAGATAGCGAATGAGGTCGGCGAGCAGACGATTATCTCGCGGGCGGGCGGCGCGCCGACGCTCGCGGTGGGCATGGCCTACATTCTCCACGGTGCGCTTGGCGGCCTGATGGACGTGTCGTTCTGGTATCACTTCGCTATCCTGTTCGAAGCGCTGTTTATCCTGACGGCGGTCGATGCCGGCACCCGCGCCGCGCGCTTTATGCTCCAGGATTTGCTGGGCGTAATCTCGCCCGGGCTTAAGCGTACCGACTCACTGCCCGCGAACCTGCTGGCGACGGCGCTGTGCGTGCTGGCGTGGGGGTATTTCCTGCATCAGGGCGTGGTGGATCCGCTTGGCGGCATCAATACGCTGTGGCCGCTGTTCGGTATCGCCAACCAGATGCTGGCGGGCATGGCGCTGATGCTCTGCGCCGTAGTGCTGTTTAAGATGAAACGCCAGCGCTACGCGTGGGTGGCGCTGGTGCCGACTGCGTGGCTGCTGATTTGTACGCTGACGGCAGGCTGGCAGAAGGCGTTCAGCCCGGATAATAAAGTGGGCTTTCTGGCTATCGCTAATAAGTTTCAGGCGATCCTGGACAGCGGCACCCTTCCGGCGCAGTACACCGAGGCGCAGTTAAGCCAGCTGGTGTTTAATAACCGTCTCGACGCGGGCCTGACCATTTTCTTTATGGTCGTGGTGGTAGTGCTGGCGCTGTTTTCCATCAAAACCGCGCTGGCGGCGTTGAAGCACGATAAACCGACCGCCAGCGAAACGCCGTACGAGCCAATGCCTGCCGGTACGGAGCAGGTCGTCGCGCAGGCGAAAAACGCGCATTGAATGAGGTTGTCATGTCTGGTGAATGACGGAAAGGCGGGTGCGCTGCGCTTACTCACCCTACGTGCGGTAATGCCATGTTTGTCATTGTAGGGCGGGTAAGCGAAGCGCACCCGCCGTCCAGCACCAGACCACAATGAATCACATCGGCTCTCTCTCCCCGCCGGGAGAGGGGGCAATGGATAAGGATAAAAAATGTTCGATACCCTTGCTAAAGCCGGGAAATACCTCGGCCAGGCCGCGAAGATGATGATCGGCTTGCCGGATTACGACAACTACGTTGAACACATGCGCGTCAATCACCCGGACCAGACGCCGATGACCTACGAAGAATTCTTCCGCGAACGCCAGGACGCCCGTTACGGCGCGAAGGGCGGCGCGAAATGCTGCTAAGCGCCCCTCAACGGTATTGCACGAGTTGCTCCGGCTGGCAGCCATAGAGCGCCGCCAGCTTTTCGCGGGTGCGTTTTTGCGGGCGCGAGTCCGGGGATTCGAGCTGAGAGACGGCAGACTGACTGATGCCGAGTTTTTCAGCCACCTCCTGCTGCGACAGCCCGCGCCAGATACGCCACGCGGCCTGTAAACTCACGTTCTGCTCAACGCTAATACCCACCACCTCATGCGGCAGCGTGACGTCGTCGTCGCTATCGGATTCATAGGGCAATGACGCCAGCGCCTCGTCATCTTCGAGCTGCGCCAGCATTGAGAGGTAAAGTTCATAGGGGATAACCGCATACTCGGGGTTGCCCTGTTTATCATGAATAATTTGTGCATTGAGCATATCGATACCCCCATTAATTAAGGTAAGTGGTTGTGGTTCTGCGTTTAACGTCCAGAATGAGGCAGATAACCGGAACGCCCGCCACGCGCTCGTAAATCACCCGATAATTCCCCACCCGCAGCCGGTAGCGTGGCTTTAGCCCCGCCAGCTTTACGATATCCAGCCTGGCGTCTTCGGTGGCGAGCGCGGAGACCTTTTTACAGAGCATGAGCCTGTCGCTTTCCGGTACGGCGCCCAGTTGTTTGTACGCCCGCTTCGTCCATCTGATGTCCATTCAGTCCCCTCACTCTATCCGTTTCCATGATATAAGTAAAATATAAGTTTATAAGCTTTTACCTGAAAGTGATTTGCTTATATGGAGTACGCTAAACGGGGAACGGACAGGGGAAAAGCGGCAGCGGAAGGTTTCTCGTAACGTCTCGCAAAAACGCCTTCCGGGTGGAAGGCGTTGCGTATTCAGGCGGTCTGGGGCTTTGGCTCTTCGAGCCGCTGGCGTTTACGCAGCGACGGAAACAGGCGCATCCACAGGCCCACCACGACGAGCGTGCCGATGCCGCCGATAGCCGCCGCAGGCACGGTGCCGAGCAGGGCCGCCAGCATCCCGGACTCAAATTCGCCGAGCTGGTTCGAGGTGTTGATAAAAATCGAGTTCACGGCATTCACGCGGCCCAGCATCTCGTTGGGGGTGTCGAGCTGTACCAGCGCGCCGCGGATAACCATGCTCACCATATCAAACCCGCCTGTCGCGAAGAGCGCGATGAGCGACAGCCAGAGATTGCTGGATAGCGCAAACACCAGCGTCGCCACGCCAAAACCGGCCACCGAAAGAAACATAACCATCCCGACGTTTTTCTCAAGCGATCGGCGGCTTAACCAGAACCCGACCAGCAGCGCGCCCACGGCAGGCGCGGCGCGCAGCAGTCCGAGCCCCCACGGCCCGGTGTGGAGAATATCGTGCGCGTAAATCGGCAGCAGCGCGGTGGCCCCACCCAGCAGCACCGCAAAGAGATCGAGCGAAATCACGCCCAGCACGTCCGGGCGCTCGCGAATAAACTTCACGCCCGCGAAGAGCGTGGCGAGGCTCGCCGGCTGGCGCGTCGGGGGGGCCTGCTCATACCGCAGGCGGCTGACCATCACGACCGAAATCAGGTACAGCACGGCGGTGAGCGCGTACACCACCTGCGCGCCGAAGACATACAGCAGGCCGCCGAGCGCCGGGCCCATGATCATCGCCGCCTGGCTTGAGACGGCGCTTGCCGCCGTAGCGCGCGCCAGCAATGCGGGCGGCACCAGCGCCGGGAGCATCGACTGCAGCGACGGCGCCTCCATCACTTTGGCGACGGAGATAATAAAAATCAGTCCGAGGATAATTTTTACATCGGCGAGATGCGCGACGGTCGCGGCGGCCAGCGCGCCGATGGCGAGCCACTCCACCAGCTGGCCAATCAGGACCACCCGACGGCGGTCGCGCTGGTCGGCGATATGTCCGGCCCAGAGCGCCAGCGTCACCGACGGCAGAAACTGCACCAGGCCTATCAGACCGAGATAAAACGCGCTGTGTGTGAGGGCGTAAATCTGCCAGCCCACCACGATAGACAACATCTGAAAACCGAAGCCGGAGCAGGTGCGCGCCAGCCAGAATGCGACGAACGAGCGATGCGCCAGCAGGGACGCGTCGCCGTCAGAGTGTACAGAAGCCATAAACCATCCCATTAACCCGTGAAAAGCGGCGGCGCGAGTCATGTTTTATCGCCGCCAGGCAAGGTTTTAAGCCTACAGGGATTTCACATTAAGTGGCATCGCACCCTGTGCGATTTGCTTAGCGGGCGAAGGTTTCGACCTTTTCAAAGGCCGCGCGCAGGGCGGCGGGCGTCCGCGTCACCGGCAGGTAGTGAATGGATTCCACCGGACGCAGGGTATGGGCGATAACGCGGTCCAGCGCGTCGGCGTTGTGAATATCCACCTCCAGTTCCGCAAGCGTGGTGGGCAGATTAAAGCGCTGGTACGCGCTCACCAGCTGCGCCAGCACGTCGTCCTGGCCGAGCAGGGCGCTCTGCACCAGAATGCCGTACGCCACTTTAGTGCCGTGCAGATATTTTTCGGTCTGCGGCAGTACCGTCAGGCCGTTATGCACCGCGTGCGCCGCCGCGACGCGCGTATAGCGCTCGCCAAGGCCGCCCACCATGCCGCCGCCCGCGATAATGGCGTCGACCACATCACGGAAATCTTGCGTCAGCGCGCCGCGTTTTTGACTGTCGAGCGCCGCCTCGCTCTGCGCAAGCAGCACGTCGCGAATCGCAAGCGCCGCGTTAAGGCCGAGCCGCACGGTGAGCGGCAGGTTGTCAGGCGCAGGAGCCAGCACGACCGCTTCATACCACTTGGCGAGCGTATCGCCGATGCCCGCCAGCAGATACTCCGCGGGCGCGCGCAGGATTATCTCGGGCTCCACCAGCACCAGATGGTTGGCGTCATCGAAAATCTCAAAATGCAGCGCCTGACCAGCGTCGTTATACCAGACGGAAAGCGGCGTCCAGGCCGCGCAGGTGGCGGCGATGGTCGGAATGGCGACCACCGGCAGGCCGAGACGGCGAGCCAGCGCTTTAGCGGTATCAAGCAGCGCGCCGCCGCCCACGCCAATCACCACGGCGCGATCGTCGCCCGCCTGCGCCGCCAGCGTGCTGACGTCGCGCTCGCTGCAATGCCCGCGAAACAGGATGTGTCGCGCGCCGGGCGCGTCGAACGCCTCCGGCAGGAAAGGGCGCGCGGCGGCGATGGCCCGCTCGCCATACACCCATACCGCGCGGGAGAGCTGCGCCGGGGTGTAGAGATCGCGCAGACGCGCCAGCGCGCCCGGATGAGAGTAGTAATTCGCAGGTCCTGGAACCACGCGGATATCGGTATCGCTCATGAGTGTCGTCCTTTTAGTATTTACCCCATCCTGCCACAGAAAGCCGTCCGGACGTCTGATTATCCTCACTGCGGCGCATGCAATATTTTCATGTTGGCGCTAAACGCAGCGGCAACCTGAAAAATATTAATGTTACGTCCAGACATCTGGACGGCTAATATTTTTTTGCTTTATCTTATGCCGATTCATTCATTGCCAGCGAATATATCCGCGTGAATGATTGCGTTTAATGATTATTCATTCCTGTGGAGATGGTCGGCTATGTCCCTGAACCCGCGTCTTGAGATGCGCGCGATATCCCTGGCCTTTAGCGGCTTCCCGGCGCTCACGCAGGTGGATTTCACCCTGCGCGCGGGCTCCGTACACGCGCTGACTGGCGCCAACGGCGCCGGAAAGTCGACGCTGATGGCGGTGCTCTCCGGCATCTGGGATCACTACCAGGGCCAGATCCTGCTTGACGGCGAGCCTGTCAGCCTTCGCTCGCCGCGCGACGCTAAAGCGCTCGGCATTCATCTGGTGCAGCAGGAAGTGGATGCCGCGCTGGTGCCGGGGCTGAGCATCGCGGAAAACATCATGCTTGACGCCCTGAGCGAAGGCGGCCTGCGCTACCGCTGGGGCGAAACGCGCCGCCGGGCGCGCGCCGCGCTGGCGCAGCTCGACATTGCGCTGGACGTAAACCGCCGTATCGACAGCTGCACGCTGGCTGAAAAACAGCATGTGCTGCTGGCGCGGGCGCTCTCTCACCACTGCCGTTACCTGATCCTCGACGAACCCACCGCGCCGCTCGACCAGCACGAGAGCGAACGGCTGTTCGCGGTCGTGCGCCGCCTGCAGGCGCAGGGCATGGGCGTGGTGTTTATCTCACATCGCATTCATGAGCTGAAAGCCATCTGCGACACCCTGACGGTGCTGCGCGACGGCAGGCTGATTGAGAGCGGGCCGATGGCGGCGCTCTCTGGCGAGCAGATTGTCGAGAAGATGCTGGGTCACGCGCTCGACACGCTCTATCCGCCGCGCCGTCCTGCGCCTTGCGATGACGTCCTGCTGGCGGTTGACGGACTGCATGACGACACGCTGCTGCACGATATTTCGCTGCGCCTGCGTAAAGGCGAGATCCTCGGCATCGCCGGGCTGGCGGGCGCCGGAAAAACAGAGCTGTGTAAGGCGCTGTTCGGCGCGAGCAAAAGCACGCTGCGCCAGGGAGAGCTGGCGGGGCGTCCGTGGCGACCCACCGACCCTGCGGATTCCGTGGCGCGTGGGCTGGCGCTGGTGCCGGAAGAGCGGCGTAAAGAGGGCATTTTCATCGACGAGCCGATCGCCATGAATCTCGCCGCCAGCGCCGACGGCAGCTTTACCCGCTGGGGGCTGTTTGGTCGCCGCGATGCCTGGCGCTGGGCGCAGGAGGTCATCCAGCGTCTCGGTATTCGCGCCAGCGGGCCGGGGCAGCCGCTTCGCAGGCTTTCCGGCGGCAATCAGCAGAAAGTCGCCATCGGCAAATGGCTGCGCGGCGATAACGACGTGCTGATTTTCGACGAGCCCACCAAAGGCGTGGACGTGAAAGCCAAAACCGATCTGTTCAACCTGATTGACGGCCTTGCCCGCGAGGGCAAAGGCATTATTTACGCCTCCGGCGAATTCGCCGAGCTGGTGGGCCTGTGCGACCGCATCTGCGTGCTGTGGGACGGGCGCATCGTCGCGGAGCTGGATGGCCGCGAGGCCAGCGAAGAAACCTTATTACTCTATTCCACCGGAGGAACCCCCGCGTGAGCAAGGCCGCAACCCTGAAAAGCACGCCGTCGGCGCGCCACCAGCTGTTTGAATTTTTCTATAAGTGGGGAATGTTGCTGACCGTCGTGGCGCTGGTCGCGCTGTTTGGCATCGCGTCGGACAACTTTCTCGATCCGTTTAACATCATCAATATTCTGCGCTCTATCGCCATCGTCACGGTGATCGCCATCGGCGTATCGGTGTCGCTCACCATCGGCGGGTTCGACCTCTCGGTGGGCTCGACGGCGTCGCTCGCCAACGCGCTGGTGATTTCGCTGTTCGTCTGGCACGGCGTAGGCACAACGGAGGCGATTGTCATTACGCTTGCGCTCTGCACGCTGGTCGGGCTGTTTAACGCGTTTCTTATCGTGGTGCTGAAAATCCCGGACATGCTCGCCACGCTCGCCAGCCTGTTTGTCATCCAGGGCGTCGCGATGACTTACAGCTACGGCGGCTCTATCACGCAAAACATGGTGCTGCCGAGCGGCGACATGGCGGAAGGCGTGATCCCTGACGCGTTTAGCCTGCTGGGCCAGGTGCCGGTTATCGTGATTGTGATGCTGGTGGTGACGGTGGTGGCGCAGCTCGCGCTGTCGCTCACTACCCACGGGCGGCGTATGTACGCCATCGGCGGCAACCCGGAGGCGGCGCGCCTCTCCGGTATTCGCATCACGCGCTATAAGGTGGCGGCGTATGTGATTGCCTCGCTGCTGGCGGGCCTCGGCGGCATCCTGCTTGCCTCGCGTATCGGCTCGTCGCAGGTGAATGCGGGCAGCGGCTACCTGATGGACGCCGTCGCGGCGGCCTGGATTGGGTTTTCGCTGGCGGGCTCCGGCAAGCCGAACGCGCTCGGCACGCTGGTGGGGGCGGTTATCCTCGGCGTGCTCTCCAATGGGCTGGTGATGCTCTCGGTGCCGTATTACGCGATGGACATTATCAAAGGGCTGGTGCTCGCTGGGGCGCTTGCCATCACTTATATCCAGCGACGTTAATCACAGACAGGGAAATAACAGAATGAAAAAACAGACGCTCTCTTTACTGGCGCTGGGCCTGCTCTGCGCCCTGCCGGGCCACGCCGCCACGCCTGCCCCGGTGCCGGACGCCATCGCAAATCACAACGGGCCGGTACGCATCGCCGTTATCCGCAACCTCGGCTCGGATGACAACACCACGCAGTTTGTGGCGGGCACGGTCCAGGAAGGCAAAAAGCTCGGCTTTAAGGTGAGTACCTTTTTAAGCAACGGCGACGACGCGAAATTCCAGGATTTCGTGAACCAGGCCATCAGCCAGAAATATGACGGCATTATTCTCTCCCAGGGCCGCGACCCGTACTCCACCGAACTGGTGAAGCGCATCGTTGACGCCGGTATTAAAGTCTCGGTGTTCGATACCGCCGTGAAGGGCGACATTCCGGGCGTCACCGTCACGCAGCAGGACGATGCGTCGCTCACGCAGCTTTCCGCAGGCCAGCTGGTGAAGGATTTCAACGGCAAGGCGAACATCATCAAACTGTGGGTCGCGGGCTTCCCGCCGATGGAGCGTCGCCAGGCGGCCTTCCAGGAGATCCTCAAGCAGAACCCCGGTATTAAAGAGCTGGAGTCTATCGGCGCGGTGTCGTCCGACGTGCAGGGCGACACCGCCAATAAAGTGGGCGCGGTGCTGGCGAAATACCCGAAAGGCAAGATTGACGCCATCTGGGGCACCTGGGATGCCTTCAGCCAGGGCGCGTATAAGGCGCTGAAAGAGAATGGCCGCACCGAGATAAAACTCTACAGCATCGATATCTCCAACCAGGATTTGCAGCTGATGCGCGAGGCTGGCAGCCCGTGGAAGGTGAGCGTGGCTGTGGATCCGAAGCTGATTGGCGCGACCAACGTGCGGCTTATCGCCAACAAGCTTGCGGGCGAGCCGACGCCTGCGACCTATGACTTCAAAGCGGCCGCCATTCCGCAGGCTGTGCTGGCAAGCCAGACCGGGCCGGTGAACGTGGCGGCGCTTGGCAAACTCATTCCGGGCTGGGGCCAGACGGAAGATTTCATCGCGCCGTGGTTTGCGACGCTTGAAGCGAAGTCAAAATAATCCCGCAGGCGCTGCGCTTGCCGGGTCTACGGTGCTGTAGGCCAGATAAGGCGCAGCAGTATCTGGCGTAAGGAGTTCAGGGTGACGCATTTACCGACCCCAGACTACAGCCGCAATATGCGGCTGATTGGCCACAGCGATCAGGGCGGTCGGCCGGACGGCGTGCAGCTGATGGTGCATCGCGGTTTCGCGTATATCGGCCATATGGTGTCGCAGGGGTTTTCGATTGTCGACGTGCGTGACCCGGCGCGCCCGAAAGCGGCGGGTTTTGTGCCCGCGCCGCCGGGCACCTGGAACGTGCATCTACAGGCGCATGACGATCTGCTGCTGGTGATCAACGCCCGCGACCTGTTCGCCGACGCGCGCTTTGCTGATGAGACGGTGTACTACACCCGCTCGGTGGGCGAGACGGTGCGCGATGTGGCGGATAAAGGCTGGAGCGCGGGGCTTCGGGTGTTTGATATCTCAACGCCCGATAAGCCGCGTGAAATCGGCTTTCTGTCGCTAAGCGGTATCGGCATTCACCGCATCTGGTATGTGGGCGGACGCTGGGCGTATGTCTCGGCGCTGATCGACGGCTTTCGCGATTATATTTTCCTGACCATCGATCTCGCCGACCCGCGCAAGCCCGAAGTGGCGGGGCGCTGGTGGCTGCCCGGCATGAACGAGGCGGCAGGCGAGCAGCCCACGTGGCCGGAAGGTAAACGCTATGCGCTGCACCACGCGATTATCGCGGGCGATACGGCGTATGGCAGCTGGCGCGACGGCGGGCTGACGCTGCTGGATGTGAAAGACCGCCGCGAACCAAAGCTTATCGCGCACCGCAACTGGAGCCCGCCGTTTGGCGGCGGCACCCACACGGCGCTGCCGTTGCCGGACCGCTCCCTGCTGGTGGTGCTGGATGAAGCGGTGCTGGATAACCAGCAGGATGGCGAAAAGCTTATCTGGCTGTTTGATATTCGCGAGCCGTCGAACCCGGTGAGCATTTCGACATTCCCTCAGCCGGATGAAACGGATTACGTCGCGAAAGGCGCGCATTTCGGCCCGCATAACCTGCACGAGAACCGCCCCGGCAGTTTTGTGAGTTCGACGCTGATCTTCGCGACGTACCAGAACGCGGGCGTGCGCGCTTACGACATTTCAAACCCGTATCGCCCGGTAGAGACCGGCGCGCTGGTGCCCGCCGCGCCTGCGAAGATGATGGATACGCGCCCCGGTCGCCCGCGGGTTATCCAGTCGTGCGACGTGTTTGTGGATGCGCAGGGGATCATTTACAGCACCGATTACAACGGCGGGTTGTCGGTGATTGAGTATCTGGGGTAGGGGCGCGGGATGGCGGGTGCGCCTGCGCTTACCCGCCCTACAAACCCAACGTTGACCTTATGCCTTGTAGGGTATGTAAGCGAAGCGCACCCACCGTACCGGCAGAGGAAGCGTTTCGCCCGCCATCGGCAATCCCGGCATCCGCGCCCGGTTTCTCTGCCCGCCGGGTGATGGCTTGCGTGAAGGGCGACTATGTAAGCGCGGTGAACGGTTCCGTTCGCCAGGGCGCGCGCTGACTCTGTCGCCTTCTCTCAC